>Ga0114129_10002837_pt1 | contig 24199 bp, 21 predicted proteins | sample RhiMetdeltSRZDD1_FD_80071 | JGI IMG/M metagenome (GOLD analysis project Ga0114129, IMG submission 80071) | Populus rhizosphere microbial communities from Tennessee, USA - Rhizosphere MetaG P. deltoides SRZDD1 (version 2) (version 2) | ecosystem: Host-associated > Plants > Roots > Rhizosphere >...
ACAGCTATCCCGGGGGCATCGTCCGAGTTCGGGACTCCGGTGGCCCGATCGAGCCGGTCACCATGCTCGACATCAAGAACGGCGAGCGCAGCCATCGGTTCGCGCACCTGCTCCCCGGAGGCGATGCCATCCTCTACACAGTGGCATTCGCAGGCATCACCAGTTATGACGATGCGCGAATCGATCTGTGGGATCTGAAGACACGCCAGCGCAAGACGCTGATCACCGGAGGCAGCGGCGGTGTCTACTCGCCCTCAGGTCACATCGTCTACGCACGCGCAGGCAAGCTCTTCGCTGTGCCGTTCGATCTCACTCGCCGCGAGGTGACCGGCTCACCGATGGAGGTGGCCGACGACGTCATGATGAGCGTGAACACTGGCGCGGCGAACTTCGCGCTGTCGAAGCGCGGCGATCTGGCGTACGTGCCTGGCGGGGTCGAGGGTGGTAATCGAACGTTGGTGTGGGTCGATCGTTCGGGCAAGACAGAGGCGGTGCCACTGAAGCCGGCTTCGTATCTATATCCGCGGCTCGCGCCCGACGGCCGATCGATGGCCGTCGAGATCGAGGGGCCGAATCATGACTTCTATTTCTACGACTTTGCACGCACGGTCCTGAGCAAGGTGACCACCGATGGGATGAGTCACAATCCCGTGTGGTCGCCCGACGGCAAACGGCTCGCGTACAGATCGTGGATCTCCGGTGGCATGACGATGTGGCTGATGAACGCGGATCGAACCGGCACGCCCGTGCGCCTCGATCCGAACGGCACCCGGCAAAGCCCGGTGTCGTTCTCTCCCGACGGACAGTTCCTCGCGTTCGATCAAAAGGACTCGCAGACCGACGACGATGCCTGGATCCTCCCGGTATCCGGTGGTGAGGCGCGGCCGATCTCGCGCTCGAAGTTCGGCGAGGGCTCCGCGAAGTTCTCGCCGGACGGCCGCTGGATCGCGTACTCGTCGACTGAATCGGGCAAACCTGAGATCTACGTTCAGCCGTTCCCGGGGCTCGGTCCCAAGATTCAGATCTCGAACGCAGGCGGCTCCGATCCGATATGGCGGCGCGTGGGCGGAGAGCTCTACTACCGGCAAGGCAACAAGATGATGATGGTCTCGGTCGTCACGTCAGGGCCCGAGCTGAAAGCCTCCGCGCCGAGAATGCTCTTCGAAGGCGTCTACTATGAGGGCACAGGCGCATCATGCGAGATGGGCGGCCCCTCGGCCGCGAACTACGACGTCACACCTGACGGTCAGCGATTCCTCATGGTGCGTGACAGCAGCAGCGCCTTCGGGAAGCGTGCAGTCGTCGTGCTCAACTGGGCGGAGGAGCTGAAGGCCAAGGAGCGCGCACGATCTGAGGCGGCGCAAGCGCGCAAGAATTGACGTCGGCGGTCTCACCTCGCAGCCTTGGCCCCTCGCATGACGACGGCATGTGCGCCGAGCCCATGGGCGGCTCGTCGCGTGCTCTCGCTGACACTTCCCGCGAAGTAGTCCTGCTGGCTTATCACGTCGACATTCAATCCGGCCGCCCGTAATTGCGACGCATAGTCGTCCTCGACGATCGCACCGACGACGCATTCGGCCCACAGTCGGGGGTCGGAGCGTGACTGCTCCGGCACCGGTACACGAAGCGCGATGTCGGCGATCTGCAGCCGGCCTGCTGGCTTGAGAACTCTGGCGATCTCCGCGAATGCCGTCGTCTTGTCCGGCACGAGGTTCAACACCCCATTGGTGGTGACCACGTTCACGCTCGCATCTGGCAGTGGAATGCGCTCGGCGTTGCCATCGAGCACGCGCACGTTGTTCGCACGCATCTGTGCAGCGTTGCGGTGGAGCTTCTCTCGCATGGCGGTGGTCATGTCGAGGCCGTACACAGTGCCAGTTTCACCAACGAGGAGCGAGGCGATCAGCGTGTCGGTTCCCGAGCCGCTCCCGATATCGAGCACGATGTCTCCTTCGCGAATGACGTCGGCCGCAAAGGGACACCCGACACCGGCAAACGATTCGGTCGCGGTCGCCGGAATGCGATCGAGCATCTCGGCCGGATACCCGACGAACAGGCACGCCAGCCGGCCTGTCGGAAAATGAAATGTCCGTTCGGGCTGCATCGCCACGTCCGTATACATCTGTTCTACTGCTTTGAAGATGAACTCCTTCTTGTCACCGAGGATCGCCACCATACTGTGTCCTCCGGAGTCGGTTCGATACGGCTAAAAGCCCTGAATGAGCGCTTTGATTCGGTCGAGGGTCTTCGACGGCACGTCCGCACTCGACAGCGCCTGAAGCCTCCGCTTCAACTCTCGTTCGAATTCCATGCGAGAACAGCAGCTTCGACACGTCTGCAGGTGGCGCTCCACGGCCTCGCGGTCCTCATCAACGAGCTCGCGATCGATGAAGTCGAGCATTCGCTTCAGCGCTTGCTTACAGTCGATCTCGTTCACATCCACAAGCGATCTCCCGTGGTGCGCGTCTCGCGGTCATCGTGTCGGCGCGCGTGGCGTCGCCAGCCCACGGTCCCGTGCCAGCGCCCAGAGCAGCTCCTGAAGGGCGGCTCGAGCCCGGGCGAGCCGTGACCGCACTGTGCCGATCGGGATCTGCAGCGCGTCGGCGATCTCCGCGTACTTGAGCTCCTCGACGTCGGCGAGAACCACGACCACTCGATAGCGCTCGGGAAGCGCGGCCAGCGCACGCTCCACGTCCTCTCGCAGCAGCTTGTCGAGAAATTCCTGCTCGGGATTCCCGAACCAGAGCAGGAACGGCTGATGCAGCCGCTCGAACATCGAGAATGGATGATCGTCTTCGGTCTCCGAATCAGTCAGCGGCTCAATCTGCCCTCGCACGGCGATGCGGCGGCGATCGCTGATGAACGTGTTGTTGAGAATGCGGAAGATCCAGGCGCGAAACGCATCCGGAGTCGCGAGCGAGTCGCGCGCGCGCCACGCCCGGGTGATCGTCTCGGCCACCAGATCCTCGGCATCCGCCTCATTCCGCGTCAGTCGCATCGCCACGCCCTGCAGGCGGCCCAGGAGGCCAAGTACCTGCGTCTCAAAGGCGTCTTTAGTGATGGACATTCACGGCTGCTCCACAGACGCGCAGAGGCGCCAAATGGTTCCAGGGAATGCGTCCGTCGATGCTGGAACTGTTTCGAGCCGTCGGGCGTCTTTGGGGTGACCACTGCGCGAGTGCTGAGCCGATCGCCCCTCGTCGACGTGGCAGGAGGTAACCATGCGTGGCATTACTCAGTATTTCGCGGCCGGCGTTTGGCTCATCATCGCATTGGGCATCGCAGCCCCGGCCACGGCCCAGCCGGCGACGAAGTCCCTCTACGAACGGCTCGGTGGCGTCTACAGCATAGCGACCGTTGTCGACGACTTCATAGAACGGCTGCTCGTCAACGGCACGCTCAACGCCAACCCGGCCATCAAGGAGGCGCGAACGCGGGTGCCAAAGGCCGGTCTCAAATTTCAGGTCACTGCGCTGGTGTGCGAGGTGACAGGCGGTCCCTGCAAGTACACAGGGCGGACGATGAAGGAATCCCACGCCCGATTGAACATCAACGAGGCTCAGTGGCAGGTCATGGTGGCCGACTTCCGGAAGACCCTCGACAAGTTCAAGGTACCCTCTCGCGAGCAGGACGAACTCATCACGATCGTGGGGAGCACGAAGAAGGACATCGTGGGCGGATCGCAGCCCTAGACGTCACACGTTCCGTCGGGCGCACCGTGCGTCCGCCCGATCGGTCCCTTGACACGCATCTCACTTGATGAACTCCCAACGCTCGGGGGTCATCGAGGGACGCGGGGTCATGGCTGTTCCCCGGCACGTCTGGACAGATCCGCTCGCAGCCATGCTTTGGCTATGGTCCACTCGCGCACGACCGTGGCATTCGAGATTCCGACAACCTCGGCGGCCTCCTCGATCGTCAGCCCCCCAAAGTAACGGAGCTCGACGATCCGCTCTTGCTGCGGATCGAATGCAGCGAGACGTTCGAGCGATTCGTGCAGCGCGAGCACATCAATCTCGTTCGAGCCCTCCGCTGCCACCTCGTCTCCGACGAGCGTGACCCGTTCGAACTCGCCGCCACGCTTTTCGGCGCGTCGCGCTCTTGCGTGGTCAACGAGGATCCGTCGCATCATGCTTGCGGCGACGCCGAAGAAGTGTGCGCGATTGCGCCACTGGACCTGTCGCTGGTCGACCAGCCGTACATACGCCTCGTGGACGAGTGCCGTTGGTTGCAGTGAATGCCCGGGCACTTCGCGCAACATATAGCCGCCAGCCAGCCGGCGCAGGTCGTCGTAGACGAGCGGGATGAGGCGATCGAGCGCTTCGCGACGACCGTCACTCCAGGCAATGAGGAGTTGCGTGATCCCTGACGTACCGGGCTCTGTGTCGTCCATTCGTAGCGCCTCAGGATAGGCGAGTTTTTGCACGTTACTCAAGCCGATTGGCCGTATGAGCTGATTCTCGCCTGGATCACGCGTTACGTAGTACAGGGGGGTTTCTACATGGTGAAGCGGTCATCTTTGGTCTGTGGTCTGGCCGTCGCGTGTGTGTTCCTGCCGCAAGTCACCGTCTCGCAAGGCCTCACCGGCACTCTGATTGGGACCGTCAAAGACGACCAAGGCGGCGTGATGCCTGGAGCGGTTGCCACGATCAGCTCGCCCGCGCTTATCGGCGGACCCTTGACAAAGCCGGCGAACGAAAAGGGGCAGTTGCGGTTCCAGGCTCTTCCGCCGGGCCCGTACACCATCGAAGTCTCCATGCCTGGCTTTACGACGTCTCGCGAGGAGAGCGTCGTGATCGGCGCGGGCGCCACGATTGAGAGAAGCGTGGTGATGAAGATTGCCGGTGTGACCGAGGCGATCGAGGTCGAGGGTGGCTCTCGCATCGAGGCGCGTGGCAGTGGTGTCGAAGCTCGCTTCGGTGCCGATTACATCAAGAGCATCCCGGGACGTCGCTACAGCATGTTCGATTTCATCAAGGTGGCACCCGGCGTATCCCCGACGTCGCCCTCTAGTGGCACGAACAACTCGATCACTGCCTTCGGCTCGGGCGGCAACGAAAATGCCTTCCTGCTCGACGGTACGAACTTCACGTGCCCGTGCAGTGGCGGCGCCGTCGCGGAACCCGGAACCGACGTAATTCAAGAAGTGCAGGTGCAGACCGTGGGCGCCTCGGCCGAGTTCGGCAACATCCAGGGCGCCGTGATCAACGTCATCACCAGACAGGGAGGCAACCAGTTCCAGCCCGACGCGTCGTACTACGGTCAAACCGCCGGCCTGACGGCTCAGCCGATTGAGCTCTCATGCGTTGGGTGCAGCCAACCAGCGAGCGGGTATGTCCGAACCAGGTATCGTGATTTCACGACGAACCTTGGCGGTCCGATCGTCCGCGACAGGCTCTGGTTCTTTGCGGGATACCAGTATCTGCGCGACTACGACAGTCAGCCAGGCACGGATCCGAAATTCCCGAGAACCTACGAGCAGGACAAGGTCCTCGGGAAGCTCACGTGGCAGATCGCACCGAGCCTACGTCTGGTGTCGAGTTTTCACGATGAGTTCTGGGTGAATCCCGAGAGGCCGACGCTCGCGACACCGTTCGAGGCGACACTGCGGTACAACGGTCAGATTCCGACCTCCACCTTCGGACAGGTGACACATACTCCAACCAGCAACACGCTCTGGGACGCGCGCGTGGGACGGTTCGTGAACGCTCAGAAGAACGATCCGAACATCGGCAATGTGACCACGGCGAATCACGTCGATCGGATTAGCGGCATCTCGAGCGGCGGCCCACCCAGCTTTGGAGATCTGACGCTCGTCCGCACGTCCGCCAAAGCGACGCTGACTCACTATCGGCCGGGACTCTTTGGCGGCGACCATGAGTGGAAGGTCGGCGGTCAGGCGGAAAAGGGTCAACATGATGCGCTCGCCGCGATTCCTACTGGCGTGCGATACATCGACAGCGGCGGACAGCCGTTTCAGTCGGTGTCACGCGACCCCGCGACCCCTGGGGGGCAGTTCATGACCGCTGGTGCATTTGCGAGCGAGTCGATGACGTTGGCCGATCGACTGACGGTAAACGCCGGCATTCGATACGACCACACTCGTGCGATCAGCCCAGACCTGCCTGCACGCGATGTGACCGGGCGCGAAACTGGCGCGACCGTTCAGGGCCTCGGAACTCTCTACACCTGGAATGTGTGGTCGCCTCGGCTGGGCGTGACCACAAAGCTCACGACCGACGGCCGGACGATGCTGCGCGCGAGCTACGGTCGATTCCATCAGGGCATCCTGACCGGAGAGCTCGCTCCCGTGCATCCCGGACAGACGCCAATTACGACCATGGCATTCGATCCCGTCACCGGCGGCTACACGCGCCTTGTGTCCGTCGTCGACAACAAACTGAATATACGCCTCGATCCGTCGATGCGGACGCCACGTACCGACGAGTACTCGATTGGCGTCGATCGGGAGATCGGTTTGGGCCTGTCGGCCGCAATCGCGTACGTGCGCAAGGACGGCAGCGATTTCATCGGATGGACCGATACGGGCGGTGTGTATCGCGAGGAGACGCGGACGATGACTGACGGCCGTATCGTGCCGGTGTTTGCGCTGACGAACGGCACGGCAAGCCGGCGTTTCCTGCTGACGAACCCTGATGGATACTCGCTGACGTACAACGGTGTCGTAACCGCGCTGGAAAGGCGTCTGTCTGATGGATGGCAGGTATTCACCTCGTACACGTGGTCGAGGACCTCGGGGTTGCAACCGTCGAGCGGAGCCGCCGCTGGAGACGGTCAGGCAAGCAGCACATTCGGAGGCGGGACGTTCGGCCGCGACCCGAACAGCCTGACCAATGCTCGTGGACGTCTGCCGAACGATCGACCACACATGTTTCGCGGCGCGGGTTCATGGGACGTGCTGCACACCGGGTTCGTCGTCGCCGCCAACGTGCAGTATCTGAGCGGCAAGCCGTGGGCAGCGAGCACGCAGATCTCCCTGCCGCAAGGTGACCAGCGAATCCTGCTCGAATCTCGAGGCACGCGACGACTCTCTTCTCAGTCACTTGTCGATGTACGTCTGTCGCGCACTGTTCCATGCGGAGGTGTGGGTCGCCTCGAGCTGCTGGTCGATGTGCTCAACGCGCTCAATCGCTCTACGGAGGAAGGGCTGGCCACAGACAATCTCTACAGCCCCAACTTCGGGCAACGGACGATCTTCGTCGATCCTCGACGCGTCATGCTCGGCGCGCGACTGAATCTGGGACGCTGACTCGATCGACTAGAATAGGCGCGCCTCGCGAGATTTCTTCATGACGCCAGAACGTTGGGAACGCGTCCAAGAGCTTTATCACGCCGCCCGTGCTGGTCCAGAGGCAGAGCGCGCTCGGTTCTTGGACGACGCATGTGGAGGGGATGATGCCCTGCGTCGTGAAGTCCAGGCGCTCCTCGATCAGCCAGTCGCCACCAGCAGCTTCGTTGACTTCCTCGGTGGACCAGCCCCTCGACACCTCGAGAGCAACCTGGGCCCTCGGCTCCTCGGCCGACGGCTCGGCAGCTATCAAGTGTCGTCGTTGCTCGGTCGCGGCGGTATGGGCGAGGTGTACCGCGCCCACGACACGAAGCTTGGCCGCGATGTCGCGATCAAGGTGCTGCCGTCCGTGTTTACGGCAGACCCGGAACGGTTGGCTCGGTTCGACGGCGAAGCGCGGATGCTCGCAGCGCTGAATCATCCGCACGTTGGGGCCATTTACGGTGTTGTAGATGCGGACGGCGTGCCGGCGCTCGTGCTCGAGCTCGTCGAAGGCGAGACGCTCGCCGATCGACTACAGCGTGGACCGGTCTCCCCACGCGACGCGTTGGTGATTGCCCGACAGATCGCGGACGCCCTCGATGCCGCGCATCAGAAAGGCATCATCCATCGAGATCTGAAACCGGCCAATATCAAGATCACGCCGAACGGAGTCGTGAAAGTGTTGGACTTCGGTCTGGCCAAGGCGGCCGCGAGTGATATTGCGTCGACTCAGGACTTGTCGCAGTCGCCGACCGCTGCGATTGGCGCCACGCGTGTTGGCGTGATTCTCGGCACTGCAGCCTACATGAGTCCTGAACAGGCGCGCGGGATGACCGTGGACACCCGCGCCGACATCTGGGCGTTCGGCTGCGTACTGTACGAAATGCTCACAGGGCGACCGCCCTTCACGGGTCCGACGGTCGCGGAAACGTTTGCAGCAATTCTCGAACGCGAGCCCGACTGGAAGGCGTTGCCAAGCGCGACTCCCGCAAGCGTTCGTGAATTACTGCGACAGTGCCTGCAGAAAGATGTCAGCCGCCGCTTACAAAACGTCGCGGCCGCGCGGACAACGATCGAACACGCCCAACGCGGCTGGAACAAATGGCGCGTCGCAGCGATCGCGGCAGTTGCGGTTGCGGCGCTCGCTATCGGCGTGGGTCTGTGGCTGCGGAGTTCCGCACGCCCGGCCGATCGGTCCGAGTGGATCCAACTCACGAAGCTGTCAGACTCCGTGATCCACCCCGCCCTGTCACCCGACGGCCGAATGGTGTCGTTCGTTCGCGGTCCCTCCAGCCCCATCGTCCCGTTTGCGCCGGGCCAGGTGTACGTGAAGCTCCTACCTGATGGTGAACCCGTTCAGTTGACCAACGACAAACTCCCGAAGATGAGTCCCGCGTTCTCACCGGACGGTACCCGAATCGCGTATACGACGGTCGACCCACAATTCGGGTGGAGCACCTGGACGGTTCCCGTGTTGGGTGGAACGCCGGAGCGATGGCTGACCAATGCGTCAGGGCTCGTGTGGACGAGTCCTAGCCAGCTGCTGTTTTCGGAGATGAAGAAGAATCCCCACATGGGGATCGTGACCGCCGCCGAGAACAACACCGGTCACCATGACGTCTACGTGCCGGAGCACGTGCAGGGCATGGCGCACCTCTCCTACGCATCACCCGATGGGAAATGGGTGTTGCTCGTAGAGATGGACCAAAACCACGTGTGGACACCGTGCCGCGTGGTGCCCATGGATGGGTCCTCGCCGGGCCGTTTGGTGGGACCGCCGGGCGCTGGCTGCACGTTCGGCGCCTGGTCACCCGACGGCAAGTGGATGTACGTCACTTCCAATGTAGGACGCACGAATCACATCTGGCGGCAGCGATTTCCTGATGGGCAACCGGAACAGATCACATCGGGGCCAACCGAGGAGGAGGGCATCGCCATGGCGGCAGACGGCCGTTCCATCGTCACGGCGGTGGCTCTGCGCAGCAGATCGCTGTGGTTGCACAATGGAAACGACGAGCGTCAGATTTCGCTCGAAGGCAGCGCCGTCGATGCGAAGTTCACCACCGATGGAAAGAAGCTCGTCTACAAGGTCGTGAGTTCGTTGGGCAGCTATCCGTTGCCGGGCGAACTGCGGGTTGCCGACCTCGCAACCGGACGTTCCGAAGGCCTCACCCTCGGCTTTCAAGCCATTGATTACGACGTCTCCGCCGACGGCCAGCAAGTCGTGCTCGAGGGCGCCGATCGCGCCGGCACGTCGCGGTTGTGGCTGGCGCGGATTGACGGAGCATTGCCACCGCAACAAATCTCGAGCATCGAGGGCCACCAACCCAGATTCGGACCAGGCGGCGAAATTTTCTTCCGTCGACCGGAGGGCACTGCGACGTATGTCTACAGCGTTCGCCCCGACGGAACGCAATCGCGCAAAGTGATTGAGCAAGCGATCCCTCTGCTGGGCGAGGTGTCACCAGATGGCCGATTCATCGTGGGATGGAGTGCGCTCCACGGCAATGACGCATCGGCGGTGCAGCTCTTCTCACTCAGCGGCGGCTCGCCCGTGGCGAGCGGAGGTTGGTGGAGCTGGTCACCCGGCGGAGGTTCCGCGTCAGTGACCGCTGGTGAAGGCGGTTGGAGCTATGGCATTCCGCTTCGGCCGGGCGAGTCCTTCCCCCGAATGGCGGCTGAAGGTCTTCATTCCGAGAAGGATGTTGCGCAGTTACCAGGAGCGCGCAAGGTTGACGCACTCGTAGTGGCCGGGCCGTCACCCGATCTGTACGCCTTCTATAAAACCACCACACAGCGGAATCTGTTCAGGATCCCGATTCAATAGATAAGGACCCCATGCCCGACGTTCATCTCCGTTGAGGTGACCACGGATTCGTTCTGAGCGGCGGCGACTATCGATCAATCGACTATCCAGATGCGAAGTCGACTCAAGTGCGCGGAATCGGTCCAGCGGGCGACATCGTGGGCACGTATCAACGACAGAACGAATCAGGGGGCGTCCCCATCCACGGCTTCCTTCTAACCAGACACGGAGATTTCTACGCCGTCGATTATCCGGACACCAGAACACGATCGCGCAGCGCATCCTCCCTGACGGCACGATTCTGGGTTGCTACCACGACACGGACACAATGGGAACCATGCACGGCATGTCCGTCTCGCGCCGAAGCTTCGATGCAATCCCGGAGGTCGCCTCGATGCACAACGGCGCAACGCCGGATGGCAAGTACATCGTCGGCCTCTTCACCGACATGATGGACAACCGCGGCAAAGGTTACATCCTCGATCACGGACGGTTTAACCCGGGCGGGGACATGGTCGGGGCATTCGTCGACACTGCAGGGCGCACCCACGGTTTCCTTGCACAATGGACACCGTAGCGAGGGTGGCGCCCGGCTTTCTCCTCGACGCTCGAGCATAACTAAAGCTCGCCTGGTTGCAGCACGCCGTAACTTTCGTCCTTCTGTGACGAAGAACATTCAGAGCACATACCGGAGTGAGCACCCCGTGACCGCCGACCACGATCACGAGTGGGAGCGAGAGCTGCTGGCGCTGATGGTCCGTTATCAGGCAGCGGACCAGAGCGCCGTCACAGAGCTCGTCGGTCGTCTCTCTCCGCGCTTGCTCCGGTACTTCGTCGCATCTGGGGTGCCAGTGCACGACGCGCAGGATCTTCTTCAGGAGTGCTGGATGCGAATTCATCGCTCCAGACACACGTACCGAGCGACGGAGCCTGTGCTGCCCTGGGTGTTTGCGATCGCCCGTCACACTCGCCTGGATGGGCATCGACGCACGAGACGACGACAGGCTCGTGAAGAGCTGACGGCGGATCCTCCCGACACACGGACCGAGTTACCTGACAGCTCGTCGAATGATGTCGACGCATTGCTTCGGCTGCTGAAGATTTTGCCGGACAGTCAACGCGATGTGGTCTTGATGTTGAAGGTATCCGGAATGAGCTTAGAAGACGTCGCCCGAGCCACGTCATCGACCGTCGGCGCTGTGAAGCAGCGGGCGCACCGAGCGTATGCCGCACTACGGAAGGCATTCGAGCGCGAAGGCCGACGATGAGCACACTCGACAGGCTGTTCGATGGGATCGCTACGCCCGATGTCGAGCCGCCGGTTCGTGCACGGATCGAGGCCGCGATACGCGAGTCGCTCCAACCGGTGTCCACGCTTCCCTCGACGGCGATCAGGGCGGGACAGTTCTTCCTCGTGTTCGTGGCGATCGGTGCGCTGAAGATCGCGGTGCTCGGGACGATTGCGTTCAGGCAGATGAGCGAGTCTGAGGCCGTCGGTCATTTCGCGGTGACCGCCGTCGCGGCTCTCATGCTGTCATTCTCGTTGGCTCGGGAGATGACACCTGGGCGACTCAGGCGACTGTCTCCTGCAATCACAGGGATGCTCTTGATCGTCACCTACGGCCTTGGGGCGACTCTGCTTCTGCCTTCGACCAACACGAATGCCTTCATGGCCGACGGCTGGCCGTGCCTCCGGGCGGGGATGATCATGTCCCTTCCCTTAGGGGTGCTGTTCTCTCTTCTCATCGGGCGAGGCACGCCCCGGCTCGGGGGCGCGCTCGGCCAGACGCTCGGCACCTCGGCGGGCCTGCTGGCGGCAACGGTGCCGACCGTGCCGCTCTCCACATGCAGTCACGAAATGGTTTTGGGGCACCTCGTCGTGTTTCACGGAGGAGTGGTCGTCCTCTCCGCAATGCTCGGCGTGATGCTTCTGCCAGTCCTCCGACGCGTCTCGTTGTCGCGCCGTCACTATTGATCCGCCCTGGTCGAAAGGATCCGTATGCGCTTTCTCCCCTTCAGGTCGCTGGTCATGGCGGTGATCATGATCACCGCCTCCGGCACGGTGTGGTCGGCGACGGTGGGGCATGACTACCACGCCAGCTCAATCATCGCAACGTTGACGCTCCGAACCGGAGACCGTCGCCTCGTCACGTTGCGCGGCGTCGGCTGCTCGGAACAACTCTGTTCCACGACACACATTGAGACGCGATCGGCACGACGGGTCGAGATCGAGCGAACTCGCCTCCGAGACATCGCGTCCATGAGGATCACAACGCCAGACGAGGTCACATTCGTGATGAAGGACGGGTCAACGTCACGAATGTCCATCGTTCCTCAGAACCGCACGCTCTATGTCGTGGATGCTGTCGGCCAAGAAGAGAGAATTGATGTCGGTCAGATCGCCTCACTCGAATTCGAGGGGATCGTGCAGGCCGCTGTTGCTCACCACTCGAGCGTCGCGTTCGACCTCTCCAAGACATTCTCGTTCACGGGAACGATGACCAAGGTCGATTGGAGGAACCCGCATATCGTGATCTCGATGGCCGTCAAGCGCGAGAGCGGCGTCACCGAAAACTGGGATCTCGAGACCGGCGCGCCGGCGTGGTTTCGAAACCGGAAAGTCGAGAGGAATCAGGTCGAGCAGGCAGTAGGGCAAGAGATCAGCGTCGAAGGCGTTCCATCGAAGGACGGATCTCGATACGGATACCTCTACCGGATCACGTTCGCCGACGGGCGAAGTTGGGACCTCCGATAGTGTCGTGGCGGCCGCGGTCGACACGAGTTTGCATCGCGGCGGTCCTGTTCACGCTCGTTCAAGTCGTCATGAGGGGCCAGACTCAGCCGACCGCGAACGCTCGACGCCTCGTCGTGCTCGATCGCAAAGGACACCTGATCACGACGCCTGTGGATCCGGCACTCTACAGTCAACCGGCTTTCTCACCCGACGGCTTGCGGCTGGCGGTCGTGAAGACAGATCCGCAGACTCACAATCAAGACCTCTGGATCATCGATCTCGCCTGCCATCGTTCGATGCGGCTCACGTCCAACCCGTCGCCTGAGACGTTGCCGGCGTGGTCGCCCGACGGCCGCTTCATCGCTTTTGTGTCGAGCCGGCCGCCTGCCGGTGGCGGCGTGTATAGAGTCGCGGCTGACGGATCGACAGGCGAGGAGCTGCTCTATCGTCACACGGGGTTTGGTGGCATCAACAGCCTCGAGTGGTCAACGGACGGACAGTCACTGTACTTTTCAGACCTGATCAACATCTCGGGGGCGCTCTACCGCATCGCAGTAGATGGCGATGGACAGCGGACCGAGATCATGCGTCCGCCGTTCTTTGGCTCACGTGTCTCTCCAGACGGGCAGCTGATTGCCTATCAATCGAGCCGATCGGGGCGAAACGAGATCTACGTGCAACCCTTCCCTGTTAGTGGCACCGTGCCAACTCCAGCGAGCGAACGACGCGTGTCCCGCGAAGGCGGCGTGGGGATGGTCTCCTGGCGAAACGACGGCCACGAGCTTTTCTATCTCGCACCAGACCGATGGGTGATGGCGGTTGACGTCACGGCCAGTCCGATCCTCACAGTCACCGAACCCCGGAAGCTGTTCCGAGCGGCCGACACGATACGGGCGCCCGGCAGCGGGGGCCCAGGCGCGGTCGCAGCCGTGAGCCCGGACGGTCAGCGCTTCGCGGTTGCCATTCCTTCACAGCCGGCCCTTCAACGGCTAGCAGTATTGGATCGCAATGGTCGGACCATTCGCAGTGTTGGCCCGCCGGACCTGTACAGTCAGCCATCGCTCTCGCCCGATGAGAAACGCGTGGCGTTCGTGCACACCGACCCATCGTCTGGCGCCTACGACATTCGCGTCCTCGACCTGGCGAGACAAAGGACTGCGGCGATCACATCGGATACGGCGGTTGACGCCTCACCGATTTGGTCTCCAGATGGCCTGTACGTGGCCTTCGTCTCTACGCGTGGTGACTACACAGGCATCTATCGGAAGGCGCGGACGGGCAGAGGCTCTGCGGAGCTTCTCTATCAGCACACCGCCGGCACGCCCAGCGTCGTCCTCACGGATTGGTCGGTGGATGGACGGTTCATGAGCTTCCATGCCGGGGACATCCTCTACGTCCTGCCGCTCGACGGTGACCGTCGGCCGATTGAGGTCGTGCGCAATGAGTTCAGCTCGGTCGGCGGGCGTTTCTCTCCCGACGGCAGGTACCTCGCGTATTTGTCCGATGAGTCCGGGCGATACGAGGTGTACGTTCGCCCTCTGACTGCCTTGGCGAGCGACGATGCCAGGCCTACGCAAGTGTCGACACAGGGCGCGCTGGGGATGATCTTCTGGCATCGGGACGGACGGGAGCTCGGCTATCTTGCCGCGGACGGCAACGTGACGGTCGTGAACATTGTCCAGGACGGGGCGCTTCGGCTCGGACGTCCTCGCCCGCTCTTCCCGGCTCGCGGAGTTCAGGGCGGTCCGTACGGCGTCACCGGAAACCCTGCGCAACTTCGCAACGTCAACGGGGCAGCCGACCATTTCGTCTTCATTGTGCCGTCCTCTCCCACACGGTAGCCCTTTACGGGATCGGCTCTAATCTAGTAATCTATTGATTACTTGATTATGAGATTCCCAGCGTCATGAGTGACTCGCGCCTCGTGAAGGATCGTCTGTACCAGCAGTTTGCCCGAATGGGGAAGGCCCTGGCGAATCCCCATCGCCTCGAATGCCTCGAGCTGCTGGCACAGGGTGAGCGTACGGTGGACTCGCTCGCCCGCGACATCGGTGCAACGCTCGCGAACACCTCCCAGCACTTGAAGGTGCTCGCGGCTGCACGGCTGGTAGAACGGCGCAAGCAGGGACTCTTCGTCTACTACCGCCTTGCCGATCCAACGGTCTTCGAGCTGTGCGCAGCGGTGCGTCACGTGGCCGAGCGCCGATTGGCGGAAATGGATCGGCTCATCCCGGAACATTTCGGCGACCGCGGTGATGCGGAGACGATCGAGATGAAGGCGCTCCGTCGCCGCGCGAAATCGAGCCGCGTGGTCATCCTGGACACTCGTCCCTCCAACGAATACGCGGCCGGTCATATCGCAGGTGCGATCTCGATTCCCATAGACCTGCTCCCCCGCCGCGTGCGGGCGTTGCCCAAATCCAAGGTGTATGTGGCGTACTGTCGCGGACCCTACTGTGAATACGCCGATCGCGCAGTGGAGGTGCTGCGCGCTCACGGAAGACAGGCCCACCGGCTCGTCGAAGGCTTCCCGGAGTGGCAAGCGGCCGGATATCCGGTGGAGACAACGGCCGCATGAGCGCATTCGTTCCATCGGTTCGCCTGGGTCTTCGAGAGAACGCGTGGCAGTTCTCTCTGCTCGTGCTCGTCAACGCGTTCGTCGGCGGCATGGTCGGCATGGAACGCAGCATCCTGCCCGCGATCGCCGAACACGAATTCCAAGTGGCGGCTCGCGCGGGCGTGCTGTCATTCATCGCCGTGTTTGGCGTGGCCAAAGCGCTGACCAACTATGCGGCGGGCCACCTGTCTGATCAGATCGGCCGACGGCGCGTGTTGATTGCTGGATGGTTATTGGCTGCGCCCGTCCCATTTCTGCTGATGTGGGGACCGAGCTGGACGTGGATCCTTGTCGCCAATGTGTTTCTCGGGGCGAGCCAGGGCCTGACGTGGTCAACGACGGTGATCATGAAGATCGATCTCGTGGGTCCGCGCCAGCGGGGTCTGGCGATGGGCCTCAACGAGTTCGCGGGGTATCTGGCCGTTGGCGCGAGCGCTCTCGCCACTGGTTGGATTGCCGCTGCCTACGGACTTCGTCCGCAGCCGTTCTACCTGGGCGTCGGATTCGTCGCGCTCGGGCTCGGCATCTCCGTGGCGCTTATCCGCGACACCACGTCACATGTCTCTCACGAGTCGGCGCTCGTGAGCACACCGCCGCACGGTCACACGCTGTCGTCACGCGACGTGTTCTGGAAGACGACAATCCTCGATCGCAATCTCTCGAGCATCAGTCAGGCCGGGCTCGTGAGCAATCTCAACGACGGCATGGCATGGGGCCTGTTTCCGATCGTCTTTGTCTCGGCCGGCATGAGCCTCGGTCAGGTGGGAATACTGGCGGCCATTTATCCGGCGACGTGGGGCATCGGCCAACTCGTGACGGGCTCGATGTCCGACCGACTGGGTCGACGGTCGCTCGTCGTGTCCGGTATGTGGACGCAGGCAATCGGGATCGCCGCCATCGCGTTCGCGACGACTTTCGCCGCGTTCTCCGCCGGCAGCGTGTTGCTCGGAGTCGGGACCGCCATGGTGTACCCCACCCTGCTCGCCGCGATAGGCGATGTCGCGCATCCGTCCTGGAGAGCCTCAGCTGTCGGCGTGTATCGCCTCTGGCGCGATCTTGGTTATGCGATCGGTGCGCTCCTCGCAGGCGTGACGGCCGATGTATTTGGTCTGACCGCCGCGGTCATGTGCATCGCGGCGCTGACCTTTGCATCCGGAATGGTTTCGGCGTTCCGCATGACGGAGACGCTCCCCGCGTTGAGCGTCAGAACGGCATGAGGAAAGACGTTGGCGTCGACACGCTGCGCCAGTGGCTCGACGAGCATCGCGACGTCGCCGTGATCGATGTCAGAACGACTGAGGATCGCGTGGAGTGGTCGATTCCCGGCAGCATCCACGTGGATGCGCACGACGCCCTGCTACAGGGCCAGCCCGGCACTCTGGCCACTCTCACATTCTCGGCAAGCCAACCAATCGTAACGGTCTGTGGCTCCGGTCGCCTGAGCGAGGCGGCCGCAGACGTGTTGTCGGCTCGCGGTCTCGATGCATGCTCGCTCAGAGGGGGCATGAAAGCGTGGAGCCTTGCCTGGAATACCGCCGACGTGCCGACCTCAGACGCACACACTCGCGTGGTGCAAGTACGACGAACTGGCAAGGGGTGTCTCTCGTACATCGTGGCATCGAGCGGCGAAGCGGCCGTCATCGACCCATCCCTTGCGAGTCACGTGTACGTGAATCTCGCGCGGGCTCATCGCTGGCGGATTCGGTACGTGCTCGAGACGCACATTCACGCGGACCATCTGTCGAGGGCTCGTCAACTGGCGGAGGATTCCGGCGCTCAGCTGCTTCTCCCAGAACAATGTCGAGTCCAGTTCCCATTCACGTCAATGGCCGATGGCGATCGAATCGACGTCGGCGCGACTGCGCTCACGGCTCATTGCACACCAGGTCACACCCTTGAGAGCACCTCTTATGTGTTGAACAACGAAGCCGTCATGACCGGCGATACGTTATTCACCCGCGGCGTAGGCAGACCCGACTTGCTCGCAGACGCTGATAGCTCGCGCACACGGGCTCGCGCATTGTTTCGATCCGTCAGCTGGCTCCGGTCACTCACGCCGTCCACACTGATACTCCCGGGTCACACAAGCGAGCCAATTCCGTTCGATGGACGTCCGATCGTCGCGTGCATGAGCGACATCGACGTCTGGCTCTCCGACTGGCTTGCCTCCGAGGAGGTATTCATCGATCGACTGGTGTCGCGTCTTCCGCCTACTCCCCCGAACTTCGCGCGCATCGTCGAGCTGAACGAGAGCGGCGTGGTTCCGTCGGGGGACACGACCGACCTCGAAGCGGGCGCCAACCGGTGTGCGGTGGCGTGAAGGAGTCATGCGATCGTGAGCACTTGTTGTTCTGCGTATAGCGATGCGGCCGGACACCAGTTCGACGCGCACAAGGTGGCGGAGGAGCTCGCCGGGTACCGCAAGAACGGACCGGGACCGACAACACGACTACTGCGAGATAGCCTCGTCGACGCCAGCCTTGTCGAAGGTGTGCTTCTCGACATCGGCGCCGGCTTCGGTGCGCTGACGTTCGAACTGCTCCAACATGGGAGTACTCGAGCCATCGCCGTCGACGCGTCTCCATCCTACCTGGCCGCTGCGGCTGACGAGGCGGGGCGACGTGGGAATGCCGGGAGCGTCCAACTCGTGCACGGCGACTTCGTCGATCTTGCCGCCACGCTTCCCCGGGCGGAGGTGGTCACCCTGGACCGGGTCGTCTGCTGCTATCCAGACGTGGAACCACTCCTGACCAGTGCACTCGAGCACGCAGCCCGGACGCTGGCCCTGTCGTATCCGCGAGGCATCTGGTACGTCCACCTCGTAATGGCCGTCGACAACCTGCGGCGACGCATCGCAGGGAATACCTTTCGCACGTTCGTACACGCTCCGGCGACCATCGAGCGCCTGATTCGTGATGCCGGATTCAGGTTGTCAAGCCGCCGCCGAACGTGGATGTGGTCGGTCGATGTGTTCGTCCGGGTGTAGCGCAACCGTCGCTCAGTCATCGGAGGAGACCGATTACCTCGCGGGCCTGGGCCGCGGGTTGATCGGAACGACACAAGCTACCGCGCAGGATGGGATCGCACAAACAGTGTGACCCCTCCTGCGATCAGCAGCAGCGAAATCAGTTGCGCCAGCGTCAACGGGCCGACGATGCGACGGTTGATCCTGATGAACTCGATGGCGAAGCGAATCGTCCCCGCCAGAATGAAATAGCGTCCCAGCACGATGTGATCGGCCATGCCTTGACGCCGCCAGCGGATCAGCATCCAGGCGAGCGGAACGAGCAGCACCGTTTCATAGAGTTGCGTCGGGTGCACGGGCACATCGGTCGGCGGCAATCCTTGGGGAAAGGCGACCGCCCACGGTAATTGCGACGGCTTCCCATAATCGTCTCCCACGAGGAAGCACCCAATCCGGCCGATGGCGTGACCAATGGCAAGAGCCGGTGTCGCGGCGGCAAGCGCTCGCACGATCGGGACACCGTGCCGTCTGAGCACCCACAGGCCGGCCCCGACGCCGCCCATCAGTCCGCCGAACCAGCTGAGGCCGCCGCGGCTGAAGAGTAAAGAGGTCAGGGGCGCTGTATTCGAGAACTCGATGGTCCACAACAACTTCGCGCCGAGCATCCCCCCAAGCACACCCGCAATCGCAGCGTAGCCTGCCGCATCGCTCAATCCGCTTCGTCGCGCCTCGCGCTCGAACATCCATATGCCGACCACGGCAGCGACGCCCATGAGGACGCCGAAGCTCGTGATCTCGAAGTCGCCGACGCGGAAGAGGACGGGATACATCAGACCTGAGGTACTACTGCGTCGTTGTGCGCGACCGCACGCGGATCCACCTCACTTCTTCGTAGCGGTCGTCGTCCCGAGCTTGAAGGCATGTGCCATCATCATCTTGTTCTCTTCCATGTAGTCGACAGAGACGCGTTCCCCCACCTTCAGGGCCGTCGCATCCAGCTTGTCCTTGCCCCGCGTTACCGTGGTCTTCTTGTCCAACATGACCGTTACGGTCTTCCCGTCGGTCGTCTTGATCGCGACGTGCTCGCCTTGCACGCTCGCGATCGTTCCCAGCGCCTTGTGCATGTGCCCTTCGTGAGCGCGGGCGACTGGTGGGAGAACGAGCGCCGCCATGGTGACGGCCGCGACAATCCAGATCTTCTTCATCACTGTGCTCCTTGGACCGTTGGTTGGTTCAAAAAACGTTCTTCTTCGATTTCGTGTCGAATGTCCTCAGGCGACCGCGGATTGTGCCCCTTCATGATCTCGAGTTCCGCAGCGGTGAGCCGGGGCAGATGGCGCACGAACTGGACCAGTCGCCACGTCGACTCCTCCCCAGCTGTGGTTCCCGTGCCCCATGCCGGCATGCCCGTGAACCGGACGCCATGTTCGATGACGTAGAAAAGCTCGCCGTCGGTGAGCTCCTGCGTGCTCGGGAGCCGCATGTCTGGCGCCTTGGGATAGAGCCCTCGTCCCATTTCGGTGTCGCCGCTGCCATCGTTAGCATGGCACGTCGCACAGTGATCAGCGTAATGGGCCATGCCGTCTGACAGCGCCTCCGGCGACGCCGGTACCGGATTCCGCATCGCGCGCACGTTCGGCGGAATCGCGATGCGTCTCGCCGCTCTTGCCAACCGCGTTTCCAGCGGGCCGGCCTCGGCACGAGCACGCAGCCCTGTCGACCGCAGATAGAACACGCCCGCGGCGGCAAGTGTGAGGAGGCTGAGTACGAGACCGAGGAGGACGAACCTCACGGCGCGCATGGCTACATTCTCCATCTTTCGAGCAGCGCTCAGTCTCCATGAGCTCCAAGGATCACTGCCAGAAGATCAGGCATGATGCTGCTCATCATCGACTGGTAGAGGAAGACTGGCGACCCACGACGGCCACCTCCGTACTGGGCCTTGGACGGAAGCCTCTCCGACCTCACCACTTTGCCGGTCGTTCCGTCGATCAGCACAATGCGCGCATCCAGGAGGAACCCTCGCTGCACGGTATAGACGCCGCCTCGACTGCCGCGCTGAAAGACGTTTGGCGGGGCGTGCTCCAAGCGCATTGAACCAGTCACGATGAGCGGGTGACCATATTCCTCGCCGACTTGCCGCCAGCGCGCGGTGTTCGACAATTCCGTTTCAGTGCTGACAATCAGAGGATCCGTTTGAATCACGCCCAGCGCGCCCTGTTGCCGAAGCTCTGACCGCACCAAGCGCACCGTTTCGCCGTTTACGTCCAGCGAGGTGTTCTCCGTCGTGACAAAGCCGGCGACCAGGATGCGTTGAAGCGGTGCGATCACCAACGTCCTCGGCCCCGATGCCGCAACCCGTGCGGCGGATCTAGCGCAGCTTCCTATCGAGATTGCAGCGGCGATGGCCACGCCGCCGATGAGTAGTGCTTTCATGACCACCCCCTACTGGCTCATCGCAGTGGGTCGCAGCACGCCCTTACGGAACGCACGCTGCTTCATGATGAAAAAAATCACCGGCGTGATGATGAGGACGTGAATCGTCGAGGTGATCATGCCGCCAATGATCGGGGCAGCAATCGGCTTCATCACGTCTGAACCAACACCTGTGCTCCACATGATTGGCACGAGGCTGGCCATCACGACCGTCACCGTCATCAGCTTCGGCCGAAGCCTGAGCACCGAGCCGTCGATTGTCGCTGCGAGAATATCAGCTTCGGTCAGCGTCGCCCCTTGGCCCAGCTTCTTGGCAAGCGCTTCATGCAGGTACACGACCATGACAACGCCGGTTTGGACGGCGACGCCGTACAGCGCGATGTACCCAACCCACACGGCCACCGAGAAGTTGTAGCCGAGCAGCCACTGCAGGATGACGCCGCCCGTCATCGCATAGACCACGGACAGCATCACAATCGTGGCCTCTGATGCGGAGTGGAACGTCAGGTACAGCAGCATGAAGATGATGAAGAAGACGAGCGGGATGAGGATCTTGAGTCGCTCACGCGCGCGAACCTGGAACTCGTACTGCCCGGTCCACTGCAATGTGTACCCGGTGGGCAACGACAGCTCCCGAGCGACCGCGGCCTTCGCGGCGTCGACGTATCCGCCGATGTCGCTCGTCGCCGTATCGACATAGACGTAGCCCGCCAGTTGCCCATCCTCGTCGCGCACCATCGCGGGCCCGGTGGTCAGCGTCACCTCGGCGAGCTGGCCGAGTGGCACGTTAGCGCCCATGGGCGTCCTGACCAGCACGCGCTGCAAGGCGGGTATGTCTTCGCGAAACTCGCGCGCGTAGCGCACGTTCACCGGGTATCGCTCGCGTCCTTCGACAGTCTGCGTGACGTTCTCACCGCCCAGCGCGGACTGGATCACGTCCTGCACGTCCTCGACGGTCAGCCCGTATCGTGCAATCGATTGTCGATCGATGCGAATGTCGGTGAAGTACCCCTGCGCCACTCGTTCCGCATAGACGCTCCTCGTACCTGGGACGTCCCTCAAGATGCGCTCCATCTGCTGCCCCAGCTGCTGAATCACCGAGAGATCCGCTCCGAAGATCTTGATGCCGACCGGCGTCTTGATTCCGGTGAGGAGCATGTCCAGACGGTTGCGGATCGGCTGTGTCCACACATTCGGGAAACCGGGAAACTGCAGCGACGCATCCATGTCCGCCTGCAGCTTCTCGAACGTCATCCCCGGTCGCCACGACTCCTTTGGCTTGAGAACGACCGTCGTGTTGACCATGCCCATCGGCGTGTTATCCGTCGGCGTCGTCCCGCGTCCGACCGTTCCGAACACCTGCTCGACCTCAGGGGTCCGTTTAAGCAGCTTGTCCTGGACCTGCAGAAGCCTCGTCGCCTCGGTGATCGACATTCCCGGGGGTGACGTGGGCATGTAGAGCATCGATCCTTCGTAGAGCGGTGGCATGAACTCGCTGCCAATCTGAAATAACAACGGGATCGTCAACGGCACCACGGCGAGGTTCACGATGAGTGCCGTCCATCTGAATCGCAGCGCCGCACGAAGAATCGGCTCGTACAGCCAGGCGAAGACGCGCGAGACCGGATTGGCCGACTCCGGCTTGAGGCGGCGGCCGCGGATGAAGATCGTCATCAGCACCGGCACCAACGTGATGGACAGGAGCGAGGCGAGCACCATCGCCGATGTCTTGGTGAAGGCAAGTGGCCGGAACATCCGTCCCTCTTGCGCCTCGAGCAGAAACACGGGCACGAACGAGACGACGATGATGGCGAGCGAGAAGAAAATGGGTCGGGCCACCTGCTTCGCTGCGAGGAGAATCGCGCGTGGTTGATCCGAGTAGGCGATGGCGTCGCCCGACTCCGAAACGTGGCGATAGGCGTTCTCCACCATCACGATCGACGCGTCGACGAGCACGCCAATCGCCAGCGCGAGGCCGCCAAGCGACATGATGTTGGAGTTGACGTCGAGGTAGTACATCGGAATGAACGATGCCACCACCGCCAGCGGCAGCACGAGTATCGGCACAAGTGCCGATCGCACGTGGAACAGAAACACGAGGATCACGAGTGACACGACGATGACTTCCTCGATCAAGGTTCGCCGAAGCGTGCCGATCGATTCGTTGATCAGGCCGGACCGGTCGTACGTCGGCACAACTCGCACGCCCGCCGGCAGCGCGCCTTGGCTCTCTCTCAGTTTCGCTTTGACGCGCTCGATCACGCGCAGCGCGTTCTCGCCGAACCGCATGACGACGATGCCGCCGACGACCTCGCCCTTGCCGTCCAGCTCGGCGACGCCGCGACGGAGGTCTGGGCCGAGACTCACCTGGGCGACGTCGGCCACGCGTACCGGTGTCCCGCGCCGGTCTGCGCCGAGGGAGACGGCGGCGATATCGTCGGTGGATGTCAGATACCCACGTCCGCGGACCATGTATTCGCGGCCCGAGAATTCGAGCAGCCGGCCTTCAACCTCGTTATTGCTTGCGCGGATCGCGTGCACGACGTCCTTGACTGACTTGTCGTAGGCCGCCAGTTTGTTCGGATCGAGCGCAACCTGGTACTGCTTGACGAAGCCACCGATGCTGGCCACTTCGGCGACGCCTTCGACCGATGCGAGCGAATATCGCAGGAACCAGTCCTGCACGCCACGAAGCTCGGCCAGATTGTGCTGGCCGCCGTCATCGACGAGCGCGTACTGGAAGACCCAGCCGACACCTGTGGCATCGGGACCAATCGTCGGATTGCTGCCTTCCGGCAATCGCGCCCTGATCCCCTGGAGATACTCGACGACACGACTCCGCGCCCAGTAGATGTCGGTGCCGTCCTCGAAAATTATGTAGACGTACGAAATGCCGAAGTCGGTGAAGCCGCGCACTGTGCGGACCTTCGGCGCCGACACGAGTGCGGTCACGATTGGATAGGTGATCTGATCCTCGATGATGTCCGGGCTCCGGCCCATCCACTCGGTCGACACGATCACCTGCACGTCAGAGATGTCGGGCACCGCGTCGAGCGGCGTGACCGTCATCGCCCAGACGCCCCAGAGCGACAGGGCAACCGTCCCGGTGAAGACCAGGAATCGGTTGCCCGCGCACCAGTCGATGATGCTGGCGATCACTTCGCGGTGATCGGGAACTTCTTCGACCCGATCTCTTTGCCGGCTCGTTTCGCTGTGACGGTCACGTCCCACTTCCCCACCATCATGACCTTCCCGGTCCCTGAGTACGTGCCGTCCTTCACGTGCTTCAACGCCACTGTGTTCTTCATCTCGGGCATCTTCATTGCAGGCATCGCCGCCATGAAGAAGGT
>Ga0114129_10002838_pt1 | contig 24198 bp, 24 predicted proteins | sample RhiMetdeltSRZDD1_FD_80071 | JGI IMG/M metagenome (GOLD analysis project Ga0114129, IMG submission 80071) | Populus rhizosphere microbial communities from Tennessee, USA - Rhizosphere MetaG P. deltoides SRZDD1 (version 2) (version 2) | ecosystem: Host-associated > Plants > Roots > Rhizosphere >...
CGATCGTCGAGGATGGCATGATGTATGTCACCGACGGGTGGGGCTCGGTCTACGGCATCGACGTCTCCAGCGGCAAGAAGGGCGCGATCAAGTGGAAATTCGACCCCGGCGTGGATCGCGCCTGGGCCGGCGACGTCGCCTGCTGCGGCGTCAACAACCGCGGCGTGGCACTGTGGAAGGACAAGGTGATCTCGATCGCGCTCGACGGCCGCATGTTCTCGCTCAACAAGGCGACCGGCGAGATGGTCTGGGAACGCAAAGTCGCGGACCCCGGTATCGGCGAAACCCTCACGCTCGCGCCGCTGGTCGTGCGCGATGTCGGGATCGTCGGCGCCGCCGGTGGTGAATTCGGCATCCGCGGATTCATCGAGGGCGTCGACCTCAATACCGGCAAGCAACTCTGGCGCACCCACACCATCCCGGGTCCCGGCGAACCCGGCGGCGAGACCTGGAAGGACGGCAAGGAGCGCTACAAGCACGGCGGCGAATCGGTCTGGGAAACGGCGACCTACGATCCCGAATCCGACACCTTCTACCAGGGCATCGGCAATGCCGGGCCGGACTGGGATTCCGAATACCGGCCCGGCGACAACAAATGGGCGGCCAGCGTACTCGCGCTCAGCCCCGCCGACGGCAAGATCAAATGGGGCTTCCAGTACACGCCCCAGGATCCTTACGACTTCGACGAGATCTCCGAGCACCCGATCATCAATGCCAAGGTCAACGGCGTCGACCGCAAGCTGGTCGTCCACGCCGCCCGCAACGGATTCTACTACGCGCTCGATCGCACCAACGGGTCGTTCATCCTCGGAAAGCAGTATGTCGACCAGTTGAACTGGACCACCGGCCTCGATCCCAAGACCGGCCGGCCGCTCAACTACAATCCCAACATGGATGTCCAGGCATACACGCCGGGCAGCCATGGCTCGCGCGCCAAGCCTGCGGGCGACCGCCTCTGCCCATCTCACTTCGGCGGCAAGAACTGGGAGCCCAGCGCCTACAATCCCGAGCTTAAGCTGCTCTACATCCCGTCGTTCGAAGGCTGCAACTACCTCGAAACCGCCGAGCAGAAGGATTTCGTCGACCAGGGCGGCCCGATCAAGCCGCGCGAGCGCTTCGCGGGCGGCGGTTTCAAGCAGAGCGAACGTCTCTACGGGAGCCTCAAGGCGCTCGATCCCACCACGGGAGAGACCAAGGCCAACCTCCGGCTCGAATATCCCAACAGCAGCGGCGCGCTTGCGACCGCCGGCAACCTGGTCTTCATCGGGCATACCGACGGGACGCTGACGGCCCACGACGCCAAAACCTTGAAGGAGGTCTGGAGCTACAGTGTCGGCTCGGGGATCAATGCTCCGCCCATCAGCTATTCGGTCAACGGAAAGCAATACGTGGCCGTACTCGTGGGTTCGAAACAGCCGTTCTTCGTTTTGCAGAACGCTCCCGAGCTCAAGCACACCTCGACGGCGTCGATCCTGTACGTATTCGGGCTGTAGCCGTCTCGCGCTCGGCCGGCGGGACGCCGTCGGCCGACTGATTACGGCATTGCCGATCGCGCGCCGCGGGGAGGGCGGCGGGCGATCGGCTTGCTTTTGTGTTCTCGTTATGTTCTTATCAGCCATGGCCGTCGGCGCTGCATTTCATCGCGCCGCGGATCGCCGGATCATTGAACGCAGTTGGGGGGGGGCGTGGCATGCGACCGCTGCTTGGCGTGCTGATTTGTGTGCTGACACTTTGCCTGGCGATTGGCGCCGAGATGCTCACACCGCAAGCCTTCACGGAAGAATTTGCCCGCGCCCTGACGCGCGCGCTGCCGTCGTCGAGCGTGTCGGTCGCGGGCGATTTGAAACTGACGATGAAGGAAGCGAACGGGATCAATCGCACCGTCCAGCTCAACAATGCGTATAACGAATACAAGCTCGATCCCCAGCGGTTCGGCGATATCGTCGAGACCTTCTCCGCGATGTTCTCGCAGTCGGCGAGCAAGGAGACCGCTCTCGACCGCACCCGCGTCGTTCCGGTCATCAAGGACCGGCAATGGCTCGACGAGCTTCACAATACCCTCAAGGGGAGAGGCGTTGCGCAGCAGCATCTCGCAGAGCCGTTCAACAAGGAGCTGGTGGTCGTCTATGCGTTGGATGATCCCAACCGGATGCGATATCTCACGACGCAAGAGGATTTCGGCCTGAGTCGTGCGGAGTTGAGAGCGCTTGCCGTAGAAAATCTCAAGCGCGTCCTGCCCAAGATCGAGCTGCGCGGCGACGATGAGGTCATGCTCATGAGCGCCGGCGGCAACTATGAAGCCAGCCTGCTGCTGATCGACGACATCTGGTCGAGCGGGCAGGTCAAGGTGAACGGCGACATCGTCGTCGCCATACCGACGCGCGATGTGCTGCTGGTCACCGGCTCCCGCAATCGGGCCGGCCTCAAACGGGTGCGCGAGCTGGCGGCTAAATTTGTATCCCAAGGACCATACGAGCTGACCGACACTTTGTTCCGCTATCGCGACGGGCGCTTTACCAAATTCGGCTCGCGTTAGCCGCGGCGCTGGCCGCTCGTCAGTCCGCTCGCTCGGGCGCAAACCCGAACGTCTGCTCGAACCGTTTGGCATAGGCCGGCCACACCTGCGGATTGACGATGCGTGGCGGGCGTTTGCCGTCGAGCGTCATGATCAACTGCTCGGCGGCGATCCGGCCCATATTGGCCCGCGCCTCGCGGGTGACGCCCGCGGTGTGCGGGCTCGCGATCACATTGTCGAATTGCAGCAGCGGGTGATCGGGCGGCGGCGGCTCCTTGTCCCACACGTCGATGCCGGCGCCGGCGATCTGCTTGCTGCGCAGCGCCTCGGCGAGCGCGCGCTCGTCATGGATGAAGCCGCGTGCCGTGGTAATGAAATAAGCATGCGGCTGCATCAGCGCGAACTCGCGCGCGCCGATCATGCCGCGCGTTCCGTCGTCGAGCGGGCAGTTGACTGACACGAAGTCGGCACGCTGCAGGAGCTCGTCGAGCGTGACCTTTGCGGCACCGCGCGCGGCGATGGTATCGGCATCGAGGTAAGGATCGAAGGCGATCACCTGCATCCCGAACAGGCCGCGGCACAGCTCGGCCACGCGACGGCCGACATTGCCGAACCCGACGACGCCGATGGTGCGGCCCTGCACGTCGTTGCCGATGAAGGCGGCGCGGTCGCGCATGGTGCCGCGCCGCAAGGCGTGGTCGGTCTGGATGATCTGCTTCGAGAGCGTGAGCATCATCGCCACCACATGCGCCGCCACGGCCTCGGCGTTGCCGCCGGTCTGGTTGACGACCAGCACGCCGGCGTCGGTGCAGTCCTTGACGTCGACGGTGTCGTAGCCCGCGCCGCTGGTTGAGACCACGAGCAGGTTCGGCATGCGTGCAAGCAGCTCGCGCCGGGCGTGAAAGCGCGGGCGCAGCTCATCGCGGGCGGACCCGATCTGATACGCATGCGCGGCGGCGATGATCGGCTGGGCGTCGCCGTCCGGCGTCTCGTTCTCGAGCTTGTCGAGCCGGATCTCGGGCCGCTGCGCGATGATCTCGAGATAACAGGGGTGGGCGACCTGGCGCACGTAGAACACGCGCTTCACATTGTCCTTCATTCTTCGAGGTCCTCGATTTCACTCTCACGCGCGCTTGAACGCGGGCATCACGTCCTTGGCAAACCAGGTGAGCTGTTCCTTGAACTCCTTGGGCGGAAGGCCTTCCGCCCAGTGGATCATGAAGCTTTCGAGCCCCGGATATTTGTCCGCGATCGACTTGATGCCGTCGATCACCTGCGCCGGCGGGCCGCAGAACCAAGCCTTCTGCTCGACCCCGTCGCGCAGCGAAGGGATCCGCGCCGGCGCGCCTGGCGTGCCCCAGGTGCGCCCCTGCTCGTCGGCATAGCGCACGAAGCCGAACGGCGCGAACCATTTGTAGCGCTCGTCGTGGGCGGGCTCGAGCTTGCGGATGGCGTCCTCCTGGCTTTGCGCGAGGTAGATGCCGGCACCCCAGATCATGTCCTCGCCGAGCTGCTTGGCGCGGCCATGCCGTTCGCAGGCGGCGTGATAGGCGCGCACGACGTCGTCCAGGATCTTTTCGCCGTTGAGCGTCACCATCGCCTTGAGGCCATAACGCGCCATCAGGTCGATGGTCTTGCCGCTGGCCACCGGCATCCAGATGTCGACGGGCAGGTGCAGCGGTCTCGGCACCATGGTGATGTCCCTGAGGCGATAGCCGCGGTAATCGATCGGCGGCGGGCATTCGTAGTACTTGCCCTTGTGGTGGAAGGCGTCCTCGTTGAAGCACGTGAGCAGGAGCTGGAGCTGCTCTTCGAACAGCTCGCGATTGGCGTCAGCGTCGAGCAGCGGCGCCCCGAACGTTTCCACCTCGCGGGTGTGATAGCCGCGGCCGACGCCCATGATGACACGCCCGTCGGTGACGATGTCGGCCATGGCGTAGTCCTCGGCCAGCCGGATCGGATGCCACATCGGCAGCACATTGAAGGCGCAGCCGAACTTGAGACGCTCGGTCTGGGTCGCCAGCCAGAGTCCAAGCTGGATCAGATTGGGCAGGCACTCGTAGCCCTCGCGCTGAAAGTGATGCTCCGCCGTCCACAGCACGTCGTAGCCGAGACGGTCCATGTGCTGCGCAATGTCGCGTGCGGTCGCGAAGGCCTCCCGCAGGTGCTCGTCGGAATAACGCCGCTCATTGGCAGGGGTACCGGCGAGACCGACATTTTCGAGCTCGATCTGGCCGACATAGAGAACGTGGAAGTTTCTGATCATGCGTCAGTTCCCCCGGCATCGACCGCCCGCGTCGCCTTGGTTCTTCCGAGGCGATCGCAAGGCACGGTCGCAGCGACCGGACAGGGCAATTATCAACGAAGGCGTGAAGGCTCTCGGTCCGCGCCCGGCCATCCGCGGATCAGTCCAGCGCCGTTGCCGAACGCCGTCAGCGCCGCCGGGATCGTCGCGCCATTGCGGTGATGGCGCAAAGCGCTCATGCCGGCGGATGCCGGCGAAAGTACTCGGCATCCCGCGGTTTTTGCGTCCATTGCGGGTTGCCGCGCCACTCGAAATGACGGCTCGACATGTCCCCGCCGTAGCGCACCCGGAACAGCAGCGTGCGCTGCGGCCCGTTGATGTATTCGTGCAGTTCGCCCGGCGGATGCACCACGAACGCGCCCGGCACGATGTCGACCGTCTCGGCCGGCGTGCGCATCTTGCCGCCGCCCTGGAAGCAGAAATAAATCTCGGTGGCGTCCGGATGACAATGATTGGGGCTGATCTGGCCCGGCTCCCAGCAGGCGACCGTGACGTCGCCCTCGCCGATCTCGCCGAGGACCTTCTCGACGTGGTGGGTGGGATTCCACTCCTGCTCCTGGAGCAGGCTGAAGACATGCATGGCATTCACCTTAGGCCGGCGATGGGAACAGACTTGGATGCGCGCGCGAGCGGTTGCGCTGCACGCGCTACGCCAGACCCTCGACGATACGCAGGTCGCGCTCGGCGGCCTTGCCGAACACCTTCAACGCGGCTTGATAGCCTTCGCTGTCATGGGCCGCGATCGCGCGCTCGACGCTGTCGAACTCGATCACAACCACGCGCTCGGTGAGTCCCGCCTCGTACGCTTTCGCAGCGTTGCCTCGCGCCAGAAAGCGCCCGCCGGCCGCGGCGATCGCGGGCCCCGCGAGCTTGGCGTAAGCCGCCAATGCATCGGGATTGGAAATCGAACGGTAGCACGCGATCCAATACGCCTTCGCCATTGTGGTCTCTCTCCCTGAGGTGCCCGCATTGCGCGGGAAGAACAGCAGCCTAGCGGATTGCGGATGAGAAGACAGCTCGTCTGTCCCTAATCGTCACCGGCAGGGCTGGTTTGCCGCGAGCCGCCAGCGGCTGATCCCGGGCTCCGCCCGCCGGCCCGCGGGGCTACCCAAACCCGGCGTGTCTTTTTGCGCCCGCCGCGTTACCATGCCGACAACCGGCTTCATTCCGGAGACACGCCCATGGCAACTTTGAAAACGCTCGCCCTCATTGGTCTCCTCGCCATCCTGGCCGGGATCGCGGCTGCCGTCTACTTCTTCGGTGGTTATTACAGTGTGGCCGGAACGGCCGAGGATCCCGCCGTCGTCAAATGGGCGCTGACCAAGGTCCGTCAGGCATCGATCACGCGGCACGCCAAGGACAAACCGCCGATGTCGCTCGACGATCCTGCGACCGTGCAGGCGGGAGCGCGCGCCTTTTCCGAGCGCGGTTGCGTGAATTGCCACGGCGGTCCGGGCGTGAACTGGGCCAAGTTCTCCGAGGGCTTGCGTCCGGATCCGCCCGACCTCAAGGAACTCGCCGACGAAATCTCCCCACCGGAACTGTTCTGGGTGATCAAGCACGGCATCAACATGACGGGCATGCCGAGCTTCGGCCTCATCGAGGTGCCCGACCAGGAAATCTGGACGATCGTCGCCTTCGTCAAGAAGCTGCCGAGCGTTTCGGAGGCGGACTTCAAGGCGTGGACCGCGAAGCCTTGAGCTAGCTCAGGCGCCGCACGCGCGTCCGAGCTGGTGCTCGGACGCCGGCGCCGTCTTGCGGACACACTCGGCGGCAATCTCGACAGCTCTGTCGGATGCAATCCGGAATCGTCGGCTTCAACCCGGCGCAACTGATCTTTGCGCCCATGATCAAGGGTGGAATGAATATGCGCGTTCTGATTGTCGGCGCGGGAATCGGAGGCCTCACCCTGGCGGCGCTATTGCGGCGCTGGAACGTGGAGCCGGACCTGATCGATCGCGCGCCGAACTTCGACCATGCCGGCTACATGCTCGGCCTTTATCCCCTGGGCAGCCGCATCCTGCACGGTCTCGGCGCCTTCGACGCCTTCGTCGCGGCGAGTGAGCCGATGGACTACTACGCCGTTGCCAACGGCAAGGGAGAGGTCATCAACCGATATGAGCTGGGCGTGGTCACGGACCGTTTCGGTCCGATCCGTCAGCTCAGCCGCGGTGACCTGCTCGGTCTTCTGGCCGCGGCGGCCGGGAAACCGCCGGTGCGCATGGGCGTCGGCATCACCGGGATCGAGCGGCAGGGTAGCGAGGTGCTCGCGCGCACGAGCGACGGCGAGACGCGGCGCTACGACCTCGTGGTCGGCGCGGACGGCATCCATTCGACGGTGCGTGGCCTGGTTTTCGGTGAAAGTCCGACGTTCGATACCGGCTGGGGCGGCTGGGTCTGGTGGGCCGACCACGGATTGGTGCCGCACGATACCGTCACCGAATATTGGGGCGCCGGCCGGTTTCTCGGCGTCTATCCGACCCAGCGCCGGATCGGCATCGTGGCTTGCGGCCCGGTCAAAGACATGGACCCGAACGATCGCGCGGGACGCCGCGAGCGGATCTTGCGTCACTTCGCGGCGCTCGAAGGCAAGGCCGGCGCGATCCTGCACTCATTGCCGGGCGACGAGGAGGAGCTGTTCTTCTGGCCGCTTGCCGATCAGCGCGCGGCCAGCTGGGTCAAGGGTCGGGTCGTGCTGCTCGGGGATGCGGCGGCGGCCTTCCTGCCGACGGCAGGCATCGGTGCTTCGATGGCCATGGAATCCGCTGCGGTGCTTGCCGACGAACTCTCGCGCGCCGACGCGGAGCATCTCGATTATCCGCTCGGCTTCTACGAAACCCGCCGCCGCAAGCGCGTCGAAGCCGCGCAGAACGACAGCCGGCACATGGCGCGCATGATGTTCATCGAAACGGTCCCGCTCGCCTGGGGGCGCGACCAGGCGCTCAAGTTCTATTCCCTCGACCAGCTGGTGAAACAGATCGCCAAGATCTTCGAGCAGCCGATCTGAGCCCAGCGCACGTCATGTTCGCCACGTCGGTTGGCGTTGCGCGCGGCCGCTCAGACGCGCGACACGTGAGCCCCAACGTCGCGGCGCTGAGCCTGATCCGGCATTCACTTCGCGCCCGAGCGGCGCACGCTCTTGATCGGGATGGCGGGCAGGCCCGACTTCTCCGCGATCGCGCGGTCCTGCTCCTCGATGACCGCCCGCGCGGGAGCGTCGCCATCGAGCCCGCCCAGCACCGTGCTCGGCACTTTGCGATTGGATCGTTGCGAACCGTCCTCGTAGAACACGTCGAACAGCACGAATTCAGCGCGGGTCCCGGGTTTCTTGGCCATGTTCATCACCCTATCGATGTCCGGGCGGCCCCATGCCCGGCGATCGCAAATAAAAAGCCCGGCGCATTCGCGCCGGGCCCGATCTTTACGCTGCTGGTCAGACGGTCTGCAGATTGGCCGCAGCCGACTTGCCGCTCCGCCGGTCGGCTTCGATGTCGAAGCTGACCTTCTGGCCCTCCACCAGGCCGCGCAATCCGGCGCGCTCGACGGCCGAGACGTGAACGAACACGTCAGGGCCGCCTCCCTCCTGTTGAATGAAGCCGAAGCCCTTTTGCGAGTTGAAAAACTTAACCGTACCTGTTGCCATATTGGCCTCCTCGAAAACGCACAAACGCGTCTGGTTCGCACAACCATTTGCGCGACCCCATATCCGGATTTGGCGTGTTCTTGGGAAAGGCCCGTCGCGCGGGCAGATGCAAGGCAGGCAAAATCTCGAACGCGGCACATATAGGGCTGGCGCGCTCGATTTGCAACGGCGATCTGGTGACGCGCATCCCAGGCGGTCCCAATTCAGCTGATGTCGACGATCTCCGCGTCAGACTGCCCGGCCCGTATGATGTCGCCGACCTCTTTGCCGAACAAGGCGCGCGCCACCGGTGAAACATGCGAGAGCGTGCCGCGCGCGGGATCGGCCTCGTCTTCACCGACGATTCGAAAGGTCTGACGGCGTCCGTCGTCACGCACGATGGTCACGGTCGAGCCGAAATGCACGCGCGTCGAATCCTGGGAAGGAGGAGTCAACTGAGCGGTCGCTCGCCGCGCGTTCCAATAGCGAAGGTCGCGCGCCGCGCGCGCGGTCGCGCCACGATCGTTCGCCGCCTGCGCGGCCGCATGTTCGCGCTGCAGACGCGCGAGTTCAGCCTCGATCTGCGCGAGCCCCTGCGCCGTTACCAGATTGGGATGCGACGAAACCGGACGTTCCGGCAGCTCCTCGAGCGCGTCCTCGCCGTCCGGTTCTTTGACGAATGCTCTGCTCATGGTGACGCAAACAAATCCTTCCGCTCCGCCGCTTCCGCCGACACCGCATATAGGGCGACGCTGCTGCAGCACCAGATGCGGCGTACCGGCGCGTCGTGCGATGGAACCTTTCCGCTAGGAAAAAGTTCTCTTCAATTGAGCGAAGGTGTCAACGCGTGGTGGCACAGGCCATCGTCAATCTTACCACCTTGCAGGAGGATTAGATGCAGAAGACGCCGTTTATCCTTGCTCTCGGGCTGATGCTGCCGGTCATCGGCGCGACCGCTCATGCGCAAACTCCGCCGGCGACCCCTCCACAGCAACAACTCCCACCGACGACACCGAAGCTCAATCTCACGCTCGAGCAACGCTACACCATCAAGGAGATCATCAAGGACGTGAAAGCTGACGGTGCGCCGGCGAACGTCCAGGCGGCAGTCGGTGAGCCGATCCCGCAGGGTGTCAGTCCGCAACCGATGCCCAGCGCCGTGGCCCAGAAGGTCCCGCAGGTGAAAGCCCACAGGTACTTTCTGACCGAGGAGCAGGTGGTGATCGTCGATCCCAAGGACAACAAGGTGGTCGAGGTGATCAAGCTGCAGGGCGAGTGATCTCCGCCGCTATCCTGAGCCAACCATATCGGATGCGGGAGGGGATCGACCAGGCGGGCAAGTCGGCATACCGGCTTGCCATCGCAGCCTGAAATTTTTCTGACAGCCGCCGATCATTCCACGCGCGCGCCGGTCTTGACGATGACGCGCTGCCACTTGGCGGCTTCTTCCTTGACGAACGCCTTTGCCTCCGTCGGCGTGCCAGCCACCGGCTCCGCGCCAAGTTCGGCGATGCGCGCGCGGAACTCCGGCGCATCGGTGATCCGTCGGATGGCATCAGCGAGCGATTGGGTGAAAGTCTGCGGCGTGCCGGCGGGCGCGGCGACCATGATCCACGACGAGGCTTCGTAGCCGGGCACGCCGCCTTCGCTGATGGTGGGAAGCTCGGGCAGGAGCGGCGATCGGGCCGCCGTGCTCATGCCGAGCGCACGCACGCGCCCGTCGCGGATGACGGGCAGGAACGAAATCAGATTGTCGATCACCAACTGGATCCGCCCGGTGATGAGGTCGGTCAGCGACAAGGTGGTCGCGCTGTAGGAGACGAATTGAATGTCGACGCCGGCCATCGATTTGAACAATTCGGCGGAGAGAAACGAAGTCGCGCCCGCGCCGATGGCGCCATAGTTGAGCTTGTTGGGATTGGCCTTGGCATACGCGACCAGTTCCCCGACATCACGCGCCGGGACTTGCGGGTTGACCACCAGGACGTTGGGCAAGCGTGCATAGAGCGAGACCGGCTCGAGCTCGCGATCGGGATCGAAGCGCATCTCGCGATAGAGCGCCTTGTTGTACGACAACACGCCGGGCGCGCCCATCAGGAACGTGTATCCATCGTTCGGCGCGCTGGCGACGGCGGCACCGCCGAGATTGCCCCCGGCGCCGCCGCGGTTCTCCACGATGAACGGCACGTTGAGCTCGGTCGAAAGCCGCTGACACAACAGACGCGTGAGTACGTCGGTGGCTCCTCCCGCGGGGAAGGGCACCACGAACCGCACCACGCGCGTCGGCCACTCGGCGGCATGGCCGGACGTTGCGATCGCAAAGGCGGCGACGATCGCGAGAACAGCTGAGCGCATGCTCATCATCGATTCATATCCGTCACACGGTCTTACTTCCGGGAGCGCATCGCAATGGCGTGCGCGTGGGCGGAGCGTGCCATCGCCTCGACGTCAGCGCGTGCGGGTGAGATAGCGTTTGTCCAGCATCACATGGATTCCCTTGTTGCCGTTGACGACTTGCGTGACCCGCAGGTCGGCGGTGAGGCTTGCGAGGGAATAGGCCTGGTAGCGGTCGAGTCCGGCGCGCGCGCAGATGAGATCGAGCATCTGGCGCAACGCAATCACGACGCAGTCGTCGAGATCGGGGTCGAACGCCATGGTGATCATGTGGGTGGGCGTCTCCGCCATCGGCCATTCCAGGCGCATGTCGTCGCGCACGGTCAGACGGAACGTGCCGGTCAATCCGGTCTCGACCGCGGTGATGCAGACCTCGCCGTCGCCTTGCACGCCATGGCCGTCGCCGACGGAGAACAATGCATCCTCCACGAAGATCGGCAGATAGAGCGTGGTGCCGGCGACGAGCTCCTTGTTGTCGAGATTGCCGCCATTGCGCCGCGGTGGAGCAGTCGAGATCATGCCCCATGCCGGCGGCGGTGCCGTGCCCATCACACCGAAGAAGGGCGCCAGCGGAACCTCCTGACCCCACGGTAGTCGCCAGCACTTGCGCGCCCGATCGAGCACGATGTGGATGTGTCGGTTCTCGGCGAAGTCGTCCGGCAAGGCGCCGGCGAGCGGGCGCACCGAGTTGTAGCCCCAGTCGTACAACACATCGATCGCTTCGATGTCGACCTGCAGCACCTGCCCGGGCTTGGCGCCCTTGACGGCGACGGGCCCGGTGAGGATGTGCGGCCCCAACTGACGCGGCACCTTCGCGTGAATGGCGGGAAGCGCCGGTGGGACGACGAGCGGCGGGCCGGGCATCAGCTCGGGACCGCCTGATACCGAGGAGATCGTCACCCGCCCGCCGCTGTCGATGGCGAGGCGAGGAGAAAGGCGAGCGTCGAAATAGCCCCAATGGACGTTGTCGGGGCCGGGCTCGAGGTGAATGGGCATGGGTGTTCGTTCCAGTGACCGGCAGCGCCAACACAGCATGTTTTCCGGGTCGATCCAACCGGCGTTGCCGTCGTGTCGCAGGATGACGGATCGACGATTCTGGCGCTGGCATCGGCGCGCGCGACTTACACTGCTGCGATGGTATGCACCTCGACCAGGAACGGCTCCTGCACCAACCGGTCCACGATCAGGAGCGTGTTGGGGGGATAGACGCCGGCGGGAAAGATGCGCGGAAATTCACGCAGCCGAAACGCCATGAACTTGGCAATGTCCTGCGAATGCACGAGATAGGTGGTGAACTCGACCACGTTGGCGAAGTTCGCGCCCTGCGACTTCAGCGCCGCGTCGATATTGGCAAAGACCTGCTGGCATTGCGCATCGAAATCATCCTTGCCTACGCACGCGCCGCTCTTCTCCGCCGCCACTTGGCCGGCGATGAACAGGAACTCGGCGGCCTTGACGCGGGTGATCTGCGAATACTGCCCGAGCGGCTTGCCCAGCGTCGCGGGGTTGTGAAACGTGATTTCCGGCATGCTCGATCCTCGCAGGCTGCAAAAGCGAGGCGCATTGCACCGCAGATGGCCGGCCGGCGCAATACGGCCCGCGCCATGGCGCCTGCGCATCAAGGCGGGGCGCGCATCACGCCTCCGGGATCACCGGCAGCAGCAGATGCGAGGGATGATCGGGGTCGTGATAGATTTGATGCAGTACGGTCTTGCTGCTGCAGATGTGATAGGGGATGTACTCGACATTGGTCGCGCTGCCGACGCCGGTCGCGACGTCGAGGCTCGTGATCTCGACGCAGATGCGGTGACCGCGCTTGAACTGGTTCGCCGTCGCCATGAATTCGATGGCGTATTCGTTGACCTCGCCGGGGACGACGGGCTTGCGCGCGGCGCGCGTGAGCGGATGCCAGGGGCGGCCGGGTAGGGACCGTGCGGGATCGACCGCGCGATGGGATGCCTTGAGCCAGCCGCGCGTGAGCTCGCGTTCGTACAGGTCGGGCGTGATGTCGCGCTCGCCTTCGCGCGCCGTCTGCACGCCCACGTCCGGCCCCACGTCCTTCAGGATCACGATCCAGTTGGTATCGTCCTGGTCGATCGAAGCGAACAGATTGAGCACGCTCGGCCCCGCGATGGTGACGTCCTCGGCCAGCGGCTCGCTCAGATAACGCAGCTTCTGGATGCGGTTCGTCTGGCTCGCCGGCATTTGCGCGAACGCATCGGGCGCCTGGTAATCGTCGGCGCTCGAGGCGACGAAGGGCTCGGTGGTCAGTCGCTCCCAGCCTCTGAGATAGAACTTGATCCACTGCGTTTCCGGCAACGGCCAGTCGCTGCCGCTGCGCCATTCATTGGCGCCCATCACCCAGAACCGCACCGGCGGATCGTTGAGGATCCCCGTGTCGATCCCCTTGAGCCACTGGTCGTACCACCGCAGCATTTCGTTGTGGAACGCCTTGACCGGGCGGTCGAGATGGGCCGGGCCCGCGAGCAGGAGCTTCTTGTAGGGCGGGTCGATGTTGCGGAACCAGTTCTGCGCGCCAACGAGATGGGTCTTGTAGCTGTAGCCGTACCAGCCCGAGCCGGTATAGGTCGGAATCTTGATCTTGGAGAACTCGGCCTCGCTCTTCTTGACCGCGTCCTCCTTGTCGTAGGGGTCGACGAGAATGTCGAAATAGGCCGGGAAGTGTTGTCCCTTGAGCGCGAGCACGTTGTAGACGTGCGGGTACATCTTGAAGTCGGGATTGGCGATCGCCTCCTGCCACAGCTTTTCCCGCTCGGGCGGCAGCGCCTTAGGCTGCCCTTTCTGCTGATGAGCGGAGGCATAGACCTGCAGCAGGAATCGAAAGAGGTGGATGACGCCGCCGGGATATTCGTCGCGAAAGCCGCCGGCATCGCCGTACGCGCCGCGTGGGTCGAATGGGAAGATCGCCTTGAGATGAGGCGGCTGCAGCTTCGCCGCCATGAGCTGTTCGGCGCCGAAGCCGGATATGCCGACCATGCCGACATTGCCGTCGCACCAGGGCTGGGCCGCGATCCATTCGATCAGGTCATAGCTGTCGAACGCGCGCGAGCCGCCGGCTTCCGACTTGCCGACGCCGCGGGGATTGCCGATCACGTGCACGTAGCCGCGTCCGACGAAGAAGCGCGTGTCGCCGGCCTCCGCCGGACCGGTCCACAGCATCGACCAGGCCGGATGGGTGAGCGACGCCTGCGCCAGTTCCGGACCCTGCAGGTCCTTGTTGTGAATCGAGAATGCCAGCAGGGCAGGGAGCTTTTCGGTCGTTTCAGGACGGTAGACGTCGACCGCTATCTTGACCCCGTCGCGCATGGGTACAAGCACGTCCTTGTCAGCGATCATGCCGGCGTAGGTCGGCGCCCGATCATAATCGACCGGCGCCCGGTGGCCGGACAGCGAGAGTTGAAAGGCTCGATCGGTGGTCGTCTGCTTCGTCATCATGTGCTCGATGGCCGCGTGTATCGTCGTCGAAGGCAGGTCCGCCGATCGCGTCAAATGTCCTTGGCGTCGATGAGGACGAAGGCGATGCGGCAGGGCTCCTTGCCGCGGTTGACCCAGGCGTGAATGGTGCCCTGCTGCACCAGCACGTCGCCGGCTTTGAGATGGACATCGGAATCGTCCAGCAGCATGTCGATCTCGCCTGAGAGCACGATGGCATAGTCGATGCTGCGGGTGCGATGCATGCCGGGATGTCGCGGCGGCTTGGCGCCGGCATCGGCGGCGGTTTTGCGTTCATGGCCCGCGATCTTGGCGAGGAAACTAGGGTCGAGGTCGTCCGCCTTCGGGGTCGGATGAAATTCCACGATGCGGAAGATCGAGCCGTTGGGCGGCGGCGGGATGCCGACCTTGCGGGTGGCAGCATCGGCCTTGCCGGAGATGTCCGCGGGCGTGGCGTCCGTGACCCAGAGGTTGAACACCTTGACGCCGAGTTCCGCCTCGCCGCCGGTCTGCGGCGCAACATTGTCGAATCCGACGACTGCCTTTCCCTTCGCGTCGTGGGTCGTGACCACGCGTCGGATATCGTTGGCTGCAGGCATCGGTGCTGTCCCCCCTGTCGTTCACGCGATGGACGTCACGGCCGATCGGTCGCGCTCATACCGGCGCGCGCGAGGAACCTATCATGGGAGAGCCACACTCCGACAAGTCCCGCGCAACCTTGGCCGCAAGCGCACCAGCCATGCGGGCCGGACTGCGCTTTCGCCGCGATTGCTGTTGCGTGGGCTGCGTGCCCTTGGCAAGGAGGGCCGGCACGGATGTCGGCCTGGCTTGGCATACAATGTCGGTTCGACCGCTGGCCGAGCAAGAAACCGCGAATAGCCTCAGGGAAAACGCCCAGGTACAGATGCTCAAGTCCGGGACTGTTCACGCCGGGGTCGAATCGGCCTTCGCCTGGTGGCGGCTTGCGGCCGCCGTCGTGCTCGGCGCCGTCGGAAGCGTCGGCATGTGGTCGGTGCCGGTGGTGCTGCCGGCGGTGCAGGCCGAGTTCGGCGTCGCGCGGGGCGATGCGTCGCTGCCGTTTACGCTGGCCATGATGGGCTTTGCGTTCGGCGGCGTGGCGATGGGACGACTGTCCGACCGGCTGGGCATCATGGCGCCGGTCATATGCGGCGAGCTTGCGCTCAGCGTCGGGTACATCGCGGCGGGATTTGCCCCCAACCTGATCTCGTTTGCACTCCTGCACATCTTCATCGGTGTGGGCGCGTCCGCGACGTTCGGGCCCTTGATCGCGGACACCTCGCAATGGTTCACCCGCCGGCGCGGCATCGCGGTCGCGATCGTCGCCTGCGGCAATTATCTCGGTGGCACCATCTGGCCGCCGATCCTGCATCATTTCATCGCCGGCGAGGGCTGGCGCGCGACTCACATCGGCGTCGGCGTGTTCTGCGGCCTCGCCACCCTGCCGCTGTTGCTGGCGCTGCGCCGCCGCCCGCCCATGCACGAAATTGAAATGACGCGTGCGTCGAGCGCGGGCGGCCAGCGCAACTTGGGCTTTTCTCCCAACGCGCTGCAGGCGGTGTTGTGCCTTGCCGGGCTGTCCTGCTGCGTGGCGATGGCAATGCCGCAGGTCCACATCGTCGCCTATTGCGGCGATCTCGGTTATGGCGTGGCGCGCGGCGCCGAAATGCTGTCCCTGATGCTGGGCTTCGGCATGGTCAGCCGCATCGCCTCCGGTTTCGTCGCTGACCGTATCGGCGGCGTGGCGACGCTGCTGTTGAGCTCGGCGTTGCAGGGTGTAGCGCTGTTTCTCTATCTGCTGTTCGACGGCCTGGCGTCGCTCTACGTGATCTCGGCGCTGTTCGGCCTGTTCCAGGGCGGCATCGTGCCGATGTACGCCATCATCGTGCGCGAATATTTTTCTCCGCAGGAGGCTGGCACGCGGCTCGGCCTCGTGCTGATGGCGACGTTGTTCGGTATGGCATTGGGCGGTTGGATGTCGGGTGTGATTTTCGACCTCACCGGCTCCTATCAGGTGGCGTTTGCCAATGGCCTGATGTGGAATCTGGTCAACGTCTTGATCGCGCTTTGGCTGCTGATGCGACCGGGCCGGCGGGTCGCGCACGCCTGAGCGCGAGCTACTGTTTGCTCACCACGGCGGAGGGCGCCGCGGAGACCTGAATCGTCACCTGCTGGCTGAGCGCGAGCTGCCAGCGCCCGTCGCGCAGCACCCAGACGCCGACATTGCTGTAGGGTTTGCCGCCACGATAAGGCGTGTGCTGGGAGGTCATGAGCGCCGAATTGGAGCCGAAACCGTAAATGCGCATGGAGGTGACGGGATCGCCGGGCGTGCCCGTGCCGGCGTCCTGCTGACGCGCGAGACTATCGACACGCTGCGCCTTGTTGCGAATGCTCGTGTCGTCGATGATCTGGAATTCATCCGCGATGAACTTCGCCCATTCGGCCGCGTCCGGCTTCCATTCGAGCAGTTTGGTCTTCTGCCAGGCCGCGAGAACGTCGTTGTCCAGCTGCGTCTTCGGGGCATAAGGCACGCTGCGGCACGGGTTGTCGCAGTCACCGGCAGCCGTGGCCGCCTCGATCTGCGCTGCTGCTGCGCCGGCGGCTACCGGCGTCTCCAGCAGAGCAAACGCTTTCCAGCCATGCCGCCGTTTCACGAACACGCGTAGAAAACGCGTCTGATCGTGCTCTCCGCGCACCATCAACATCCGCCCGTAGAAGCGGGTGTGGATGTCGTTGTCCGGATTGGCGGTCGCGGGCGCGGACAACGCCTTGAGTGCCTCGCGCCGCGTAAACGTTCTGCCCTCGGCGTCGGTCCAGATGAAGCGCCGATCGAGCAGGGCGCCGATTGCCTTTTGATCGCCCTTGCGGAGACTGGCGACGAAAGCCGCATGCGCCTTGCTCGCCGCCTGCTCGTCGTCAACCGGAGCGGTGCGACCGATCACCAGCGTGCCCGCGGCCAAGACCGCGACCGCGACGGCCGCGATCACGAAGCGACGCATGGCATGCCTCCGGCGGCGAGAGCGTGCGGCGTGGATTGGGTCGTGAGGCTCATTGCTCCGCCTTATAGTCTTCGCGCGGCTGGTTTGCGATGCCAATCAGGAGTTCGGCATCCTGGCGGTCCTTCTTCAGGAAAGCGGCGAATTCCGCCGGCGTTCCCGGCGCCGGCAATACCGCTTGTTTCTCGAGATAGGCTACGAATTTCGGCTCGCGATAAAGCTTCACGAATTCTGCGTTGAGCCGGTCCACGATCGGCTGCGGCAAGCCCCTGGGGGCGGCGAGGCCCCACCAGCCGAACGGGGGAAAATCGATGCCGGCTTCGGCCAGCGTCGGTACGTCAGGCGCCAGCGGCGAGCGCCGCGCGGCCGCGACCGCCAGCGGCTTGATCTTGCCGGTTCCCATCAGGCCGAGAAAGTTCCCAAGCCCCATCTTGGCGACCTGAAGCTCGCCGGCGACCAGCGCTTGCGCGATCGGCCCGCCGCCGCGATAGGGGATGCCGACGATGTTCACGTTCCACTTCTGATTCATCCACTTCAGGAACATTTCCGGATTGGAGCCGGGCCCGAGCGTGCCGTAATTGAGCGCGCGGGGATGCGCCTGGGCATAGGCCTTGAGCTCGGCCGCGGTGCCGACATTGAGCGCGCTGTTCACGAACAGTGCCTCGACCAGAAGATAGAGGTTGGTGATGAGCGTGAAGTCCTTCTCGGCGTCATAGGGCAGCTTGTTGAACATCAGCGGGTTGATCGAGAGCGTATTGTGATAGACGAGGCAGAGCGTGTAACCGTCGGGCGCCGCCTGGGCGCAGGCCTGCGCGCCGGGGATGCCGCTCGCACCACCCTTGTTCTCGATCACGAAAGATTGGCCGAGCCGCGGCGCGAGCTCGCTTGCGGTCGCCCGCATGATGACGTCGGTGACGCTTCCGGCCGCGATCGGCACGATCACCCGGATCGGCCGGTCGGGATAGGTCTGGGCATTCACCGCGAATGCCCAGACCATCGGCACGGCCATGCCCGCGGCTTTTGCCGCAAGGCCAAGCAGCACGCGAGCGATCCGCCCGCGAGAAAGTCTCGTCATGACGTTTCCTGTCGTGCAGGCGTGGCCGTCACGGCCGCGGTGGTTACTTGAGCTGGTCGGCGACTTTGTCGAGGGCGGCCTTGACGCAGGCTTCGTCCTTCTCGCCGCCGGGGGCGCCGGAGACGCCGGCCGCGCCGATCACGTCATCGCCGACCATGATGGGCAGCGCGCCGCGCGCGGTGGTAAAGCCGGTGAGATATTGCGCGCCCATCTGCGGGTTCTTCTTCAACCGGTCTTCCATTTCGCCCGACGGGATGCGGAACGTGCGGGCGGTGAAGGCCTTCTTGAAGCTGTTCTCCATGGTGTGCGGTCCGGTCCCGTCGCCGCGCACCTGCACGATGACCTCGCCGTTGCGCCCGACGATGGTGGCCGAGACGCGGTATCCGTTCGCGGTGCAGGTGGCGATGGCGGTTTGCGCGATGGCGAGGGCCGTGGCGGCCGACAGGTCCTTGCGGGAGAGGAGTTGCGCGCTCGCAGGCGCCACCAACGCGCAGGCGAGGCCGACACCGGCCAGACGATACAGCACCACAGACATGATGAAATCCTCCCTTCGTGATCGAGACCGCTCTCATCTTGGGCGGCGGTCAGCGCCCCAGCCTAGCTCATTTCGGCCGATTTGTATGGGGCCTTGCCGGGAGTTTAGCGTCCGTGCTCTCGGTGTGATATCTGCCAGCGGCACAACGGGGCCAAGAGCGGCAATGAGAGGCGTTGGGATGCAGCGGAGCCCGGCAGCTCGCCTGGAGGCGGCCTCGCCGCCGTCAACCGGGGAGATGTCGCGGTGATCGGCGTCGGCATCGTCGGCTGCAACTACGGGCGCACCGTGCTGCTGCCCGCGTTCCGCACCGATCCGCGCTGCGCGGTGGTGGCGCTGGCGGGGAGCGATGGCGCGCGCACGGCCGAACTCGCCCGCGCCGCTGATATCGCACACGGGTTCGGCGATTGGCGGGCGCTGATCGACGACCGGGCCGTCGACGCCGTTGCTGTCGCGGTGCCGCCCGATCTCCAGCCCGCGCTCGCCCGCCGCGCGCTCGCTCTCGGCAAACCCGTCTTCGTCGAGAAGCCGCTCGCCGCCGACCTCGCCGGCGCGGAGGCCATGGTCGAGGCGGCGCAGCGCAGCGGGCAGCCCACCATCATCGACTTCAACTTTCCCGAGCTGCCGTCGTGGCGCCGCGCGAAGGAGATTCTGGAGAGCGGGGCGCTTGGGCGATTGCGTCATGTGGTGGTGACCTGGAACGTGGAGAACCAGGCCACGCGCCTGCGCCTCAAGAGCTGGAAGACTCGCGGTGGCGAGGGCGGAGGCGGTCTGCTCGGCAATTTCGTCTGCCACTGCTTTCACTATCTCGAATGGTTTTGCGGGCCGATCGCCGGGCTCGGCGGCCGCGTGTTTCCGATGCCCGATGGCGACGCCGAGTGCAGCATCGCACTGGCAATCGCGTTCGGATCCGGCGCCGGCGGCAGCCTGCAGATGAGCTGCGCGTCGTTCCTCGGCTCCGGCCATCGGCTCGAATTCTACGGCGAGGACGGCACGCTCATTCTGGCCAATCCCACCGCCGACTATTTTCGCGGCTTCCAGCTGCTGCAGGCGCGCCGCCCCGACAGCAGCCTGCAGGCGGTCGCGACCGAGGACGTGAGCGCCGATCGATTCTCCGATTCCCGCGTCGCGCCGGTGGCGCGGCTGGTGCAGCGCTTCGTCGATGCCTGCGAGCGGGGCGGCGCGCCGGCACCCGGCTTCGCCGAGGGTTATCGCGCACAGCGCCTCATCGATGCGGCGCGCCGCGCGCATGCGTCGGGTCGCTGGATCGACGTGGCGCCTTCGGCCGGGGAGGGACATCAATGAGCGCCCGGCGTGTTCTGGTGACCGGCGGCAGCGGCTTCATCGGCTCCGCTCTGGTCAAGGCGCTGGTCCGCCACGGCGACGCGGTGCGCGTGTTCGACGATAATTCCCGCGGCGCGCTGCGCCGTCTGCGCGAGGTCGAGGGCGAGGTCGAGTTCGTCGGCGGCGACATCCGCGACCCGGCAGCGGTCGACGCCGCCCTGCGCGGCATCGACGAGGTGCATCATCTCGCCTTCGTCAACGGCACGGCCACGTTCTACAGCGCGCCGGATCTGGTGCTGGATGTCGGCGTAAAAGGCATCGTCAATGTCATCGACGGCTGCCGGCACTGGAATGTCGGACGCCTGATCCTCGCCTCGAGCTCGGAGGTCTATCAATCGCCGCCGCGGGTGCCGACCGACGAGAGCGTCCCGCTCGTGGTTCCCGATCCGCTCAATCCACGCCTCTCCTACGGCGCCGGCAAGATCATCAGCGAGATGATGGCGATCAATTTCGGCCGCAAGCACTTCGAGCGGGTATTGATCTTTCGGCCGCACAATGTCTATGGGCCGGATATGGGCTTCGATCACGTCATCCCGCAATTCGCGTTGCGCCTGAAACGAACGCTCGACGCTCATGCGAGCGGAACGCTGGCGTTCCCGATCCAAGGCAGCGGCGAGGAGACGCGCAGCTTTTGCCACGTGGACGATCTGGTGCAGGGCGTGATGGTCATGCGCGAGAAGGGCGAGCACCTCAACATCTACCACATCGGCACCACCGAAGAGGTGAGCATTGCCGATCTCGCGCGCCGCATGGCCGCGATCGCGGGCCGCGAGATCGCGCTCCGCCCCTCGGCGGTGCTCGCCGGCAGCACGCCACGCCGCTGCCCCGACATTTCGAAGCTGGCCGCGCTCGGCTACGCCCCGCGCGTGCCGCTCGACGAGGGACTGCCGCCGACGCTCAAATGGTACTGGGATCACGAAGACATGGCGCCGGCGGCATAAGCCGGCCGTAGAAGGAGATGGCATTTGTTCCCTGAAAAGGTCGCCCGAGCCGCCGGCAGCGGAGCCAGCGTCCCGGTGGAGTGTTGTCAGGTCTGCGGACATGCGCCGCTGACCAACGTGCTCTCGCTCGGCTACATGCCGCCGGTGAACCAGATGGTTCCGATCGGCGCGGTTCCGCGGCAGCAGCCGTGGTTTCCGACCAATCTTCTGTATTGCGCCAAGTGCGATCTGGTGCAGCTCGGCCTGGCGGTCGATCCCACCATCATCTTTCCCCCCGAATATCCGTACACCAGCGGCACGACCAAGCTGCTGCGGGACAATTTCGCCGAGCTTTATGCGGAAGCGTCGGCCATGCTCAAACTCGGCCCGCAGGACCTCGTCATCGATATCGGTTCGAACGACGGGACGCTGCTTTCGAATTTCAAGCAGCACCGCGTGCTCGGCATCGAGCCGACCGAGGTCGGCAGGATCGCGGCCAGCCGCGGAATCCCGACGCTGCAGCGCTATTTCACGCCGGAGACGGCGGCCGAGGTGAGGCGCGAGCACGGGCCCGCGCGCGTGGTCACGGCGGCGAACTGCTTCGCCCATATCGAGGACGTGCACGCCATCGTCGCCGGCATCCTCGATCTGCTCGGTCCTGACGGCGTGTTCATATCCGAATCGCACTACCTCGTCGGGTTGCTCGACAAGCTGCAGTACGACACCATCTATCACGAGCACCTGCGCTACTATTCGCTCAACAGCCTGGCGAACCTGCTGCAGATGCACGGGCTCCAAGTCTTCCACGCGCGCCCGATCCCGACCCACGGCGGCTCGATCCGGGTCTATGCCGCGCGGCCGGGCGTGCAGCCGGTGAGCGACAGCGTCGCCAAGATGCTGGCTAGCGAACCGCGCGGGCCGGCGATGCTGGCGCGGCTCAAAAGCTTCAGGGACGATGTGGTGCTGTCGAAACTGCGGCTGTTCGCGATGATCCGCGACCTCAAGGAGACCGGCGCGCGCATCTGCGGGATCAGCGCGCCCTCGCGCGCCTCGACCCTCGTCAACTATCTCGGGCTCGACGAGGGGATCATCGATTACGTTTGCGAGATCGCGGGCTCGCTCAAGATCGGCAAATGCATGCCGGGGACGTCGATTCCGGTGGTCGAGGAAAGCGGCCTGTTCGCCGACCAACCGGACTGCGCCATCATCTTCTCCTGGCATATCGCCGACGAGCTCGCCCCGAAACTGCGCGCCAAGGGCTATCGCGGAAAGCTGATCACGCCCCTGCCGGTTCCGCGCGAGCTGTGACGGCCGGGGCAGGGGTCCTGGGCCTTTGAATAATCCGGACGGCTGGGCTATCACTCGGCAGAAGCCCGCAGGGGACTCGCCGAGCGGCAATTTTGGAGCGCGCGCGTGAATTTTGCCGGTGCCAAGCCGACGGCCGCGATGCCTGCGCAGGTCGATACGGCCGACCTGACCATCGTCGGCGGCGGCGGCCATGTCGGCATTCCGCTGGTCCTGGCCTTTGCCGAGGCGGGCTATCGCGTCAATGTCCACGACACCAATCGCGACGTGCTCGAGGTGTTGCGCTCCGGCCGCCTGCCGTTCATCGAATTTGGCGGCGAGGCGCTGCTCGGCAAGGCACTCGAGCAGAAGCGGCTCGTGTTCACGTCCTCGCCGGCGGATATTTCGCGGCGCGGACCCGTCATCATCACCATCGGCACGCCGATCGACGAGTTCCTCAATCCGGTGCGCAAGGTGGTGCAGGACTGCATCGATGCGCTGCTGCCGCATCTCGCCGACGGACAGCTCCTGGTGCTGCGCTCGACCGTATTTCCCGGCACCACCGATTGGCTCGACGGCTATCTCAAGCGCAACCACCGGAATCTCAAGGTCGCGTTCTGCCCGGAGCGGATGGTGCAGGGCCACGGCATCAAGGAGCTCAAGGAGACGCCGCAGATCATCAGCGGCACGACGGCGGCGGCCGAGGAAGAGGCGGCGAAGCTGTTTTCCGCCATCGCCCCCGAGCTCGTCACCGTGACGCCGCGCGAAGCGGAGCTGGCCAAGCTGTTCAACAACGCCTACCGCTACATCGAGTTCGCGACCGCGAACCAGTTCTATCTGATCGCCAAGGCGGCCGGCGTCGACTACCGGCGGGTCTCCGAGGCGATGAAGCGCAACTATCCGCGCGCCCGCGGCATCCCTTCGCCCGGCCTCGCCGCCGGGCCGTGCCTGATGAAGGATACGGCGCAGCTTGCCGCCTTCGCGCAGAACCAGTTCAGCCTCGGCAACGCCGCCATGCTGGTCAACGAGGGCCTGGTGCTTCACCTCTGCGACGACCTGCGCCGGCGCTATGACCTCTCGGGCATGACGGTCGGGCTGCTCGGCATGGCGTTCAAGGCCGAGATCGACGACACCCGCGCTTCGCTCAGCTACAAGTTCAAGAAGGCGCTCGCGAGCCTGGCCGAGGCGGTGCTCACCACCGATCCGTTCGTCACCACCGACCCGGAGCTGCTTCCCCTCGACGACGTGATCGCCCGCAGCGATCTCCTGATCCTGTGCGCGCCGCACGCGGCCTACCGCGATCTCGATTTCGCCGGCAAGCCCGTGGTCGATGTCTGGGGTTTCCTCAAGAACGCGAACGTGATTTCGTAGATCACGTCGGCGCATGTCGGACGTCTCCGGGCCCACGCCGGGAGGTCCTAGGACTGCATGCCCCATCGACGCACGGTTACGGCCTCGATGTTGCGGAAGATGAAGTTCTCCACGATAAGCCCGATCAGGATCACCGTAAGCAGGCCCGCGAACACGGCGGGAATGTCGAGCATGTTCTTGTTCTCGTAGATGTACCAGCCGAGCCCGCCCTTGCCGGACGAGACCCCGAACACGAGCTCGGCCGCGATCAGGGTGCGCCAGGCGAAGGCCCAGCCGATCTTCAGTCCGGTCAGGATCGAGGGGAATGCGGCGGGGATCAGGATCTTGGCGACGAAGGGGATGCCTCTGAGGCCATAGTTGCGGCCGACC
>Ga0114129_10002839_pt1 | contig 24197 bp, 23 predicted proteins | sample RhiMetdeltSRZDD1_FD_80071 | JGI IMG/M metagenome (GOLD analysis project Ga0114129, IMG submission 80071) | Populus rhizosphere microbial communities from Tennessee, USA - Rhizosphere MetaG P. deltoides SRZDD1 (version 2) (version 2) | ecosystem: Host-associated > Plants > Roots > Rhizosphere >...
CACCTGGTCGTTCCGGCGCTCCTGGCGGCCGCGCTTCTGCCCGGTCTCTCCTGCGGGCGCGCGCAGAAGCCGGCGGCCCCCGCCGAGCAGGCCTTCCGGTTCCGCCTGCACGAGGACCCGCCGACGCTCGATCCGGCCCTGGCGAACGACCAGTTCTCGGAAGCGATCGTCCTGAACGTCCACCGCGGGCTGGTCGAGCTCGACCCGGCCACGCTCGAGGTCAGGCCGGCGGTCGCCGAATCCTGGACGATCTCTCCGGACGGCCGTACCTACACCTTCCTGCTGCGGGACGGCGTCTCCTTCCACAACGGGCGCAAGGTCGCCCCGGGCGACGTGGTGTACTCGTTCGAGCGGATCCTGAGGAAGGAGACCAACTCGCCGCGGCGCTTCCTCCTCGAGCCGATCGACGGGGCGAAGGAGTTCACGGAGGGAAAGAGCCCGTCGATTTCCGGGGTCTCGACGCCCGACGATCGCACGGTCGTGCTGCGGCTCTCGAAGCCGTTCGCCCCCTTCCTGTCGCAGCTGACCATGACCAACACCGCGATCGTCCCGCGCGAGGTCTACGAAGATCCCAAGAAGGGCTACCTGCGCGCCCCCGTCGGGTGCGGCCCCTTCCGCTTCTCCCGCTGGGAGCATGGGAACTTCATCGAGCTTCTGGCATTCGATCGCTATTACGGCGGCAGGCCGGCGATCGATCGCGTCGTGGTCCGGATGATCGAGAGCGCCACGAGCGCCCTTCAGGAATACATCGCCGGCGGGCTGGACAGCCTGGACGAGACGCCGGATCCCGGCGACACCGCCATGATGGCGAAGCTCGGCGGCGAAATCCGGAAGTACCCGTTCATCGGGACCGGGTACATCGGTTTCAACATGGCGGTCGCCCCGTTCAAGGGGAACGCCGCGCTGCGCCAGGCGTTCAACTACGCCGTGGACAAGGAGTACCTCTGGAACGTGCTCATGCCGGGAGGGAACCGGCCGGCCAACGGCATCATCCCGCCGGGCATCCCGGGGCACGACCCGGACCTGCCGGGCTACCCGCACGACGAGGCGAAGGCGCGGAGCCTCCTGGCGAAGGCGGGGTTCCCGTCGGGGAAGGGGCTGCCGCCGATCGCCCTCTGGGTGAACACGGGAGAGGAGAACCGCAGGATCGCCGAGCAGGTCCAGAGCGATCTGAAGAAGGTCGGCATCGAGGTCTCGATCCGCGAGGTGGACTGGGCGGCCTACATCGCGGGCGTCTCGGGCACCCGGGACAAGCCGGGGCAGGCGCAGATGTTCCGCTTCGGCTGGTATCTCGACTATCCCGACGCCGACGCCATCCTGCGGCCGCTCCTGCATTCGTCCAACTGGGGCCCGGCCGGCAATTTCGGACGGTACAGGAACCCCGCGGTCGACGCGCTCATCGATCAGGCGCTCGACACGGCCGACCCGAAGGCGCGCGCCGACCTCTATCGCCGGGCGGAGCGGATCGCCGTGATGGACGATCCTCCCTGGATCTTCCTCGCCTACATGGAATCGAGGACGCTGTACAAGCCGTACGTCAAGGGGGTCGTCCTGTCCCCGCTCGGTGAGTTCCGCTTGCCGCTCGACCGCCTGAGAATCGAGAGGGACGCGACCTGACGAGCTACGTCCTGAGGCGGATACTCGGCCTGGTGCCGGTCCTGCTCGCGGCCGCGGCGATCGTCTGGCTCTTCCTGTTCTTCCTTCCCGGCGATCCCGCCCGGCTGATCGCCGGCGGCGCCAGCGCCGATCCCGACGTCCTCCAGTCAATCCGGGAGGAATGGGGGCTCGATCGCCCGGCCCCGGCGCAGTTCCTGCACTACCTGGGGATGATCCTGCGCGGCGACCTCGGCACCTCGTACGTGCAGAAGCGTCCGGTGTCGGCGATCATCGCCGACCACTTCCCCGCGACCCTCATCCTCGCCGTCGCCGCGGTCATCCTGTCGGCGGGCGGAGGCCTCGTCCTGGGATCGCTCGCCGCGCTCTACCGCGGGCGACTGGTCGATACCCTCGTGCTCCTCCTGGCGCTTCTGGGCACGTCCCTGCCCGTTTTCTGGCTGGGTCTCATCCTCATGCTCGTGTTCGCCTCCTTCCTGGGGTGGCTGCCGGTCCTGGGATACGGCATGAACGGGGCGGTCCTGCCGTTCACCTCGATCCGCCTGCCGGAGTGGGACCACCTGGTCCTGCCCGCCCTGACCCTGGCGCTCGCGTCGATGGGTGCGATCGCCCGGGTCGCCCGCGCCAGCCTGATCGAGACCGGCACCGCCGATTTCCTGCAGACCGCGCGGGCCAAAGGGGCGTCCGGCGCGCGCGTGTTCGCGCGCCACACCCTGAAGAACGCGCTCATCCCGATCGTCACCGTCATCGGCCTCGATTTCGCCGGTCTCCTCGGGGGGGCGGTAGCGACGGAGTACGTCTTCGCCTGGCCCGGCCTCGGGAAGACCATCGTGCGCGCCATCGGCCTGCGGGACCTGCCCGTGGTCGAGGGGGGCGTCCTGTTCCTCACGGCGATCTTCGTCCTGGTCAGCCTCGCGCTCGACGTCGCGTACCTGTACATCGACCCGCGCGTCCACTACTCGCGTTCCGCCTGATAGAATCCATCCCTCCGGAGGAGTCCCGATGCACGGGCACGCTGCCCGACCCCAGGAACCGGCGCGCCTGCCGAATCTGTTCGGCATGGACCGCGAGGAGATCGCCTCGGCCCTGGCCCCCCTGACCGGCAAGGCCTTCCACGCCTCGCAGGTCTATCACTGGATGTACGGACGCCTGCAGACCGACTTCCAGTCGATGACCGATCTTCCGGCGGCCCTCCGCTCCGAGCTGTCGGGGCGCTTCCGGGTGGACTGGCCCGGGATCCGGGAGGTCCGCGACTCGGTCGACGGATCGAAGAAATACGTCTGCGCCCTCGGGGACGGCGGCCTGGTCGAGGCGGTCTACATCCTGTACGGCAGCCGCGTCACGCTCTGCCTGTCGTCGCAGGTCGGGTGCCCGCTCGCGTGTCGCTACTGCATGACCGGGACGATGGGAGCCGGGCGGAACCTCGCTCCCGGCGAGATCGTCGGCCAGATCGCCGCGATCGCCCGCGAGAACAACCTGTCCCCGGGCGGATTCCGGATCGTCTTCATGGGGATGGGGGAGCCGCTCCTGAACTACGACTCGGTGATGCGCGCCTTCCGCATCATGATCGACCCGAAGGCGTTCCGCCTCACGCCGCGCCGCGTGACGCTGTCGACGGCCGGCGTCGTCCCCGGCATCGAGCGCCTGGCGCGCGAGACGACGCGCCCGCGCCTGGCGATCTCCCTCGGCGCCACCACGGACGCGGCGCGCGACGACCTGATGCCGATCAATCGCAAGTACGACCTGAAGACGCTCCTCGCCGCCTGCCGCCGCGTCCCGCTCATGCCGCGCGAGAAGGTGACGTTCGAGTACTGCCTGATCGCCGGCCTGAACGACCGCGACGAGGACGCCGCCCGGATCGCCCGCCTGGTGCGGGGCCTGAAGTCCAAGGTCAACGTGATCCCGTACAACGAGGCGGGGGTGCCGGGATTCAAAACGCCGCAAGTCTCGGGGGCCGGCCGCTTCCGCGACGCCCTCGTGGCGCGCGGCGTGACGGCCACCATCCGCTGGAGCAAGGGGCGCGACGTCGGGGCCGCCTGCGGCCAGCTGGTCACCGCCGCGGCCCGCTGAGGGAGGACCCGATGCCCCGTCCGAAGCACGCACGACGATCGCGACCGCGCCATGCTCCACGCCGCCGCGCCCAGCGCGCACGCGCCCGAAGGCCCCGCGCCGAGCGCCGCCGCCCGGCCGTCGCGATCGACCTCGCCGGCCGCGTCGCCCTCGTCACCGGAGGATCGCGCGGCATCGGCCGAGCCTGCGTCCTGGCCCTGTCCGCCGCCGGCGCCGACGTCGTCTTCTCGTACCGGTCCCGGGCCAAGGCCGCCCGCGAGCTCGAGCGGCGCGTGCGCGCCGCCGGCGGCCGCGCCGTCGCCGTTCACGCGGACGTCTCGCGCCCCAGGGACTGCGACCGGCTGGTCCGATCGGCGCTTCTGCGCTTCGGGAGCGCCGACATCCTGGTGAACAACGCCGGCATCTGGGAGCCGCCCGAGGGGGTCGAGGTGGCGACGCTGAGCGACGCGCAGTGGGAGAAGACCCTGCGCGTCAACCTCGACGGATCGTTCTACTGCACCCGCGCCGCCGTCCCCTCGATGCGCGAGCGCCGCTGGGGCCGAATCGTCAACATCGCCTCGACCGCCGGGCAGCGCGGCGAGGCGCTGCACTCCGACTACGCCGCCTCCAAGGGGGGGATCATCTCGTTCACCAAGGCGCTCTCGACCGAGCTCGGGCCCCACGGCATCCTGGTCAACGCCGTCGCCCCCTGGTGGGTCGACACCGACATGAGCCACGACACCCTCGAGCGCGAGGGTCCGGCCGCGGGCGAGTCCTCCCCTCTCGGCCGCGTCGCCAAGCCCGAGGAGATCGCCGGCCCGGTCCTGTTCCTGTGCTCCGACCTCGCGTCGTTCATCGGGGGAGATCCTCAACGTCAACGGCGGAACGATCCTCTGCGGCTGACACTCATTGTGGTCATGGTGGCGCCGGGAGTCTGGAGCCAAGAACCTGTTGACCGCGCTATGTCCCTGGCTCCGCGAGGGCCGCGCGCAGCGCCCCGATCGCCGCGGCCGGATCGGCGGCCGTGGCGATGAACGAGATGGCGGCAACGCCGGCGATCGGCAGGCCGCGCAGCTCGGCGGCGGTGCCGGGGTTGATGCCGCCGATGGCCCAGACGGGGATCTTCACGGCCTCGGCGACCTTGCGCAGCATCTCCGGCCCCTGGGGCGGGCCGAAGGCCGACTTGGAAGGCGTGGCGAAGACCGGGCCGAAGAACAGGTAGTCGGCGCCGTCCTTCCGGGCCTGCTTCGCCTCGGCGAGAGAGTGGACCGATCGCCCGACCAGGAACTTCTTCGGGGCGTGCCGTCGCACCGGAGCGATCGGCAGGCCGTCGGCGGGCAGGTGGACCCCGGCAGCCTTCGCGGCCAGCGCCACGTCGAGTCGATCGTTCACCACGACCGGGCAGCGCGCCCCCCGCGGCTTCGCCGCCTCGACGATCGACCGGACCAGCTGCAAGAGCGGGCCGCCGAGCAGGTCCTTCTCGCGCACCTGGAGCAGGTCGCAGCCCCCCGCGATGGCCGCGACGGCCACCTCGAGGAGCGGCCGCTCGCCGGTCGCCCCGCGGCTGGTCACGAAACAGACGCCGGGGGGATCAGGTCCCATCGTGCGCGGCGGCGCCGTCCTGCGATGGCCCCTTGAGGGCGCGGCAGAAGGCCAGGAAGTCGATCCCTCCCATCCCGATCTGGATCAGCCCGATCGCCGAGATGCAGCCCCGGACGTAGCCGCTCAGGAGGAACGGCCGCAGGGGGGGAATCTGGGCGAAGTAGGAGTGCACCCACATGAGCGACCAGGGGACGAGCACCAGGAACACACCGGTCTCGATGATATAAAGAAGGTAGAGGAAGTGCAGGATGGGTCTTTTCATCGCCACCGGGGCTCTCCGAATCCTGCACAGGGTACCAGATTCGGGTAGAATGACCGCCCTTGCCGAGGTGACTCGATCCCATGGATCATGTGCGCATCGCATCGGTCCCGTTCGTCAATGCCGAGCCGCTCACCTGGGGATTCCTGCGCGGCCCCTACCAGGGAATGTTCAGGGTGTCCCCGGCCGCGCCGTCGGCGATCCCGGACCTGCTGCGCTCGGGGAAGGCGGACGTCGGGCTGATCCCGTCCATCGAGTACCTGGCCCTGGCGGGCGTCGAGTTCCTGCCGCAGATCTGCATCGCCAGCAAGCGCCGGGTGCGATCGGTGTTCCTCGCGTCGCGCGCCCCGCTGGAAGACCTGAGGAGCGTGGCGCTCGACGAGAACTCCAGGACCTCGGCCGTCCTGCTCAAGATCGTCCTGGCCCACCGGGGGCTCCGCGACGTGGCCTACACCCAGGCGGCCGCCTCGCTCCCGGAGATGCTGCGCGGGCACGACGCAGCGCTCCTGATCGGCGATGCGGCCCTCGCCGCCGACACGACGGGGCTGCACGTCTATGACCTGGCGGCGGAGTGGTTCGCCATCACGGGGCTGCCCTTCGTGTTCGCCCTCTGGGCCGTGCGGGCCGGCGTGGTCCTGCCCGACGGCGTGCGGGCCTTCATCGAGTCGCGCCGCATCGGCATGGCCGCGATCCCGACGATCTCGGTCCTGGCGGGGGAGCGCCTGCGGCTCTCCCCGGAGACGATCGAGTCGTACCTGAGGACCAACATCCATTTCTATCTCGGGTCGGAGGAGCAGCGCGGGCTCGAGCTCTTCTTCCGGCAGGCCCAGGAGCTCGGGCTGGCGCCGGGCCGGCGCGCGATCCGGTTCCGCGATCCGTACGACTGGGAGCGGGTCCCGACCCCCCCGGTGCCGGCCAGGAGACACACATGAACGGCGCAGGGCCGATGACGCAGGGAGACGAGGCCAGGGGGGAGATGCGCGCGCCCCGGCAGGCGAACGCCGCGACGGATGCGATCCTGGAGCGGGCGGCCTCGGGCGGGCGGATCGATTCGCGGGAGGCGCTCCACCTGCTGCGCCAGGCGCCCCTGATCGATCTCGGCCTGGCGGCCGATCGGGCGCGCCAGCGGCTGCACCCCGAGCCGATCGTCACCTACATCGTCGATCGCAACATCAACTATACGAACGTGTGCGTGGTGCGCTGCTCGTTCTGCGCCTTCTATCGCGACCCCGGCCATCCTGAAGGGTACCTGCACTCCCGGGAATCGCTGCACGCCAAGATCGAGGAGACCCTGGCCCTGGGGGGGACCGGCGTCCTGATGCAGGGGGGGCACCATCCCGACCTGCCGCTGGAGTGGTACGAGGACCTCCTGCGCTCGTTCAAGGAGAAGTTTCCCCGGCTGCACGTGCACGCGTTCTCCCCTCCGGAGATCCAGCACATCGTGCACGTCTCGAGGCGTCCCCTCGAGGAGGTCCTGCGGCGCCTGAAGGCGGCCGGCCTCGACAGCATTCCCGGCGGGGGCGGGGAGATCCTGGTGGACGAGGTGCGCCAGGCGATCTCGCCGCTCAAGACGATGTCCGACGACTGGCTCGATGTGATGCGCGTGGCGCACGCCCTCGGCCTGCCCTCGACCGCCACCATGATGTTCGGGCACGTCGAGACCTACGCCGACCGGGTCACCCACATGGAGAAGATCCGCTCGCTCCAGGACCGGAGCCTGGCGGGAGGAGGCGCCGCGTTCACCGCCTTCATCGCCTGGACCTACAAGACGGAGAACACCGCCCTGGGCGGGCGCGAGGTCACCAGCGCGGAATACCTGCGCACGCAGGCGGTCGCCCGCCTGTTCATGGACAACATTCCCAACATCCAGTCGTCCTGGGTCACGCAGGGCAAGGAGATCGGCCAGGTCGCGCTGAAATTCGGCGCGAACGACATGGGCAGTACGATGATCGAGGAGAACGTCGTGCGCGCCGCCGGGGCCTACGGCTGCACCACCCGCACGGAGATCGAGCGCCTCATTCACGAGGCCGGCTACGTCCCCCGCCAGAGGGACACGCTCTACCGGCTGGTGTCCTGACCGGGCGGCCCGCGCCTCCCCCATGAGCCTCCTCGTCCTCGTCAAGGCGATGCTCATCGCCGCGGTGGTCCTGCTGTTCCTGGCCGCGGCCGGGACGATCGCCTATCGCATCACGGAGAGGGCGCTCGAGGTCCTGATCCTGGGGCGGGTGATCCGCCGGATCGATCTCGCCGACATCGAGGAGGTCCACCGGCGCGGCGCCCTGATCCACGAGAACTGGTCGTCCCTGAAATTCTGGAACAGCGTCACGGTCAGGCGGCGCAGCGGATGGTTCCGGAACTTCGTCATCAGTCCCGACGACCCGGACCGGTTCGTCGCGAGGCTTCAGGACGCCCTGTCACGCTGGGGCGGCCCGCTCACCGGCTGAAGGGACCAGAGCCCCGGGATCGCCAGCCCGCAGTCGGGGCAGGTCCCGTCCCCGGTAACGCGGTAGCCGAGGATCCGGTACCCGGTGCGCTCGACCAGCATGGCCTCGCACCCGGGGCATCGCGTGTTCTCGAAGTCCCCCACCTCGCCCGGGAGATTCCCCGCGTAGACGAACCGCAGCCCCTCCTCCCTGCCGATGGTGGCCGCGCGCAGCAGGGTCGAGGCCGGGGTGTCGTCCGGGTCCGTCATCCGGTAGTCCTTGTGGAACGCGGTCACGTGCCACGGGATGTCGGGCGAGACGCCCGCCAGGAAACGGGCGATGTCTTTGACCTCCTCGTCCGAATCGTTGAAGCCCGGGATCAGGAGCGTGACGATCTCGACCCAGAACCCCTTCGCCTTCAGGAGGACGATGGTGTCGAGGACGTTGTGGAGCGTCCCCCCGAGCGCGCGGTAGCTCCGATCGCGGAATGACTTGAGATCGACTTTGTAGAGCCTTACGTACGGCCGGATGTACTCCAGGACCTGCTCCGTGCCGTTGCCGTTGCTGATGTAGGCGCACACGAGCCCGGCCCGGACCGCCTCGCTGAAGATCGCCACCGCCCACTCCGACGTGATCAGGGGCTCGTTGTAGGTGGACGCCAGGATCCGGGCCCGGCTGCGGCCCGCGAGCGCCACCAGGTCCGCGGGGCTCACCGGCTCGGGCGTGGCCACGGCCTTCGGGTCGCGGATCGCCTGCGAGGTGACCCAGTTCTGGCAATAGCCGCAGTGGAAGTCGCAGCCGAGCATGCCGAAGGACAGAGCGAGCGCGCCGGGAAGCGCGTGGAAGAAGGGCTTCTTCTCGACCGGATCGCACTGCAGCGCCCCGACGTACCCCCAGGGCACCTTCAGAGTGCCCCCCTCGTTGAAGCGGACCTTGCAGATGCCCGGCCGCCCCTCGGGGATGAAGCAGCGGTGGCCGCAGGCGTGGCAGCGGACCGCGCCGTCCTGCAGGCGATCGTAGATCGCGCCCGCGCGCGTCATATCCGAGAGAGTCCGCGCCAGGGGTCCCGTCTGTGCCATGACGCACCGAGGAGTGTGTTCAGTATTCGGACGCATTCCTAGTATAGACCCGCGCACTTGCCGAGTCGGCAGGCGGGCCTCCTGTGATATTCTTGTAGAGCTTACGACTCGCCGCGCTGACTGGCAGTATCCCTAACGTCCTGGTCGCCTGCTCTTGCCGGGGAATTCCGTGTCCCCGGGGGGCTGCACGGGCGTGCTGAGGAGCGCAGGGTTGCATTCCGGAATCCCCGCGGCCGGCGGGACGGCCGTCATACTTCTCGTTCTCCTGCTCGCGGTCCTGGCCGCCGTGACGACCGGGCTGGTCATCCTCCGCCGCCTCGAGGTGAGCCGGAGCGTGGTGGTCCACGCCTCCAGGGACAAGGTCTGGGAGTTCGTCCGGCATCTGCCATCCCTGCACGAGCGCCACGGCAAGGCGCGCGACCTGTGCGACATCACCGGGTGGACGTTGCGGCACGGCGACGGAGAGGGGGCCGGCTCGGTCTGGCGGGCGAAAGGCGCCTGGAACGGCGCGGACTACTGGGCCGACCTCGAGATCGTGAAGGTCGATCCCGGCCGGCAGCTGGCCTTCACCCTGCGACGCGACTCCCTAGGCACGCACCGCGCCCTGAGGAAGCACCTCGGGACGCTGCTCCTCGAGGAGACCGGAAGCGGGACGACCAAGATCACCTGGCGCCTGCAGGCCGTTCTGCGGATGCCGCGCCTTCTCCTTGCCCGGCTCAGCTCGCGCTCGAGGCTCCAGGCCCGTCTCTTCGATCAGGGGCTGCGCTCGCTGAAGGTGGCGATCGACAACTCGGTCCCCGATGAGCCCCGTGCCGGACGGCCTCTTGACGCTTCGCCGGCGGCCGACGCCCCGGCCCCTCCGCCGGCGCGGACCCCGCCCTCGAGGCGATCGCCTACGCTCTAGGAGCCTGTCCGAGCATTAACGGGGCCGGGCATCCTCCAGCAGGCTGTCCCGGAAGTACCCCGCCGGAATCGTCCCCGCCGAGAGAAAACGCTCGTGGAAGTCGCGCAGGGAGAAGCGGTCCCCCTGGAGGGCCCGCACGCGATCGCGCAGGTCGAGGATGTCGCGCTTCCCCAGGTGGTAGGTGATGGCCTGCGTCGGCCACTTCGAGTACCGGTAGATGGCGCGCCGCGCGCCGTTGCAGGCGGCGATCCGGACCGGGTCGGTCGACGAGGCGGCGCAGGCGTCCGGCAGGAACTCGACGTTCTCGAGGTAGTACGCCACCGCCTCGTCGAAGCTCATGCGGCCGGTGTGCAGGCCGGTGTCGATCCGGACGCGGGCGTCCCGCAGCACCTGCCACTTCAGCTGGTACACCCGTTCCTCGGGAGTGTAGAAGCCGGCGGGCGCCCCCGGCTGAGGCTCCGCCATGAGCTGCTCGGCATAGAGCGCCCAGCCCTCGGCGGACATGCTGTCCTCCCACATCGAGGAGGAGTCCTCCACCGCCCCGGGGGTGAGCCAGCGGATCGCGGAGATCGAGGCCGCCTTCTGCCGCATGAACTGGTACTGCCAGTCGTGCCCCGGGAACCCTTCGTGGGCGCACAGATCGGCGACCGCGTGGATGTTGTTCTCCTTCAGCACGCCGAGCGCGCCGTGCGACGCGGTCAGGTAGAAACGGCCGATCCCCTGGGGCTTGAACGCCGGCGCCGGGTAGTAGGCCGCCTCGAGCGTGCTCTCGAGCATCGCGGGGGTCTCCACGATCTCGAGCCGGTAGTCCTGAGGAAGCGCGAACATCCCGTGGCCCCGGGCGTACTCCACCAGCTCCAGCGCCTTGCGTCTGTAGGTGGCGAACATCTCCTGGTCGCTCCCGGGGTACTCGCGCGCCAGGTCGTCCATGACCCGCCTTATCGACAGTCCCGACGCACGGGGACTGCTCCAGTCGAGACGCAGGTTCCTGCGGCGCGCGACCTCCCGGGCCACGTCGAGGAGCAGGGCGCGGCTCTCCTCGACCTTGCTCCCGCCGTACGCGAACAGCGAGGCAGCGGTATCCTTCGGATCCAGGCGCAGGTTGTTGCGCAGGCGCCATTCGTACTCCGCCTCCCCCGCGGCGTAGCGGTCCCCCTCCTTGTACGGCCCGTACGCTTCCTCGAGGAAGGCACCGAGGTCCCGGAAGGCGGCGGCCGCGTCCCGTCCCGCTTCGTTCAGGTCCTTGAGCACCTGGTCGCGGTGGGCCTGCCCCTGCAGGTGACCCGCCGCCAGGCCGGGCAGGCTCTCGCCGAACCAGGCGGCGTGGCCGCCGGCCGCGTCCAGGCCGTCGTACTGCACGACGCGGTAGTCCGGAATGACCCCCTGGGCGATCCCCTCCCGCAGGCTCTCCTGCGCGCCGCGCAGGTACCCGGGGATGGCGCGCACGCGCTTTATGACCCGCTGCCATTCCTGGGCCGTCCCGAGACCGCCCCCCGGGAGAGGGGTCATCTGCTGGATCTGCCAGTCGACCCCGCGGAACGGCGTCACGGTGTAGGTGTCGATGCTCTTCAGGTCGTGGCGCGCCTCCTCGAGCATGTGCTTCAGGAACCGCGCCTGGGCCCGGACCACCTCACGGTCGATCGCGTCGGCCGGCGAGAGCGACGACGGATTCACGCGGTCGAGGTCGTCGAGGATCGACCGGTAGAACGCCTTGCGATCCTCCCGCCCCGCCGTGGAGACGTCCGGCAGCTCGGCATTGATCTCCGCGAGCTCCGGGCTGTACGCGTCGGCGCCGACGTAGGTCGCCGTGACCGGATCCCTCTTCAGGTATCCGACGAAGTAGCGTTCGCGGACCGCGGGCCAGGGCAAGCGGACGTCCTTTCCGGAGCAGGCCAGGGGAAGAAGGCACGACGCGGCCAGGAAGGCCAGGAGCGAAAGACACCTGTCGCGATTTCCGAATCTCCCTGGCGCCACGGCCCTCTCCCGGCGGGGGCGCATGATAGCATGATGAACCACCATGACTTCGCGCCGCTCCGGAAGGCCGCCGGCCGCTTCGCCGCCCGCCACATTCGTGTCAGCAGCGGCCCTTGTGCTGGCCCTCGCCGTACGCACGGTCACCCTCGCCGCCCCGCCCGTCCCGTCCACCGGGGCGCCCCATCCCTCGTCCCCGATCGCCAGCGCGGCCGGAATGACTCTCGAGGTGCGCCGGGGTCGTGTCGTCGTCACCGAGATCGCCGCCGGCTCGCCGGCGGATCGCGCCGGGGTCCTTCCCCTGGACGTGCTCCTGGTCGTGAACGGCCGGAGCCTCGTCGATCTCGATCCCGTCTCCCCGGGGCAGGTCCTTGGCCTCCTTCTGGACAAGCCGGCGCGCGCGAACCGCCTCGTGCTGGGACGCGGGGCCGGGACCCTCTCGGTCGAGCTCCCGCAGGATCGGGGGGAGACGAGCCCGGCCCCCGCGCAGCCCGGAGAGCTGCGTCCCGGCATGCAGGCCCCGAACTTCACGGGGGTCGATCTGAAGGGGAATCAGGTGTCCCTGGAGGGGCTCAGGAGACGGCCGGTCCTTCTCGACTTCTGGGCTAGCACCTGCGCTCCCTGCGTGAAGAACGTCATCCCGCTGAGGCGCATCGCCGAGGACTACTCGGGACGCCTGACGATCGTCGGCGTGAGCCTGGACGAGGAACGGCCCGCCTTCGAGGCGTTCGCCTACAACCAACACCTGCCCGGGATCCAGGTATTCGACGGCGGCGGCTGGCACGGGCCGATCGCCAGCCTGTACGGCGTGGCCGCGGCCGGGATCCCGAGGTACGTCCTGCTGGACACGAACGGCCGCATCGTCGCGATGAAGCCTCTGGACGCGATCGAGGACGACATCGCCCGGCTTGCCGGCCCCCGCCCCAAGGCCCCGTAGCGGAGCTCAGACCGGCCCACCCCGCTCGGCAACCCGCGGGAAGACCAGGCGCAGCCAGACCGGGGTGATCATCGTGGTGATCAGGACCATCAGGATCATGACGGAGAAGACGTCCCTGCCGATGAGGCCGTGCGCCAGGCCATATCCCGCCACGATCAGCCCCACCTCGCCCCGCGAGATCATCCCGACACCGACGCGGAGCGACTCGCGACGGTTGAATCCCGCGATCCAGGCGAGCGCGCCGCAGCCGATCACCTTGCCGAGGATCGCCACCGCGAGGATGAAGACGGTCATCCCGGCCAGGTGGGCGATCTGCCGGATGTCCGCGCGCAGCCCGATGTTGATGAAGAAGACCGGAACGAAGAACGAGTACGTCAGGGGATGGATGCCGCGATCGATCCGCTCCTTGAAGGGCGTCTGGGCGAACAGCACCCCCGCCATGTAGGACCCGGTGATGGCCGCCACCCCTCCGAGGGCCTCCGCGGCCCAGGCGTACAGGAACGCCACCACGACGACCAGGGCCATCACCGGCTCGCTGACTCCCAGCCGGGCGACCGCCGCCGTGACGGGCTGGAGAAAGCGGCGCCCCAGCCCCCATCCGAGGACAAAGAACAGGGTGATCTTCAGGCAGACCCAGGCGATCGTCCAGCCGATCCCGGCCGACGAAACGGCCGGGCCGGCCTCGGCGGCAGCACCGTCGGCCGCCGTCCCCTTCCCCACGAACGCCACGACGAGCGACAGGACGATGATCCCCATGACATCGTCGATCACCGCCGCGCCGAGGATGGTGCTCCCCTCCTTGGATCGCAGGCTCTTCAGATCGATCAGCGTCTGCGCCGAGATGCTGACGCTCGTCGCCGTCAGGACGGCCCCCATGAAGAACCCCTCGCCCCAGCCGTATCCGAACAGGCGCGCCGCCGCGGCGCCTCCGGCGAGAGGCAGGACGACTCCGCCCAGGGCGGCCCAGAAGGCGACCTTGCCGACGCGACGCATTTCCTTCAGGTCGGTCTCCATCCCGGCGACGAACATCAGCAGGATGACGCCGATCTCCGCCAGCACCTGCACGATCGAGGACAGGTCCTGCGTCCCGGACCCCGGAGAGGCGCGGAACACTCCCCATCCCAGGATGTTCAGGAGACTCGGCCCCAGGAGAAGCCCCGCGAGGATCTCGCCGAACACCGCCGGCTGGCCGAAGCGCGTGCTGAGGTGGCCGGCCCCCTTCGAGACCAGGGTGACCAGAGCGAGGAAGAGCAGGATCTGCAGCACGGGATTCATGGACTCGCTTCTCCCGGCCCGGCATGGCCGCCGGTCGAGGGGGATCGGCGGGGGTGGAATTGTATCCGCCGACTCGTGCTACGCTCAAGCCGAATGGCCCGCGTCCGGCTCCTCGCACTGCTTCTCATGGTCCCCTGGAGCGTCTTCGCTTCCTCTCCCGACGATCCATTGCCGATCAGGAGCCAGCTGCCGTTCAAGCTGCTGTTCCTGGAGCCGGCGCCGGCCGCGGCCGGCATCGAAGGGGATTCCGAGGCGCGTGTGTCGCTGCACGCCACGTACGAGAACACCCTGGTGGCGAGCGATGCCCTGGTGAACGAGTTCGAGCGGAACGGCATGGCCGCGTACAACGGCCGGGTGACCCTTCCGATCCTGACCGCGATCGCCGCCGGGCAGCCCTCCCGCACCGCCTATGTCCTGGACGGGGAGACCCTGAGGACGGTCCTCGACGCCCGCGTCGGTGTCTCCCGGCGCGTCGAGGTCGGAATCGAGGTGCCTTTCCTGTCCCACGGGCGAGGGTTCATGGACGGGCCGATCGATTCGTTCCACGACCATTTCCACCTGCCGGACGGCGGCAGGACCGGCTTCGCCCACGACCAGTTCCGCGCCGGGTACGTGGGAGACGGACAGATGGTCTATTTCGACGAGCCCCCGGGTGGTGTCCGGCTGGGGGACATCGTGGTCTCCGCCACCGGGCTGCTCGTCCCGCCGGGGGTGCGCGGGTCGGCGGTGACCGCCTCGTTCTCGGCCAAGCTTCCGACCGGATCCTGGCGCGCTCTGGCCGGCAGCGGCTCGATGGACTACGGCGTGGCCCTGCGGCTTTCCCGGAAGTGGCGGCGCTCCGCGCTCCACCTCGGGGCGTCCATGAACCGTCTCGGAGACTGGAAGCTCGCGCCGGGGCTGCCGCTCCACAGCACGAGGGACCTCTTCGTGGCGTACACGTTCGCGGCCAGGCCAAGGTTTCACCTGGTCGGCCAGGCCATCCGGACGAGCGGCCCGTTCCCGTTCCGTTTCGGGAACGACCTCGGGAGGGTGGCGATGGAGGTGAGCGCCGGCTTCAGGTACCACCTTCCCCGCGGGTTCGATGTGGAGTGGGCCCTGATCGAAAATCTCGAGCCGTACTACAACACTCCGGACATCGGATCGTTCCTGGGGCTCCGGTATCGCACCGCCCCGGAAGGGCCCCTGGGCGGCGCCCTCGCGGCCCCCTAACCGGCCAACCCCCTGAAAAATCGACAGTTGGCGGGCTCTTTCGAGGCAACCCGCCGCTTCGATCGGCTATTCCAAATGCTTATATAATCCATTGCCGCCACCCCTTCGTCGCCGTATAATTCCCCTGCAATCACAGACAGGTCGCGGGTTTCCGGGGAATACACCCGACGGGTGTCCCGGAAAAATAATCCGACTCAGGGGAGTCCAACGTGGAACCACTCGACAAGGTCGTCATCGGCGAACGGATCAAGTCCCTGCGCAAGAGCAGGGGGCTGCGGCAGTGGCAGATGGCCGAGCTTCTGGGTGCAACCCAGCCGGCGGTACACAAGTATGAGAACGGCATCCTGCCCGAAGTGAAGCGTCTCCTCGAGCTGGCCCGCATCGGGCACACCTCGATCGAGTGGATCCTGACCGGCCGGCACTGGGAAAACGGCTCCGTCGAGATGGAGCGCCTCAAGCCGGAGGTCTACGAGCTCTCCTACCAGTTCCAGGCGTTCCGCCCGGAAGAGCGGAAGATCCTGGCGGACGCCCTCGAGGTCATCAACGGGGCCGTGGCCGCGGTGCGCGAAGCGACCAAGAAGGAGCCGCGCGAGCTGGGTGAGGCCGAGATCGGCCGGGCCCTGAAGTCGTTCGAGAAACACGGACGGGAAGCGCTGGTCGCGGCCCTGTCGGTCTACGACGCCGTGGTCACGACGCTCGCCGACAGCAAGGTCAGGGACCTGCACCGTTTCGGACAGGCCGAAGGCCTCGACATGCCGGCCGATCGGTCCGTGCGCATGCCGTCCCTCCAGAAAAACGCCGGCTAACCTGTCCGGGCCTCTTGATTGACAGGCCCTCCCGGGCGGTCTAACCTCGCGCGATGGACCTCTTCGGATCGGATCCCGACGCCGCGACCGGCGTTCCCGCATCTCCCGGGGCGCTGTCCGACGCGGCCCCGCTCGCCGAGCGCATGCGGCCGGAGAGTCTCGACGAGATCCTCGGCCAGGACGAGCGCATCGGCCCGGGCAGCCCCCTGCGCGAGGCGATCGAGGGGGACCGCGTCCACTCGATGATCCTCTGGGGCCCTCCCGGCTCCGGCAAGACCACGCTGGCCCGCGTCGTCGCCCGCCTCACCCGGTCGCAGTTCCTTCAGTTCAGCGCGGTCCTCTCCGGGATCAAGGAGATCAAGGACGTGATGCGCACCGCCGAGCAGTACCGGCGCGCGACGGGCCGCAGGACCATCCTGTTCGTGGACGAGATCCACCGCTTCAACCGGGCCCAGCAGGACGCGTTCCTCCCCTACGTCGAGTCCGGCACGATCGTCCTGATCGGCGCCACGACCGAGAACCCGTCCTTCGAGGTGAACTCGGCCCTGCTCTCGCGCTGCGCGGTTTACGTGCTGAGGGGTCTCGACGAGACCGAGATCGCCGCCCTGCTCCGGCGTGCCATGCAGTCGCCGCGGGGCCTGGCGGCCCGCCGGGTCGCCGCGGGCGACGACGAGCTCCTGTACCTCGCGTCCCTGTCGGGGGGGGACGCCCGCCGGGCCCTCAACATCCTCGAGCTCGCCGCCATGACGGTCCCCGAGGCGGCGGACGGCACCCGGCCGATCGACAAGGACGGCATCGCGCGCGCCGCCCAGCGCGCGCCGCTCCTGTACGACAAGGCCGGAGAGGAGCATTTCAACCTGATCTCGGCGCTGCACAAGTCGCTGCGCAACAGCGACGCGGACGCGGCCCTCTACTGGCTCCTCCGCATGCTGGAATCGGGCGAGGACCCTCTCTACGTCGCGCGCCGGATGGTGCGCTTCGCCTCGGAGGACATCGGCAACGCCGACCCCCAGGCCCTCTCGGTGTCCCTGGCGGCGCGGGACGCGTTCGACTTCCTGGGGATGCCCGAGGGGGCCCTCGCCCTGGCGCAGGCCGCGGTGTACCTCGCCCTGGCGCCGAAGAGCAACGCGGTGTACGCGGCCTCCAACCGCGTGCGGGACGACCTGAAGGCGGGGCTGACCGACCCGGTCCCCCTCTCCATCCGGAACGCGCCGACCGGCCTCATGAAGGACCTGGGCTACGGCAAGGACTACAAGTACGCCCACGATTTCGAGGAGGGGACCGCCGACCTGCAGTGCCTGCCGGACCGCTTGAAGTCGCGCCGCTACTACGAGCCGAAGCCGATCGGCTGCGAGAAACAGCTCGGGGAACGCATGAAGGAGATCGAAGAGGCGAAAAAGCGTCTGCGGAGCCGCCGGGACGTCAGGCGGTCGCCTTGACGGGAGCGGTCTCCCGGATCAGCCGCCAGGTCACATCGTTGTCCGGGGAGGCGTCGCACATCGGCAGGACCTTGCCCGCCTCGAACTGCTTGACGACCTCGCGCCCCGCGAAGTGGCAGTTCTGGCAGCGGTAGGTCCCCGACACCCGGCAGATTTCACCGGTCTTCCACGTGCGCGACGAATTCACGCTGTCCTCCAGGGATCGTGCGGATTGAATGGAGGGGTGACGGCGTCACCCCTCGCTGGAGCGCGAAGCGGGAGCTACTTCCTCCCCTTCTTCCCACCCTTCTTCTTGGCGGCCTTCTTTTTCTTCGGAATGCGACTCACCCCCTTCCGGGTTGTCGAGCGTGATCTCGCCGGCGCACGCAGGCGCTCGGAATGAATCGCACACGATAAAAATTTTCTTCGTGTCTATAGCATCGAAGCCGCCGGGTGTCAACCACGAAACCTCGCGCACGAAGCCTCGCGGGGCCGGGTGGAGTCCGCGCGATCGATCGTCAGGATCGTCCGATGACGCTCTTCGGGGGGCGGACGCCCGGCGGGCGGCCGGACCGCAGCGTGATCACGTCGATGGCGGGACGGCAGAAGAATCGCACCGGCAGCCAGGACCATCCCAGGCCGCGGCTCACGTGCAGGCGCACGCCGGGGTCGACGTCGAACCAGCCGTCCAGGTGTTCGGTCGTTCCGTTCGGCATCCAGAGGGCGCCGAGGACGGGCAGGCGCACCTGCCCGCCGTGCGTGTGACCCGCGAGGACCAGGTCGATGTCCCAGTTCCCCAGGTTCCGGACGACGTCCGGGCTGTGCGCCAGGAGAATGCAGGCGTCCCGCCTGGTCACGCGCGCCATGGCGAGCTTCAGGCTGTCGTGACCCGTGACCGAATCGTCCAGGCCGGCGATGACGATGCGCCCGCCGGCGTAGGGGACCCTCTGGCTGCTGTTGCTCAGGAGCGTGAACCCGGCCCGGCGGACCACCTCGGGGCCCCAGGTCGCGGGGAGATTGTCCCAGTAGTCGTGGTTCCCCCAGACCAGGAACTTTCCGCTTCGCGCGTGCAGGGCCGCAAGGAACGACTGCAGGTCGGGCGGGCGCACGCCCGAGCGGACCAGGTCGCCGGAGATGACGATCAGGTCCGGCTGCGCCGCGTTCACCATCTCGATGGCCCGGCGCTCGCGCCGGCCGATCGACCCGATATGAATGTCGCTCAGGTGAACGAGCGTCAGGTCGGGGGCACCGGGGCGCAGCATCGGCATGTACTCGACCGATCGCACCACCTCGATCCAGTCCGGCTCGATCAGGCTGGCGTAGACTCCGACCGACACGGTCACGATTCCGGCCAGGAGGACCAGGCGGCCCCATCTCGAGCGAGGCACGAGACGCATGGCCTCGAATATAGGGGCGGCCCGCCGCGCGAGCCACCCGGGAGGCGGCCCGGGCCCGGGGTGGGACCCGCTTCAAGACCTTGACCCGGATGGTGGTTCGGGCTAGTATTCCCCGTCACCCCATGGGGTTTGTCCTGCCCCTCCATTAGGAACGGCCTTAGCCCTTGACTGACAAGAAGCATCACGATCACGGTCGGCCTGCCCATGGCCGGCCCGAATCATCGCACCGCCATGACCCGGATCCGGGCCAGCCTCCGGCCAATCCGGGCGGGGCCACGGGTCCGCATCCCGTCGGCCAGGCGGGCCACCCGCCGAGGCCGGACTCGCATGCCCAGCCTCATCGCCAGCACGGCCATGGGCAGGACGGCCAGGGCGGAGGCGGTCAAAACCGGCAGCGTCGTCATCACAGGAACTGGAGACACAGGCGCGCCCAGCACCGTCGCGGAGGGCAGCACGATTCCGGGCACGGGTCGGGGCAGCCCCACGGGGCGGTGCGCACCGGCGAGGCGGCCCCGGGCGGACACCACGTCGCCCAGCCCCAGCACGGTCATGCCGAGCCGGCGCGCGCGGTCGAGCCGGCCGTGGAGACCGGCGGTGTCCTGGAGGTCACGGGCGAAGGGGGCGGGTTCCTGCGCCAGCCGCGCCGCAACTACCGGCCGTCGCCGGAAGACACCTTCGTCCCGCGCGAGATGCTTTTGCGCCTCGCCCCGGCCAACCAGCGTCTCAATGGCGGCGGCATCGAGGGGTGCGAGATCGAAGGGATGGCCGCCCTGTCCACCCGGGGGGCGCGGCCGCGCGAGGCGCGGCATGGAGGGCATCCGCGCCACGGCGGTCACGGGGCGCACGGCGGCGGGCGTCCGGCCCCGGGCGGCGGCCCCGCCCCTTCCGGTCACAGCCTGGTGGAGATCCGCACGATCAACGGGCTCAAGCCTGAGGAGTTCGCCCAGCGCAGCCCGTTCTCCGAGCTGACATCGATCGATCCGTTCGAGCGCATCCGGCTCGAGACCGAGCCCACCGAGCTGTCGATGAGGGTCATCGACCTGCTCACGCCGATCGGCAAGGGGCAGCGCTGCCTGATCGTGGCGCCGCCGCGCGCCGGCAAGACCACCCTGCTGCAGAAGATTGCCGCCTCCATCTCGAAGAACCATCCCGAGATCAACCTGATCGTGCTGCTGGTCGACGAGAGGCCCGAGGAAGTGACCGACATGAAGCGCAACGTGCGCGGCGAGGTGATCGCCTCCTCGTCGGACGACCTGGCGCGGCAGCACGTGTCGGTGTCCCGCATCGTCCTGGAGAGGGCGAGGCGCCTGGTCGAGGTGGGCCGCGACGTCGTGATCCTGCTCGATTCGCTGACCCGGCTGGCGCGCGCGCACAACGCCGCCACCCCGGGGACGGGACGCACCCTGAGCGGCGGCCTGGACGCACGCACCATGGAGCAGCCGCGCCGCCTGTTCGGCGCTGCCCGCAAGGCCGAGGAGGGGGGCAGCCTGACCGTCATCGCCACCGCCCTGGTCGACACCGGCAGCCGGATGGACGACGTCATCTTCCAGGAGTTCAAGGGGACGGGGAACATGGAGCTGGTTCTGGACCGCGACCTGTTCGAGCAGCGCATCTACCCCGCGCTCGATATCCCCAGGTCGGGGACCCGCAAGGAAGAGAAGCTCTTCACCAAGGACGAGCTGCCGCGGATCCACAAGCTGCGCCGCGTCCTGTTCGAGATGAAGCCGCGCGACGCCATGATGAAGCTGCTCGACAAGCTCGCGAAGCACCCCACCAACAGCGATTTCCTGAACTCCCTCGACGTCTGAAGCGCCCCGCCGGCGGGCATCCTGGGCGAATTGCCTCTTGACATCCAGGCCCGATTCCCTTACTGTTTCTCCTTGTAGGAAGTGAGGTTTCTGGTTGGACTTAAGAAAGAGCCCCAGGGACGCACGACTCCCCTTGGGGCTTTTTTAGTGTTCGGCAGGACCTGGGCTTCCACCCCGGAACACGAAGTTCCGGTGCACTGGCCTCTGAAAAGAGGTGGAGGGAAGGCTCGTGGCTAATGGTCGTGTCAAGTGGTTCAACAACAGCAAGGGGTACGGTTTCATCGAGATCGAGGGTGGCAAGGACGTCTTCGTCCACTTCTCTGCCATTGAGGGTAGCGGCTACCGCTCGCTCGAGGAAGGACAGGCTGTCGAGTTCGAGGTGACCCAGGGCGCCAAGGGTCCGCAGGCCTCGAACGTCAAGCCCGCCTGACCGCCCTCGCGGGTGGTCCGCGTCGCCCTGGCGACCAGGACCACTGACAAACAGAGCCCCGGAGGCGATGCCTCCGGGGTTTTTGTTTGATCAGGGGACAAGAGCCTGTCCGAGTATTGGGCCGGGCCGCGTTAGAGGCTGTTGAGATAGCTCTGCAGGCGCTTCTTGTCCTCGGCCTCGACGCGGGTGAACCGGATCGCGATCTCGTAGCGGCGGCTCTCGAGGGCGCCGGGCTTCTCGACGCAACGCAGGACGGCCGCCTCGATGTCCATCGAGGCCGGCGCGCGCAGGTCGCCGCCGACCAACGTCACGGCCAGCTTGAGCGGCAGGTCCGCGTCCAGCGGCCGGTTGGCGGCGCAGCGGGCCCCCCCCGTGGCGATGTCGACCGTCGTCAGCTTGAGGTCCGTGGGTATGCGGTCGCCGGGCAGGACGCGCACCTCCAGCAGAGCCATGAAGCGGTGATTCTTCCGTTTCTCGGCGTCGTTCATGATCCCCTCGTGACGGACCCCGGGATATTACCACCGGCGCGCGATTCGGGAGCCCATCCGGATACCGGCACCGACCCCTAGCGAGAAAAGTGGAAGGGGATGCTCGTGACCACCACCCCCGGGCGGAACAGGAGCGCCCCCTTCACCAGGAAGGCCGACTGGTTGTGGAACAGCCCTTCCCACCAGTGGGCCGTGACGAATTCCGGCAGGACGACGGTGACCATCTCGTTCCGGCGGCGGCCGTGCATCAGGTCGTCGATGTGGTCGACGAGGGGCTCGACGATGGACCGGTAGGGCGACTCGAGGATCCTCAGCGGCACGCCGGCCCCCCAGGTCTTCCACTGCTCGCGAATCTGCTCCACCCGCTGCGGGTCGATGGCGACGTGCACCGCCTCGACCTCGTGCGCGATCGATTTCGCATACCGGATGGCGTACACAGTCGCGCGGTTGACCGCGGAGATCGGCACGATGGCCGTGTGGCGCAACGGCCTCTCCGGATCGATCTCGCGCAGCGACAGCTGCTGGCGGACGTAAAAATAGTGCCGGTGCGTCCTGAGGAAGAAGACGACGAACAGCGGGATCAGCAGGATCACGATCCAGGCGCCGTGGGTGAACTTGGTCACGGAGATCACCAGGAGTGCGGCGCCTGTGGCAACCGCCCCGGCCCCGTTGATGGCGGCGTGCAGGCGGTAGCGCGGCCCCTTTTCCCGCAGGTGCCTGGCGACCATGCCCGACTGGGACAGCGTGAACGCCAGGAACACGCCGACCGCGTAGAGCGGGATCAGGGCGTGCGTGTCGCCGCCGAACAGGATGATCAGGAGCCCGGCCGATCCCGCCAGGATGAGGATGCCGTTGGAGTAGACCAGGCGGTCGCCCAGGTTGGCCAGCTGGCGGGGCAGGAAGCGGTCCCCGGCAAGGATCGACGACAGTCGCGGGAAGTCGGCGAACGACGTGTTGGCGGCCACCATCAGCACCAGGGCGGTCGACGTCTGCAGCAGGTAGTAGAGAAGCCCGGTCCCGAACACGGCCCGCCCGAGCTGGGAGACGACCGTCTGGCCTATCCCGGGGACAACGTGGTACGCGTGGGCCAGGTAGGACGTCCCGAGGAAGAACGACCCGAGGATGACCGCCATGATCATCATGGTGGTCGCCGCGTTGCGCGACTCGGGCTTGCGGAACGCCTGGACGCCGTTGCTCACCGCCTCGATTCCGGTGAGCGCCGTGCACCCGGCGGAGAAGGCGCGCATCAGCAGGAACAGCGTCAGCACGTGCGACGCGTCCGGCAGGGCGGTCGCCGGAACCTCGACCGGCGGGTACCCCAGGAGCGCACGGACCACGCCGGTGACGACCATCGCGGTCATCGAGAAAATGAACATGTAGGTCGGCAGCGCGAAGATCCGCCCCGATTGCTGCAGCCCGCGCAGGTTTCCGACGACCAGGATGAACAGGAAGAGGAGGCTCACGGCCACCCTGTGGTGCAGCAGTCCGGGGAGGGCCGACGTCACGGCCGCCACGCCCGCCGCCGTCGAGACGGCCACCGTCAGTACGTAGTCGAGCAGGAGCGCGGCCGCGGCGATCAGCCCCCACTGCGTCCCCAGGTTCTCACGCGCCACGCTGTACGAGCCGCCCCCCATCGGATAGGCGTGGATCGTCTGGCGGTAGGAAACGATGACGATGACCAGCAGGAGGATGATCAATCCCGAGATCGGGATGGAGTAGTCCATGGCCGCGAGCCCGGCGAGGCTCAGGACGAGCAGGATCTCCTCGGTCGCGTAGGCAACCGAGGAGAGGACGTCGGAAGAGAAGACGGCGAGGGCGATCGGGATGCTCAGGCGCTCTTCCGAGAACCGCTCGGTCTCGAGCGGCGTTCCCAGGAACCAGCGCTTCCAGCTCATCTCACTTGACCAGGAGATAGACCGCCGGGGCGATGGCGATCCGGTACCACGCGAAGGGCCTCAGCGTGAAGCGTCCCAGGAGTGCTATGAACCATCGCATGGCGACGTAGGCGGAGACGAACGCGACCGCGAACCCGACGGCGAAGGGGGCGACATCCTGGCTGCCGAGATGGGACCAGCTCTTCATCAGATCGTAGAGTGTCGCCGCCGCCATGACCGGGACTGCCGCCAGGAAGGAATAGTGGGCCGCCGCCTTCCTCTCCAGGCCGAACAGGAGGCCGGCCACGATGGTCGCTCCGGAGCGCGATACGCCCGGCCACATCGCCAGGCACTGGACGAGCCCGATGAGGAGGGCCAGCCGGAAGCCGATCCCGTCGACGCTCGACACCGTGACCGCCGGGCGGGATCGCTCCACCAGGAGGATGACGATCCCCCCGACGAGGAGCGCCCAGGCGACGGTGGTCGGCCCGAACAGGTGATCGCGGATCCAGTCGTGCAGCAGCGCCCCCGCCACGAGCGCCGGGAGGGTCGTCGTCAGGAGCAGGGCGCACCCCCTCGGCCCCGCGAAGCCCCCGTCCCCGCGGAGACTCAAAAGGGCGAGGAACCTCTCGCGCTCCAGGACCACCACCGCCA
>Ga0114129_10002840_pt1 | contig 24196 bp, 27 predicted proteins | sample RhiMetdeltSRZDD1_FD_80071 | JGI IMG/M metagenome (GOLD analysis project Ga0114129, IMG submission 80071) | Populus rhizosphere microbial communities from Tennessee, USA - Rhizosphere MetaG P. deltoides SRZDD1 (version 2) (version 2) | ecosystem: Host-associated > Plants > Roots > Rhizosphere >...
GCTCGTCGCGACCGCGGCGTTCTGCCTCGCATCGAGCGCCGTCTACGCGTTCAACGATTGCCTCGACGCCGAGCAGGATCGCGACCATCCGGACAAGCGCAATCGACCGGTTGCGCGCGGCGCGGTCACGCCGCGTGAAGCCTACGCGATTTCCGGCGTGCTCGCCGCGGTCGCGCTCGCGCTCGCGGCGTGGGTCGGGGCAATCGCGACGGGGATCGTCGCGGCATACCTCGCGCTGAACGCCGCCTACACGCTCGGTCTGAAGCGCGTGCCCGTCGTCGACGTCTTCGTCATCGCAGCCGGGTTCATGCTGCGCCTGCTCGCGGGCACGTCCGGGATCGGCGTCGAGCCGTCGCAATGGCTGCTGGCCTGCGGGTTCTCGCTGACGCTGTTTCTGGGCTTCGCGAAGCGCCGGGCGGAGCTCGCGCGCCTCGCGGACGATGCCGGGCAGCACCGCGCGGTGCTCGATGCATACACCACCGGATTTCTCGACAAGGCGATCCTCGTCTGCGCAGTCTGCATGATCATCAGCTATGCGTCGTACACGGTGTCGCCCGAAACCGCGTCGCTGCACGGAACACGACAGCTGATCGTGACGCTGCCGTGGGTGCTGCTGGGCACGTTCCGCTATCTTTTCCGCTTGCATTTTCGCGGCGGCGGCGGCGATCCGGCCGAAGAAGTGCTGCGCGATCCGACGCTTGCCCTGGCGAGCGCCGGATGGATCGCGACCGTCCTCTGGCTCATCGCCTAGCGCTTCGGCATAATCGGCTCGCCATGGACGACCGTCTCAGCCTGCTCTCGCACCTCGAGTATCTCGGCGACGCGACGCAGTTCTCGGTCCAGATCCACGCGCTGATCCCGCGCTGCCTGCTGCTGGAGAATTTCTCGCCCGCCGAAGTGCGGCTGCTGTCGCATTTCATGGGGGTCTACCGCGCGCAGCCGGGCGTGGAGATCCTCCGCGAGGGCGAGGGCGGCGACTTCATGCTGATGCTGATCGAGGGCCGCGTAGAAGTGCAGAAGCGCGATCGCTGGAACGCCTCGCAGCTGATCGCCGTGGTCGAAGCTGGCAAGACGCTCGGCGAGATGTCGATGATCGACGGCGAGCCGCGCTTCGCGAGTTGCGTCGCGATCGAGGCAACGCTGCTCGCGGTGCTGACGAGGGAAAACCTCGCGCGCATCATCGTCGAGCAGCCGATGCTCGGCGCCAAGATCCTGATGGAGCTGGTCCTGATGCTTTCCCAGCGGCTGCGCAGCACCGGCACCCGGCTGCTGGAAGTCCTCGACGATCGATCGGAACGCGCACAAAGCCCCGTCGGGCCTGCATAATCCGTGCATCCGGTCGCGGACCTGCGCCGTAGTTGTAAGCGCGCGCGACGCCGAGCGACCAACGCGATCTGCCGACCCTGAGGAACCGCAATGCACGCCACCCTGCCGCTGATGCGCCGCTACGGTTTTCCGTCGATCCGGCGCGCGCGCCTCGAGACGCTCCAGGTCAACCTCGGCTACAAGTGCAACCAGGCGTGTCTTCACTGCCATGTCAACGCCGGGCCGACGCGCACCGAGCTGATGTCGCGCGAGACGATCGTCGATGTGCTCGCCTTCCTCGAAGTATCCGGCGTGCGGCGCCTCGACGTGACCGGCGGCGCACCGGAGCTCAATCCGCATTTCCGCGAGCTCGTGCTGCGCGCGAGGGCGCTCGGCGTGCACGTCATCGATCGCTGCAACCTGACGATTCTCGAGGAGCCGGGACAGGAAGGGCTGGCGGAATTCCTCGCCGCCCAGAAAGTCGAGGTGGTCGCATCGCTGCCGTGCTACCTCGAGGATAACGTCGACCGGCAGCGCGGCAAGGGCGTCTTCGAGAAGAGCCTGCACGCCATCCGCCGCCTGAACGTACTCGGATACGCGGCAGACGGCGGCGAACTGCAGCTCAATCTCGTCTACAACCCGCAGGGCCCGAACCTGCCGCCTCCGCAGGCCGCCCTCGAGGCCGACTACAAGCGCGTGCTCGGCGAACGCTATGGCATCCGGTTCAACCGGCTCTACACGCTGGCGAACATGCCGATCCAGCGCTTCGGCTCGACGCTCGTCACCCGCGGAGAGTTCAACGACTACATGGCGCTGCTCAGCCGCGCGCACCGCGACGAAAATCTCGCCACCGTCATGTGCCGCTCGCTGGTTTCCGTCGACTGGCAGGGTCACGTCTACGATTGCGACTTCAACCAGATGCTCGGCCTGCCGCTCGCCATCGAAGGACGCAAGCGGGTGCATCTGTCGGAGCTGATCGGCCACGACCTCGACGGCAACCCGATCGCCGTGCGCGACCACTGCTATGGCTGCACCGCCGGCCAGGGCTCGTCGTGCGGCGGGGCGCTCGATGGCTGAAGGCCCCGGCAGGAGCTGTCCCCTCGACTACCGGTACGGCGCGCGGTCGCTCGCCGCGCCGGCAACGCTGCAGGTGGACACGCTGTGGATCGCGGGCGGGCTGTACGGGAATCCGGAAGCGCTCGCGCGGCTGCTCGACCTCTACGAAAGCGAAAAAGGCGACAAGGCGCTCGTCTTCAACGGCGACTTCCACTGGTTCGACGTCGTGCGCGAAGACTTCCTGCAGGTGAACCGGGTCGTGCTCGGGCATCGTGCGACGCGCGGCAATGTCGAAACCGAGCTCGCGCTCCCCGGCGCGGATGCGGGCTGCGGTTGCGGATATCCCGCATGGGTCAGCGACGCTGAGGTCGCGCGATCCAACGCGATCATGGAGCGTCTGCGCGCGAGCGTCGCGGAAGAGCTCGAAACGCTGCGAGCGCTTGCCGCGCTGCCGATGCACCTCGTTGCGGAAGTCGGCGCAGAGCGCGTCGCCGTCGTGCACGGAGACGCCGATTCGCTCGCCGGCTGGAGCTTCTCGCAGGAGAGCCTTGCAACCGGGGCCGGCGTCGCTGCGGCGCGCGCCGCGCTCGCAGCCGCCGAGACGCGAATCCTCGCATCGAGCCATACCTGCCTGCCGGTGCTGCGATCGATCGGCGATGGCGGGGCCGTGATCAACAACGGCGCTGCGGGGATGCCGAATTTCAGCGGCACCCGATTCGGGGTTGCGACGCGCATCTCGGTACGCCGGCGCGCCGGTGCGCTGTATGGCTTGCGCGTAGGCGATGTAGAGATCGAAGCGCAGCCGATCCCGTACGATCATACGGCATGGCGTGAAAGGTTCCTCGCCTCCTGGCCGGAAGGCTCCGCTGCGCACGCGTCCTACTTTGCGCGCATCGTGAACGGGCCGAACTACACGCCGGCTGCGGCGTTACGGGCAGATCTGCCGGCCGCGGCGTGAAGAGCGCCAAGCTTCTCGTGCTCGTCGTGGCCGTGCTGCTGGCCGCGGCGTTCTTCGCGTTGGGCGGCCATCGCTACCTGACGTTCGAGTCGATCAAGGCACAGCAAGCCGCGATTCAGGACTACTACGCTGGCCATCCATGGCAGACCGCGGCGGGATTCTTCCTGATCTATATCGTAGTGACGGCGCTTTCGTTTCCCGGCGCCGCCACGGTCCTGACGCTGGCGGCCGGCGCGATCTTCGGACTTGTCTGGGGTACCGTGATCGTGTCGTTCGCCTCCTCGATCGGCGCGACGCTCGCGTATCTTGCCTCGCGCTTCCTGTTCCGCGACTGGGTGCAGCAGAGGTTCGGCAAGCACCTGCGCACGATCAACGAGGGCGTGGAGAAGGAGGGTGGCTTCTACCTCTTCACGCTGCGGCTGATTCCTGCAGTCCCGTTCTTCGTGATCAACCTGGCGATGGGCCTGACGCCGATCCGGGCATGGACGTTCTACTGGGTCAGCCAGCTCGGCATGCTCGCCGGCACGATCGTCTACGTCAACGCGGGAACGCAGCTGGCGGAGATTTCCTCTCCCGCCGGGATTCTGTCGCCCGGCCTGATCGGCGCATTCGTGCTGCTCGGGATCTTCCCGCTGATCGCAAAGAAGATCGTCGACCTGGTCAAGGCGCGGCGCGTGTATGCGCGCTGGAAGGGAAAGAAGCCGTCGAGCTACGACCGCAACCTGGTGGTGATCGGGGCGGGGTCGGCGGGACTGGTGTCCTCGTACATAGCTGCCGCCGTCAAGGCGAAAGTCACGCTGATCGAGCGCCATCTCATGGGTGGAGACTGCCTGAACACCGGCTGCGTGCCTTCGAAGGCGCTGATCAAGAGCGCGCGCGTGCTCTCTACGATCCGGCGCGCGAAGGACTACGGCTTCAAGTCGGCGAGCGCCGAATTCGACTTCGCCGACGTCATGGAGCGCGTACAGCGCGTGGTGCGCACCATCGAGCCCCACGATTCGATCGAGCGCTACACCGGCCTCGGCGTCGAATGCCTGGAGGGCACTGCGAAGATCGTTACTCCCTGGGAGGTCGAAGCAACGCTGAAAAGCGGCGAGACCCGGCGCCTGACGACGCGCTCGATCGTGATCGCCGCGGGAGCGAGGCCGTTCGTCCCGCCGATTCCTGGAATCGACCAGATGGATTGCCTGACCTCGGACACCGTCTGGGGGATCCGCACGCTGCCGCCGCGCCTGGTGGTGCTGGGCGGCGGGCCGATCGGCTCGGAGCTGACGCAGGCGTTTGCGCGCTTCGGCTCGAAAGTCACGCAGGTCGAGATGCTGCCGCGGATCCTGCCGCGCGAGGATCCGGAGTTCTCGGAAATGGTGGCCGAGCGCTTTCGCGACGAGGGCGTCGACGTGCGCACCGGCCACAAGGCGAAGCAGTTCCTGCTCGAGGAGGGCCGCAAGGTTCTGGTCTGCGAGCACCGGGGAAACGACATCCGCATCGAATTCGACGCGCTTCTCTGTGCGGTCGGCCGCGTGGCCAACACCAAAGGCTACGGTCTCGAAGAGCTCGGCATCGCGGTGACGAAGGCGCGCACCGTGGAGACGAATGAATTCCTGCAGACGATCTACCCCAACATCTACGCCTGCGGAGACGTCGCCGGGCCCTACCAGTTCACGCATACCGCGGCGCATCAGGCCTGGTATGCAGCGGTGAACGCGCTCTTCGGCTCGCTGAAGAAATTCCGCGCCGACTACTCGGTGATTCCGTGGGCGACCTTCACCGATCCGGAAGTCGCGCGCGTCGGCTTGAACGAGCTGGAAGCCAAGGAGCGCAACGTTCCCTACGAAGTCTCGGTCTACGGGATCGACGACCTGGACCGCGCGATCGCGGACGAAGACGCGCACGGGACGGTCAAGGTGCTCACGGTGCCCGGCAAGGACCGGATCCTCGGCGTCACCATCGCGGGCGAGCACGCCGGCGACCTGATCGCCGAGTTCGTCGCTGCGATGCGTCACGGCTTCGGCTTGAACAAGATTCTCGGCACGATCCATATCTATCCCACACTCGTCGAGGCAAACAAGTACGCTGCCGGCGTGTGGAAGAAGGCGCACGCACCGCAGGGGTTGCTCGCCAAGGTGGAGAAGTTTCACGCCTGGAGGCGGGCTTAGGGGGAGTTTCCCCATCTTCCAATGGATGCGCTACCTTCCATTCAGCTCTCTATGGTCTGCCGACTTGGCGCGTTTTTGTTTTATGCGCCAAGTCGGCAGATGTAGGGAAACCAAACAAGCGCTATCAATCATATGAACACGCTCCGTAAATTCCTGCTTCTTGCGTCCCTCTTGCTGCTGCCGCTGTCCGCCGCCGCCCAATCCTTCGACCACTCCCACAAGGCCTGGGACGCGCTGCTGAAGAAGCACGTGGTGCTGATCTCTGGAGGCAAGGCATCGCAGGTCGACTACGCCGGGATGGTGAAGGACCGCGAGGCGCTCAAGGCCTATCTCGCTACGCTTTCGAACGTGAGCGAGGCCGAGTTCAACGGCTGGTCGAAGCCGCAGCGGATGGCCTTTCTCATCAACGCCTACAACGCGTTTACGGTCGAGAAAATCCTGACGCGCTATCCGAACCTCAAGTCGATCTGGGATTTCGGCAAGGTATTCGGCAATCCGTTCAAGGACGAGTTCTTCGTCCTGCTCGGGCGCAAGTTCTCGCTCGACGCAATCGAGCACGGGACGCTGCGCAAGCCGGGCGCGTATGACGAGCCGCGGGTGCATTTCGCGGTCAACTGCGCCTCGGTCGGCTGCCCGATGCTGCGCGAGGAGGCCTACGTCGCCGAGCGGCTGGACGCGCAGCTCGAGCAGCAGGCGCAGCGCTTCCTGTCCGACGCCACGCGCAATCGCGCAGCGGGCGGGAAGCTCGAGGTCTCAATGATCTTCAATTGGTTCAAGGAAGACTGGTCGAGCGGCTACCAGGGCATCCAGTCGCGCGAGCAGTATTTCGCGAAGTACGCGAAGCTCCTCACCGAGGACCCCGGCCAGCAGAAGCTGGTCGTCGACGGCAAGGCGCCGATCTCGCACCTGGACTACGACTGGACGCTGAACGACGCAAGGAAGTGAGGCTCTCGATCATCGTTCCGGCCCTCGACGAAGCGCCGCAGATCGTCGCTGCGCTCGAGGCGCTTGCGCCGCTGCGCGCGAGCGGGCACGAGGTGATCGTCGTCGACGGGGGCAGCGCGGACGGCACGCCTGCGCTCGCCGCCGGGCTTGCCGACAGGATCCTCCAGGCGCCGCGTGGGAGGGCACGGCAGATGAATGCCGGCGCTGCGATTGCGAGCGGCGACGGGCTCGTTTTCTTGCACGCCGATACCCGGCTTCCCCCGGATGCGGCACCGCTGCTCCTCGCAGCGCTTGCAAGCCGCGGCTGGGGCCGCTTCGACGTGCGCATAGAAGGCAGATCGCCGCTGCTCGCGATCGTCGCCTTCTGCATGAACTGGCGCTCGCGCCTGAGCGGCATCGCGACCGGCGACCAGGCGATGTTCGTTCGCCGCGACGTGTTCGCCGCCGCGGGGGGATTCTCCGACATTCCGTTGATGGAGGACGTCGCCCTGAGCGCGCGGCTGAAGAAGATCTCGCCGCCCGCCTGCTTGCCGCAGCGCGTGGTGACTTCGGGCCGTGGCTGGGAGCGCCGCGGGGTGCTGCGAACGATCGTTCTGATGTGGCGGCTGCGACTCGCCTACTTTCTCGGTGCGCGGCCGGAAGACCTTGCGCGGCGGTACGCGAACGGGGCTTGATAAGGCCGCGCTCGTCGTCTTCGCGAAGGCCCCGCAGGCGGGCCGCGTGAAGACGCGCCTCGTACCGCTCCTCGGCGAGCAGGGCGCTGCGCGGTTGCACGCCCGCCTGATCGACGACACGTTGCGTCTCGCCGTGCGAGCGCGCTTCGCGCGGATCGAGCTGCATTGCGCGCCGCACGCCCGCCACCGGGCCTTCGCGACGCTCGCTCGACGTTATCCGGTCACGCTGCACACGCAGGGACGCGGAGACCTCGGCGCTCGCATGCTGCGTGCGTGCGGGCGCGCGTTACGGACTGCGAAGTCGGTGGTGCTGATCGGGACCGATTGCCCGGTCCTGCGCGCCGCCGACCTGCGAGCCGCGGCGCGCGCGTTGCAAGGCGGCGCCGACGCCGTACTTTCGCCGGCCGAGGACGGTGGATACGCGCTGATCGGGCTGCGCCGCGTTTCGCCGCGGCTGTTTTCGGGGATCGAGTGGGGGACCGACTCGGTCCTGCAGCAGACGCGGGTGCGCTTGCGCGAGCTGGGATGGCGCTGGCGCGAGCTGCGGGTCGTCTGGGACGTCGATCGGCCGGACGACTACGCCCGGCTCGGGCGCTTGCGCGCACAGCGGCATCTCCTGCGGTGAAACGCCGCGCGTTTCTCGGCGCATGCGCGGCGGTTGTTGCTGCGCAACCGGCGCGCCCTGCGCGCGCGCAGGACTCCGTCGCAGCGATGCGTTTCTCGTCGCTCAAGCCGGGCGCGCCGCTGCCGGCGGAGTTCCGTCATTTCGTGTTCGAAAGCAAGGTGCGGCCGACCGAGTACGCGCTCGTGGAAGAAGCGGGGCGCACGGTGCTGCGGGCCCGGGCACAAGGCTCCGCGTCCGGGATCCTCCGCGAGCTGAGGATCGATCCGCGCCGCCATCCGATCCTCGACTGGCGCTGGAAGGTACTGCGCGCCCTGGAGCGAAGCGATCTTGCGACCCGGGCGGGAGACGACTTTCCAGCGCGCCTGTACGTCACGTTCGATGTCGACATCGAAAGTCTTTCCGCGGCCGAGCGCTTGCGGATCGGCGCCGCGCGCATGCTCTACGGCGCCGATGTCCCGCTCGCCGCGCTTTGCTACGTATGGGACACGAAGGCTGCGCCCGGCACGTTTGCGCCGAGCGCCTACACCAATCGCGTGCGCATGATCGTGGTCGATTCCGGTGCGCGCAGCCTGGGGCGCTGGCTGCGATACGAGCGCAATATCCCGGAGGACTTCCGCAAGGCGTTCGGCGGCGAGGCGCCGCCGATCCGCGCGACGATCGTCTCGACCGATACCGACAACACCGGCGAGACCGCCGAGACGTACTACGGCGACGTCGAGTTTCGCGCGCGCTGATCGCGCCGGCGCATTCAGAGCGCGCCGGATTTCTTCAGCAGCTCGGCGACGCGTTCCGCGATCAGGCGATAGCCGCGGGCGTTGGGGTGGATCGGGTCGGACTTGAGCGAAGCGTCGCGCAGTATTTTTCCGATCACGCCGTCTTCGTACGGAATGCCGAATTCCCTGGCGATCTCGGCATAGAGCTCGGGCGCGGTCACGGCGAGTCCCGGCTCGGGCGTGCCGATCAGCACGACCTCGATGCCGCGGCTCTTCGCGAGCCGGATCATGGCGCGCAGGTTCGCGGCAACCTGCTGCTTCGAGAGCCGACGCAGGAAGTCGTTGCCGCCGTGACAGAGGACGAGCAGCACGGGCTGATGCTCGTCGAGCGCTTCGGGCAGCCGCGCCAGGCCGTCGCTGCTGACTTCGCCAGGCACGCCGGCGCGCGCGACCTTGCGACCGACCAGCAGCGCGAGCTGCGCCGGATAGCTGTCACGTTCGTCAGCCCCGGTGCCGTAGGTCAGGCTGTCGCCGAACGCAAGCACCACGGCGTCGGGCGCAAGGGGCTGCAATCGTGCCTGCTTTCCGCAACCGGCGAGAGCCAGCAGCGCGAGCGCGAGCAGGTACAGGACGGGGTGCGTTCGCAGCAGCGGAAGGCGATGCGTCATTTCGCGCCCCCATGCTACACTTTCCTCGAGTAGTGCCTCTGCAACGCCGGCGCAGCGCGCGAGATCGGGAGGAACGGATGCAGATCAAGAATCCGAAGGATTTCTGGGCCGGGTTGATGTTCTTCGTCTTCGGGGCTGCCTTCGTGGTGATCGCCGTGGGCACTCCGGACTTCATCAATCGCATCTGGGGCGACAAGCTGATCCCCGGGTACCAGATCGGCAGCGCAGTGCGGATGGGTCCGGCCTACTTCCCGGTCGTTCTCGGCGGGCTGCTGGCGGTGCTCGGCGCGATCATCTTCTTCCGCTCGTTCGTGTCGCACATCGTCGGCGCGGCGGCAGCGGTGAAGCTGCCCTTCAATATCATCGATCTCGCGATCGCCGCCGGCGTTTTCGTGGTCACCACTTTTGTAGCGAAGGCGCTTGGGATCTCGAATGACTACGCAATGCTGGGGTCGGCGCTGATCCTGTCGGTGCTCTCGATCGTGTTCCGTCCCGAGACCAAGGCGCTGGTGCTGATCCTCGCTTCCGGCCTCGCGTTTGCCTACCTGCTCAAGCCGCTCGGTCTCGTGATCGCCTCGATCGCGGTGGTTTTCATCAGCGCCTACGGCGGGCACGAGTTCAAGTGGAAGGAAGTCGCGATCCTCGCGCTCGTCCTCGTGATCTTCTCGGTGCTGGTGTTTGTGAAGGGCCTGACGTTGCCGTTCCCGATCTGTCCGGATTTCGTCGAATCCTGTCCGATCCGCTAAGGGGCCGCCATGGAATGGTTCAACGACATCTACGTCTTCGTCGCCAAGGTCTTTCAGAACCTGGGCGTCGGCTTCGTCGAGGTGTTCAAGCTGCAGTCGGTGACGCTCTGGGGCTACACACTCAACAACCTTCCGTTCAACATCATCATGTGCCTGATCGGCGTGCTGCTCGGCACGCTGATCGGGGTGCTGCCCGGCATCGGGCCGGTTGCAACGATCGCGATGCTGCTGCCGGTGACGTTTACGCTCTCGCCCGTGGCGGCGCTGATCATGCTCGCCGGCATCTACTACGGCGCACAATACGGCGGCTCGACGACCGCGATCCTGGTGAATCTGCCAGGCGAATCGTCTTCGGTGGTGACGTGCCTCGACGGCTACCAGATGGCGCGGCAGGGTCGCGCCGGGCCTGCGCTCGCGGTCGCGGCGCTCGGCTCGTTCTTCGCCGGCTGCGTCTCGACCCTGATCGTGGCCATGTTCGCGCCGCCGCTGGCGGAGGTCGCGCTCAAGTTCGGCCCGGCGGAGTACTTCTCGCTGATGGTGCTCGGCCTGGTGTCCGCCGTGGTGCTGGCGCACGGATCGCTGATCAAGGCGATTTCGATGGTGATCCTGGGGCTGCTGCTCGGCCTGGTCGGGACGGACGTCAATTCCGGCGTATTGCGCTTTGCATTCGGCGTCTCGGAGCTTGCCGACGGCATCGGCTTCGTCACGGTGGCGATGGGCATGTTCGGCATTGCCGAGATCATCGGCAACCTGGAGCAAAAGGAGCACCGCGAGGTCTTCACCAGCAAGGTGGGCAGCCTGTGGCCGAGCAAGGAAGACTGGAAGCGCGTCTGGGCCCCGACGCTGCGCGGCACTGCGCTCGGCTCGGCGCTCGGCATCCTGCCTGGCGGCGGAGCGCTGCTCGCCTCCTTCGGCGCCTATACGCTCGAGAAGAAGATCTCCAAGTACTCGCACGAATTCGGCAAGGGCGCGATCGAGGGCGTCGCGGCGCCCGAGTCCGCGAACAATGCGGGCGCCCAGACTTCGTTCATTCCGCTGCTCACGCTCGGCATCCCGTCGAACGCCGTGATGGCGCTGATGATCGGCGCGATGATGATCCAGGGCATCGCGCCTGGGCCCCAGGTGATGACCGAGCGGCCGCAGCTGTTCTGGGGAATGATCGCCTCGATGTGGGTGGGCAACCTGATGCTGGTCGTGCTCAACCTGCCGCTGATCGGCATGTGGATCAAGCTGCTCACGGTCCCGTATCGGATCCTTTATCCGTCGATCCTCGTCTTCATGTCCGTCGGGGTGTTCAGCATCTCGAACCAGCCCTTCGACTGCTTCCTGATGGCACTGTTCGGCCTGCTCGGCTACGTATGCGTCAAGCTCGAGTGCGAGCCTGCGCCGCTGATCCTCGGCTTCATCCTCGGGCCGCTGATGGAAGAAAACCTGCGCCGGGCGATGCTGCTCTCGCGCGGCGATCCAACGGTGTTCGTCGACCCGGTCGCCAAGCCGATTTCGTTCTCATTCCTGCTCGTCTCGGCGATCCTGCTCGTAGTCATCGCGCTGCCGGCGCTGCGCAAGACGCGCGACGAAGCGTTTGCCGCGGAGGAGCAGACCTAGCGAGTGCGCGCGGCTACAGCGCCGCGATCGTCTGCACTTCGATCAGGTACGGCTCGCCGACCAGCCGGTCGATGATCAGCAGCGTGTTGGGCGGATATTTCCCGTCGGGAAATAGCTTCGGAAACTCGCGCAGCCGCCAAGCCATGAATTTCGGGATGTCCTGCGAGTGGACGAGGTAGGTGGTGAACTGCGCCACGTTTGACCAGCGCGCGCCCGCCGCGGTGAGCGCCTTCTCGATCTGCGCGAAGACCCCGCTGCACTGGCTGTCGAAATCCTCGCCCGGCGCGAGCATCCCCGCGATATAGAGCGTCTCGGACGCATTCTTCACCCGCGTCATATGCGAGTACTGCCCGAGCGGCTTGCCGAGCGCTTCGACGTTCTGGATCGTGATTTCGGCCATCGCGTAGTCTCCTATTTGCCGGCTTTTTCCAGCTGGCGGGACAGGTCGAGAAAATCGTCGGTGTTGTAGTCGAATGCGCGATCGGCGGCAACGTCGATGCGCACGTCCGGCCCGTATTCGAGCGGCCGGCGCACGAACGCGGTCCGCAGGCCGCAGGCCATGGCCGCGCGCAGGTCGTCCTTGTGCGCGGCGACCATCATCACCTCGGCGGGCGCGAACCCGAGCAGCTGCGCGGCGCCGAGGTACGTCTCCGGGTCCGGCTTGTAGTGGTGGAAGAGCTCGGCGCAGAGCACGGTGTCCCAAGGCAGCCGCGCGTACTTCGCCATGTTGACCAGCAGCGCGACGTTGCCGTTCGAGAGCGTTGCGATCACGTGGTGCCTCTTGAGGCGCGCCAGCCCGCGCCGCGCATCCGGCCATGGCCGCAGGCGGTGCCAGGCACGGTTCAGGTCGTCGATCTCTGCTTCCGCCAGGCCGCGAATCGAAAACTGCTTCAGCAGGCCGTCTAGGATCCTGCGGTGCAGGTCGTCGATCTTCATCCACGGCAGATCGCCGGAGCGCACCCGCGCCATCGCCGGCCGGTAGCCCGCGCGCCACGCGTCGGCAAACGCCGCCCAGTCGACGCGCAGCCGCTTGCGGCGCCCGAGAATCCTGCCTTCGCGAATGATCGAGGTGCGCCAGTCGACGACGGTGCCGAAGACATCGAAGACCAGCGCCCGGATCGGCGGTTTCTTGCCGCGCATGGCTACCAGTACTTGAGAAAGGGTCCAGTGTAGAGGACCGGGCCGGTCGGTGCGCCGGTCGGAGAACCGCCCGCCGGCTCGAGGCTCACCGCCAGAGCAGGAACGTCGGCGAACGCGAGATCGGCAGCGGCGACGAGCTTGAGCGCCGCCATCTTTTCCGAAGGGGCGACTACGCCGAGCGACTTGGGCGCCTGGCCGGGCGGCAGCGCCCACAACTCGAGGCTTCGATCGGGAACATGGATCGCTGGGTCGAGCGTCTTCACCCAGAGCTCGTTGGAGCTTCGTCCTGCCGACACGACGAGCATCGGCTTTTGCGTTTTCGGATCCGAGAGGACCGCAAGATAGGTCGCTGCCATCTCGTTGGAAGGGACGCGCACCACCATTGGTGCGGGCGCCGGAGAAGGCGCCTGCGGCGAGATGAAAACGATCGCGGCGAGCAGCCCCGCGGCCATTCCGCTCGCGGCAAGGCCGAGGTTGCGCCAGAACGCGAGATTCGCCCAGATGCCGTCGGGTCGCACGGCGGCGCCGCCGATCCGCTCCTGGATCGCTCTCCAGACCCGAGCTGGCGGCTGCACTGGAGCGACTGCGGCCGCCATCGGCGCAAGTCGCAACTCCCAGTCCTGCACCGCGGCGGCGAGCACTGCGTCCTCGGCCATGAAGCGCCGGAAGCGCTGGCGGGCACGGCCGCGCAAGGTCCCGAGCGCGAACTCGGCGGCCAGGCGCTGCTGAAGTTCCGGTTTGCGGTCGAGGTTCATGGCTCAGGAGCCCGGGCGAGCGCCGAGGCAGGCCTTCAGCTTCGCCAGGCCGCGCCGCACCCACGTCTTCACGGTCCCGAGCGGCTCCCGCAAATGGTTCGCGAGCTCCGAGTGCGAGAGGCCGTCGTGGAACGCAAGCAGGATCGCCTGGCGTTGCTTCGCCTCCAGCTCGCGCAGGCAGTGGGCGAGCGCGGCGCCATCCTGCAGCCGCTCCAGCGCGGCGAGCGGTCCTTCACCGTCGCTAGCGACGCGTTCGATGATCTCGCCGTCGACGTCGATCACCTCGGGGTTGGCGCGCCGCAGCCAGTCGAGCGAGCGGTTGCGCACGATGCTCGCCATCCAGGTCATGGGCGCGGCAAGTCCCTCGCGGTAATCTCCCGCGCGGTTCCAGATCCGGATGTAGCAGTCCTGCAGCACCTCTTCCGCCAGGTCCTCCTGCCTGACTATACGCAGCGCGACGCCGAACAGTTTCGCCGACGTCTGGCGGTAGAGTTGCTCGAACGCCGCCCGGTCGCTCTGCGCGCAGGCGGCGAGCAACGCAACCAGCGGATCCGCGCCCACGCCGGGGGCCGCTCAGCCGCGGCCGCGGTCGTGGCGCCAGAGCACGTCCCCGTGCCCGGCGTCGCGGTTGAGCGTTCGTCCCAGTACGAACAGCAGGTCGGAGAGCCGATTGAGGTACTGGCGCGCGGCGGCGTTCACGGTCTCCGTGCGCCCGAGCGCGACGAGGCTGCGTTCCGCGCGCCGGCACACGGTGCGCGCGACGTGCGCCGCGGCCGCCGCGCGCGTGCCGCCCGGGAGGATGAACTCTTTCAATGGCGGCATCCCCGTGTTTTGCGTCTCGGTCAGCGCTTCGAGCCGCTCGACGTGCGCCGCGCTGATCATCGTGTGCCCGGGAATGCAGACCTCGCCGCCGAGATCGAAGAGGTCGTGCTGGACCTGCAGCAGCGCATCGCGCGTACCTTGAGGGACGTCTTCCGCGAGCACGGTCCCGATCACCGAATTCAGCTCGTCGATGTCGCCGAGCGCCTGGATGCGCGCGGCGTCCTTCGGTACGCGCGAGCCGTCGCCGAGACCGGTTTCGCCCGCGTCGCCGGTGCGCGTGGTGATCTTGGAGAGGCGGTGACCCATGGGGAGAATTATAGGGCCCGCTTCGTCCCGCTCAGGCTTCGTCGACCCAGTAGTCCAGGTGGTCGCCGGTCCGGGTCATGTGGCGCAGGCCGCCGCCGAATGCGCCGATCTTCTTCGAATCCGGATATTCACAGACCTCCGCGGGCAGCATCGTGCTGACCGACAAGTAGGCGAGGTCCTCGCCGGAGTCGTTGACGATCTGGTGCGCGGTTTCCGGTCCGCCCACCGGGCAGCAGATCACGTCGCCCGCGCGGATCTTGCGCGTCTCGGCGCCGTAGCGCAGCAGTCCCTTGCCCTTGACGATGAAGAACATCTCCTCCTCGCCGCGATGGCTGTGGAAGGGGCACCCGCGCTTGCCGGGCGGGACGACATCGTACGAGTAGCCGAGGTCCTTCGCGCCTAGCAGCGGCCCGACGCGCGCCGAGTTGCTCTCGAACTTGTCGCCCTTCGCGAAGTGCTCGAGCTTCAGCTCGCCGATGTTGACGACCCTGGAATCGATGACGCTCATGGGTAGGTTTCTCCGTTCTTCACAGTCCCAGCTCCTCGTCTGTCGCAGTGTGTTGGTACTTGTCCTTTGGTGGCCACGGACGAGCCTGCCAATCGGGTTCGAAGGCAAATGACGATCGCCTGCGACCGGGGAGCAGCGCACCGTTGCCGGCACCCTTGGCGTAATCGTAGTAGAGCTTGACGATCTCCTCTTTCGTGACCTGCTGCGCAGCCGCATGCGAGAGACAGGCATCGCGCCATTGGCGCACGCGCGCGTAAGGATCCTCGACGGGCAACTGGAAGTCTTCGTAGTATTCGAGGAACCAGAAGCGCATGAAAAACGGCGTGAAGACGGTCTCCGCCCACCCGAACTCCTCGAACAGAAACGGCCCGGCCGGAGCATGCTCGACGAGAAAATCGTTCAGCCGCGCGTATTGCTTCAGCATGCCTTCCCTGAGCGCATCGCGACGCCCGAGATTCTGGTTCATTACGTACGCGTAGCCCTGATTACAGAACTCGCCTTCCATCCTCGTCAGCATGCTCTCCACGGCACGCCTATACGGATCGCGCTGCGCGACCGCCCGCTCCGGAAAGAGATCCTCGAGATACTGCAGGATCACCAGGCTTTCCTTGAGGATGCGCCCGTCGGCGGTCTCCAGGATGGGGAGAGCGGTCGTGCCGCGGGTCTTCTTCAGCAGCCAGTCAGGACGCGGCTGAGTGACGTCGACGACGCGAAAGCGGACGTCTGCTCGCCGGCCTTTCAGCGACAACAGGATTTCCAGCCGCTGGCTAAAGGGACAGACGGGAATGTGGTGTACGGTAAGGCCGGTCATCCCTGCCGCGTCGCCGCCGTCATCGCGGTCAGGCTCGTTCGAACGTGACGGGATTCTTCGACCGGATGACGACGGTGCCGGCGAGCTTGTCATGCCATCCCTGCTTCCGCTCGTCGAATGCGACCCAGAGGAGACCGAGGCCAAGCGGAAATATGGAAACAAAGTATGCAAAGTAGCGACCCACACACTGGCCCGTGGAAGGCGGACTGCCGCTCGTCGCATCCACGATGCGGATCGACAGCGCCATTTTTCCCGGCGTTGCCTGCTTGTAGATCCAGAACACGATTACGGCGGCCGCCGGTGCAATATAGGAAAGCAAAAAGTCCGCAGGCCCTGCGACGAAGCCCGTTTTCTCCGAGTCGAAGTAGGCCCATCCATAGATGGCAACGAGCAATGGAAATAGAACTGCCATGATCAGCAGCGTATCAATGATGGCCGCTCCAACGCGAACCCAGAATCCCGCGTACTCGACATTTTGTTCTGGCATGGTGGACTCCGGGTTGGCAAGATTGTTGCGCTTACAGGTCCTCAGGCTTTACCACTTGGATCGAGCTTTTCAAAGATCATAAGAAGCGCAGGACCATCTGGCGTCATGACTTTGCGGACTGGCCGGAAGCCAGCTTTCACGTAGCAGCGAATCGCTCGCGCATTGGCGGGGTCCGGGTCGGTTTGGATCTTTGTCACACCTGGCTCAGCGAGCAGCTTCTGTACAAAGGCACTGACCATCCTACTGCCTAGTCCTTGCCCCAGTCTCCCGCCGTCGCAAAGAAACTGATCGATCCCTCGAACGCCCGGGTCTGCTTCTTCTTCCCACCATCCGTCCCCGCAACCGAGTGCAGTGTAAGACTGAAGGAATCCGATCGGCTCTCCCGCGAGCAAGGCAATGTATGCCTTGACCGGGGAGGCTTCTCCGATGCGGGGCAAGTACTTCTTTCTCGTGTCTTCGATATGAGGAGCAGCATCCTCTCCGCCCCACCATTCCAGTACGTGCGCTCTGTTCAACCAGTCCGTCAGAAGCGGCAGATCGGCCTCAAGCAAAGGGCGGAACGTGATGTCGAGTTCGGTAGAACTCACGGTTGTGCGGCCTACCGTCCGCGTTTTGCAGGCAGCGAGCTGAAAGCGTCGGACAACAACGCGTGGCTAGGTTGCCGTACGCTTTTTGGACGCGTACTCGCGCAGAGCACGGTTAACGGCTTCAGATGTCGGAAAGAGCTTGTGCAGATCGGGATCAATTAGAACAACGTTCGTGCCTTCCCGATAGCTCTTGGCGTACTTCCCGCGGACGCCAGATTTGATCAGGTCCTCGGGGTACTCGTCTCTCATGGTGTCTTTGTCACGCTTCATAGGCTCTTCGTTCGCGGCTGGTCATGTGTCGAGCCGAGATCAGACGAATTCGCTCGCCACGCTCAGTATAGGCCACAACCAAGTGCTTGCCCTCTTTAGAGGTGCCGAAGATGAGGTATCGTTCCTCGGAGATGGACTGGTCTGGATCTCGAACCGACGATGAATGGTCATCGTCAAAGACTTCCGATGCCTCCGCGAATGCGACCCCATGTTTCTGCTCATTGTCGCGAGCTTTTTCGGGATCCCATTCGAATACCAGCACGGCGGTTCCGACGGAAACCTCTAACGTTCGCGTTTTGCCGCGCCGCATGTGCAGCGCAGCGAGCTGAAGGCGTCGGTCAATAACGCGCTGTTGGGCATCATGATTGCATCCTCTTGCTCCCGTAGGTTCTAAGAACGCTTGAAACTTGACGCTTCAGCGCGACGAGCTCGCGTTCCTCGAGTTCCGGCGAGAGCACTGCCCCGAGAGCGCGTACTTGCGGCCATGGCGCCGCCTCACAAGCTAGCGCGGACCGTCCCATGAGATGTACAAGATTGGCGACTGCGTCTCCGGGGGTGAGCTCTGCCAACTCAACGTCTTGCGCCCAATAGAAGATGTTGAGGAGTTTTGTCCATCGATTGCGTTCCGCTAAACCGGGTCGTCCAGGCGTACGAAAGTCAAACACTACGCCATCAACACCTTTGGCTTCCTCGCCACGTAGCCTGTCTCGCACTGAACGTAGTCGGTCTTTGATCCAGTATTCAAAACCGGCAAAACCATCTGCAAATTCGGCAGCAACCTGCGAATCTGAACTTGAGAACTGGATCCGAACGACACGAATCGTCATGATGCCCAACTAGTGTCTAGGCTCCATGCGAACGATAGAACGATCCATATACAGGCTCAACGATCCATCGGTAGATCACGCGATAGGCCGGCAGATCGCAATGCCGGCCGCTCCTTCATCCCTTGCGTCGTACTTCGCTCTCGATCCAGCCCTTCGCGAGTGTGGTCTTCACGCGCTCGCCTTCTTTCACGGCATCTGCCGCGCGAAGCACTTCTCCGCTGGCATTTACAGTAATCGAGTAGCCGCGCGACAGCACGGCGGTGGGATCCAGGCTCTGCAGGTTGGTGCGGGCGAGGGCGACGCGCGAAAGGAACGCATCCAACCGCCGGCCGGTGCCGGAAGCAAGCCGCGCCGCGAGCTGCGCCACGAGTTGCCGCGAGGCGCGTAGCCGTTCCGCCGGATGCACGAGGCGCCGCGCGAGCACATCGACCGACTGCATCGCGTAGGCGATGCGCCGCAGCGCTTCGCGCGTCGCGCGCACGGCGAGCTCCGCGGTCCGGGCCAGAAGCTCGGCGCGCGAAGGGCTGACGAGCTCCGCCGCCGCAGTCGGCGTCGGCGCCCTGCAGTCTGCGGCGAAGTCGGCGATCGTGAAATCGGTTTCGTGCCCGATGCCGACGACGACCGGGATTTGCGAGCGCCGCAGTGCGCGTGCCAGCAGCTCTTCGTTGAACGCCCACAGGTCCTCGATCGAGCCGCCGCCGCGCACGAGCAACAGCACGTCGCACTCGGCGCGCTGGTTCGCGATCGCCAGCATGCGCCCGATTCGCCCTGCGGCGCCTTCGCCTTGCACCGGCACCGGATAGACGATCACGGGTACGGACGGATTGCGGCGCGCGAGCGTCGTAAGCACATCACGCAGCGCGGCCGCGTGCAGCGAGGTGAGCACGCCGATCGAGCGGGGATGGGGCGGAATCGCGCACTTGGCGGCGGCGTCGAACAGCCCTTCGCGCTCGAGCTTCGCCTTGAGCTTCAGGAAGCGCTCGTACAGCGGCCCGAGCCCTGCTTGCCGCATCCCTTCGATGTTGAGCTGGAAGCGCCCGCGCGGCTCGTACAAGGTCACGAGCGCGCGGACTTCGACGCGCATGCCTTCGCGCGGTGTCCAATCCAGCAGCGCGGCGCGGCTGCGGAACATCACGCAGTCGACCTGCGCCTGCTCGTCCTTGAGCACGAAGTACAGGTGGCCCGACCGCGCCGGCGTCACGTCGCAGATCTCGCCCGCCACCCACAGCAGCGGGAAGCGGCGCTCGATCAGGTCGCGGGCGCTGCGCAGCAGCCGCGAGACGCTGACGACGTCTTCGCGGGGAGAATTTTGCGGTGTCAGATCGAGTTCCACGCTGCCTTCGCAAGGCCAGACCGCGGCTACTTTAATCCACACTCGCGCCGCATTCGGCGACACTGTCGCCCGCAAGCCACGCGGACGCCCATTCTTATCTGTAAGGTGCTGTTTCCATACCGGAAAAAACTGCTGAACATTTCACCGCACCCGAGTCGAGCCCCGCTACAAGGATGACCGCCTCTCATTTCCAACGGCAATCCACAAACTTGTCCACAAGTTTTGTGGATAACGCCGTGGCCGGCTTTTTGCTAAAGTCCCGGCACGCTTTTGCACCCCATCAATAACACCTAACCAACGCCCGGCGAGAGCCCACTTTGTTTGCAATCATCCAGGCCGCTGGCTGGCCGATCTGGCCTCTCCTGCTGGCCTCCATCATCGCAGTCGCACTGATCATCGAGCGCGCGATCTCGCTGCAAAACACGCGGATCGTGCCGCCGACGCTGCTCGAGCAAGTGGTCGCGGTCTACCACCGGCAAGGCGCGTCGCCTGAAGTGCTGACGCGTCTCGCCAAGGACTCTCCGCTGGGCACCGTGCTGGCCGCAGCGCTGCGCAACCACCGCAGCCCACGCCACGTCATGAAGGAAGCGGTCGAGGAGGCCGGGCAAAGCGTGGCCCACGACCTGGAGCGCTTCCTGACGACGCTCGGAACGATCGCGACCGCGGCGCCGCTGCTGGGCCTCTTCGGCACGGTCATCGGCATGATCGAGATCTTCGGCTCGCAGTCGCCGACCGGAACCAATCCGCAGCAGCTGGCGCACGGCATCTCGATCGCGCTCTACAACACTGCCTTCGGCATCGCGATCGCGATCCCGGCGCTGATCTTCTACCGGCACTTCCGCAACAAGGTCGACGGATTCGTCGTGCTGATGGAGCAGGAAGCCGCCCGGCTGGTCGACATCGTCCATGGCGACCGTGCCGACTTTGTGCCCGGGTCGCAAGCTCCGCCGACCGCAAGCACGGCCGTTTGACCCAATGAATTTCCGCCGCGGCAGGCAGCGCGAGGAACCGGAGATCAACCTCGTGCCGATGATCGACGTGATGCTGGTGATCCTGATCTTCCTGATGATCACGACCACGTACTCCAAATACACCGAGCTGCAGATCAACCTGCCCACGGCGGATGCGGAAAAGCAGCCGCAACGCCCGAACGAGGTCACCGTCGTCGTGAGCGCGCGGGACCAGTACACCATCAACAAGGCCCCGATCGCATTCTCCAGCGTCGAGCAGCTGGCTGAAGAGATGCGCCGCGCCGGCGGAACGCTGAAGGACCCGATCGTCGTGATCAGCGCCGACGCCAAAGCCACGCACCAGGCCGTGGTGCGGGTCATGGAAGCTTCGCGCGTCGCCGGCCTGACCCAGATCACCTTCACCGCCCAGGCAACCCGGTAGCCACGAACTTTCTCGCGCAACACTGGAATCGGCGCAGCGCGCTGACCCGGCTGTTCTGGCCGGCGAGCGCCGCGTTCGGCGTCGCAGTGCGGCTGCGGCGTCTCGCTTATGCGATGCGGCTCGCGCGCAGCCATCGCGCCGGCATACCCGTGATCGTGGTCGGAAACCTCAGCGTCGGGGGCAGCGGCAAGACACCGCTCGTGATGTGGATCGCGGAGCATCTGCACGCAAGGGGGTTCTCGCCCGCGATCGTGTCGCGCGGCTACGGCGGCGCTGCCGAGGCGCCGCGCGAAGCGACGATCGCATCCGATCCGCTCGAAGTCGGCGACGAGCCGATGCTGCTCGCGAGGCGCAGCGGCTGCCCGGTATGGGTCGGCCCCGACCGGGTCGCGGTGATCGCCGCGCTGCGCTTGCAGCATCCGGACTGCAACGTTGTCATCCTGGATGACGGGTTGCAGCACTACCGCCTGGCGCGCGACATCGAGATCGCGGTGGTCGACGCTCGCGGCTTCGGCAACGGGATGCTGCTGCCCGCCGGTCCGTTGCGGGAGCCCCCTTCGCGGCTGCGCTCGGTGCACGCAGTAGTCGCGCACGACATCGAGAAAGCCGAGCTGCAACGCCACGCGGGAACGAAGCCGCTCTTCGCGATGACGTTGCAGGGCGAGGAAGTGCATCGCGCCACCAATGCGCTCGAACGCCGCTCGCTGCGCAAGTTCGCCGGGCAGCGGGTGCACGCGGTGGCGGGGATCGGCGACCCGGCGCGGTTTTTCCGCTACCTGCAGAGATTCGGCGTGCAGTCGGTCGCGCATCCTTTTCCGGACCATCATCCTTTCGTCGCGCAGGATCTCGAGTTCGGCGACGAGGACCCGGTCGTCATGACGGAAAAGGACGCGGTAAAATGCAAGCGCTTTGCCAAGCCGCATCACTGGGTACTTCCGGTGAGCGCCGCACCCGAGCCTGCGTTCGGCAACTGGCTGCAGGCCGAGCTCGACAGGATCCAACGCACATGAGCACGATCGACCCCAAGCTGCTCGAGATCCTCGTCTGTCCGCTGTGCAAGGGCCCGCTCGTCTATCGCAAGGACGCCGCCGAGCTCGTGTGCAAGGCCGACCGCCTCGCATTCCCGGTGAAGGACGGCATCCCGGTGATGCTGGAGGAGGACGCGCGCAAGCTTCCTCCGCAAGAGGAAGTGGCCTGAGTTTCCACGTCTTCATTCCGGCACGCTGGGCCTCGAGCCGCTTCCCGGGCAAGCCTCTCGCCGACCTCGGCGGCAAACCGATGGTCGTACGGGTGTGCGAGCGCGCCGCGCAGAGCGGCGCAGCGACGGTCGTGGTCGCGACCGACGACGAGCGGATCGCTGCCGCGGTGCAGGCGAACGGCTTTCGCGCCGTGCGGACCCGCGCCGATCATCCCTCGGGCACCGACCGCATTGCCGAGGCGGTGCAGCAACTTTCACTCGCGGACGAAGAGACGATCGTGAACGTGCAGGGCGATGAGCCTTTGATCGAACCGTCCGTGATCCGCGACGTGGCCGGGACACTCTCGTCTCATAGCGAGGCGAGCGTGTCGACCGCCTGCCATCCGATCCATGACGCGGAGTCGTTTGCGAGCCCGCATGTCGTCAAAGTAATCCTGGACGCGAATGGTTTTGCGCTGTACTTCAGCCGCGCGGCGGTGCCCTATCCGCGCGAGGGGCAGGAGCCACGCGGCATGCGCCACCTCGGCATCTACGCGTACCGGGTCTCGTTTCTGCGGCGCTACGCAAGCCTTGCGCCGGCACCGCTCGAAAGAATCGAGCAGCTCGAGCAATTGCGCGTGCTGTGGCACGGCGGCCGCATCGCGGTCGCGGTGGTCGCGGAGACGGCGGCGCCCGGCGTCGATACGCCGGGCGATCTCGACGCAGTGCGTAGAATGTGGCTGGAGGAGTCGCAGAGACGGGGAGCCTCGCAATGCGTTTGATCCTGCTGGGTCCACCAGGCGCGGGGAAAGGCACCCAGGCGGCGTTTCTGTGCAAGCGCTACGGGATTCCGCAGGTCTCGACCGGCGACATGCTACGCGCCGCCGCGAAAGCGGGCACCGCGACCGGGCTCGCGGCGAAACGGCAGATGGACGCCGGCCAGCTCGTCTCGGACGACGTCATCGTCTCGCTGGTGAAGGAGCGCCTGCACGAGCCGGATTGCGACAAGGGCTATCTGTTCGACGGTTTTCCGCGCACGCTCCCGCAGGCCGAAGCGATGAAGTCTTCCGCAGTCAGGATCGACTACGTGCTCGAGATCGACGTTCCGGAGGCGGAGATCATCCTGCGCATGAGCGGCCGGCGCGTGCATCTCGGTTCCGGCCGCTCGTACCACATCCAGTTCAACCCGCCGAAGATCGAGGGCCGCGACGACATCACCGGAGAACCGCTGGTGCAGCGCGTGGACGATCTCGAAGAGACCGTGCGCAGCCGTCTGGCCGTGTACCAGGCGCAGACGCGGCCGCTCGTCGAGTACTACACGAAGTGGGCGGCTACGGGAGATGCGCGAGCGCCCAAGGTGCGGCGGATTTCCGGCATCGGCAGCGTCGATGAGATCCGCGAGCGCGCGTTCGCCGCGCTGGCCTAGCCCGGGCTTCTGCTAGAATTCGCGCCTTTCCGGCGGGCTTCCCGGCTCGCGCAGGACAGGGGGATTCGATCATGGCGGCACTCTGGGTGGCGATCGGCTGTGCGATCGCGGCGATTCTCTACGGCGCGTGGCAGAGCTCGCGCATTCTCGCGCTGCCGGCGGGCAACGAGCGCATGCAGGAGATCGCGGCCGCGGTGCGCGAGGGCGCGGTCGCCTACCTCTGGCGGCAGTACACGACGATCGGCTACGTCGGATTGTTCCTTTTCCTGGTGATCGGTTTCGTTCCGCAACTCGGCTGGACGACCGCGTTCGGCTTCCTGATCGGCGCGGTGCTCTCGGGACTGTGCGGCATCATCGGCATGAACGTCTCGGTGCGCGCGAACGTGCGCACCGCGGAAGCCGCGCGCATCGGCCTCAACGAAGCGCTGCAGGTGGCGTTCAACGGCGGCGCGATCACCGGCCTGCTGGTCGTCGGCTTCGGCCTTCTCGGCGTCGCGGGCTTCTTCCTGTTTCTTTATGCGAACGCGCATGACAAGTCGAACCTCAGCCACATCATTCATCCGCTCGTCGGTCTGGGCTTCGGCGGCTCGCTGATCTCGATCTTCGCGCGTCTCGGTGGCGGCATCTTCACCAAGGGTGCGGATGTGGGCGCCGACCTGGTCGGCAAGGTCGAGGCCGGAATTCCGGAAGACGATCCGCGCAACCCGGCGGTGATCGCCGACAACGTCGGCGACAACGTCGGCGACTGCGCCGGCATGGCGGCGGACCTGTTCGAGACCTACGCGGTGACCATCGTGGCGACCATGCTGCTCGGCGCGCTGATGGTGAAAACCGCGACGCCGGCGGCGTTGATCTACCCGCTCGCGATCGGCGGGTTCGCGATCATCGCCTCGATCGTCGGCAC
>Ga0114129_10002841_pt1 | contig 24196 bp, 21 predicted proteins | sample RhiMetdeltSRZDD1_FD_80071 | JGI IMG/M metagenome (GOLD analysis project Ga0114129, IMG submission 80071) | Populus rhizosphere microbial communities from Tennessee, USA - Rhizosphere MetaG P. deltoides SRZDD1 (version 2) (version 2) | ecosystem: Host-associated > Plants > Roots > Rhizosphere >...
CACGGCATCGTCGGGCAATCCTTCGATCGTGAAGTTCTCGCCGAACTGTCCATGGACGAAGTCGGTCCTCTTCAGCTGCTCCTGCCAGTAGCGATACGATTCGATCTGGTAGACGAAGACCGCGCGCTGCTCACCGCCGTGTCCGGCCAAATCGCCTTGACCGTCGCCCTTGAGATTCAACCGGCCGACCCGACAGCGGCCACGCACCGGATCCTTCCAGATCGCCGTGTGCACCGTGCGACCCTTCCACTCGATGTCGCGCGGGAGTCCGACGTTTACCGAGAGTAGTCGAGCCATGGTGCTCCCCGCGTCTTCCTCATGGCTACTTGCGGGGGAGAGCTTCGGCGACGGTGAGGTCGCGATCGGGGCCGTGCGAAATCACCGTGTGACCCGGTTCGAGTCGGAGCTGGGTGCCATCGATCTCTACGGAGACGATTTCCGGCCCGAATGACACGAGGTCGGAGATGCGGCCGACCTCCGGATAGGCCGCACGATACGACCATGCCGCCTGGCGTGCGTCGCCGATGTCGGAGTAGCTGCACAGCCCTTTGTACGGGCAGAAGGTCTGGTGTTTCACCGCGGTAAGGGCTGACTCATCGACGTCGGCGCGAACGACGTACCAGCGCGGCGCGAAGCCGGATTCGTAGAGCACGACCGGCCGCCTGGTATCAGCGATGGTTCGGTCACGATGGCGGACCACAAGACGGCGGGAGGCCTGACGAATGTCGATCCGGTGGTAGCTGTCGGCCGCATGGCTCAGGATCCGTTCGTCTTCTTCATAGAACGCGTCCATGGCCGGCCAAGCGAACGCGACGCGTGCCTGCAGTTCGCGTGCGTAAGGGGGCAGGTCAATGTGTTGCCATGCTCCTCGCGGCGCGCTCCGCTCGCCCGCCCGAACGAACCAGGACGTGAGCCCGAGGTCGTCGTGCCGTGCCGGGACGTGTGTTCGGTGCGTTGCAGTGTGTGTAGAGCGACGTCGGCCTCCGGGAAATAAGCCACCGGATAGCGGCCGGGTTCGAAGAGCACGAGGGCGTTCTCGCTATCGGCGATCCAGGTTCCGCCGAAGCGCACACGCATGCGCCGGCGCAGCCGCTCGACGTACAACAATCTCTTGGGCAGCGGGTCGGGCACGAGAAACCGACCGATTGCTCCCGGTGAGAGAGGACTTTGTTGCCACGACAGTCCCACTGCTCCCCCTTCCGATACGTGACCAGCCCCAACCGCAATGAACCCCAACGGACACGCCGTCGAGCGCCGGCCGATCCCAGAAGTTGACGCTATGCCGCGGACAAAGCAGCTGTCAATCGAGGGAAGAACTCGACAACCAGCGTGACGTCGTGAAGAACGAGCGCCGGCAAGGCTTGGAGAACGTTCCGTACGGCCGCTGGTTCCCGCTGCTCTTCGAGAACATCTTCCCAGGCGAGTAGCGAGTCAGTAAAATCAACGCACAAGCGACAATCCCGCCATGAATATCCCCGGGTACGAGTTTGTCGAGGAGGTTGTCCATCTTGGACCGTACGCAGTGGTCCGGTCGCAGCGTGGATGGGACCGGCAGCCGGTCCTCATCAAGCTACCCATCGATGTCGGGTCGGACGGCGATAGCGACGCGCTCGAACGCGAAGCCGCATTGCTACGCGATCTGACGATTCCGGGTGTGCCCCGGACCTACGAGTTCGTGCGCCACGACGGTGCCGCATATCTCGTCCTCGAAGATCGCGGACTCGCACCCCTTGCGCGTCAGCTCGTTCATGGACGAATCGACCTGGCCTCGTTCTTTCGAATTGGCCTTCAGCTTTGCACGTTCTTCGGCGATCTGCATCGTCGGGATCTGGTGTACGGGAGTCTGAGTTCGAAAAGCACGCTCGCCAGCCTGGCAGGTGACGAGCTGCAGCTGCTCGACTTCAGCCTCGTGTCCCGCTCATTGTTGGCCACCAGAACCGCCGGCCGTCGCGCACATGGCGACCCGGTCGACATCGCGCCTGAGCAGACCGGGCGGATCAACCGAACAGTGGATCACCGTGCGGATCTCTATGCGCTCGGGATACTTCTGTACGAGCTGCTCACCGGCGCACCGCCATTCCGATCGGACGATTCGCTGGAGCTGGTTCACTCGCACATTGCCCGGACTCCCGCACCTCCGGCGACGATTGCCGGCGACATTCCTGAACAGATCTCCCGCATCGTGATGCATCTGCTCGCCAAGGCGTCGGAGGATCGGTATCAGAGCGCTCTTGGGTTGAGACACGACCTCGAGCTCTGCGAACGCGAGTGGGCGGCGAGGCGAGCGATCCCGCTCTTCGAGATCGCGCGGCATGACGTGTCCGAGCGGTTCCTCGTGCCGCAACGTCTGTACGGACGTGAGCGGGAAGTTCGCGAGCTGATGGCGGCGTTCGACGAGACCTGCGACGGACGTGCGTCGATCCTGCTAGTGGCCGGGTACTCGGGAATCGGAAAGACGTCGCTCATCAGTGAGCTCTACGCGCCCATCGTCCGCGAGCGTGGCTACTTCCTCGCCGGCAAGTTCGATCAGGTCGTCCGCAATATCCCATACGGTGCGCTGATTCAGGCGTTTCGAGGGCTCGTGTGGCAACTGCTGACCGAAAGCGAGGAGCGGCTCGCAGAGTGGCGGCGACGCTTGTCCGAGGCGCTCGGGGCAAACGGTGGCGTGCTCGCGGAAGTCATCCCGGAAATCGAGCTGATCCTCGGCAAGCAGACCCCGCCGCCACCACTCGATCCGACCGAAGCGCGTAATCGATTCGGGTACGTGTTTCAGAGGTTCGTGGGCACGCTCGCTCGTCGTGAGCACCCATTGGTGGTGTTCCTCGACGATCTGCAGTGGGTCGACGCTGCGACCCTCGACGTCCTGCACGCGATCCTTACGAGTGTGGATCTCCATCACCTGCTGCTCATCGGCGCGTATCGCGACAATGAGGTCGACGCCGCCCACCTCCTGACCTGGGCGGTCGATCGCCTCACGTCGTCCGGCGCCCGCGTGTCTCACCTCTCGCTGGGACCGCTCGCATTGCCGGATCTGACGTTGCTACTGAGCGACACGCTGCACGGTGACCCGAGTGACTCCGAGCCGCTCGCGCAGCTGCTTCAGAAAAAGACCGACGGCAACCCGTTGTTCGTGATTCAGTTCCTGAAGACGCTGGAGCAGGAAAAGCTGCTGGAGTTCGATCAGAGCCGTCGCCGGTGGTCGTTCCGATTGGACGCAATAGCCGGCGCCGGCATGACCGACAACGTCGTCGATCTCATGACATGCAAGATACGGCGCTTGTCGGCGGGGTCGCAGCATGCGCTGACGCTCGCCGCGTGCATCGGGAACCAGTTCGAGTGGAGCACCTTCCTGACAGTCAGCCGTTTGTCGGTCGACGAGGCGGCAGCCAGTCTCGGCGAGGCGCTCGAAGCGGGCCTTATCCAACAGGCCGACGTGCGTTCGAAGACATCCGACGAGAGCACTGCTTCACGAGTGCTGTATTCGTTCCTGCACGATCGTGTGCAGCAGGCGGCGTACGGCCTGATACCCGAGGCACAGAAGAAGCCCGTGCATCTCGAAGTCGGACGGTTGCTGCGCGCGGATTTCGCCGCCGAGGCGTCCGACGATCGGATCTTCACGATCATCAATCACCTGAACATCGGCAGTGAGCTTATCGCCGATCGTGATGAACGGCTCTCGCTCGCGCGCCTGAACCTGGCGGCTGGGCGAAAGGCCAAGACATCGGCGGCCTACCGCGCCGCCCTGGAGTACTTCGAAAAGGGCATCGCGCTGCTCGATGGATCAGCCTGGAGCTCCGCGTACGAGCTCGCGTTCGCTCTGCACGTCGATGCGGCGGAGTGTCGGTACCTCGCCGGCGACTTCGAGGGGGCGGAACGCGCGTTCGAGTCATTGCTCGGTCGCGCCGCGACGCCTCTCGACGAAGCACAGGTGCACGCGCTTCGAATTACGGTGCACGAAAACCAGTCGCGATGGGGCGACGCCGTCGCCAGCGCCCGCGCAGGCCTCGCCCTGTTCGGCATTTCGTTCCCGGACCACGCCGTAGAGAAAGAAGCGGCGCTGGATCGCGAAATCGACGCGACCCTGGACGCGTTGGGAACGCGTGCGATTGATTCGCTGCTCGACTTGCCAGAGATGACCGACGTCGGCATGCGCACCGTCATGCGGATCCTGACGATCATGTGGGCCCCCGCCTACATCTCCGGTGACGAGGTGCTCGCGCGGCTGATTTCAGCCAAGATGGTGTGCCTGTCACTCCAGTACGGCAACACCGAAGATTCCGCCTACGGCTACGTCACGCACGCGATCACCATCGGGCCGATCAGGCGCGACTACCGCGCCGCGTACGAGTGGGGCGCGCTGGCGCTCCGGGTCAACCAGCGCTTCAACGCGATCAAGCACAGCGCCAAGATTCATCAGCAGTTCCAGGCGCACGTGAATCTCTGGTGCCGGCCATTCGAGAGCTGCATCCCGCACGCGCGGGAAGCGTGTCGCAGCGGACTGGAGAATGGCGACTTCACCTACGCTGCGTACGGCGCCGCGACCGAAGCGTGGTCGGCCTTCCTCGTCTGCCGGGATCTCGAGCGATTCGTGCGCGACTACTCGCCAACGCTCGTGTTGCTCGAACGGATCAAGATGACCGACTTCCTCGCGGCGCATCGGGTCATCCTGAATTGGGCGCTCGCGCTACAAGGCCGTACTGCGGACCGGCTCTCGCTGTCGGACGCCACGTTCGACGAACGAGCGTTCGTCGCCGCCTACGAGAACACCGTTCCGTTCTTCCTCACGTTCTTGTACGCGGCGAAGCTCCACCTCGACTTCATGTTCGAGGCGTACGCGGAGGCGCTGTCTGCGGCACGACGCGCCAGGCAGGCCGCCGTCACCGGAACGATCTGGCCGGTGCTCGTCGATTTCTGGGGTTCCCTCGCGCTCGCGGAAGGATGGGACGACCTCGACGACTCGGAACGATCGAGTGCGCGGGATCGTCTCGTCGCCGTCCGAGGCGCACTGATGGAGCTCGCCTCCACGTGCCCTGAGAATTTTCGCGGCTTCTCGCTTCTCGTGTCAGCCGAACTGCATCGGCTCGACGGCCAGCTGGACGACGCGGTGCAACTGTGCGAGCAGGCCGTGACCTACGCGCGCGACACCCACAACCTTCAACAAGAAGCGGACTGCGAAAGTGCGGGATCTCGAAACCCGGTACGCATATCTGCTCCCCTCCGCGCAGCGAAGCCCAGCGGGAGCCGACCTGATGGCCCCGAGGCCGTCCAGCCAAACCGATGCGTCGTCGCTGGACATGGCGACGGTGCTCAAGGTTGCGCATGCGATTGCCGTCGAGATCGAGCTGGATGAATTGCTGCGAAAACTGATGAAGATCGCGCTCGAGAACGCGGGCGCCGATCGCGGCGTTTTCCTGCAGGAGCGCGACGGCGCTCTGCTCATTGAAGCGAGCGCCGAGGCCGATTCGGATCGACCACGCGTCCGTCAATCACTCCCCTGGGATCAGTCCGATGACTTCGCTCGGAGCGTCGTCCGCTACGTTCGTCGAACTGGGCAAGCCGTGGTGGTCGGCAGCGCCGGGAGCGACGAGCGATTTGCCGGCGACGCGTACATCGCCCGTGCGGAGGCCAAATCGATCCTGTGCGTACCCGTGGGTCATCAGGGTCGCTCGGCCGGGCTGCTGTATCTCGAGAACCGTCTGACACCCGGCGCGTTCACTCCGGAACGGACCGAAATGGTGCGGATCCTTGCGGCGCAAGCCGCGATCTCTCTCGAGAACGCACGGTTGTACGAAGATATGAAGACGGAAGTCGAGCGCCGCACCCTGGCCGAACGGTCACTGCGTGATGCCCTCGCCGAGCTCGAGGTGTTGAAGAATCGCCTCGAGGCCGAGAACGTGTATCTGCAGGAAGAGATCCGGACGCAGCACAACTTCAACGAGATTGTGGGCAACCATCCGGTGCTCATCGAGGCGCTGCGAAAAGTAGAAGCCGTGGCCCCCACGGAATCGACGGTCCTCATACTGGGTGAGACCGGATCCGGGAAGGAGCTGTTCGCCCGGGCGGTGCACAGCCGGAGCCGTCGAAGCGGACGGCCGCTCGTGAAGGTGAACTGCGGGGCGATTGCACCAGGGCTGGTCGAAAGCGAGCTGTTCGGCCATGTGAAGGGCGCATTCACCGGGGCCATCGACAAGCGTATCGGCCGGTTCGAGGTTGCCAACGGCGGCACGATCCTTCTCGACGAAATCGGCGAGCTGCCGCTGGAGGCACAGGTCAAGCTGCTGCGCGTGCTCCAGGAACATGAATTCGAGCCGGTCGGCAGCAGCCGCACGGTCCGCGTCGACGTGCGCGTGATCGCGGCTACGAACCGCAATCTCGAGCAGGCGGTCCGACAAGGTACGTTCCGGTCCGACCTGCTCTACCGACTGAATGTCTTCCCGATCGAGATTCCGCCGCTGCGACAACGCAAGAGCGACATCCCAGTTCTCGTGGGTCTGTCCGTTTCCGGCCTCTCGCGCCGTCTCGGAAAGCCCATTCAGGGGTTCGGCACCCGCAGCATGGAACGGCTGCTGGACTACGGCTGGCCCGGCAACGTCCGCGAGCTTCAGAACGTCGTCGAACGTGCCGCGATTCTCGCGCGCGGCCCCGTGCTCGAGGTCGACTCGACGTTCATGGCTTCCGCAGCGGTCACGGTGGAACAGACTCCGGTCGCTCGCGATCGCGAGTCGCTGGACGACGTGCAGCGGTTGCACATCCTGTCCGTGTTGAAGATCACGGGTGGCGTCGTTGAAGGACCGAAAGGGGCGGCAACGATCCTCGGCCTTCATCCCAACACGCTCCGCAGCCGCATGAAGAAGCTTGGAATCTCGCCCGCCCGGTAAGCTTCAGAGCATGTAGCGTTCGCCTTCAGGCGGACTTCGCGCCGGCGCCCGACGACACTGATGACCCAGCCCTATGTGTCGAACGTCGGACCGAGCAGACGGGCAAGAGCCTGTCGCGCACGGTGCAGCCTGATCTTCACGGCATTGGCCGTCAACCCAAGCGCGCGCGCGGTCTCGTCGGTATCGAGCTCTTCGATATCGCGCAGAATCAGCACCGTTCGATACGACTCAGGGAGCTGGTCGATCGCGGCACGAACACGCTCGCGTGTTTCCCGTTGTACCAATCGCTGGTCGACGGAGGCGCTCACGTCGCTGAACTGCTCCACGTGATGGCCGTCCTCTCGAAATCGGGGCAGCAGATCGTCAATCGATTCCTCAGGACGACGCGAGCGCGAGCGGATTCTCATCAAGGCGGCGTTCACGACGATCCGGTGGAGCCACGTGGACAGGCGACTCTGACCATTGAATTCCGAGAGCGCTCGAAATGCCGACAGGAATCCCTGCTGCACGGCATCGCGTGCGTCCTCATCATTGCGAAGGATGCGGCGGGCAACGGACAGCAGTCGGCCGCTCTGGGTCCGTACCAGCTCCTCGAACGCGGCGTCGTCGCGCCGTCGCATTCGCTCGACGAGCAGCGCCTCGGAGTCGACCTGGGCATTCGGCTCACGAGAAGCGACCACGTAAGACGCCGTCATTTCGCTCCTCCATCCATCAGGCTCGAGATGAAGCTCGAGCAATCGACAAAGGTGACGCCACGGTCGCGCAGCGAGCGGAGGAGGGCGGCACCGGCGTGATCGACGAACTCGACCTGCGACATGTCGAGTGCAATCCGTGAGTTCTTCTCCATTGCTACGCATGCGACGCGCGACAACTCGTGGACGTACTCACCGGCAATTCGTCCTTCTACCTTTACGGTTCTTGCGTCGCTGTCCGAAGCGACGCACGTGATGCGCAGCACGGTGGGCCTCTTTGGTTCGCTGACCGCCGCATGCGGTCACGGACGGGGAGGGCAACGACAGTGCCAGCCCTCAGCGAGTAGAGGAAGGCGCGAGCACACGTCGGCCGAGCGCGCCGGGTATGAGGTCAGGTCGGCGACCCTCTCGCAAATACTTGAAAGGAAGCCCGTTGATTATGTTCGGCGCGAGTGGGCGCGACGGCGGCGCGTCGTCATGCAATCGGCGGACGCTACGAACGGCGGGTCCGCTCCAGACTTCGTGGGCCTACGCTACGAAATGTCGTGTTCCTACGAAATCTCGTGGTTGGGCTGAATCGAGAAACGTGCGGGTAGCACCGCGCATCCAAACGTTGAGGGAGCCAGAAGGGGAGTCCTCCCTCACGCCGACGAGAGGTGCCAGTGTGACGTGCCGAGAAGCCACCGACTTCATCATGGATTACCTGTCGGGTGAACTCCCGGAAGAAACGAAGCGGAGCTTCGAGGAGCACCTGAGCGTCTGTCCGAATTGTCGGCGCTATCTGGCCCGGTACAAGGCAACGATCGCGCTCGGCCGGCGAGCGTTTGACGACGAGAAGCAAACGGCGATCGACGCAGGAATCCCGGAGGAATTGGTCGCCGCGATTCTCACTGCGAAAGGCACCTTCAGGCTCGTGTAGGTAGCACCAGACGCGTCGCAACTCCCACCGGCTGGGGCTCATACGTCATCTCGATCCCGTCCGACGCGAGCTGAATCGTCGTGCGGCTCACCGTACATGCATCGTCGCGCGACATCAGAACGCTGAGGTGCGGGCGTAAAGGCCAGCGATGAGCGTGGAAGCGATCCTGCTTGGCGGCGAGATTCCGTCGACCAGACATGAGCCGCTCGAAGAGCCGCCGTCTGCAACCGTCGACCCGCCCGTCACCGAGACCCGACGACGTGAACATGAGTGGTGACGCGAGCGAATAGGATCGCACGACGCGTGTCGACGTGAGCTCGATAACGCCCTCGCGCGAAGCGACAATCAGGCGAAAGGGACGATACGCAGCGACACTCAACCCGAGTGCAGCGCTCGCCGCGTCCGCGAGCGTCGTGGCGCCCATGAGTTTCGGGACGATGCCACCGCGAGTGCGCAAACGTGGATTGGGGGCTGTGCCGTCGTTGACGTTGAGAACAACCAACGCGAGGCCCGTTTCGTTGACGGCGATCCATGTGCCCCTGGACTCAGGGTCCACCGGCATCAGTACTCGAACGCCCCGACGTACGATTTCGATCGGTGGCAGTGCCGCCGGACGGCCCCTCGTCTCGTCGCGATTGCAGACGAGCCGAACACCGTCGTCCAGTCCAATTATCGATACGGTGCACACGACGTCCACCTGCGGGTTAGCTTAGCAGGATGCCGAAAAACGCACCCTCCATGAGGCTCCCGGCCCCCGGTCCCCGGGCTGGGGATTACCGGCCTAGAACCGCGAACCCGGAACCGGGAACCGGGGAACCTCGCCGGATCCCCGTCGGCGCGTGACACTGAAAATCGTCTCAGACCGCGGCTCACGCGCAGCGGGCGCTCACGGCCGGCGCTGGCGTACTCGGAGCGAATCCGAATCGATTGGGTATCGGGACGCCGAGCTCACGCAGCAGGAAGGCGATGATCGCACAGTGATGGATGGTGTGGCTGACCACGAACGCCAGCTCTCGCGCGACGCTCGACTGCGCGACCGCAACGGGACTGTCTGAATCGAGCGATATGAGCATGAGCGGTGCACGCCACAAGGATGGATCCAGCTCTGCCACCCGGCGTTGAAGGCGCAGGATTTCGAGCAGCGCCGCTTCACGACGACTCTCGACCAGAGTCCCGCGAAGCCGCGAGTCGTATTCCACGTGTCCACATTCCGCGCCTGCGACGAACGCCCGCACGTGATCGAGGCAATGACGGACGTGACCTCCGATGCTGCCAGAAATGTCGCTCACACGCCTGGCGCAGTACTGGTCGGCATCCAGACCCTCGATCACCGTTGCCAGCTGACGTAGCAGGCCAACGAGGGGCTCGGTTATGGTGGGGATAGTTGGGTTTGGTGACATATAAGGAAGTGCTGAATCCAGGAAGCCGTTTGGAGACCTACGCCACGAGACGCGGTCCGACTACGGGGATCTCGGCGCGTCGAACGAACAGAATCGCAAGGCTCGAGACGAACACGATCACCGCCAGCACGAACAACAGTCCGCCATCGTCTTTGATCACGAGACCCAGCTTCGTGTGGCTGACGAGCGCGCCGCTGATCACGCCGAGCGAGAGCAACGCACCGTACACGACAGTTGCCGGATAGAGCAGCAACGCGACCGCGATCAACTCCAGAATCCCCGAAGCAATCCGACCCCACGGCTCGACACCCAGCGTGGAAAAGATGTAGACGGATTCTTCTGCAGCCGTGAACTTGAAGAAGAGCGTCTGAAACAGAATTCCTGCAACGATGAGCTGAAGCGCCCAACTTACGATGGTCTGGTTCCTGGTCAGCATGTGAATTCCTCGTTCTGTCTGACGATGTGCTTTGGATGACGGAGCGCGGTCGGTGGTTACAGTCGGGCCCCAAAGACCAAAGCCGGCCCTCACGGCATCGACGTCACCATCGCCCGAGATCCTGGAACGCTCAGACGAATGCGATACAGTCCCGATTGAGCGGTCAGGTACAGCGTACGGCCGTCCGCGTCGCCCCACGCGAAGTTGTGCGAGTGCTCAGGGGTCACAATCGTACCGAGGTGTTTACCGGCCGACGAGAGAATCCACAGACCTCCGGGTCCCGACACGTAGAGGTTGCCCTCACGGTCGACCTTGAGGCCGTCGATGGCGTCCTCACCCGGCGCGTTCGTCATGTCGAAGAACACGGTGCCGTTCGCGAGTGTTCCGTCTGCCCGAACCTCGTAGCGTATGACGATCTTCTTCGTTTCGTCCCAGTTGCCCACGTAGAGGTACTTTTCATCAGGCGAGAACGCAAGGCCGTTCGGTCCGGTCAAATCGCGGGATAGGAGCTGCAGGAGGCCATTCGACCAGCGATACACACCGCTGAACGGCAGCTCCTTGCGCGGATCGTCGAAGAATTTCGGCAACCCGAACGGCGGATCGGTGAAGTACAGCGATCCATCCGATTTGTAGACGAGATCGTTGGGGCTGTTCAGCCGCTTTCCTTCATAGTGGTCCGCGAGCACCGTCAGCACGCCATTCTTCTCGAGGCGCGTCACTCGGCGGTTCCCATGCTCGTCGATCGTGAGGCGCCCATCAGCATCGACGGCCAGGCCGTTCGAGCCTGGTTGCCCGTATTCGCCGATGTTCACACCGGTGTACCCGCTCTTCGTCCTGAACACAGAGAGCCCGTCGTCGTCGGACCAGCGAAAGATCCCGTTCGCGTTCGGATCGCTGAAGAGCAGTGCTCCTTCGGGTAACCAGACCGGCCCTTCCGTGAACAGAAACCCTTCCGCCAGCTTTTCGACCTGGGCGTCGCGCGGGACGATCGCGTCGATTGCAGGATCCAGACGAGTGACCTTCGCCGTGGATAGCGCTCCGGGCAATGCGCCTGGTGCCTTGAAGAAGTCGAGCGTCGCCGACCGCACCCACACGTAATTCATTGGTGGATCCGACAACGGCCCATTCGCGGCGAAGATTGCCAGCTCGAAGGTCTGTCCGGGACGAGCATCGCGGGTGAGAACGACGCGGTTCGGCGCATTGAATCCCTTGATCAAGGAACCGCCAGATTTCCCGAGCATCCGCGGGAGCTCACCGTTGACCCAGACCTCGGCGTAGTCGTCCACGACGATCTCGAAGACGGCCGTCGTACCCATCGTCGCGAGAGAGCCGACACGTTCCGGAATCGTCAATGTGATTCGGTACCACCCGAAGCTCAATTTGCCGGTGGCACGCCGCGCATCGAGTGTCGCGGCATCGATCGCCGGCCAGCCCGAGTCGTCGAACCTCAGACGGCCCGCTTTCGGCGTGAAGTCGTGAGTCTTGACGAGAGGCCCGGATGGCTTCAGATCCGGCCCGGGACTCGGGAACTCCGCTTCGACGATCTTCGTGTCGCTATAGCGCCACTGCCCGTTGACGAGTGACGCGCCTTCGCGTGTTCGAAGATCGATAGTCGCGTCCGGGGTCCGTCGATGCCGCGCCGAACCGCGTTCTGTGCAATCGCCGCACCCGGCACGAGACCGAGGATGACCGCAACCGTCAGCCTGCGCAGGCAGAAGATGGTTGCAATCATCGTGTCCCTCCACCTGGCGCAGTCGCCTTGACAACGTAGTAGAGAAACGGGCCCTGAACCTCTTTGAACCAGTGCGGCACTCCATTCGGCACGACGAACACGTCACCCTTCTGCAGCCGCTGGATGTCACCGCCACGAATGAGGGCACCACGGATTTCATCGGTCGCGATCGTCTTCCCGTCGACGACGTCACCGCCGGTCACCAACGTCGCCGTCCCGTCGAGGACGTAGACGATGTCCGTATCCCTGACGTGAACCTCCGCCATGCCCGGCTCTTCACGACGGCTCGCATGAACCTTGTAGACGGTCGTTTCGACGAGCGGCATCCCTTTCTGGAACGCCGCGCTCACCTTGGTCGCCGGGATGAACGTGACGGCCGGCGTCGACGAGGCGCGGGACCCGGTCTGAAGAAGGAACGTCGCGCCGATGAGAAGCAGAAGCAGGAGCAGGCGCTTCATTGCCGTCCTCCCTGCGCGGTGGCTGCTGGCTTCGCGGTCAGTGCAAGTGCGGCCGCTTTGGCGATGTCTTCGTCCTGTTGCGCGGAGTTGGCCCCGGCTACACCTATCGCGCCGACAATCGTGCCGTTCACGACGATTGGCACTCCGCCCTGAAGTGGCAGGAGCTCGCCGTTTGCGACGAGCGACAGTCGGCCGTTCTTGATGGCATCTTCGAAGATCCGTGTCTCGCGCTGAAAGCGCGCGGCCGACCGTGCCTTCTCGATTGAAATGTTTGCCGCTGCCGCGAACGTGTTGTCCAGGCGCTCGAGGTAGAGCAGGTTCCCGCCGTCGTCCACGATGGCAATTGCGCCGCCCGCGTTGCCCTTCTTCGCCTCCGCTGCCGCGGCAGCCGCCACGATCTTCGCGCCATCGATGGTCAGGGTCTTCTTGTCGACGACCTGCCCCGAAGCCTGCGTGGCGATCGCGTTCATCACGAACGCCTGTGGCCGCGCCTAGCGACTGCGGCGGACGGCCGGGGTTGATCGCGTGATCGGCGCTCTCTACTGACCGCGCCGTTTCATGTCGCACGGTGGTTTGGATGCGGTGACTCGATGGCCGTTTCAGCAGGTGTCAGTGACACCTCACCGGATCTCCCGGCATCACAACGGGCAAGTCCGTGAAAGCTCCACCGGACCTCTGCCATGCCACCGACCGTTCCGATCGAACCCTTCGCGCTGACGGCGACCTACCGTCCGCTGATGTGTGTGGTCGAGCGTCTGCTCGGGCTTGCGGCGCTTAACGAGTTGTATCGACAGCGTCCGGCCGACGGACGTCCGTTCTGCGATCGCGCTCTGCGCGCGCTCGATATTCAATACGAGCTGTCGGAGACCGACGCAGCGCGGATCCCTCGGTCCGGACCGTTGATCGTCGTCGCGAATCATCCGTACGGGGCGCTCGACGGTCTCGTACTCGCGTCGCTTCTTCACCGCGCCCGCGCGGACGTGAAGCTGGTGGGAAACGCGCTCCTGGCGGGCCTACCCGAATTGCGCGATCTGATGCTGTTCGTGGATCCGTTCGGCCGGTGCAGCCAGGTCATGGCCAACGCGCGTGCAGTGCGCGAGATGCTGCGATGGCTCGATCGCGGAGGCGCCGTCGCGATCTTTCCGTCAGGCGAGGTCTCCCATTCGCGTCATGAAGGTCAGATCGTCGATTCACGCTGGGCGCCGTCGATCGCGCGGGTCGTGCGACACACCCGCAGCAGCGTTCTGCCGGTTTATTTCGAAGGTCAAAACGGTCGCCTGTTCCGTGCTGCAGGAAGGATTCATCCGCTGTTGCGAACGGCGCTCCTGCCTCGCGAGCTGCTGAAACAACGTCACCACTCGATTGGGGTCAAAGTTGGGCACGCAATTCCCTTCGGCCGCCTCGAAGGGCTGCGGGACGACGAGCAGATGATGTCGTATCTCAGACTGAGAACCTACGCGCTCGGAGGGAACGATCGAAATGAAAGCGCAGTGCGCCGGGTCTCATCTCCGGCAATCGTCCGATCTGAAATCGCGACTCCAGAACCCGCGCACGTGATTCGTGACGAAGTCGAAGCGCTTCCCAAGTCTCAAGTGTTAATCCGCAACGAATCCTGCAGCGTGTGCATCGGCCGTGCCTCACAGCTGCCATGCACGCTCCGCGAGATTGGCCGGCTTCGCGAGATCGCGTTCCGGGGAGCCGGCGAAGGATCGGGCTCTCCGAGGGATCTGGACGAATTCGATGGGCGATACCTTCACGTGTTCGTGTGGCATGACGAGCGTTCGGAAATTCTCGGTGCGTATCGCGTGGGCCCGACCGATGAGATCGTTCCGGCGTCTGGCGTGGCCGGCCTGTACACCAACACGCTTTTCCGATACGACACGCGGCTGCTCGACCAGATCGATCCGGCGCTGGAGCTCGGGCGCGCATTCGTCAGACCGGAGTACCAGCGAGACTACGGTCCACTCCTGCTGCTCTGGAAAGGCATCGCGACCTTCGTGGCCAGGAATCCGCGGTACCGACTGCTGTTCGGGCCGGTGAGCATCAGCAGCGACTATCGATCGTTGTCGCGACAAATCCTGGCTCAGTTCCTGCACGCGACGGCGTACAGACGCGATCTCGGTCAGCTCGTGACGGCGCGTAATCCCCCTGCATTTTTGCGATACCCTTCCGATGCATCGCCACTGGTTGGCGCTGTCGTCAGGACCCTGGCGGAGGTAGGAGCGCTGCTCGGGGAGATCGAACGCGATCGGAAGGGCGTACCCGTGCTGGTCCGCCAGTACCTCAAGCTCAATGCGAAGCTGCTCGGGTTCAACGTCGACGCGACGTTCGGTAATGTCCTCGATGGACTCATGCTGGTCGACCTGACCGAAGTCGATCGCGCGATTCTGTTCCGCTATATGGGATCGGCCGCTGCGACGAGCTTCCTCGCTCACCACGGCGTCGTCGCCGAGCGAAGGGCGTCGTAGGCCGGGGGCCGGGGACCGACGGGCCGGGGACCGGGGGGCCGGGACGGGTCGAGGCCCGGTCGTTGGTGATAAGAGGTGAGCTGCGGGAGCGGAGCGGGGATCGTCGGGCCGCCTCGAGCGACCGCGTGAGGGGTCCGGGGGACGCATTCCCCCGGATGAGAATGCCCGGGAGACGACAGTGGAGAACAGTCGACCAATCAGCATTCCCGTGATCCTCGGGACGAGTCGGAAGGGGCGCGCGAGCGCGCACGCAGCGCGATTCGTCGCCGATCAGATTCGCAGGCGCCCCGGGATCGTCACCGAAGTTCTCGACGTCGCCGAGATGGCCTTGCCGATCGACGATGCCGGCGAGGCAATCAAGGACACGTCGATCTCCGAGAAGCTGTGCAAAGCCGACGCGCTCGTCATCGTGTCGCCCGAGTACAACCACAGCTTCCCCGGTCTGCTCAAACACATGCTCGATGGGTATCTGAAGGAGTACATCCACAAGGCGGCCGGGATCGTTGGCGTTTCGGCCGGCGCGTTTGGCGGCACGCGCGGGATTCAGGATCTGCTGCCGGTCCTGCGCGAGCTCGGCCTCGTGGCGATCTTCTGGGACGTGAACATCGGCCCGGTGTCGAAGGTGTTCGACGAGAACGGCCGGCTGGTCGACGAGGCGCTCGTGCGACGGACGGAGAAGTTCCTGGATGAACTGATGTGGATGGCTCGAACGTTGCGATATGGCCGGGAGAACATCCCGATCAGATGAATCCGTTACGGAGGAATTCGATGGCGCAACGCAGCGCTCTCTTGCGATGTCCGAAGTGCGGCTCGATGATGGTCCACCACGCAGACAAGCTCGTTGAGCCAACGGACCAGACACAGTTGCCGCGGATCGATCCCGCGCTCGGCGGAGTCATTCAGCAGACGCACGGATGCCCGAACTGCGGGAACGTGGAATTCCGGCCGGAGTGACCGAGCTTCGTCCCAATCGCGAAGGGTGTTGGTCGGTTTCGGCGTGTCCGGCGTACGGGGTGTCCGTCTGACACGGGCCTGGCCCCGGCGGCATCCAACGGATCGGACATGCTTCCTCCAGATACCTTGAACGCACTTTCCGCGATGGGACTGCTCGCGGCGGCGACCTTCGCAAGCGAAGATTTGACCTGCATTGCCGCAGGGGCCCTGGTTGCGGACGGCCGGCTCACGCTTGGCGTGGCCACCGCGGGCTGTTTCGCCGGGATTGTGATGGGCGACTTGGTCGTGTTCCTGATCGGCCGAACGTTCGCGTCGCGGTTGCTTACGCTGCGGTTCCTCAAACATCTGGCGACACCGGAGGCCATCGACCGCAGTTCGCGATGGCTCGCAACTCGGGGCCGCGTCGTGGTGTTCCTCACTCGATTCGTGCCCGGGACTCGCGTCGCGACGTCGCTTGCTGCCGGCGCGCTTCGCGTGAACCCGTGGTCGTTTGCGACGTGGATTGCCGTTGCCGCCGCCGTCTGGACGCCGCTGCTGGTCGGCGTATCGAGCATCATCGGCGCCGAATCGGCGAAGGCCGGGCTTCTGACGAGCCAAACTGGCGCGCGCGTATTGGTGAGCGTCTTCCTCACGTTCATGCTGTTGAAGGCGTCACTTGCCCGGCTGAACTGGCGAACGCATCGGAGACTGTACGGCATGTGGCGACGGATGGTGCGCTGGGAGTTCTGGCCTCCCTGGATCTTCTATCCACCGGTCGTCGCGTACGTGGCGTGGCTGATGATGAAGCATCGCAGCCCCACCCTGTTCACGGCGGCAAATCCGGGGATCGAAGCAGGCGGCTTCATCGGCGAATCGAAATTCGGGATCCTGAAGGCGCTCTCGCCAAGCGGGATGGTCGCCCGTGCGGCACTCATTCCTGGAGATCTAAACGCTTCTCGAAGGATCTCCATGGCTCTGGCCTTCATGGAGGCCGCATGCCTCGATTTTCCAATCGTCCTGAAACCGGATCAGGGTCAGCGCGGATCGGGCGTCATCATCGTCAGAACCATGACCGAGCTCGATCATCACCTGACAGCGGCGCCGCTCGATCTCATCGTTCAGGAATACGTGACGGGCCATGAATTCGGCGTGTTCTACATTCGCAATCCGTCGGAGAGTAGAGGCCGGATTTTTTCAATCACCGAGAAGCAGTTCCCCGTCGTCACGGGTGACGGTCGGCGCAGCCTCGAAGAATTGATTCTCGCTGACGATCGCGCCGTGTGTCTTCGCAAGGTGTACGGTCGCATTCATGCGGCCACTCTCCAGAACGTGCCGCGGCGTGGTGCGCGCATTCCGCTCGTTGAAATCGGCAGCCATTGCCGCGGCTCTCGCTTCGTGAACGCGGCGACGATGGCGACGCCGGAGATGGTGGACGCTTTCGATCGGATTGCACAACGCTTCGACGGGTTCTTCTTCGGCCGTTTCGATGTCCGCACGCCGTCCATTGACGATTTTCGAAACGGCGGCAACTTCAAGATTCTGGAGCTGAACGGCGTCACCTCCGAAGCCACGCACATTTACGACGCCACCAGCAGCGTGTGGACGGCGTGGCGGGTCCTCTGCCAGCAATGGCGGCTGGCATTCGAGATTGGCGCCGAGAATCGGCCTCGCGGGCACGAGCCGACCAGGGTGTCCGTATTGCTTGCGTCAGCGCTGGCGTATCGTGGCGTCGCGCGCAGGCATCCGCAACCGGCGTCAAGACCGGACGTGTCGGATAGCTGGCGCCCGAGCGACTGCGCTCGCGACCTGACAGCCGCCTGATGTGTGGGCGAGCCGGCGAAGGAATCGCCGGATCGCCCGGTTTCTGCCTCCGGCCGTCGGCCTCTGTCCCGGTGCCCGGTTCCCAAGATGAAACCCACCGTCGTCCGCGCGCATCGAAGCTGCATCGATGCTTCCGATGATGTCGCCATTGCGTCACCACTGGCCGGAATACCTGATGGAGGGGGCCGAGCTCGCGGCCTTCATGATGTCGGCCGCGATCTTCGGGTTGCTGCTTGGACATCCGGGATCGCCGATCCATCAGGCAATCCCCGACCCGATCGTCCGGCGATTGATTACCGGCATCGCGGTGGGGTGCACGGCGATCGCGATCGTGATGTCGCCGTGGGGGCGGCAATCCGGCGCGCACATGAACCCGTCGCTCACGCTGACGTTCCTGCGTCTGGGCAAGATCGCGCCGTGGGACGCCGCGTTCTACGTCGTCGCGCAGTTCGTCGGCGGGATCATCGGGATCCTGATCGCATCCCTGCTGATCGGGTCGGCACTCGCGAGTCCCGAGGTGAACTACGTGGCGACTCAGCCAGGAGCACCGGGATCCCTGGTTGCGTTCTTCGCAGAGCTGCTCATCTCGTTCGTGTTGATGCTGACGGTGCTCGGCGTCTCGAACAACCGGCAGCTCGCGCGGTTCACTCCGTATTTCGTCGGTGCGCTGATCGCCAGCTACATCACGCTCGAGGATCCGTTCTCGGGCATGAGCATGAACCCGGCACGAACGTTTGGACCTGCGGTCGTGGGCAGCGTGTGGCACGCGCTCTGGGTGTACTTCACGGCGCCGCCGCTCGGCATGCTGCTTGCCGCCGAGATCTACGTGCGCAGACGCGGATTGAGCGCGGTCTGGTGCGCGAAGCTCCATCACGACAATCACACGCGCTGCATTTTCCAGTGCGGGTATACGGTCTGAGACCGGATCAAAGGAATCACCATGAACGCCAGTCCGGCGGGGTACGCCCTTGGCGCGCCGTTGCGTAACGAACGGCCAGCTGGCTGATCGGATCCGAGCGTGAGACCAGAGGAAGTCACCATGAACGCGAATACGCATTACGACGTGATCATCATTGGCAGCGGCGCGGGAGGCGGCACGCTCGCGTACCGCCTTGCTCCATCCGGCAAGCGCATTCTCCTGCTCGAGCGCGGCGACTACGTGCCGCGGGAAAAGGACAACTGGAGCACGCGTGCGGTGAACGTGCTCGGAAAATACAACACCAAGGAACAGTGGGTGGACCCGGACGGGAAGCCGCTCCATCCACACACAAACTACAACGTCGGCGGCAATACGAAGTTTTACGGCGCAGCCCTGTTTCGCTTACGAAAGGAGGATTTCGGCGAGTTGCGCCACTACGGAGGCATTTCACCGGCGTGGCCAATCTCGTACGACGATTTCGAGCCCTACTACACGGAGGCCGAACGCCTGTATCAAGTGCACGGCGAGCGTGGCGTGGATCCGACCGAGCCTCCAGCCACCGGACCGTATGCCTATCCAGCGGTGAGCCACGAACCGCGCATTCAGCAGCTTCACGACGATTTCGTGCGTCTCGGCCGGCGGCCCTTTCACGTGCCGCTCGGCATCATGATCGACGAACGCCATCCGACGACCAGCCGATGCATCCGATGCGAGACGTGCGATGGCCACCCGTGTCTGGTGCACGCGAAGTCGGATGCGGAGGTCGTGTGCGTCGAGCCCGCGTTGAAGTACCCGAACGTCTCGCTCCTGACGAACGCGTACGTCGCGCGTCTCGAGACAACCGTGTCTGGACGGGACGTCTCGAGCGTTGTCGTCGAGCGGAACGGAGCCACCGAGCGCTATTCGGCAGACGTCGTGGTCGTCTCCTGCGGCGCGATCAATTCCGCGGCGCTCCTGCTGCGATCTGCCAACGACCGTCATCCGCGTGGGCTCGCGAACAGCTCGGATGTGGTCGGACGTCATTACATGGGTCACGTCAACTCGGTGTTGATGGCCATCTCGAAGTGCCCGAACCCGACGGTCTTCCAGAAGACGCTGGCGCTGAACGATTTCTATTTCGGGTCCGACGAGTGGCAGTACCCGATGGGGCATATCTCGTTCGTGGGCAAGCTCGATGCAGTGACGCTTTCCGCGGGTGCGCCGGCGATCGCGCCAGGATGGACGCTGGATCTGATGGCTCGTCACTCCCTGGATTTCTGGCTCACGTCAGAAGACCTTCCGGATCCCGGCAATCGTGTCACGCTGGAACGCGACGGCAGGATCAGGCTGTCGTACCGACCGAACAACGAGCAGGGGCACAAGCGTCTCACGGCGAAGCTCGAGGAGCTGATGAAGCAGCAGACGTGCTGCGCAGATCACGGCCATTCGTGCCACGTTGGCCTGTTCGGGCGCAGCCTCTTTGTCGGCCAGCGCATTCCGCTCGCGGGTGTCGCGCACCAGAACGGCACCATCCGCTTCGGAAACGATCCAAAGACGTCCGCGCTCGACGCAAACTGCCGAGCGCATGACGTCGACAACCTGTATGTCGTCGACGCGAGCTTTTTCCCGTCCAGCGGAGCCGTGAATCCCGCGCTCACGATCATGGCCAACGCGTTACGCGTTGGCGATCACCTGTCCGGCCGACTCGGTGCTGGTGCAGAAGTTGCGACGCCGGTCTCAGTTCGCGCGTAAGGGGGTTGTCGTGATCAGGCGTGTCGTAACGATTGCCGTCGCTGTCGGAGGCCTGTGCGTCGTTGCGTGTGGATCCGGCATGAGCGCCGCCGAAACGCGACGCGCGACGGACGTTCCTGCTGGCGTGAGCGCGGTGGACAGCGTCGCGATGGTTGTGGAGGATCTCGATCGCTCCGTCGCGTTCTTTCGGGACGTGTTGACGTTCGACCAAGTGTCGGTTAGGGAAGTCACCGATGAGGAGTACGAGCGCCTCGAGGGCGTGTTCGGTCTGCGGCTCCGGATCGCGCGGATGAGGCTCGGCGACGAGTACCTCGACCTCATGGAGTTCGTCGCACCCGAAGGTCGGCCCGTTCCAGTGGATTCACGATCGAACGATCACTGGTTCCAGCACGTCGCGATCATCGTGAGCGACATGGACCAGGCCTACGCGCGCTTGCGCGAGCACAAGGTTCGGCATGCCTCAACCGGTCCACAGCGGCTTCCTGATTGGAACAGGAACGCCGGTGGCATTCAGGCGTTCTATTTCACGGATCCGGACGGCCACGCGCTCGAGATCCTCTCGTTTCCGCCCGACAAAGGGGCGGCGAAGTGGCATCGGCCGAGCGAACGCTTGTTCCTCGGCATTGATCACACGGCGATCGTTGTCGGGAATACCGACAGGAGCCTGCGCTTCTATCGCGATGGGCTCGGCCTCAACGTCGCGGGTGAGAGCGAGAACTACGGCATCGAACAGGAGCGGCTGAACAATGTCTTCGGAGCGCGGCTGCGGATCACGGGCCTGCGCGCGCCCGCCGGACCCGGCATCGAGTTCCTCGATTACCTCGCACCCACCGACGGCCGGCCTGCGCCGGCGGACGCTCGGCCGAACGATTTGATCGCATGGCAGATGCGCGTCGTGACGAGCCAGGCCGAAGCGGCCACTCGTCGACTGGTCTCGGGGACGTTCGCGTTCGTCTCGCCCGGCGTCGTGAGCCTAAAAGACTCGATACTAGGTTTTCGTCGCGGTGCGCTCGTTCGCGATCCTGACGGGCATCACACGATGATCGTTGAGCGGTAACCTTGCGATTGACTTGTTATGGAGGGGCGGACCCCGCCCCACAAGGGAGAGAAACCGTGACAGCCGAACACGCTCGACTCGAAGAATCGCGACTGCGTCAGGCGCACTGGAAGCGCTGGGGTCCGTATCTCAGCGAACGCGCCTGGGGCACGGTCCGCGAAGATTACAGTCCGCACGGCGACGCGTGGGAGTACTTCCCGCACGATCACGCGCGCTCCCGAGCGTATCGCTGGAACGAGGACGGCCTTGCTGGCATCTGCGATCGCCATCAGAAGATCTGCTTCGCGATCGCGCTGTGGAACGAGCGCGATCCGATTCTCAAGGAGCGGCTGTTCGGCCTGGCCGGCAACGAAGGGAACCACGGCGAAGACGTCAAGGAGTACTACTTCTACGTCGACAGCACGCCGACCCACTCGTACATGAAATACCTCTACAAGTACCCACAGACCGCGTTCCCCTACTCGCAGCTCGTCGAAGAGAACCGTCGTCGAGGCAAGGGAGAAAGAGAATTCGAGCTGATGGACACGGGAGTCTTCGCCGACGACCGGTACTTCGACGTGCACGTCGAATACGCGAAAGCCCGCCCGGAAGACCTGCTCGTCCGGATCACGGTGTCCAATCGCGGACCCGAGCCGGCGCGGCTGCGCGTGCTCCCGACGATCTGGTTCCGGAACACGTGGTCCTGGAGTCCGAACGTTCCTCGTCCCTCGTTGCGCGCCGCGGACGGCAACGGCCTGACGATCGAGCTGCGCGAACCGGACTACGGCACCAGGTGGCTGTCGTGTGAGGGATCCGCCGAGCTCCTGTTCACCGAGAACGAGACGAACTTCAGGCGCGTGTTCGGGTACGACAACGGCGCGCAGTACGTCAAGGACAGCATCAACGACTACATCGTGCTTGGCGATCGCGCTGCGGTGAATCCGGAGCTGACGGGCACGAAGGCGGCCGTCCACTATCCGCTCGAGATCGCCGCCGGCGGTTCCACGACGATTCGCTTGCGGCTGAGCGACGCGCGTCCATCACAGTTTGGGACCGGCGACGATTTCAATGATGTGTTCTCGATCAGGCAGCGCGAGGCGGACGAGTTCTACGCTGCTGTGATTCCAAATCGCCTCTCGACCGACGCTGCGAACGTGATGCGTCAATCACTCGCCGGGTTGTTGTGGTCGAAGCAGTTCTATCACTACGTCGTGAAGGATTGGCTCGAGGGGGATCCTGGTGCGCCGCCTCCGCCGCCGGAGCGCCGCAACGGCCGCAACCACGCATGGCGTCAGCTGTACAACGCGGACGTCATCTCGATGCCCGACAAATGGGAGTACCCGTGGTACGCGGCATGGGATCTGGCGTTTCACTGCGTGCCGCTGGCGCTCGTCGATTGCGATTTCGCGAAGGAGCAGCTCACGCTCATGCTTCGCGAGTGGTACATGCACCCGAACGGTCAACTACCCGCCTACGAGTGGTCGTTCAGCGACGTCAATCCTCCAGTCCACGCGTGGGCAGCGTGGCGCGTCTACAAAATCGAGAAGAAGCGGCGCGGCACCGGTGACCTCGAGTTCCTCAAGCGGGTTTTCCACAAGCTGATGCTGAATTTCACCTGGTGGGTGAACCGCAAGGATGCCGAAGGCATGAACATCTTTCAGGGCGGGTTCCTGGGACTCGACAACATCGGGGTGTTCGATCGCAGTGCGCCGCTGCCGACCGGAGGCTATCTCGAACAATCGGATGGCACGAGCTGGATGGCGATGTACACGCTGAACCTGCTCGCCATCGCGATGGAGCTGGCGCGTCACGAGTCGTGCTACGAGGACGTCGCCAGCAAGTTCTGGGAGCACTTCCTCTACATCGCGCACGCGATGACCAACCGGGGCAACGACGGGATCGATCTGTGGGATGACGAGGACGGGTTCTTCTACGACGTGCTGCACCTGCCGAACGGCGAGCGCAGGTCGTTGAAGGTCCGGTCGATGGTTGGCCTGATCCCGCTCTTTGCGGTTGAAACGCTCGAGCCCGCACTCATGGACCGCTTGCGCGGTTTCCGGACGCGTCTCGAGTGGTTCGTCGATCATCGGCCCGATCTGATTCGCAACGTCGCCTGCATGCGTACGAGAGGCAAGGCCGAGCGGCGGCTGCTGTCGATCGTCAACGCCGACGAGCTGCGTGCGGTGCTGCGCCTGATGCTCGACGAACGCGAATTCCTGTCGCCGTACGGCATCAGGGCATTGTCGAAAGTGCACCGCGATCGTCCGTACGTGCTCGATGTCGACGGCCACGAATACCGCGTCGATTACGAGCCGGCCGAGTCATCGACGGGGTTGTTTGGTGGCAACTCGAACTGGCGCGGCCCGATCTGGTTCCCGGTGAACTTCCTGATCATCGAATCGCTGCAGAAGTTCCACCACTACTTCGGCGACGAGTTCAGGGTCGAGTGCCCGGTCGGATCGGGTCGGATGCTCACGCTCTGGGAGGTCGCGGCCGAGATCTCCCGGCGGCTGTCGCGCATCTTCCTGCGTGGTGAAGATGGGCGGCGACCGGTCTTCGGCACGTCGGAGAAGTTCCAGAACGACCCTCACTGGCGCGATCTGATTCTGTTCCACGAATACTTCAACGGCGACGACGGTTCCGCAGTCGGCGCGAGTCACCAGACGGGTTGGACCGGCCTCGTCGCGAAGCTCCTGCAGCAGAGTGGCGAGGCCGAGTCGGAGACGTCGCGCCGGGAGCGGCATCTCGTCGGCGCAACCTAGGCTTTCGGCTC
>Ga0114129_10002842_pt1 | contig 24194 bp, 26 predicted proteins | sample RhiMetdeltSRZDD1_FD_80071 | JGI IMG/M metagenome (GOLD analysis project Ga0114129, IMG submission 80071) | Populus rhizosphere microbial communities from Tennessee, USA - Rhizosphere MetaG P. deltoides SRZDD1 (version 2) (version 2) | ecosystem: Host-associated > Plants > Roots > Rhizosphere >...
AGCAAGACTCTGCGTCGGCGCATAGATGATGGTCAAGCTCTCAGGCGGAACGCCGCAGGCCTCCAGCACCTTGTCAACGATTTGAGACGGCGGTGGACGCACGCTTTCCAATACCAAGACGGCTTCTTTCGCCGCGTCCCGATACTCGAGCATTTCGAACAGTGGCTCCACTCGGGCAAGCGCCCTGGCAGGTCCAGAACCTAGAGCAAAGAACGCGCCGGAGCCTTGTCCGTGATTGAGCCGCCAACCGGCATATTGCCCGGCCAGACAGGCGATCACCGGATTGCTCGAATGGACCAGGAGTGTCCAAGGCCATCGCGGTGTCATCGCGCTCGAGGTGAGTTGCACCTTCCCCAACCCGCCCATGCAGATCTCGGCAATCGCTAAGCCAGCTGCGATGCTGCCCTGGATGCGGCTACCGGCGTCGACTAAGGTCTCGCCACGTTCGCCTTGTGCGACCGCAATCTTGAGCTCGCCTCTGGCGGCCACGAGCGTTTTGGTCAACACGGCCGCACGGGCGTTCAAGCTGACAGCGGGCGCCTCGTTCATGACAGGCCTTTGGCAAAAAGCCTGCGCACCATCGCACTACGTTTCTCAACGAGTTGTTTCGCTTCGAGCGTCGTCGCCCCCCGCGCGAACACTGAACACAGCGGTTGCTCGGCCTCGATTCGACCGCCGGGGACGGGCCGATCGGCGGTCCATTCGGGCCAATCGAAGGCGGGCGCCGCCAAGATGTCCTTTCGCGCATAAACTATGGCGCCAGCCATTGCAGTTCGATAGGTCGGTGCTGACGAAGGCAATGTGCCGCGGCAGGCGTCGAGATGAAGAGCGAACAGCGACGTACCTTCCGGCTCGAACAGGTCAAAAGTCGCGCCGGGCCGAGGATTGACCTCAAGCAGCTGAAAAGCATCTCCATCGAGGACAAAATCTGCACTGTTCAGACCAACGAGCGGCATGATCGAATTGAGCCGCCTGAGCGCCGCGATCATGGCCTCCTTCACACGCTCAGCAATCGGCGCGGGCCGAACAGCTCCGCCATAGCGGAAGGGATGCCGCGGTGTCGGCGCCGTCCATTGCGCGCTGAACCCGAGTACTAATATGTTGCTGCCATCGCCAAGCAGCAGTGCGGAAACCGGCTCGCCATTGACGCGGCGTTGATAATAGATGTCCTTGTTGTGCTTTTTTCCCTTGTCAGCGGACCTAATGTGCCAACCTCCCGCGCCGCCGATACGCTTCGCCAGCCAGCCCTCCTCATCATCCAGCGAAGGCACCAGCGATGTCTCTGGGTGCGGAATGTTGGCTTCGCGACACCTTGCTGCAAACCCAATTGGGTCCTTGGCGCGCGTGATGGTTTCCGGGCTGTTGCCAAGAAGCGGCCATCGTTGACTGATCGTTGTCAGCAGGTCGGCACGGTCCTCGAAACCGCTGCCGCAGACAACGCCGACGCAATTACGGCTGTCGGCCAAAGTTTGCAAAGCGGTGATCAATCTATCGCCATTTATCGGGCGCGCGAAGCTGACGCGGATGTGAGCGGCAGCAGCGGCGATCGTATCCTGATCGCCGAAACCGTCGGCAACCAGCGGCACGTACCCGCCCCGCCGCGCCGACGCGGCAAGCGCTCGGCCCGAGGGAGCCGCTATCAGAACGAGACCTTTATCCATTGAGTTCACGCGCAAGCGTGAACGCGTCGCGGAAATCCAAACTCACGGGCTTTGTCGCTTCGATCATCTTCTTGAACAAGCCAAACTCGGTCTTGTACTTGATGTTACCGATCGCGAGCGGACCCACTCCCAGCGTGCCATGCGAATTAACTTCTGTCCCACTCGCCATCATATCGAGACCTTCAATGCCGGGAGGTGGAACCGCGTTCACGTCGGCGGCGATAAGGAGTTCTTTCGCCGCTTCGAGTTGCGCGCGCGACAGGATTTGTACGCCAGCGCGGCCGGCGCACAAGGCGATCTCGCTCACCGACAGGATCCCGCTTTTCTTGTTCTCGTCGCTGCCATCAGCGGCGCGAACCTCGACGTCGAAGCGTGCTTTGATCTCTGCGGCTCCGTCGCTCACCCGCTTGATGCCGTCATAGCCGACAAGCGTGACATCAGCACCTTGCAGAGCCGCGATGACGGCGGCGGAAAATCCGACGACGCCGGTTGCGCCGAACACTGCGACGCGGACACCTTTGAGTTGCCTGCCTTTCTTTTCACGTAGCAACTTCTCAACACAGGCGACCATTGCGGCCGCCGTAGTAAATGAACCTGCCGGATCGGCAAAGAATGAAATACCGAATGGCGGCACGAGCGCCTTCTTGGCGGTCTCGAGCATGTCCAATGCCATTATCGCTTGCCTGCCCCCAAAGAAGACGCCGGTCTTGACTGCTATTTTTGGAGGGCGAGAGAAAATTGCGTCCTGTACGAGACTGGTCACTTCCGCCAGCGTGACGTTGGTGTAGGGAATGGCAGCGTCAAAGCCGGCATCAAGAGCCATGTTCAGGTCGAAGGGGCTCATATGCCCGAGCGGGGTCAGCATATGCAGGATATGCTTTTCAGCCACATCCGCCTCCTGGCCAGATCATAGATCAGGCATCGCCGCAACCATGGCAACGTCTATATCTGCGCCGCGATTGAGCCCCTTGCAAGCGATGATGTCCAGGGTTGCGCAGCGCGGGTGGTTGCGCGCGAAGGCGACCAAACGTTTCGCTTCATAAAGCGAGCGCACAAATGCAAATCCAGTCGGGCCCCACGAACTTTGACCAATGCCGAGCGCTCCTTGGCTTTCAAGAAGTTCGAGCGCCGCGGCGACATCGGGGCTGGCAAATGCATGGCCCCCCTGCAGCGGGGCAAAATAGGCGCCCAGAATTGTCTGCATCTGCTTGATTGCCGCGGCAAAAGAAACGAGATCCGCTTCCGCAAGCGCCGGTAGCGCCTGCATTAACACAAGGTGGCAGATGTGCGCAGCGTCCGTGGCAGCAAATGCTGGCAAACGAGCAAACGTTGCGCTCTCCTCTTCTCCGTGCACGCCAATGCGTTTGCGGTCGAGAACAAGCAGGATACGCCATTCGTCCGGGAAAGGTATTCTACTAACGATTGGCGCCACGCGGGTTCTATCTCCACATCCGCCGTCAACGACTACACCGCCTAAATCGAATAGACCGATACCCACGCCTGAACGACGGCCGCGCCCAAGGCGAAATGCATCGCCACGGATGTCGAGTGGCATGTTGTGTAGCGTGCGGAGACCGGCAGCAAGCGCAAGCGCGAGCTGTGTGCCGGAGCCAAGTCCGGCGTGACCCGGAATAGCTTCTGCAATTTGCACGTGATGAACATCCTCTAGCGAGAGCAGGACTTGCAGACGCTCGAGATCACGGCGCGCGCGTTCGCTGTCTGGTCCGCTCACCCGCGGCACCGCGGCTCTAGAAATGACAACGCGCGTTCGCAGGTCGCTGATCGCGAGACCCAAGCTGCCGAAACTCCGTCCAAGCTCGCCGTTCAGATCAAGGAATCCCAGATGCAGCCTGGCCGAAGCGGTAACTGTCACGCTGTTCGGCCCTCTACTCAAGCGTTTGCTCCCGGACAGGGTTTTTCATCTATGCAAACCGGACTAGACTGCGACAGTTGGACCCGCTTGGCAATCCGAACAGATCGGATTGATCGCCCACGAGAAAGGCTTCTCATCATGATGGCAGAAGCAATCAAGGAACGCACATACAGCGAAGACGAGATCAAGGCGCGACTCGCCCGCGACTTGCCGCATTGGTGGTTAGAAGGCGGCTGGATTCGCCGCAAGTTCCGCACCAATAGCTGGAAAGGCACATTGATGGTTATCAACGCAGTCGGCCACTTGGCTGAAGCAGCGTGGCACCACCCCGACATCACCGCTTCCTACGCGTGGGTCGAGGTTCGCCTGCAGAACCACGCGGCCAAAGGGGTTACCGACAAGGATTTTGAATTGGCCAAGAAGATCGAAGAGGTGGTTCAGTGGCAGCCCGCCAAAGAAGGAGGCTCGCTGGAGGGCACGCCGCAACAGGATGCACGCTTCGCCTATATCAAATACGACAAGTAAGGTTGGACGTAACAATAGATTGACGACGACTGAACACGCCGCACGACAGGAAACGGCATGGCTGAAGCTTGGATTCGCGGCAAGTCAGCCGCGCTCGGTGCCGCGATCGCGGAAGCTGCAAGCCTCTTGTCGGCTAGCCGCTTGCCCGTGATTGCCGGCCTCGGCACCGATGTTGCCGGGGCTCGCGCCGCAATCAAACTAGCGCAAAGCGTGGGCGGTGTAGTCGATCATATGCATTCCGAGGTCCTGCTGCGCGACCTCGATGTCATGCGCGAAGCGGGAATGATGGTGACCACGCCGAACGAAGCCCGCGTGCGCGCGGACTTTCTTCTGCTGGTCGGTCCCGGATTGATCGAAGCTTGGCCCGCTTTACCCGAAAGGCTATTTGCCAATCGCCGTATTGTCTGGCTTTGCCCGGATGCTGGAGCTAGGCCCGAAAACACGCCTAAAAATATGGTCGTCGTCGGCGACGATCCCTTTGAATTGCCAGTCATCCTTGCCGCCCTGCGCGCGCGTTGCGCCGGAAGACCGGTGGCGCATCCACCGCTTGCCTTGGCGACAATCGATTCGCTCATGGCGGAACTGAAAAAAGTTCGCTTCGGAGTTGCAATATGGTCGGCAACTCAGCACGACAGTCTCACCATCGAGATGTTATGCGGTCTGGTGGACGATCTTAACAACGGGACGCGCTTTTCCGGTCTGCCTTTGGCAGCCGCCGACAATGTCGCCGCAGTGCAACAGGTGGCCGGTTGGATGACCGGCTTTCCTTTACGCACAGGATTTGGCCGCGGGTTCCCTGAACACGACTCCTGGCGCTTCGACGCATCGCGTCTCATCGATAGCGGCGAAGCTGATTGCGCACTATGGATTTCCGCTTATGGCGCACGGTCGCCGACTTGGAAGCGCTATCTACCGCTTGTCGCGCTCACCGCCAGACCCGACTCGCTAGGGGCCGATGTCACTATCGCTGTCGGCCGACCAGGCATCGACCACGATGCCGTCGAGCATCTCGCGATAACCGAAACGCTTTCAGCGGTGAGCGCCAGCAAACCAAGTACTGCAATGTCAGTGGCAAGCGTTATCGGCAGGATCAGGGCAGCGCTGCCAGCGGCACGGCCATGCTGACCCGTCTTGCCGGCGGACGCGTGATCGATCCGCAGAACGGGCGTGATGCCGTCGGGGATGTCTTCATCCGCGACGGACGCATTGTCGATGCGCCGCCCGGCGGTACCGCGGACGAGACATATAACGTTTCAGACAAGATCGTCATGGCCGGCGCTATCGACGTGCATTCCCACATCGCGGGCAACACCGAGACGATGGGCCGCTTGTTGTTGCCTGAGCAGCGCTACTCTTCGGATCTCGTTCATCCCGGTCACTTCCCGCAACCGCGGGGGACGTGGAATACCTTCGAGACCGGCCGAATCTACGCAACGATGGGTTTTACGACAGTCGTTGAGCCCGCAGTGCTGCCGCATCACGCCATGCAGGCGCATCTTGAATTGGCTGACATTCCAATCATCGACAAAGCAACGCTGACGGTGCTCGGAAATGACGATTTTCTGCTCAGCCTCCTGCATCGCCGCGAGGGCCCTGACGCAATGCGCGACTATGTGGCATGGACACTCGCCGCATCTCGTGGACTTGGCATCAAGGTGATCAACGCAGGAGGCGTCGCCGCCTTCAAGGACAATTTGCGCGCATTCTCGCTTGACGATGAAGTGCCCGATTACGGCGTATCCTCACGCACCATTATGAAAGCGCTTCAACGGGCCGTGCACGAGCTGAAACTGCCCCATCGGCTGCACGTCCATTGCAATAATCTCGGCATAGCTGGCAGTGTCGAGACCGCGCTGGCAACAATCGCCGCTGCGGAAGGCCTTCCGCTGCATCTCGCGCATCTGCAATTTTATGGCTATGGCAAGGAAGGCCCCCGCGGCTTCTCCTCCGGCGGTGCGCGTCTCGCAGAGGCGATAAATGCGGCCCGGTCCGTGACCGTCGACGTCGGTCAGGTCATGTTCGGACAGACCGTCACGATTTCATGTGATGTCCTGCGACAGTTTAACGCCCGCAACGGGGCGCGTCCGAAGAAATGGATGATTTGCGACGGGGATTCCAACGGCGGCGGCGTCGTACCCTACAACTATCGTCGAACCGATTTTTTCAACGCAGTGCAGTGGGCGGTGGGCCTCGAACTGTTCCTGTTAACGAAAGATCCCTGGCGCGTATTCTTTACCACCGACCATCCCAACGGCGCACCATTCACTGCCTATCCCGATATTCTGGCCCTGCTGATGGATCGCGACTTGCGGGCGGAATGGATATCGCGCCTGCCAAAAGAGGCGATGGCGGTGACTACACTGGCGTCTATTGCCCGCGAATACACCCTCACCGAAGTTGCGATCATGACGCGCGCCGCACCGGCCAAACTTCTCGGCCTCAAAGACCGCGGCCATCTTGGTCCTGGTGCGCTCGCCGATGTTGCTGTCTACGAGACCGACACTGACAAAGCCAAGATGTTCCGCGAGGCCGCACTCGTGTTCAAGAACGGGGAGCTTATCGTGCGTGATGGCGCGCTGCTTGACTGTCCCTACGGTCGCACCCTCAGCGTGCACACTGAACGCGAGCGCGCGATCGAGCGGCGCATGCGCGGCTACTATGAGGAACGCTACGGACTTTCACCCGACTTTATGACAGTGGCTGACGCAGCAATTGGTCGCCCGGAGTCTTTCGAAACCATTCCATGTCTCAATTGACCGTGAACGGCATCCGCGTGGATGACACTTTCGCCGAAGCCTTCGAGATGCGGGCAACGGCCCTAACAATCACCGCACACAATGCGGCTTGGGCACGCCAGGCAGCCGCAACCATGACAGGGTTCGCAACTTCGGTGATTGGTTGCGGTTGCGAGGCCGGCATCGATCGTGTCCTCAATCCTGACGAAACGCCCGATGGCAGACCGGGCGTGCGGGTACTTCTTTTTGCCGTCTCCACCAACGAGTTGCAAAAACAAGTGCAGGCCCGCGTAGGCCAATGCGTGCTGACAAGTTCGGGATCGGCCTGTTACGCGGGGCTGGAAGCGGAAGAAAGATTAAAGCTTGGCAACGCGGTGCGCTTTTTCGGCGACGGTTGGCAAATCTCCAAGCGCTTTGGCGACAAGCGCTACTGGCGCATACCGGTGATGGATGGTGAATTCATTTGTGACGCGACCACCGGTCTCAGCAGAACAGCCGTCGGTGGCGGCAATATTATCGTCATGGGCGCGACCAATGAGACGACACTCGCTGCAACCGAACTCGCAGTCGAGGCCATCGCGGCAGTGCCAAATGTGATCATGCCATTTCCGGGCGGCATCGCGCGTTCCGGCTCCAAGGTCGGCTCGAAATACAAAGGAGTGCCCGCTTCAACCAATGACGCCTATTGCCCGACCTTGCGAGGAGCGAGCAACAGTGCGCTCGACCCAGACATCACATCGGTTCTGGAGATCGTTATCGACGGCCTCACCTCTGATTCCGTTGCCGCCGCCATGCGGGCCGGCGTGCGCGCCATTTTGGCACTGGGCCCGGAACGGGGTGCTTTACGCATTGGTGCAGGAAACTATGGAGGCAAGTTGGGCTCACATCATTACCATCTCAAGGATTTGTTGCCGTGAGTCCGCTCGTATTCACGTTGCGGGACGCACCCCTACAGCGACTCGATCTGGCGCCCCTAGCGCCGGATCGTTTGGTTGGTCTGAGCGAAAGCAAGATAGCTACCATCCAACTACAGACGACGCGCGAACGTGTGCTTGCTGGGGATGTATTCAAGATCCGTACGGGCGAAGCTACGCAAATCCGCTTCGAGGGCGGCAGCGAGCGCTTCGACCGCATTGGTGCTGGTATGAGCCAGGGCGAAGTCATTGTTGACGGCGCCGTCGGTATCCAGGCCGGCCGCTTAATGCAGGGCGGCAGACTTGCCATCGCCGGAAATGCCGGACCCTGGGCAGCGTCCGGCATGACCGGCGGCATCCTCGCGATCTCTGGCCATGCCGGCGATCGGCTCGGCGGTCCTCTCGCCGGCGAGACCGTCGGCATGCGCGGCGGCGTGGTCATCGTTCGCGGTAACGCCGGGGCACGCGCCGGCGACAGGATGCGACGCGGGGTGATCATCGTTGAAGGCAAGGCTGACAGCTACGTGGGCAGCCGCATGATCGCGGGTACAATTATCGTGGGCGGGCGTGTCGGCCGACTACCCGGTTATCTTATGAACCGTGGCACCATCGTCACTATAAATGGGAGCGATGGCTTGTCTCCAACGTTCGCCGACTCAGGCGTGCACGAGTTACTCGCCACTGCCCTGATGGCTCGCTACGTCGAGACTTACAGCCGCGAAGTTGCTGCGACGCTGCGGCGGCCCTGGCGGCGATTGCTCGGCGACATGGCAGTCATTGGTAAAGGGGAGATTTTCTATCCATCCGTTGCGAACTAAGCTCGTCAGACTCAGTTAATTACCGTAGGATAGGCTGTTCGTGCGGAGATATGCGCCGTGGGCTTGCTCGAACTGGTGATCACCGTGTGTGCCATCGCAGATCCGACGCTTTGCGAAGATCAGCGACTTCAGTACGTGTCAGGTGCGTCACTGCGACAGTGCGCCATGGGCGCGGCGCCTTACATCGCACAATGGATCGGCGAACGTCCGAAATGGATGGCGGTGCGCTGGCACTGCGAATACTTGGGCCAGAAAAAGATCTGATGCTGGTGCTTGATACTCGATGATGCTGCCCGACGCGCGCGCCAAGCGCGACGCTTTTCTTGCTTCAATCGGCTCTAGTTCGCTCATCATGGGCATCCTCAACGTAACGCCCGACTCGTTCTTCGACGGTGGACAATTCCTTGCCGTAGGAGACGCCATTGACCATGTCCGGTGTATGATCGCCGACGGTTGCGATATCATCGACATTGGCGCCGAGTCGACTCGGCCAGGCGCTAAACCGATCGATGAGGCAGAGGAGATAGCCCGGCTCGACCAAGTCCTCGCGGTGGTGACCACGTTCGACGTCCCGATGTCGATCGACACGACTAAGGCGGCGGTGGCGGCACGCGCGCTGTCGCACGGAGTCATTCTTGTCAATGACGTCTGGGGCCTGCAGAAAGATCCGCGCATGGCGGATGTCGTGGCAGAAGCCGAAGCCGCGGTCGCGATCATGCACAATCGCGCCGAAAAAGATGAGAATCTCGATATTATTGGTGATGTTCGCTCTTTCTTCGAGCGCTCACTTGCAATTGCAACACATGCTGGAATTCCCAAGCACCGTATTATCCTCGATGTCGGCATAGGGTTCGCCAAGACCAGTCGCCAAAACCGCGAAGTCATCCGCCGTCTAGGCGAACTCAAGGACTATGGACTGCCCCTTATGGTCGGCGCGTCGCGAAAAAGATTTCTCGGCTCGCTGACCGGCGACGGGATCGAGGGAACGCTATTCGGGACACTTGCGGCGAGCCTTGCGGCGGTCGCCGCTGGCGCCGCGATCGTGCGCGTGCACGACGTTGCAGAGCACGCTGCAGCATTGCGCGTCTTTCAGGCTATCCGCGATAAATGAAGATTTACTCGGAAGGAGCTATCACTTGCCGCATTCGGTGAGCTGTTTCTCCTCGATGGTGAAAACAGCGCCCTCCTTTACATCGATATTGCGCACAATGCATACGCGGCCGATCTTGTCGGCAATCTTTACGTCATAGCGCCCCGGTTTTACGTCGGTGATTCGCAGGCGTTCGTCGTGATCGACAGTCCCGTCACGATCGTTCTTGCACTGATTGATTCCCCATTGGTCCATGCCCGCAGGCGAAATCTGAAGCGCAGTAATCGTGTAAACAGTCAAATTCCAGAAGCGAATGGGCTTGTCTTGGGCGTGCGCTCCGGAATTCATAAGCGCGAGCGCGATACCCACGATCGTCAGTCTGCACATGTCGTTCCTCCCAGCGGGCTCCGGGCATGGAGGCGGCTGTCTATTGTTTCAAGAGGCGGTCGCGATTCACAGCCCGGTCGAAGTTGCGGGCATCTTCAAGACCGATAGGGGCTGTCAATCGCGCGGAAGCAAGATCGGTTCCAAGAAAATCAGCGCCAGACACTGTTGCACCGGTGAGATCGGCCCCGCTGAGATCGGCGCCCCGCAGCGAGGCACCCGAAAGATTGGACTTCTTGAGCGACGCGAATTGCAGTTCGGCGCGAGACAGGTCCGCATTGCGCAGATCAGCACCGTCAAGTCGAGCCGATTTTAGAACGGTATGCATCAACCCCATGGACTGATTTTTCATGTCGGCAGCAAGATTCGCGCCGGTGAGCTTGGCATCGACGAGGCTCGCCCCGCTCAGATCAGCTACAACTCGCGCTCCCGAGAGATCGGCGCCGTCGAGCCGGGTGCGCAACATTTGTGCGGCAAATAAATTGGCACGTTGCAGGCTGGTGTGACTGAGATCCGCCTCAAGCAGCCAGGCCTGGTCGAGGATCGCGCGATCAAGCTTTGTGCCGACGAGCTTGGTCTTGTTGAGGCGCGCGGTGCGAAAAATCGCACCGGAGAGGTCGAGCCCGGAGAGATCGAGCCCCGACAACTTCTTGCCGGTAAAGTCAGCGGGATGGCTGGGCGTGGCGGCCGCCGCTTTGGCGGCGACCTCGTCGCGTGTCATTTCCGCGGTGGTCATCTCAGGCGAGCTCAGATCGACATGACGCATCATGTCCTGTCCCGCCGCGGGAAACGCGACGCACACGCAAAGCATCAGTGTGGCGACTGATCTAGCCGGCATGTGTTTTTCGCATCCAAGTGACATTCAGGCAGATATTTGCTCCTCGTAGTGCGAAGAACAAGTCTCGCCCCGATCTCTAGCCAGGCGCTGCTCTTAAGCGTTCTACGGCACCGGGCAGATCGGACATCGCGGCGATAACAATGTCGGCGCCGGCCATCTTAAGCCGCTGAGCGAGCTCCACTGTCGCGTGACTTGCGCCGGCAAAACCGACCGTCTTCATCCCTGCCGAAACAGCGGCCTGAATGCCCAGCGTTGAGTCCTCGATGACGATGCAATTGGCAGGTAATGCTCCGAATGAGCGAGCGGCGAGCAAGTAAAGATCTGGCGCAGGCTTGCCGTGCTCAACTTGGTCGGCACTGAAGATATTGTCCCCAAACAGCCCGTTAAGGCCTGTAATTTCGATCGAGAGATCAACCCGCTCTCGGGTGGAAGAAGATGCGACACAGCGTGGGTAAGGCAACATATCCAGGGCCTCGCGAACACCTTTGACAGGCTGGAGCTCGCGCCGGAAACGCTCGAAAAGCCGCTGTCCCGCCGCTGCTCCCAGGTCGCCGGGCATTGGGAACGATAGCAGCGCCTCCGCAGATTCCAGAACATCGCCAAGACGGAGGCCAGAGAAAATCTGGAGGGCCTGCTGGGTCGTCATAGGGCGGCCAAGCGCAGTCATCAACTCGGCCAAAGCCTCATGGGCGAGTAGTTCAGAATCAACCAGCACGCCGTCGCAATCAAAGATCAGTAGCGTCATGCTTCGCGATCGAATGTCTGACTAGCCGTGGCCGCTTATTCGGCTCGATACCTCGTCGACAATTTTGGCGATCTCCCGCTCTGAGCGAGTAGATCGCGGTGTCGCAAGCGGAATTTCAGCAACGATCTGCGCCGGCCGCGGAGACAGCAGGAAGATCCGGTCAGCAAGCCGGACCGCCTGTTGAAGATCATGGGTCACAAGCAGAGTTGTAATCGGGCGGCTTTCTATCAAGGTCGCTAGTTGTGCGCGCAGTCGCTCTGCCAAAGCTTCATCAAGGGACACGAGCGGTTCATCAAGCAGCAGCAAGTCCGGGTCGATCGCAAGTGCTCGCGCCAGCGCAACGCGGCGCGCAAGCCCAAGCGAAAGTTCGCCCGGATAGTGCAGATAATGCGCCTCCAGATCCAACACTTCGAATAGAGACGCAAGCATCTCAGGGGTGATGCTTGGCGCGACGAGACGCACGTTGTCATCGACAGTACGCCAGGGAAGCAAGCGTGGTTCCTGGAAGACCATCCCAAGTCGGCCTGATAACGGTCGCGTTATCGTCCCATTAAAATCAACATCAAGCCCGGCAATGATTCGAAGAATCGTAGTCTTGCCGCAACCGGACGGACCGACGATAGCGCCGACTTCACTCTGCCTAAGATCGAAACGGATATCGCGCAAAACGTCGAAGCGCTCGCCTGACGCTGCGGTGAACGCCTTGTGCGTTATACGGACCTTAAGGTGCCCGGTTTCGCCAGCGGGATGCGCGTCGTTCAATGGGCTGCACCACTGCGGTTTCGATAATGAGAATGACCGTTACAAACGCCAGCGCGTAGGCAAGAATAAGCGTCACGTCAAATAACTGAAAGGCCACGCCGATTTGAAATCCTATGCCATTCGGGAGCCCAAGCAATTCGACGATGAGCACGATCTTCCAAACCAACGAAAGGCCGGAACGCCCCGCCGCAGCGAGATAAGGCGCGAGCTGCGGCAAAACGACATGCCACAAGACCTTTCCTCGTGGCAGGGCAAAGACGCGCGCCATTTCATCAAGGCTGGTATCCAGAGCGCGAGCACCTTCGCGCACCGCAACTACGGTGTTCGGTAATTTGTTGATTGCGACCGCCAATACGCCTGCAATCTCTGTGAGCCCACCCCAGATGAAGGCCAGCACAATAATCACCAGCGCCGGCAAATTCAGCAACACGATCAGCCACGGATCGCCGATCCGATCGGCAATCTTTACCCGGCCCATAAGCAGCCCAATCGCGGTGCCGGCTATCATGGCAATCGTGAAGGCCGCGAGAACCCGTGCCAACGTCACGCCAAGCTGAAAGAACAGATCGCCGCTTTGCGCCTGCACGGCGATTGCGGTCAACACTTTGACCGGTCCCGGCAGCATCTGGGGTCCCGCAAAAAAAGAGGCCAGCCACCAGATTGCAAGGAACAGTGCAAGTGAGATCAACCGCACCATAGTTTAATTTGGAATGCCCGGCCGATAGAAAGTCCCGGGCGCAAGTTCTTCCCCCTCTCCGACCAATGCTTTACCGCCGAGCTTAAGCAGCACTCGATAAAGTGCGCTTGCATCCTTCTCCTCGGAATCGACCGGCCGGCCGGGAATGCCTTGGCGATAGCGGTCACGGTAGATATTCAGGCTGGCGGTGTCGCGCGCGCCAACCAATGGCGCGATCCGCTCCCATTCGGCGTCCGACTTCAGCAGGATCTGGTTGGCCTGTCGGGTGACGTCGAGAAACCGGTTGATAGTCTCGCGATGCGCCGCCGCCCATGTTCCATCGAAGACATAGCCAATCATCGATAACGGACCGGTCACGCCGAAATTCGGCAGCAGCTCGTCTATACCGACAAGTTGGCGCAAGCCGCGCGTTTCCAGGTGCGCACAAAAATTCCAGTAATTAAGCGTCGCATCGAAGTCGCCATGGAGCATTTTACCTGCAAGCAAGGCGGGCGAGCCGTATATCACCTTTGCCTGTGTGCCTAGATCAATACCCTTTTGCTTTGTCGCGGCTCGCAACAGCAGCCAACTCTTATCAAGCGGCCCCCCTGCGACCGCGAGGGTTTTATCTTGCAGATCGGCGAGAGTTCTGATCGATGAATTCTTGGGGACCATCACGGCGCCAAGCGCCGTCGAATAAGGATAGAAAACGAGCTTGGCGCCGAGTTCACGTTCTCGGGAAACCCACAGCCAGTCCGCCGCGGCAACGTCGACGGAGCCGCCACGCAGCGCGATCTTTCCGGCTTCCGGGGTTGCCAATTCCAAGGTCGTGATGGTGATGCCGACCTGCTTGTCCATTTGGTGCGCGCGTATCACGTCGAGCACCCAAGCAACCGTGCCCGTTTTCTGAACTGCCAAACGGATCACGTCGGCCGGAGCGCGATCCACCGAAAAGCAGACAGCGGCGGCGACACAGAACCCGGTGAGAGTGCGCAAATTCGACATGACGAATCTTGCAGGCTGAACTGTGCAAAGTGTCAGGCAGAAATCCGTTTCGGTCCTGATTATAGGAGCGTATTTGCATTGACGCTGCCAAGCAGCCTGCGACACTGTTGCCAATCCAGCAACGCAACGGTCTTGAGTGAACGACATCGAGGGCTATCATCGTCCGTCCCAATCTGGGCGCAAGAGACGCGTAATGTTGAGGTTACCTGAAGGCGTCGCAGGCGTTGGCTTTGCGCTGGTGTTCGCAGTTGCAACGCAGGCGACTGCGCAAACCAACGACTACCCGACCGAGGCGAGAGCGGACTACGTTTTTGCGTGCATGAAGACGAACGGTGACACGCAAGTCGCCTTGCGACAGTGCTCCTGCTCGATCGACGTCATCGCCACGCTGCTCTCCTACGACCGCTATGTGGCGGCGCAGACTGTGTTGAGCCTGGCGCAAGTTCCCGGTCGGTTTGGCGCCATGTTTCGCGGCCCCGAGCCGACAAAAGAAGCAGTAAAAAATTTGCGACAAGCGCAAGCCGAAGCCGAGGTGCGGTGCTTCTAATTGCTGCGGTGGTACTTCTCGGTACGTGCCGAGATGTCGCGTATATGTTTTTTAGTTGCGGCCGGTAGGACGCAAGCATAGACTTCAACTCGGTTTCCGGCTTCAAAGGGCGCCAGTCGAACGGGAATACTGACGCTTTTCGTAAGCTAGGCGGGGCATCTTGCGAAATGCCCCAGATGCCACGCTGCGCTGTGACACGCTGCCGGAAGCGCTTCCCAATGCACGGGTGCCGACACGCGGCACGTTGAGTGCTGTTGCGCCGGTCAACCCGCGACAATTTCGCAGGGAGGACTCGGATGCGTTATCTGCTTTTAACCAGCTGTGCCGCGGCCGCTTTGGTTGCTTCTTCAGCGAGCGGCAACGAGCAATTGCAAAAAATGTCACAGAACCCAAAAGAGTGGGTGATGCCCACGGGGGACTACGCAAATACCCGCTATTCGCAACTTAAGCAGATCACTGCTGATAACGTTGGCAAGCTGCAAGTTGCATGGACCTTCTCGACCGGCGTATTGCGCGGTCACGAAGGCGGCCCGTTAATCATTGGCGACGTAATGTATGTGCATGGGCCCTTCCCCAATCCAGTTTTCGCGCTGGATCTCAACAACGATGGCAAGATCCTCTGGAAATATGAGCCGAGACAGGACCCGAACGTCATTCCTGTGATGTGCTGCGATACCGTCAACCGCGGCTTGGCTTATGCGGACGGCAAGATTTTCCTGCACCAGGCCGATACCACGTTGGTCGCGCTCGACGCCAAGACAGGTAAAGTGGTTTGGCAAGCAGTAAACGGCGATCCCAAAAAGGGCGATACCGGGACGTCGGCGCCGATGGTTGTAAAGGACAAGGTCCTGATCGGTATATCCGGCGGCGAGTTCGGCGTGCAGTGCCACGTGACTGCATACAATCTCAGCGACGGCAAATTGGCATGGAGAGCCTATTCGGGAGGACCAGACGATCAGATCCTGGTCGACCCGCAGAAGACAACGGAACTCGGTAAGCCGGTTGGAGCAAACTCGAGTCTCAAAACTTGGCAGGGCGATCAATGGAAGATCGGCGGCGGCTGCACTTGGGGCTGGATCTCCTATGACCAGCAGCTGAATCTCATTTATTACGGCTCGGGAAATCCTTCGACTTGGAATCCAAAGCAAAGGCCGGGCGACAACAAATGGTCGATGACGATCTTCGCCCGTGACCCTGACAATGGCATGGCCAAGTGGGTCTATCAAATGACGCCCCACGACGAGTGGGACTATGACGGGGTCAACGAGATGATCCTCGCCGACGTCGATGTCGGCGGCACTACTCACAAGGGACTCGTCCACTTTGACCGTAACGGGTTCGCCTACACCCTCGACCGCACAAATGGAGCCCTGCTGGTGGCCGAGAAATACGACCCAACGGTCAATTGGGCCACCAAAGTCGACATGGACAAGAATTCGAAGACCTATGGCCGCCCGTTGGTCGTGTCACAGTATTCGACTGAGCAGAACGGCGAAGACAAAAATACGAAAGGCGTGTGCCCTGCCGCACTAGGTACCAAGGATGAACAGCCAGCGGCGTATTCGCCGGACACCAAACTTTTCTACGTGCCGACTAACCATGTCTGCATGGACTACGAGCCCTTCCGTGTTTCTTACACTGCGGGCCAGCCCTATGTTGGGGCAACGTTGTCGATGTATCCACCTCCCGGCAAGAAGAACATGGGCAACTTCATCGCCTGGGATGCCGGCAAGGGGAAGATCGTATGGTCGGTTCCAGAGCTGTTCTCGGTGTGGTCAGGGGCTCTGGCTACTGCCGGCGGCGTCGTCTTCTACGGCACGTTGGAAGGTTATCTCAAAGCGGTAGATGCCAAGACCGGAAAGGAGCTTTATAAATTCAAGACCCCGTCCGGCATCATTGGCAACGTGACGACCTACGAGCACGGTGGCAAGCAATACATTGCCATTCTGTCGGGCGTCGGCGGCTGGGCGGGCATCGGGCTCGCTGCGGGCCTGACCGACCCGCAGGACGGCCTCGGCGCCGTCGGCGGCTACGCCGGCTTGCGCGATTACACTTCGCTTGGTGGCCAGCTCACGGTATTTGCGCTGCCCGGCAGTTAAAGTCCGGCACGCAGTCTAAGCACAGTGGACCCGGAGCGTCGTCTTTGGCAGCGCTCCGGGTCCGATTGTAAAAACCGCAAGCCATTAGGTGATGCGAAGTCACAGAGGAAACTCCGTGAAACGGCCTAACTTTGCGCCTGCGATACTCGTCGCGGTCGTGCTCGCATTTGGCGTTACTCGCGCGGCCGCAGACGGTTCTGGCGATCCGAAAGCGGTGAAAGAGGATAACGGCAAGTATTTTGATAAAGACGATACGCCGACTTTCAAAATCGAGAACGATGGCACGGTGGATTGGTACACTTATTCCGGTTTCCGCCGTTATCATTCCGATTGCCACGTCTGCCACGGGCCTGACGGAGAAGGCTCGACCTATGCGCCTGGCCTCAAGGACGCACTAAAATCAATTAGCTATGCCGATTTCGTCGGAGCAGTAGCAAGCGGGCGCAAAAACGTTAACACGGCAGCCGAGAAAGTGATGCCCGCATTTGGGACCAATCCGAATGTGATGTGTTATATCGACGACATTTTTATCTACTTGCGTGCGCGCGCTAACGATACCGTCTCACGTGGACGTCCCGCAAAGCGCGCTGAGAAGCCGAAAGCAGCAGAAGAGGCCGAAATTAAATGCCTGGGTCCAGCGCGCTGAGCGCAAGTCGACAGGGCGCATTCAAGCAGATGAACGTGAGTTGCATGGCATGAAGCTTTGGAGTCGTCTCATAATTTGCGCAGGTCCGGCTGTGTTCGCGAGCACGGTAGCGTTCGCGCAAATGGCGCCGCCGGCAAACCCACCGGGCGCGTCGCAATCTCAGGGTCCATTCGAACTGGTTGATCCGAAAGTGTTCCGAGTATGTGCAGATCCGCACAACCTGCCCTACTCGGACACTAACGGCGCCGGTTTTGAAAACAGGATTGCCGAATTATTCGCGAAAGAATTGGGCAAGGGCATATCTTTCACGTGGTTCCCAAACGCGCCAGGTTTTGTGAGCAGAACACTGGCACTCTACAAGTGCGACATCATCATGGGCGTGCCCCAAGGCGATGACATTGTTCAGGTTACAAATCCATATTACCACACTGCGTATACGTTGGTTTTCAGGCCGGGTCGCGGGCTGGATGGGCTCGACACCCTCACGGATCCGCGGCTCAAGGACAAACGAATTGGCGTGGTCGCCGGCACTCCGCCTGCAACCAATCTGGTGCTCGACGGTCTCATCGAGAAAGCCAAGTCTTATCCGCTCGTAGTCGATACGCGGTTTGATTCGTCCGCGATTGCAATGATCAATGACATCGCTGACGGGAGCATCGATGCAGGAGTGCTGTGGGGTCCATTGGCGGGCTATTACGCGAAGCAGTCCAAGGAGCCGCTTACGATCGTGCCGCTGCTGAAAGAGACTAACGGGTCGCGCATGACGTATCGCATCGGCATGGGTGTGCGTTACTCCGACCAGAATTGGAAGCGCCAGCTCAATCAACTCATTCGGGACAAGCAGGCCGCCATCACTGCCATCCTCTTGAGCTATGGCGTTCCCCTGCTCGATGAGAGCAACCATCTGATCGAACCGGCTCCAATCACGAAATAGGGCGGATGCCGTTTACCTCCCCTGGTCGTTAGCCCCCGCGATCTGTGCAGGGGTCAGGCCGGCGAAATGCGCGGCGGCTTTGTTCGCCAGCCAAGTCCAGGCCTCGATCTCGCGCGGCCCAGCAGTCTTTTCGACGGCAGTCTGGAGGTAAGCCAAGTCGCGTTCGATTTTTTCGCGCGGCAGCAGGTGAAGGCGGCTTACCAGGATCGCGGCTTCGAGCACGGCAGCCTGGGCGCGATTGAAGCCTTGAAATGGCATATGGGAAACGAAATGTACGACGCGACAGCGCAACCGGGGCCGCTGCGGATCGTCTTTGACGTCAATGACCGCAAGTTCGGCATGCGACAACGCATTCGCGAGGCGTGGCACCGGCACCTCCTCGGACGCCATCGTGGGCCAAAGGTGCTGGCCGGTGAGACAGCCCGCGAATACGCGCACATCATCGGTATGGTTCGCAGTGGCGAATGGCACTGAGATAAGATTGTCGAGAGTAGTCGAGGGGCGAAACGGGGCGATAATCCAATCGCCGTTCTCGGCAATCAGTCCGATCGGCGCAATGTGAACGCGACCTTCGCGATTGGCGGTGATCACAATGCTCTCTCGGATCAGTGGCATCGCAAAGAGGTCCTGGCATTACATGTCATCCGCATCGCTTTCTTTCGAGCCAGGCGTGCGAAGCGTATGGCCGGCTGCGCGTAGGCGGGTCAGATCTTCAGCAATGCGTTCAACGGCGCAGCCCCAATCGAGCGGTTCATCCTGAATATAACGCTTGCCCAAACGCCAAGCGATCGCAGCTTTGGATAGCTCAGCGCCCAGGTAAAACGCATGCGGACCGTCGTTCTCAACACCGAGCACAGGAAACAATGAAAACGCATCTTCACCGACATGGTGCATGCCCCGTGCGTAAACGTGAATTCCGTCTTCGGCCGTCTCGATCCGGAAGTTCCCGTCCTTAACCTGGGCAGCCAATTCGGCGATCTCCTGCGCGCTATTGGGAAAGGGCTTGCGGTCGTGCAGCTGCAGCAATGCACTACCGTAGCCCTGCGGCAAGCTATCGTCCTCGCGCGCGGCAAGCATAATTCGGCGCGCGGCATCATGTTCCTGGAGGGTGCGGCGCGTGTGAGGGCTTACCTGCACCACAAGCACGTTGTGGATAGCGAGCTCGGAACAAATCCCAAGCAGCGCCGCAGTAACGCCGCCGCTGTCTGCATCCGTCAATTCGGTGAGATTGCCGGTGCCCATGAGAATTTCCGCCTCAGGCAGTTGCCGCCGCAGCTCGGCATAACGTGCAAGCGAGGCCATGAAACCAAAATGAATTGGGTCGAGAATTGGATCGAGGATCGCCTTAATGCCGCGCTTGGCAGCGCCCTCTGCCGCCCGCAGGAGCGAATTGAGGTCTCCGTGACGCGCCGGCACCAGCACCGGCGTGGTCCCTGTTTCCGCGGCGACATCCAGCGTGCCCTCATTGAGACTGAGCAGGAACTGAGCGCCTGCCAATCCGCCCGAACGAAGCTCTTCGCTTTCGGCCGAATCGACGCTGACCGCAAAATTCTCCGCGCGCAGGGCACGCACCGCGTCCTGGAGATGCGGAAACGGAGTGTCTGGGGAACAGCCGAGGTCGATCACATCGGCACCGCCTGCACGCATCTTGCGTGCCCGGCTCAATATGGTGTCGACTCCGAGTGTCGCTGCATCAACGATCTCTGCGAATATACGGATGTCGTAGCGGGACAAGTCGAGGTCACGCCCGCCCTTTCCAAAATAGGCAGGCAGGTCCTTAATCTCATCAGGGCCGCGCTCGAAAGGAACACCGAATTCAGCGCTCAGGTGACCGAGGTCAGCACGGCAGCGCCCAGGCACCAACACGCGACTTGCCTGCAGTGGCCGTGGCAGGCGGCGTTCGATGATCGCTCCCGTCATCAGTGCTGCAACCTTAACCCCGACATTGATCACCGACCAAGCGAAGCCCCGATTGTCCATGCTGACAAGGACCTTCTCCAACCGCGATTGGGCAAGATGCCCGGTGAGGAAGGCAATATGTTCGGTCATTTGAGTTCGCGCTTTCGCCGGGAAAGCTCAGTGCCAAGCTCTGCCAGAGTTTCCACGACTGCAACGTCTTTAAACGATTTCAACCGGGCCGTATTGTCGAGGTCGATTTGGCGTGGGTAGACCTTCACGATGCCTTTCGGCGCCTCCGTCTCGAGTTCGGGCGCGGTATCGCAGGCAAAGACGATAGAAAACACTCTGCACTTGCCAGCCTGCGCAAAGACGTTCGTCGCCAGGGTATCGGAAATTCCATACACGCATTTGGCAACCGTGTTCGAGGTTGCCGGTGCCAGAACTAGCGTGTGATATGTGCCGTAATAAAAAGCACCCACCGGCGCCGCACTAGCCGTGGTGTCGCGATAGATGCGCATCGATTTCGGGAGATCAAAATCCTGCCGATACATGCGAATGACCTCGGCGGCCGCACGACTGACGAAGAGGTCGACATCTTCAAGCTCGCGCACAATGGCTAGACACTCCTTAAAGAAATGTCCCGACCCGGTCAGCGCCCATCCCCAGCGTGGCTTTTTGATGTTGGCCATGATTGTGGAAGTAAGCGCTTCGCATCCGGCTGATGCAAGTCGATGGGTGTACCCGGCGTGCCGCGATTGCGAATGACCCTTGCTGCTGCCGCATAGTTCTTGGCCGCCACGATCGAGGCCAGCGCTCCGCTGGCGGCCAAAAAACGTGGAAACGCCCGGTCTACGATGCCGCGCTCCGCCAAATTGACCGCCCGCAGCGGATTCTCAAACGGTCCGCCGTGCTTAACCAGTATGAGCTGCCCAGCACCAATTTGGCCGGCGAGCCAGGCCGCCAGGCTGTCTGAGGTAATGTCCCAGCTCGGTGTGATTTCTGGCCTGTGCACCACCATCCTTGTAGGCGACCAGATCGGTACATCGCCCGCGCGAAGAACACGTCGGATCGCCGCCGCCGAAGAAACGATAACGAAGTTTGAACTGAGGCTTGCCAACGCGTGCCCGAATTGTTCCATTGCGAGCAGAGCGAGGTGATGAGCGACGGCATCGCTGAAGCCTAATTTTGACTGTGCGTGTCGAACGGCGTCGGCAAAGGGGCCGCCGCCAGGTACGACGACACTACGGCCTCTGGAGTTTGTCAGGACTTCGACCCAGCCAGCGAGATATTGCGAGCCTGCAAAGCTGCCGCCGAGCTTGATTACGGTGACGCACTTGTCACGCATCTAATCGGCGGGTCCCCTCTTGCCCGAGACCGAGGGAAATAGATGATAGACTTTAGCGACGGCTGCCGCTCGCTGCCGCCGGATTTCGACGCCCACCCGGCCTGAGCCAGTTTGGACCTTCTCCACCTTGACGGTGACAGCCTGGACCTGAGGGTATTCGAGCACGAAACTGGCAATCCGCTCGGCCAGCGTTTCGATTAGCGGAATATGACCTTCAGCTACAATCAGACGAATGCCGTCGACAATGATGTCATAAGAGAGCACGTCACGCAGATCTTGCGCTGGCTGCGCTGCGCGAGCAACATCGACGTCTACGTTGAAGCGCACGCGCTGCGGCATTTGGCGTTCGTTTTCATACACGCCTATCCGCGTGGGAATTTCGAAATCGTGCACCAAAACGCGGTCCATCGGCATGCCATCTTTGGCGGTCTCAGAATAGCTCCTCGCCGCAAGCAGCCAATAATCTGTCCTGTCTTGCCTGAACCGCTCACTTTCACTAGCGCGTGAGTCGTGAGGGATCAGCCCACGTATTAGGCTTAGCGCAGTTGGATCTAATCCTGCCCGCCGGTCGTGGCGGGCACACAGTGCGCTCCTGAATCCAAGATAGTCAGGAGCGAGCAGCAACAAGCGCGGAACGTCCGCCGCTTCCAGCGATCCTGCAAGTCCGGTGAACAGCCCATGAGAGCGGCAGCCATGGACAAAATCCCCAATCGCGGCTGGATCAACATGATCGAGCAACCGTGCGCCATTTTTGCGAGCCGTATCCAACATGGCGCCGGCAAATCCCGATTCGGCCATAAGACCGATCAACTCGTTGTCAGGTTCGCAATCGATGAACATCACGCCTACAAGCCTGGTTTGCCGCGCAAGTGCAGCGAGTGCCCGAACGCATTCAGCACGTCGGGGGCCGGCGAAAAGGCCAACCTTGACGTAGTCGACGTCGGTTGCCGCCATTGTTCGGACAGCATCATTGATTTGATCGGGCTCCATGGGCAAATCGCCGATGACAGCGCTTGCTGGTCGCCGGCCGGCGATAACCCTGACTGCATCACGCACGACAGAAGGTTCGAGCGCGCCGAGCGCACCTTTCGTGGGATCTTTCAGGTCGACAATGTCGGCGCCATGGCTGATCGCGAGTTCCGCTTCACGACTCCCCGTGACGCTTGCCAACAACATAGTCATTAACGCGCTCCATCAAGCTTCGCACAATTCAGTCGAGCGTGGGGTCAGTGGATTGCTCGGAGGTGTCGTCCGTAGGTTAATCAATATCGACCTTGAATTGAACACGGATTGGCAGTCTGATCGCGAAAGTGAGCAAAATCAGCGTCGTGAATACAGTCTTTTTTCGGCTTTCAGCACTCGCCGTTACCGTCCTGCTTGAGCTTGCAACCGCCGCTCAAGCCCAGGATCCGCTCGATATCAAGATTGGTTATCTGCGCCGGCCACAACAAAAAGAAACGATTTCACTTGTACAGATGCCTCCACCCGATATCGGGCTCGCCGGTGCCCAGATGGCGGTCAAGGACAATAATACGACGGGTCGGTTCCTGAATCAGCGCTACGTGCTCATCGACATCCACTTGAAAAGTGGTGACGACCCCGCGGCAGCGGTACGCCAACTCGCAAGCCAGGGCGTCTCCCTCATCGTAGCGGATCTTCCGGCTAATGAATTGCTTAGAGCTGCCGATGCGGGCAAAGCGGATCGCGTCTTGTTTTTTAACGTCGCCGCGACGGATGACCGTCTCCGGCAAAAAGACTGCCGCGGCAATATAGTCCACACCGCGCCATCGCGGGCGATGCTGGCGGATGGGCTTGCACAATACCTAGTGTGGAAGAAGTGGGTCCGTTGGTTCCTGGTCGTGGGCTCACATGAGCGCGATCAGCTTTTTGCTGCGGCGCTGACGCGCGCAGCCACTCGCTTCGGTGCCAAGATTGTTCATCAACGAGAATTCAAGGACACCGGCGGTGCACGTCGTACCGACAGCGGCGCTGCGCAGATTCAACAGCAGATGCCCGTCTTCACCCAGGAAGTGCCGAACTATGATGTCCTCGTCGTGGCCGACGAGAGCGAAGTTTTCGCGAACAACTTGCCCTACCGTACCTGGGATCCGCGCCCCGTTGCCGGTTCCGCCGGGCTGGTACCCACGAGTTGGGACGCATCAAACGATCTGTGGGGCGGAATTCAGCTGCAAAGTCGCTTTACCGAGCAATTCAAACGGCTGATGACCTCGCTCGATATGCAGGCATGGACCGCAGTTCGTATGGTCGGCGAAGCCGCATCCCGTCAGAATTCAGCCGATCCGAAGGTGCTCTTCGAATTTCTCAAGGGACCACAACTCGCACTTGGCGCCTTCAAAGGCCAAAAGCTGACAGTGCGTGACTGGGACCTGCAATTGCGTCAGCCTATTCTACTCACCGACGGTCGGACCATCGTCTCTGTCTCGCCGCAGGCAGGCTTCCTGCACCAGTTCTCGGCACTCGATACACTCGGCTATGACCGTCCCGAGACGCAGTGCAGTCTGCAATAGTTGGTCACAATGAAATTAGTCTGAGCATACCAATGAGCAAACAGCGCACTAGTCTGCTGGCTTTTGGAATCGCTATCGGCCTTGTAGGCCCAGCGAGCGCTTTTACCGCCTATGTTTCGAACGAGAAGGGCAACACCATCAGCGTGGTGGACATCGATAAGATGGAAACC
>Ga0114129_10002843_pt1 | contig 24192 bp, 36 predicted proteins | sample RhiMetdeltSRZDD1_FD_80071 | JGI IMG/M metagenome (GOLD analysis project Ga0114129, IMG submission 80071) | Populus rhizosphere microbial communities from Tennessee, USA - Rhizosphere MetaG P. deltoides SRZDD1 (version 2) (version 2) | ecosystem: Host-associated > Plants > Roots > Rhizosphere >...
CGGCCGGTGTTGTCATTTTCCCTCCAAGGGGGAACCAACTCGTCGGCTGCCGTATCCCAACGAGCGATACCAATTATCGGTTTTGCCAAAAGGGATGTCTGTTCAAGAGTGCACAGCTTAGGAATGGTTTGGCTGGCTTTCGCAATCATATCCAAATGGCGAATGCACTGGTTCCGGAAACAGCCGGCCGTCATAAGACGGCCGCTACATTAACAACCGCTCTCTGCTTATATCCGTCTTCTAGTACATCGGCGGGCCGCCTGCCGGCATGGCGTTGGTTTTGCCTTCCTCCGGGAGCTCGGCAATAAGGGCTTCCGTCGTGAGCATCAAAGCCGCGATAGAACCCGCGTTCTGGAGCGCACTCCGAGTCACCTTGGCCGGATCGAGAATTCCAGCGGAAATCATGTCCGCGTATTCTTCCTTTTCGGCATTGAATCCGAAGCTTGGATCCTTGGAATCACGAACCCTTCCGATAACAACCGCGCCTTCATGGCCGGCATTTGAAGCGATCAGCCGGAGCGGCTCTTCGAGAGCGCGCTTCACAATATTCACTCCGATCTGTTCGTCGCCTTCGAGCTTCAGCTTATGCAGCGCAGGAATCGCGCGCAGGAAAGCGACGCCGCCGCCGGGAACGATCCCTTCCTCCACGGCAGCACGAGTCGCGTGCATTGCGTCTTCGACACGAGCCTTCTTTTCTTTCATTTCAATTTCAGTAGCCGCACCGACTTTGATGATGGCGACACCGCCGACGAGCTTCGCCAATCGCTCTTGAACTTTTTCGCGATCGTAGTCTGAACTGGTTTCTTCGACCTGGGAGCGAAGCTGTTTCACGCGTCCTTCGATGACTGCGCGCTTCCCGCCACCTTCGACGATGGTCGTATTGTCCTTATCGATGACGATCTTCTTGGCCGTACCGAGGTCTTCCAGCTTGATATTCTCCATCTTGATGCCGAGATCCTCGGTTATCGAGCGACCGTTGGTGAGGATGGCGATATCTTCCAGCATGGCTTTACGGCGGTCGCCAAATCCTGGAGCTTTCACCGCAGCCGCCTGCAGCGTGCCTCGAAGCTTGTTCACGACGAGCGTCGCCAGCGCTTCCCCTTCGACGTCTTCGGCGATGATCAGCAACGGTCGGCTGCTTTTCACAACCTGGTCCAGAATAGGAAGCAGATCGTTCATCGAGCTGATTTTCTTTTCGCTAATCAGAATGAAGCAGTTTTCGAACACACACTGCATTCGATCCGCATCGGTAACGAAGTACGGCGAAAGATAACCGCGATCGAATTGCATGCCTTCCACGACTTCCAACGTCGTCTCAATGGTCCTGGATTCTTCAACCGTGATAACGCCGTCCTTTCCTACCTTCTTCATCGCCTCTGCAATGATGTTGCCGATGGTGGAATCGTTGTTGGCCGACACGGTCGCCACTTGAGCAATCATTTCCCCCTTTACCGGCTTTGCGAGTTTCTTGATTTCTTCGGTGACCGCAGCGATCGCAGTCTCGATGCCGCGTTTAACAGCCATAGGATTCGCGCCGGCGGCAACAGTCTTGACGCCTTCGCGGAAGATTGCCTGGGCCAGAACGGTGGCGGTTGTCGTGCCGTCGCCTGCTACATCGCTGGTTTTCGACGCAACTTCCTTGACCATCTGGGCGCCCATGTTTTCGAGGGAATCTCTCAACTCGATTTCTTTCGCGACCGTCACACCATCTTTAGTGATCATCGGCGAACCGAATTTCTTATCAAGAACGACGTTGCGGCCCTTCGGCCCAAGTGTGATCTTGACGGCATTCGCAAGTGTGTTGATTCCACGCAAAATTGCCTGGCGCGAATCTTCTCCGTGAACGATCTGTTTTGCCATTTCTCTTCCGTCCTATTTCTTGCCGGCAGCTTTGCCGGCTTGTATCAAGATGCCGACAATCTCGTCTTCGCGTAAGATGAGGTAGTCCTTATCCTGTAGTTTGATTTCGGTTCCAGAATACTTTCCAAAAAGTATTCGGTCCCCTTCTTTCACTTCCAGAGGAACAACCGAACCGTTCTCGAGCGTTTTACCCGATCCAACGGAGATTACTTCGCCCTCCTGCGACTTCTGCTTGGCGGTATCGGGAATGATGATTCCACCCTTCACCGTCTCCTGCTCTTCGATGCGCTTGATCAAGACCCGATCGTGTAGTGGTCTGACTGTCATTACTGTTTCCTCTTTTTGAATGTTGAGCCGCGGCATAACCCGGGCTTGCTAATCCAATGGCGTTGCCCTGATAGGTGCTTTATGACCGCGGACACTGCAACCTGCGAGATTGTAGATTGTCTTCGAAGCGAACGCGACCCCGCAGCAGAACCATGATTATCGTGTTTGAGGCTGTAACAAGCTGTGCTCAATTGCACAACGGGGCCGTTTATATGCCAGTGTTGCTGGGTCCGTTCGACCGGGCCGTTCGGACAATGACTAATCTCGCCCAAAACAGGAGGAGAACAGCATGTCTCGAAGAAATGGCGATCGTTCGCGTTTTGATCGCCAGCGGAGGGCCAAGATCCACAAAAGAGCTCGATTCGCGAATTGCGACAAACTCTAGTCCTCGGGCTGCCACTGCTGTCCAGAAGGCCAAATCGAGCTTGCCGTGACGTCATTGACCGCATGCCAGAACCTATGGGATTACCGCCCTTTAGTAACGACCGAAAGAGGAGGGACCATCTTCCTCGGCTTCTTGGACTTCGACGAAGTAGCCGGGATGGTACGGTCCGCGTCGTAGATTCAGCTCCCGGCGAAGTCGTTTGGCCGATCCAAGGGATTTGAACTTCACTGGAACAGTTCTTCCATTCAAGGTTTCCGTTTCGTTGATCTGCCTGGATCTAACCCAGTACGTCGGTCCACTAGGCATTGCACCCTCCTCGATGGGTAAAGTCAGACATTGCACATGACTGTCAATCTAGTTTTCTAGTACGCAGCGACCAAAAAGTAACCAGCCTGGATTATGTCGATGCTTTGCATCCAAGACTGTGCAATGGGGCACACGACCGCGAATGATTCAAGGACTATTTATCCTAGGGGCCCTCGGTTTCATTGCGGTGGAAAATCGATTGGGATGACGTTGGAGTTTTCTTTAAGGCGTCCAAATTATGATTTCTTTTCCATCCGGAGAGATATCGAAGTCGCCGATGAGAAACTCTTTGTTGATGTTGGTTAGTTGACGCCGCTGTCCTGTTACCAGATCGCAAGGTCCCGCACCTCCGAATTCTTCATGTCCGCGAGCCGCGACTTGCCCATAGTGAGATTGTTAGAGCTACCGGTACCGATTTGACCTACCCACACATCAAAAGACAGCAAAAATGACGGCCAGAGGAGTCGATCCATACGTCGCGAACCTTCTTGATAAAATTTCAGAGGGCAAGCGCGTATTGAATCCCAAGAAAGCGCAGAAGATCTTCTTCCATCGCCGTCTCCCGATGGCTGCTCTGCCCTTCGAATAGTGCAATTTTGCACAACCTGAATCTCCATATAGGCGCAAGCTCGTGTCATGGCTCAGAGGAGAAGTAGCGCGTTGATCGAGAAGGGGGAAAGTGCAAGTGCAACGGAGGCGTTTCATCCGGCTTGCCCCTCTTGCGGAGCGACGGGCAGATACATGCTTCGTTCCAGGACTCGCTGGTATGACTACTTTGTGATAGCGATGGCCAGACCCATTCGCTGCGGGTCGTGTTGGAGTCGATTCTATTATTCGCGCCTGTCTGAACGGAAATTTCTAAAGCGTGTCACAGCACTGGATGGTATGGATCGCCCACTACAGGAAACTCCATGATCCTATTTTGATCTTGTCGATCGAAGGATTGGACTAGACAGCAAAGATGGTTGGCCCTTTACGGAGGACCTTTCTAAGCAGTTCTTGCACTTTTTGACTTCCAAGGAGGTGAGCGGACACGCCGATTCTCGTCATTGATGAGGCACGATCGATGGATCAGGCCACTTTCCGGACGCTATCCTCAAGAGGCTACGAGGTAACAAATACAGAGACTGTAAGCGAGGCGTTGGAACTGATCCACCAGAACCAGTTCGAATGTATTGTGATCGACATCGCGACGTCCGCTAGCGGCCACTACGGAGGTCCAGCTGAAATTCGGCAGTTCATAAGAGCATCTGCGGTAGCGCTGATGACGCAGGTATCGGTCAGTTCGCTTATACTGGAGGCACTTGAGGACGGCAGCATCGAACCACTCGCGATACGGGTTTTGAGCGCGAAAATTCAGCACCTATCGCGACCGACGCTACTTGTGGGAAGCCGGCTGCACGCTGACCTGATACAGTCAATCCGTAGCAAAGAATTGCTCTTTTCCCACGCTACAACTTTGCAAATTGCAATGAATCTGTTGGTCGATGGCTGGTGTGACATCGTTTTGTTGACCGCCGACATGACGAATTTTATGCGTGCTGACCAAATCGCCATCTTCCATCAGGTCAGAGCAAAACAGCTAGCCATTCTCGCTTCCGCCTTGCCAGGCAAAGCTTCTGGGATTGTCTGCATCGAAAAGCCGCAAAAAGCCGCCGACTACATTGCGCTGTTTGAGCAGATAGCCAGAAATCGAATCGGGGCGCGTGGCTCAAATCAAAGAGCCTAGCTATAGCTAGGCTAACAAGATCGCTGGTTACGTTTTGTGCACCCGCACGTTTGTCGCGAGCCCGAGGGCGCGCAGCGCACGAATGGTGTACCAACCTAAATCGATCTGCCACCAACGCCGGCTGAAGCATGCCGATGCAGGCGCGGAGTGATGATTACCGTGCCAGTTTTCTCCCCAAGCCGTGAGTTGAAGTGGACCGAGCCACCAGATGTTCTGACTGGAATCGACACCCGCCGCGAGACCCGGTTTCAGGTGGAGAAGGCTATTAACGAAAGCCTGCATGTGGAGACAGTAAACGAGCCGGATGGCGCCCAGCCAGAAAAAACCTGCCCAACCGAAGACGAAGTAACCAAAGCAGATTGAAATGATGATCAGCGGAATCTGAAGTCTCGCCCACCTCATATATCGAGGGCGGATCAAGTCGGGGCACCAGGTCTTCATTGGTGATGGTTCCCATTGGTACAGCCACAGGAGGTGCGCCCACCAAAAGCCGCCATGACGAGGGCTCGACACGTCGTCGATCGTATCAGCATTCGCGTGGTGATTACGGTGATTCGCAATCCATGTGTGAGGCGCACCCGAACCGTTGAAAACCGCCGAAAACACGAGAAACTGTTCGATGATCGGATGCAGCTTCACTGCACGATGAGCGAGTGCGCGATGGTATCCGATCGTCGTTCCGAATCCGCCCATGCCCGCCACAATCAAGGCAGACAAGAACAACCGCCATCCTGGAAGCGGGAACAATACGATCCCAATCAACGCCAGTGCATGGACTGCGATGAGGTAAATAAGCACCCACTGATTCTCGCCTTTAGCTTTCCACCAGGGGAGCGTCCATGGATGTTCTTCAGCAAGGGCAGATCGACTCATCTGTAACTCCTGAGGTTAATTGAAAACTGAGAACATTCTGATCGGATGTGTGCCAAAACAGAGGTCGAAGTCTAAAGTACCGGGTCGCCGCAGGCTGTTCAAAATTGCACAATCGAAACTGAAGATCTCGGAGACAATCGAACTACGCTGCAGGAAGGCCGTTCGAATTCGCTACGCGAAACTCAGATACCTTCCTGATGTAAAGAGCGGCAATTAAGCCGCAAGTTTCAAAGTGTTTGAAAGCTCCTGTCCTCACCGGTCCTGATTGACCGTAATCCTCGCCGATGAATTCGGAAGCCTCACACACAAAGGTATAAGATGTCGAAAAAACTGTTTGTTGGAAATCTGTCGTTTCAAACTACCGAGAGCGATGTCACGAATGCGTTTGAGCGGTGCGGAACTGTGGAGTCGGTCGCTATCATCATGGATCAGGGTACGGGCCGCTCCAAAGGCTTTGGCTTTGTTGTGATGGACGAAGAGGGCGCTGATAAGGCGATCTCAACGCTTCACGGCTCACAGCTTGCCGGGCGTAGTTTAACGGTTAATGAAGCGAAGCCCATGGTCCGGAGGGATTTCGTTGGCGGAGACCGCCTGGGCCCCCGTCGAGATCGCTATTGATCCCGGCGCGTTGGCTTTGGCCAACTGTCGCCCTGTCGAGTATTTCGCCGCTGGTGGTGACATGAATCGGTGATTTCAACTCATCCCATCAGAATCAAGTATCGCCGCTCGAGGTTGGTGCTGGGATTTTACGGGAGTGTCGAACATGCAGAAGAAGCACTCCATGAGATCCGGAAGAATCATTTTCGGCGGTCTGGAATAGTTGCTTGGACTGGCGATTAAGGTATAGAACAGCTCAATGCACATCACGGCGATCGCCTTTTACTCTCTTTAATAGACCGCGCATGTGGTGCGAGAGCGAACGCCGGTGGATCGGTTGGGAGCGGAAACGGGGAAAGCTCGAGGACCTCAATCGTTTTCTGAATGGCGAAGACCTTGGGCACTTAATACTCGCGGGGACCGCGCCAGCGAACGTCCGCTACTTGATCACGCTCGACGCGGATACACAACTTCCACATGGTAGTGCTCGGAGATTGTATTCAGCCACGTCAGCATCACTCTTCCTTCGGCAACAGCATCCCGTTTTACGAGGCTATTCACGGATGCGCGCGGGAGTGATACCTATATCGGCATAAGCGGCTTCGCTCCCCGCAGCGCCCCAGAGCCATAAGATTTCGTTTGCCAGGCTGGACGAGTCGGACTGCGCAGGAATGCCCAATTATGAGTTGTGCGTGCGCGGGCCCTTGGGGTCCGTATCAGCAGGTAGGCGTCGCTGTTTCTTGCGTTTGAATTTCTGGGCCAGTTTACTCTTAAGGCGCTTCTTTTCTCCGGGCTTAAGAAAGAAAGAATGTTTCCTTACCTCTTTCAGAATGCCTTCCTGCTGGACCCGTCGCTTGAAGCGACGCATGGCGCTCTCGATCGATTCGCCTTGAAAGACCTGTATTTCAGCCAAAAGTATGCCTCCGTGAGATTTTGAGAGTCGTAATTATGATTGGGGTCCGGTGAAAGCAATGCATCTTCTATATAACCTGGACGTGCTCCAGCACACTTCTATGGCGAAACCACATTCAACTATGGAGGATTGACGCACGCTTGGCATCGGGGCCATTACTTGTAAGCAACCGACAACCACCGCTGACTCAAGGAGCGCGTTCCAGATGTTCATTTGGATTTGCTTCCTAATCGTTCAAGCCCTCATCCGTGTGTGAAATTCTATCGCTTGCTAGCTCAGGCTCTTGATCCCACGAATGTTCAGATTATGTTTGCGTTTTAGCTCAACCAGTTCATCGCATGTTGCAACGTAGCCGCTGTACAGGCCCCCATCCGCGATGTGCCATGAATTGTTTTGGCTGTTATGTAATCTGACGGTGAGTCCTTGTTCCCGCAAGGCAGCCACCGCCTCATCACATTCCCCCCACTCCAGGATCTTTAGTTTCATAGCGGGAGTGTGATCTTGTTTGAGCAAAACGACTGTTCAGAATTGCACACGTAAGTCTGACGCGGGCTTGGGAGCGTATTGAGGATCGCACGGAGGATTCTTTTCTCTGTGCAATTGTATAGAGACGTTGCCTAGCCTCGTCTGCCATAGTTGTCAACCAGCGCTCTGACCCCCACTTGCGTCGAGGTTTGCAAGGCGCTTAAGAGCGATCTTCTTTGTAGTAGTGCCTCTTATTGTTGCTGCGCTCTTGTGGAGATTCACACGATAAGTAGCGACAGTACGCGAGCTATGAAAAGCATTGCGGTCTCAGCAACCCGCCATCAACCCGAAGGAGCAATCGACCCTGGCATGAAAATGTCTTATTAGTCGTGCAGGAGAAGGTCCGTTAGCAGCTCCGTGCGGACATGAAGTTCACCGTTGTACTCGATGAGACCCATCGTCCGGAATTTGTTCATGAAGTGAGTAATTCGAGACCGTGTTGTTCCCACCATTTCCGCAAGGGTTTCGTGACTCAACATGAGGATCTTGGGATCCGGAAGAGCATCTCGATCGCGTAAACGCGCGAGTTTCAGAAGAACGCGAGCTAGCCGCTTCTCACTCTGATTGAAAATCTGATCGCACAAATCCTCTTCTAACTCGAGGTTTCGCGTCAGCAACGCGGCCATGAATTTTTCGGCCACGTCGGGCTGTTCGTAAAACGCCCGCACCATTGCCACTTTTTCGACGCGCAGTACAGTGGTGGTCTCCAATGCCGTGGCCGTGCTGAGCCGAAGGGATTGACCGACCAAGGAACCCTCGCCGAAAAAATTCGGAGGTCCGAGTAAGCCAAGTACTGCTTCCTTTCCGGCCCGCGACACGACGGAGATCTTCACCTTCCCCGCTTGAAGGAAAAATATCGCATTAGCCACATCGCCTTGAGCAAAGACCTTTGCCCCTTTTCGCACTCTCAAAACCTGCTTGCCTGCGGAGGCTTTTTCAAGAAGCGATGTTATGTATGGATCGATGCGTTTCGGAATTTTGGGCGTCTTCGGTCGCGGCATGCGGCGCAATCACTCTCGTACCAACATGATTTTAGCCTAACAGCTTAGCACCGTATCCCTTATAGCGATCACGTGCGGTTGTGCAATTCGACACAGTATCGGCGCGCGACGACGCGCATACTCCCCCATGCACGAACCCTGGGCAATCAGCCCATCAGAAGGAGTCCGAATGTTTCGGTTTCGCATCGCATTGATTGCTATTTCATTTCTCGCGCTCTTTGCTTCTGTCGGTGGCGCTCAAGATTTTTCCAAGTATCGTGATTTCGAATTCGGAACGGACATTGATACGGTAGCCAAACAGCTGCATATGGACGCGTCGGCAGCAACAACGGCCCACCGACGACCTGAAGTGATTCAGACTCTCAGCTGGCGTCAGTACTCCTATGTATCTTCGTCTGCGTCTTCGCCGAAGCCGGACTCGCTGCAAACCCTCCGCTTCGACTTTTATAATGGAGCGCTCGCGAGAATTGTCGTCGGGTACGACCCGGTGCAAGTCCAAGGGTTGACTGTGGAAGACATTGCCGAGGCCATATCGAACGTCTACGGTCGCCCTTCCTTAGTCAACACGACCGTCGTTATTTCCGACCCTGCCCGTCCCGATGAAACCCGCCCGGTGCTGGCGCGATGGGAAGACCCGAATTATTCGTACAGTCTCTTTAGCGCTGCTTATGGGTCTTCTTTCGGCGTCGTCGCTGTTTCGAAGAAACTCGATTTGATGGCAACCGTAGCTGCTCGGGAAGCGAATCGGCTGGACGAGTTGGAAGCGCCGCTCCGTGAAGCTGAACGCCAGAAAAAAGCAGAGCAAGATCTGCAGGCGGCTCGAGACAAGGCCAGGCTTATTGCCAAGCCGAACTTTCGTCCCTAGCCCGGTCCCATTATGCGACCTCTTTAATTGACGGCTGCCGCTTTTTGAATAATTCACGTTGGCCCTTTGGTCGAGCTCAAAAACCGTAGCAGCAAAAGAATGCATTCAGGGGCGCATCAATCAATCACACCTATGGAAGATCCATTAGGAATATGGGAATCTCGGAGAGTAAACCATCGTCCAGCCGAATGTGGGAAACTGCAGATCACTGTGTGGGTGGTGTATGACTGCCCATAATTTAGCAGTTTGCGCCTTAGTACCTGCGCCTTGATGACATCGTGGGAGTCCTTTGGTTGTTGATGAGCCGGGAGCGCATCGATTCCGATGAAGTGCCATTAACCCAGGAATTCGTGGCCACAATGTTGGGAGTATCGCGTCCTATCGTTTCTCTGAAGCGCATGCGCTATAGCGCGGCGGCCTCAAGAATATGACCGTACGTGGTACACTATGTTTGCCTTTGCGTCCCGGATTCGGCTTCCAACCGATCGCTCAACCCATTCGATTGGCGCAAAGCAACTGGGAAAGTTTCCAACCTTCCAGAGTTAAAACCTTCCGAAGATCTGCTGCGTTACTCATCGGCCACTGCTTTGAGCGCGTGACCGAGAAATGAGCCCGTATATCTCGGCTAATACAAGACAGGTGTCCATGAATTTGAAAATGTTTGAAGATTTCCACTTAAGTGAAGCCATCCTTCGAGCCGTGTGTGACGAAGGCTATCGGCAACCGACTGACATACAGCGCGGAGCCATTCCCGAAATAATGGCAGGCAAGGATGTTATGGCAACCGCGCAAACCGGAACCGGGAAAACCGCGGCATTTTGCCTGCCAATGCTTGACATGCTTCAGCGCCGAGGCAACGGTTTACGCGCCCTTGTGCTTACTCCTACTCGAGAGCTTGCATTGCAAATCGAGGCCAACCTGCGTGCGTATGGACGGTATCTGCCGCTCCGGACGAGCGTGGTTTTGGGAGGAGTATCGATAAGAGGGCAAATCAGCGACCTGCGAAAGAGGCCCGATATTCTCGTGGCAACACCGGGCCGTCTGCTCGATCTGATGCGCCAGAGGCACTTGCGTCTGGACCACATTGAATTCCTGGTTCTGGATGAGGCCGATCGAATGCTCGACATGGGATTTATCCAGGATGTGCGCTCGATCGTTTCCCACATTCCTGCCGTGAGGCAGACGCTGTTGTTCTCCGCAACGCTTTCTTCCGAAATTGCCGGACTTGCATTCGACATGTTAAAGAATCCGGTCTCCGTTGCAACCAATCCGCCCGCTACAATTGCCGTGAAAGTCGATCAGAAAGTTCTGTTTGTCGATCAGGCCAACAAGGGATCACTGCTTGTCGATATCCTGCAGAGTAAAGATGTTCAAAGGGCGTTGGTCTTCACTCGAACTAAGCATCGCGCGGATCGCCTCATGAGGCATCTCTCGCGCAGTGGGATTTCCGCAGACGCCATCCACTCGAATAAGAGCCAGAACGGACGCCGGCGGAGTCTCGCAGCTTTCGATAACGGCCGCATCCGGGTACTGGTGGCCACGGATATCATGGCGCGTGGAATCGATGTTGAAGGGATCTCGCATGTCATCAACTACGAATTGCCAAACGATGCCGAAAGTTACGTGCACCGTGTCGGCCGCACCGCGCGAGCGGGAGCGGCGGGCGTTGCGCTTTCCTTTTGTGACGCGAGTGAGATCTTGATGCTGAGAGGAATCGAAAAACTGATCCAACACAAATTACCTTCCTTGGTAGATCACGCATTCCATTCCACAACTGCTGCATCGCTGTACCAGCCGCGTGAAAGTGAATCTACTCGTCCCGTGCAATGGCGAAGCTTTAGTTCGAGAGGCCGTTTCGGCGGTGGGCGTTCGGGTCGCTTCGGTCGATGAGCGGGCGCAATGTCGCTTTAGAGACCGGCTCTGGACTTCGCGAACGTCATCCATGGACACTTCCATGGTGGAAAGTCGAGGACGAGAGTAATACTTGGACGCTCGTTTACCATCGTCACCGTCCACATTCTCGTTCTCATCGGAATCGCGCTGTTCCCGATTCCTGGATGGAAAATGTTTTTGTGGAGTCTGAGCCTCGCGAGCGCGGGTGCGCTGGGGACGACTGTGGCGTACCACCGCGGACTTGCCCATCGTGCCGTGAAACTCAATCCGGTCGTCGAACAAGTGCTCATCTTTCGCAGCGGTGTTCAATGGTTCGGGCGCGCCGGACACGTGGATCGCGAACCATCGAAATCACCATGCGAAGGCCGATACGATCGAAGATGTGTCCAGCCCCCGTCATGGCGGGTTCTGGTGGGCCCATCTCCGATGGTTGTAGGCTCGGCCCGCTTCAGTTGACGGCGTGGGAAGAGAACTGGCACGGAAACCATCACATGTATCCCGCGTCGGCGCGTTTCAGCCGCCGCTGGTGGCAGGTTGATGTGGGCTGGTACGTCATCGTCGTATTGCGGGCCACTGGCCTTGCAAGAAACATCCGGGTGAATAAGGGCCGGTAAGCAAGCCTTTGGGTTTGGCGCGACATGAATTCGTCCCCGATCCATCTTTCCTAGCCAAGTCGAAAATCGTAATTATTCCTAACAAGAGTATTTCGAGGTGAAGGTGTGGCAGGGTTGTGCAATTCGGCACAGTAACGGTACTCGATAAAAGGCACACTGCTTGAAAGCAGGTTTAGAAAATCATGAGATGGAAAAGAATTCTTATTATCGGCATAACTGCCGCAGCCCTTGCGGTGAGCCTGTACGCCGTGTCGCTCGCCCAAGCCGGCATTCGCACACTACAAACGAGCGAAAGGGCCCGCGCTGCTATCGACGGGGTTCTCCATTTCCAGGCAGCCGGTTTGTAAGGCTCCACTGCCGATCAGTACTCAAAACTCAAGCATCTCATGAATACCGGCTCAGGGCGGCTGTTGCCGGTGCGTCATCTACGTTGTCGCGCTTGATAGAATCGCTGACATGACGATTTCGCTGCGGAGTCTTCGGCTCAATCTGTCCGTTCCAAGGACAGAAAGTCAGTCAGCGGAGTTCGTTCCGAGTTCGCAAGGACGCGAATCCAGAGGCAAGTGCAACGTGAATGTCGTCCCGCTTGCCGTGGAACTCTGAACAGAGATCGTTCCGCCATGGGCTTCCGCACAACCGCGTACCAGCGTGAGCCCCAGGCCCCAGCCGATTTGCTCGCCCGCGTGAGACTGCCGCGTTCTCACGAATGGATCAAAGAGGTGGGTCTGATCTTTGCAGGCGATCACAGGTCCGTAATTGTGTACAGAGATTTCAACGCCAGTCCCCGCATGTTTCGTTGAGATCGTAATTGGCTGGTCCGCGGCGCCGTATTTTACCGCGTTGATTGCCAAGTTCCACACGGCGCGTCGCAGTTGTTCGGCGTCCAATATTCCTCGCACGTCTTCGTCGAGGTTCAAAGCGAATCGCTTGCCATGAATTGCGGCCAGTTCTTCGGCGAGGCTGCGGACCAGATCTCCCAAATTACATTCGTCGAGGCGGAGAGGAAGCCGTTCATTAGCCCGAATGCGGTTCGTGTCGAGGAGATCTCGAATCATTCGCTCAGCCCGATCGATGTTCGCATCAATTTTGGCGGCCAGTGTCCGGCGTTCATCGAGCGTTTCCGGATGGCCTGCGAGGATTACGGAGGCCATCTTTGCGACGGTTAAAGGGCCACGAAGATCATGCGCCAGGATCGACATAAAACGCTCGCGCAGCGTACGTTCTATGGTGAGCGCTGCGACTTTTTCCTGCAGGTCGCGGCTCGTTTCCTGCAGTGCCGCATAAAGCCGTGCATTGTCCAAATGAACTGTCATCTGGTCCGCTAGAGTTTCGATCCTGCGGAGTTCACGTGTTGAAAATGGACGGCTACTCGTAAAACCGATATACAAAACGCCCTTCACCTTGTTGACTCCAGGAATTCGCACTCCAAGCAGCGCATGAATTCCATTTCGTTTCAGGACGTCATCGACTTGCAGTTCTGCCGTCAGGGCATTCGAAACAGCTACAGGCTCTTCATTTGCCGCAACGTGAAGAACAAACGAAGATGGATCGGACGTAATCACATGTTTTTCAGCCATTTCTTCCGCGAGGCCGACAGCCCCGGCCGTTATGAGGGTCCGCCCGTCCGAGTCGAGCAGAAGAAGCGTGGCAGCCTCGGCACCCATCGCCTCCATAATCAATCGAAGGGCATCTTTGATCCATTGCACAAGCGGTTGTTGGTCCTTTGCCAATGCTTCTGCTGCGATTTGCTGGAGTAGCCGGGCATAGCGTTTCTCTTTTTGCTCATCTTCCAGCATGTGTTCTCTGAAGATATCAGCGCAGGCCGTCGAGGCTGCGGTCAACTCTGCGAAGAAGCGCTCGACCTCCGAGGCGTCCGGCCACTGCCGCACTGGGATGTTTGCCCACATGCTTGAAACTACTCGGCCGAGAATCGCGATCTCTTCGATGATCTCCGCCAGGTCGAACCCCTGGCGAATGCGGGTTGAAAGATGTCTCTCGACCAAGTCCCGCCGTCTGCCCGACAGACGCCCAAGCTCGCCGCCGGCCGAGGCGAGCGCAAAAAGGAATTCGGACATCAGATTTTCGAAGCCGGGTGTGGTCAGACCTCGAGCAGACGCACAAAGGCGTGCTTCCTCGTTCCAAAGCCGCATGATTTCATCATGATGTTTTTGAATGATCGTAGCGATATTTAGAAGCAGCTCCTCCGGTACCGCACAGATTGCTTCGATGATCTCCGCCGGAACGAACGGTTTGGACATGTATCTTTGAAATCCGGCGGCGAGAGCAGTCTGTCGATCCGCCGGGCTCGTGTACGCAGTTAGAGCGATAGCCGGCGTCAACCGTCCGGACTGCCTATCAAGAGCGCGAATCAATGCAATCAGTGCATATCCGTTGGCTTCGGGCATGCCGATATCGGCGACCATGACGTTCGGCTCAAGGCGTTTGTATTCCTCGAGAGCCTCTCCTACCGTAGTGGCGGCAGTAACCTGTCCACCCTCTTGCTCCAGCGCGAATCGAAGCATTTCGCGTGTGTCCTTGTCGTCATCGACAATCAGAATTCGTAGATTGCGCAAGCGCGACCGGACCGCTTTCATCAGTTCACTTACCTCCTTCTTCATTCCGACACAATTCGGGATGATCTGTCTGGCGCCCAACTCTGGATGAAGATGGTCAGTTCGTTCGTAGCTCGTGTGAAAGAGTTGCCAGAAAATCGTTTTCTGACGCGATTCGCTCTTTCGGCTTCAAGCCTTGCTTCTTTTTCATGGACAGGATGTGCTGACGGTCAGTTTCTATTCGCGTTCGTTCAGAGCCGATTGTCCAGCGAGTCAGAGAGCTTACCTGCGGACAGGTGTTTCTCGGACATTCGGTTCAGAGTGGATTGGATAAGATTGCGAATTAGGTTCAAAGAGCCCGAACGGGATTCGCGGAAGCGAAAACTCGGCTCCCTTTGCTCGATTGAGAAGCATTCGCGCATAGTTTCTCGCGTATTCCTGCGCGATCATGTCAGAGATACCCTGACAATAGAGAACTGCTTCTGCATTATGCAACTCTCGTCTTCGAACTTGGAGCGAGATATTTTTCGTAGCAGTGTTGATGGTAAATCTTTCCCTCCGATGCGACCCGGCCCGCATTCGGTGCGATCCGAATCGAACAGTGTTCGCACCAGACTTTAAGTTCACCGGTCTCTGTTCATTTTCTTCTTGAGTTCATCTCCGTTCGTGGAGGCTTCTGGAACCGTGAGACCTTGGCTCCAGTGTAGTCGGCCATATGTCCGCATTCGACGCGCCCGCAGGTCAAGCGTAGCTTTCCGGCCGGCTCGAGGTTGTCGACTCCATCGCCATGATCGACTGCGAATAGGACCGGCGCGTCACATTTGCAGCAATGCACGCCGAGATACCACCTAAGATCAACTTTGGCCCATTGGGCGATATGCATTCAGGAACTCCAGAGGAAATCTGCTTGACAAGGCCCTTGAAGGGCCTTGGTGAACCTAACGCAAAGGGAGCTAATACCGATCGCGACGGCGACCCTGATCACGAGATCCGCCATTGAACTCCCTGCGGACCATCGGCTTGGCTTCATTGACGGTCAAAGTTCGTCCGTCGAGCTGCGATCCATTAAGAGTCGCAATAGCCTTATCGGCTCCTACTTCATCCATGGTGACAAAACCGAATCCCTTAGAGCGGCCCGAGTCCCGATCGGTAATGATACTGACTGATTCGACAGCACCGCACTGCGCGAACGCATCGGTGATATCGCCTTCCGACGTGTTGAACGACAGATTTCCAACATATAGTTTCTTCGACATTTTTCTTACCTAATTCTGTAAGGGAACTTCCGGGCTTATCGGCGAAGATTAAGGGTCAATCGGCGACCGGTGAGAACAGCAGCTTCCAAACTTTAAAATTTGCGGCTTGATTGCCGCTGTCTCCAGCATAAGCTCTTACCGCAGATTGTCAATGCCAAATCCCGCTGCAGTTCCTTGGTTAACAATCAGGGAAGGAGGGGGACAACCCTCCATAAAACGATCGCCGCAACTCCCACTATCAAGGCAAGCGCCAGTAATTTTTTGCGCCTTGCCAATCTGACTCTTTCCCGGATTTCATTCTTGCGTACCCAGGCCTGCCAGACCTCTTCATCGAGTTGCGGATCATTATTCCGTGTTGCAACATGTTCCTCCATCACAGATACCTCGACGCGATCTGCCGCAGATATCTAAGTCGGGTCGGAACAAGTATTGAGGACGCTGAAGTGGTTGTAGCGCAAATCAAGATAACTATCATCACCCAACCCGCTTCTTGCATGGCTACAGCAATGGACTTGGTATTTGTCATTCAGTGCCGCCTTCCGGCCGGCTTTGTGATCTTCCGGTGTTGAGCCACATCGGCCGAGTTAAGGCTAAATGCTGGGACTGGAATCGTCTGGTTCGTGTCGATGCGTGACCTCACAGTTTCGTAGCAGATGCCCGCACCTTCCTGGATCGAGATTCGGTCGGGCCCCCGGAACAGATCAGCTGACGCCTCAACCGTGATCAGCTTGGTGTCCTCGCCGATTAAGGCAACCGAGAAATTGAATCCCCGCCCGCCATCCGTCAGCGTCCTGTATCCCAAATAACGAACTGTCGCTTTGTCTTTCATGCCGTCTCCTCACTTGGACTCGAGGGCCCTCGACGCTGGGGTCGCGCGTTATGGAAGGCTTCATAAGAGCGGGATATCAACATCTGGCGATTGCGCCACAACAGGGAAAGCCAATGGCTGCGACGCATTTGAGTAAAGTAAATCCCGCGAAATTCGAGCCTTGCAAAGAACACCACCGCGCGTTCAGACAGCGGACGATGGGAGATGCGCCGCACGGCCTCCATTGTCGCTTTGGGACTATACGACCGGGTCCAAGCTTCTACTTCGTCATCCGCCAGCATCTAAATGAGACTGAAAAGATGGTGATAGTGTACGCCCCTCTGAGCATGCGCGTACGACAATTAGCTGACGAGGAGATATTTGGGCCGCGGATCATGGGCTTCGACCCTCCGGAAATGTCCGAAGCCAAACGAGCAGCTGCCTGGGGGGACTCCCAGCAAGGCGTTCGTTCTTCTCAAGCCCCTCGACCGAACGGTAACGATCCAGATCAGTTCTCATAAACCTGGAGAGCCCTATCAGGAAACGGGGTCGCGTTATGAGCGTGCAGCCCAATTGCAGCCCATTCGGCTGCACTCGAATTTAGAAAGTGAGAATTACAGCGCTTCATGAACGCCATCCAAAACCAAATCAGCAATGGCTTTTGGTGCTGCCGCGATCGCCCTGAATCGGCGGCGTGAAGAGAATCGCGTCCCGTTGCCGGACCCGATTAATACGGTTGAAGAACAGTGGTGCGCGTTCTTTTATCAAATTCGAAACGCGTTTGCTCACGACATAGCTGAACCAAAGTGGCACATTAAGAAGCCTCGATTCGCACGGTCATATGAAATCAGTGCACACAGCAAGGCCGATTTGACCGACCTAAATGGAACGTCGTTCGAGTGGTCTCATGTCGGCGGGCCGGCTGTAATTGTTCCGCTGAAATACTTCGGCAAAGAGCACGGGATCATTTAAACAAGCCTTAATAGTGATCCTGCTTGAACTGCGGATGCCATTCTTGCAGGTCTTCAAACGAGATCCATTTCCGCGCCTCGTTGATGTTTCCCCATTTTGAAGTGTCGGTGTCGTCGTCCGCCAGCTCTGCGGAAACGTAGAAAAGTCGCGACTGTAGGGTGGGTGTTTGAGGTCCGTCCAATAAGGCTGACGAAAGCTGGGGATCATCGGCAATCGTCCGCTCGATTGCGAAAGAGCAGAGTCCGCCGAAGTTGTGCATGGCGAATTGATAATCGGTCCGGGCCGCGTGCTAAACTTCTTTCATGCGATCAGAGACTATGGGAATAGACAGCGAGAAGCCCAGCGGCGTATGAAACAGGAAGAATTGCGGAAAAAATCAAGCGCGGAAGGCGTGCCGACTTCCAGAACACCGACTAATGCACACAAATCGAATCAGGCGCCAAACATAACAGAGAAGAAAGATACACCGGAAAGGCGTGCTGCATAATGGCGCGAGCGCGCCGATCCTTGACCATCGGTGATTCCTACACCTGTACTTACTGCTTACAAGTGATCAAGTGGGATCACCACAGAACCCGGCCCACAAAGGATCACTTCTTTCCGAAGAGCAAGAAGAAGATGCTAATGGGCGCAAAAACGAGTTTCGTCATCTGTTGTCAGCTTTGCAATTCCCGCAAGAGCGACAAGGTGTTTTCTTCAATCGAAGAAGTACGAGAGTTCATAAGATCTCGCAAGAAGGCACTCAGGTGCAACATTGACGGGAATTAAGTGTCCCTACTGCCGAAGCAGCCTTGCCCTCGATCGGATAGGTGTGCACTTTCAGAAATTCTGTTCCGGTATCCCGACAGTCACGGCTCGCGAAACGAGTATGAAGAAATACAATCAGTTCTATACACATCTACAGTCCCACGCCCGTGGAGAGATCACCATTGAGGAGCTTCAAAACGAAGCTAATAAGCTGTTTCTCCCTGGTAAATGATGAGGTCAGTGGGAACGCTTGGTCGCCGAATTCCGAGAAGGGCAGCGCTGTAGCCTAGACAAGGAATTCCCGTGTGAAAGTCCGGCCTATAGCTCACACGGCCTGAATTTCACTGTGCGATTAGTACATCGATGGTTCGCCACCACCCGGCCCAATGGCAGCTTTTTCTGCTTCTGGAATCTCCGAGACAAGCGCTTCCGTCGTGAGCATCAAACCCGGATGGAGGCTGCGTTCTGCAGGGCAGAACGGGTAACCTTGGCAGGATCGAGGATTCCGGCGGAGATCATATCCGTGTACTCTTCGGTTGCGGCGTTGAATCCAAAGTTTGCCTGTTTCGAATCGCGAACTTCCCCAACAACGACAGCGCCTTCATGTCCTGCATTGGAACCGATGAGTGCCTCAAATGATACTTAACTACTTTAGGTGAATCTATTGACGGACGCAAGTCTCCAGAGTACGATTATACGACTAGTTGTGGTTAAGTCACGCACGCCGGGGATCGAGAGGCATGGATGTATCTCAATTGATTCAGCAGAAGTTGAGCGAATTGGGACTGGACCAGCGGGACCTGGCTGATGCTGCACAAGTCACCGAGTCCTATATCTCTCAGTTATTGAGCCGGAAGAAGATGCCTCCTGCTCCGGAGCGCACCGACATCTACGACAAACTTGGACGCGCCTTGAAGTTGCCTACCGGCAAACTCGCAGGCTTGGCCGACCTCCAGCGCAGGCAAGAACTCAAGAAGAAGATACAGAGTCCGCCAGTACCGTTGTTCAGAGAAGTTCGAGAGCTGCTTCTTCAAAAATGTAAGGCTGCTAAACGAAGTGCGGTCCGTGCCATTTTTGAGAAGGAACCGTTTGGCGAGCTTGAGCGCCTGATCACTCAGAAGCTCCTGGATGTCGTGAAGGCATCGGCCAGAGAGGAACTGGGACGGGAAAACTGGCTCCGAATCGTAGCGAGAGAGAGCAATCGAAGTTATAAACAAATGCGCGTTGCCGTTCTCGAATTTTTGGATGCAGACGTTTTCAATATAACGCCAGACAGCTGCATCGCTTTTCTCGATCCTCTGATCGTATCGTGGGACATCGATCTCGCGTCATTCAGCCTGGAGATCGTCTTGAATCGGAGAGTTGCTCCAGGAAGGTTGAAGAGGTTTGAATTTATTGAGAAGGAAGCGGGAGGGACGTCCGTCCAGGAGCCGGGCCTGCGGGCATTTCTCAAGGATCGTTCTCTCAGCGGAGACGCGACGCCAGAGGAAATCGAGTTTCTCCGACAGCTGCGCTTCAGGGACGGGCGGCGCCCAACTGCGCTCTATTACTATCGCGAGCTGCAAAGCCTCCGAGATCCGCTTCATTTCCGTCAAAAGTAGGTGCGGTGGACAGATCTCTGAAACGTATCGTGATCGGGGCGTTTATTGTTCAGGCAATTGTTGGGTATTTGTTACTTCATTATGGGTCATGAATCCTGATGCGTATTTCCCCTTGGTCCAAAGTGGACACAAAGTGGTACCTCGGCGTGCGCTGCCGGAAATGTGGAGCGCCAATTCTGTTTGCCCTCGACCATAGCGACGGAGAAGTTCCGCCCGTACCAGCCGGAAAACTGTTGCTGACCTGTCCCTTGGCCGAATGCCGACACAAAGCCGACTACAGTACAGCCACTGTTGCACGTTTTCAAAAGGAACCATCTGCCCTAGCCGACATAGGAGCCACTGATGAAGATAGAGAAGGCTGACGTCAAAACCGCCGAGTTTCGAGTGTGGTGTGACTGCTGCTCCATTCGGATTGCGCCGAATGAGGAACAGATCGTCGTGGACGGTAAAATCTACCATCAGCGCTGCTACTCCAAAACCTTTTCTGCGGTTTCTAAGCCGAAAACAAAATCTTCCCAACCTGTAGATATTCGCGGACGTGAAAGATGACTGGCCAATTCGACGCCGAACTGAGCGCCGCGCTATTAAGGTTCAATGGAGAGGCCGTCCCCTACTGTCAGGGTATCTCGGATACAGTTGCGCAGGAATACGCGGTGAATTACGCAAGGATGCTTCAGAATCGCGCAAAAGGAATCGAATCTTCACTTCCTCGAATCCCGCATGGGCTATTTGAACCTAACCGCAATCTCATCCGGTCCATCCTAGACAGAATGTCTGAGAAGTATTTTCCGGGGACGTAATATGCAGAACGTCTTACCACGATCTCGATCGGCCATTTTGATTCTGAGTGCCGGAATCGCGCTGTTTATTATGATTCCGGGACAGCGCGCTCAGCCTGATGATCCAATTCTACTGCACCAGCGCATTGCTCCTGCGGTCTCTCCTGGATCGACAGCGTATCTGTCCGATGACGGGAGAGCGATCGGAGTTGGCGCTGATGTCGAGACTCTTGCTGCACTTGCCCAGGCAGTAGCGGCGAAAGATCGCAAGGCTTATGAGCATTTGTTCCAGGATGGCCGCGCCTTCCTGGTAACCGACAGAGTGCGGGTCCTTGTCCTCAGCCTTCAAGGGAACAGCGCAAAAGTTCAATTCTTGGAAGGCTACCACTCCGGGAAGTCGGGATTCGTTATTCGCGAGTGGCTGAAATTTACACCCTGATTGGTTGTGAGGGCAACAATGTCGCGAAAAAATGGGGACAGAGCGCGCAGTGACCGTCAGCGCAAGGAAAAGATTCACAAGAGAGCACGTAGCCGGGAACTTCGAAAAGCACTGAAAGAACGAGCCGCAGCAGGTCCGTCGAAAGAGACGAGCAAGAGCGTCGCATGAGGGTTTGGGAAGGCCATGCAGTTCTTAATCTGCTGAGAGCCGGCGAGGACGTCGGATGGGTGGTCGCCATGATTGTGATCGGCTTTACAACCTTTGTCGTTTCATCAATAGTCGTCAAAGGGAGCTCGTTTGCAAAGTATGTGTGGCTTTCGTTCAGCAGTCGTGATTCAGCGACGTGATCATCTGAGGTCTTAAGGGCGACCGTTGAATTCTTGCGCGCATCCTCAACCGCGCGGCGGAGGCTTTCATATTCGGCTCGTGAGGAACACCCGATCCGGGCATTAAGCTCGGTCACGGCATCGGAATAGACGCGTGTCACTTCTTGATACCCACGAAGAAGCCTCTTCTTTTCGTCGCAAATATTCATCCATTTTGAAGATACAGCCGCGCAATCCAGCCCTTCAACCTTCAACTGCCAAACGTGCGTCGGGCGCACCGTGCGGCCGAGTGTTCAGGCCAACTTCCGTGTTGGCTCCAGGTTTGATACTAAGTGTTGGGTTTATTCTGCAGGACACCCCCTCGGGAAATCGGTCGCTGATTGGGAGCGGCCTTGGGATTCGAATGGGCTTCGATGGCACCCATCCCACAGCCGATCACGGGGTGTGGTTGCGCTTACAGGGATTCACGTCGTGGCAAGCGGCTTGTTATCGATAGAACGGTGAGTCTACGTCCGGACCTCAGTGCGAGTGCAGCCGTCAAGAATGTTGCAAGACCCAACGCGTTCAGCCATAGTATGTTGCTGCCAGAGCGGGCAATCGGTACGATCGGGTTGAAAAGCGCAGCGATCGCTACGAAAACCACCGCCCATGAATACTTTCCTGCACGGATTGCCTCCCTGACCAGCAGGACGGCCGAGACACAAACGACGATAGCTACCAATACCTGGCTGTTCGCTACGCGGAACCACACCGCCAGGAGCAATATAGTTATGGCCGCCCATTTCATGGTGTTCGTCATCATCGGATAATCTGCTTTCTCCTCACGGTGCCGATCATGCTGCAATCGCGTCTTCCATTTTTACTTAACCAGTATAGGTGAATTATGAGCAGACATCACGCTCTATTTGGCTGTACAGTAGACTAGTTTGAGTTAATACAAAATTCATGTTGCAGGCTGACAAGGAACCCCAGATCGACGAAGCCGTTTGGCGAGCGTGGGTAGAGAAGAATAAAGCGCAGGACAAATTCAGGTTTGCGAGACGCTTGAGAGTGATGGGTGTCGTGGCGGCGTTTCTTACGGTGAGTGCGCTGTTGTGGAGATTCCTAAGCTGAGTACCGGTCAGGTCTGGAATGAGTGGGGCGGGATTCCATTGCCCGCTGCGCCCCCTGTCATCGAAAAGGCATTTGTAGAAGAATTTGTCTCGGGCGAAATCAACCGTGCATCAACCATTCTTGTGAGGGCGCAAGAAACGGGAAATGGTGAGGTGGGCCTAAAAAGAGCGTGGCTCGCCGGGGCCGGAGATGTTCAGGGTCTTTTAGGGCAATGCGCGCTGGCAAGTATGGCAATCTGGGAACGTTGGCAACGTTGAATCTGCAACTTGCAGACCTCATTATCCGACAGACGGAACGAATCCCCCTCTCCGCTTCCAGTTGAAAATTGAGAAATGATTAGTGAGTAATGAGAATTGTCCTTGGAAAATCGACAAATCTGCTGATCTTCCAAGGACAGGTTTCATTAATCACTAATCAATTTTCATTTCTCACCCGCCGCCTTCTTCTCCTTTGTGTCCATGATCTTCGCTGAATCATTCCGTCGAGCTGTCTGAACTGATGCAACAAGAATCTTGCACAGCTCCGTGTTCTCCGCGACTAATCGGCTCACGAAGTCCGGATTAACCGCGACACTTCTCTGCAGAATTCGCAGCCAAATCCCCGTTTCATTGAGCTCCTTGAGGCAGATTTTCAATTTATGAACAAAATCCGCCCGACTTTCTGCCGCTCGCGCCTCTCCATAGTTTGGCGCAGCCGCCGTACCTGACCGCAGAATCTGATTCCCAATGTGTTTGGCTTGTGGGTTTTGTGGCAATTGCCCGACGACCTTGACGATATCTACTGCAAACTGAACAAGACGCCCTTCCAACGTGTTGGATTTGGAGTTCGACACCATGCGGTTTGCAATAGCACCCAAAATGCCAGCCTATGAACGGACCAAGTCAATGTGGAAATTGCTGTCGCCGACGGCAAAGAAATGAAAGGTGAGACCACTGCAAGAGGAAGGACAATAAACTCATTGCTCTGGAGGAGGACTGGAATTCGGGACGAAATTTTGTGGCGTTTCTGACGTCGACGCTTGGTTTCTGTCCTCCCCTCTGTGCTCCGTTGCCACGAGGCGTGTTCTTAGTCCTTACTGCGTCGCATTATCTGTCCCAATTCCCGGATGCGCTGTTGCATGGAGCTACACAATCCTATGTGAGAAATGTCAAAAGAACGTGAAAGAGTGAAGCCACAGAACGTAAGCGATTCCACTTTTTCAGCACCCTTTTAGACTCGTGCCTCCATGCCATAATTCACCATGATCTTAGAGGGTATGTTAGCTTTTACTGCCATTGGTTGCTGTTATCGGACCTGAGGCCACAAGCACCGCGTCATGCGGAACCCTATTCCAACCGCAGACCTTTCCCATGCAAGTTCAGCGGGAATCTTCTCAATATTGAAGACGTGCGTGGCATGCTTACTGGCCGCCCTGTGATGGGCCAATTTCCGAAGCAGGCACGCGTAGCGTGACTAGAGTCCAAATGAATTCGAGAACTCCAGTGACGACCTCGTAAAAGACAACGACCACGATTCATGAAAAGGCATTCGGTCCCGCTTGTTCTGATTATCGTCTTTCCTCTTTTATCGCGCGCGCAGGATGCCCCACCGCGGCGTCCCGTCATCGGAATCGCTTTGAGCGGGGGCGGAGCGCTTGGTCTCGCCCAGATCGGCGTGTTGCGATATCTGCAAGAGCATCGCATTCCCGTGGACAGGATCGCCGGCACAAGTA
>Ga0114129_10002844_pt1 | contig 24191 bp, 23 predicted proteins | sample RhiMetdeltSRZDD1_FD_80071 | JGI IMG/M metagenome (GOLD analysis project Ga0114129, IMG submission 80071) | Populus rhizosphere microbial communities from Tennessee, USA - Rhizosphere MetaG P. deltoides SRZDD1 (version 2) (version 2) | ecosystem: Host-associated > Plants > Roots > Rhizosphere >...
ACGGCCATCGACGACGGCCGCGCGGCGAAGCTCGTCGATCGGCTGAAGGAGGCGTCCCGGGCATGAGCGTCGGCGGCGTACTGGGTGAGATCCTCGAGCGCGCCCGCGTCCAGGTGGCGCAGCGGCGGGAAGTCCTGCCGCTGGAGGTCATCCAGACCCTCGCCGACGAGGCGCCGCCGCCACGGGACTTCACCTCCGCCCTGAAGCGGAAGGACCGCGTGAACGTCATCGCCGAGTACAAGCGACGCTCACCGTCGCGGGGGGTGATCCGCGAAGACCTGCCGCCGCAGGACGTCGCCGTCTCCTACGAGGCGGCGGGGGCGGCCGCGATGTCGGTGCTCACCGACGAGGACTACTTCGGCGGCTCCCTCGATCACCTGACCGCCGCCCGCGGTGCCGTCAAGATTCCGGCCATCCGCAAGGATTTCACCGTCGACACCTACCAGATCTGGGAGGCGCGGGCGGCGTGCGCGGACGCCGTGCTGCTGATCATCGCCGCCCTGACCGACGCCCAGCTGAAGACGTTCCTGGCCGACGCCGCGGAGGTGAAGGTGGCCGCGCTGGTCGAGGTTCACGACGCGGAGGAGCTCGATCGCGCGGTCTCCGCAGGGGCGTCGATCATCGGTGTCAACAACCGCAACTTGAAGACGATGGAAGTCCGGCTCGAGACCTCGCTCGAGCTGCTGCCGAAGATCCCGGCGGCGGCGGTGAAGGTGGCGGAGAGCGGGATCAAGACGGGCGCCGACATGAAGCGCCTCCGCGCCGCCGGCTGCGACGCGTTCCTGATCGGCGAGCACCTGATGTCGTCGCCGGATCCAGGCGCGGCGCTGAAGCAGTTGATCATGGAGGCGAACGGATGATCGGTACACTCGATAGCGCAGAGCCCCCGTGCCAGTGCGCGTAAAGATTTGCGGAATCACCGGTCCCGACGACGGGATCATGGCTGCGCAGGCCGGCGCGGATGCCATCGGCCTCGTGTTCTGGCCGCGCAGCCCGCGCCACGTCACCTTCGAGCAGGCGCAGGCCATCACGCGCGCGGTGCCCCCCTTCGTGCTGCGTGTCGGCGTCTTCGTCGATGCCACCGCCGACGAGCTCGTTCGCGCCACCGATGCGGGACGGCTGGACGTTTTGCAGCTCCACGGCCACGAGCCGCCGGAGGCGTTCGACGCGCTGCCGCGCCGCGGCCTGAAAGCGCTGCGAGTCGGCCCCGGGTTCGATCCCGCCGACGCGGTCCGGTACGAGGGCCGCGCCGCCGGGCTGTTGCTGGACACGCATGCGAAGAGCGCCCCGGGCGGCACCGGGGAGACGTTCGACTGGTCGCTCGCCCGCCAGCTGCGGCCGCGGGTGTCGTATCTCGTGCTGGCCGGCGGGCTCACGCCAGAGAACGTCGGCCGCGCCATCGCCGAAGTGCGGCCGGACGCCGTCGACGTGTCGAGCGGCGTCGAGAGCGCACCCGGCCGCAAAGACGCCGACAAGGTTCGGGCCTTCATCGAGGCCGTGAGGAGAGCCGCATGACCACTACGACCGCTCGTCCCGACGCCGCCGGGCATTTCGGCCCCTACGGCGGGCGTTACGTTCCCGAGACGCTCATGGAGCCGCTGCGCGAGCTGGAGGCCGCCTATCAGAAGGCGCGACAGGATCCGGCCTTCGAGGCCGAGCTGTCGAAGCGGCTCAAGGACTACGTCGGCCGGCCCACGCCGATCACGTTCGCGGAGCGCCTCACCGAGCAGCTCGGCGCCAGGATCTACCTGAAGCGCGAGGACCTCTGTCATACCGGCGCCCACAAGATCAACAACGCCCTCGGTCAGGCGCTGCTGGCGCGGCGCATGGGCAAGAAGCGGATCATCGCGGAGACGGGCGCCGGGCAGCACGGCGTGGCCACCGCCACCGTGTGCGCGCTGCTCGGCTTCGAGTGCATCGTCTACATGGGCGTCGACGACATGGCGCGCCAGGCGCCGAACGTGCGGCGCATGCACCTGCTGGGGGCGGAGGTGCGTGGGGTCGACTCCGGCAGCCGCACCCTCAAGGACGCGATCAACGAGGCCATGCGCGACTGGGTGACCAACGTCCGCACGACGTTCTACATCCTCGGCTCCGCCCTCGGCGCGCATCCGTACCCGGCGATGGTGCGCGACTTCCAGTCGGTGATCGGCCGCGAGGCGCGCCAACAGATGCAGTCCTTGACGAACGCGCTTCCGGATACCGTCGTCGCCTGCATCGGCGGCGGCTCGAACGCCATCGGCATCTTCACCGCCTTCCTCGAAGACCCGGTGCGCCTCGTCGGCGTCGAGGCCGGGGGGCGCGGACCCAGGCAGGGCGATCACGCGGCGCGGTTTCTCCCGGAGGCGGCCTGCGTCGGCGTGCTGCACGGTACGCGCACGTACCTCCTGCAAGACGATGCCGGCAACGTGCTGCCCACTCACTCGGTGTCGGCCGGCCTCGACTATCCCGCGGTCGGTCCCGAGCACGCCCTGCTCCACGACGAGAAGCGCGTCCTGTACTCGCACGCGAGCGACGATGAAGCGCTGGATGCCTTCCGTCTCTTGTCGCGCCGCGAAGGCATCATCCCCGCCCTCGAGTCCTCGCACGCGCTCGCCTGGGTCGTCCGCGAAGCGAAGTCGCTGCAAGGCAAGACCGTCCTCGTCAACCTGAGCGGCCGCGGCGACAAGGACCTGGGAATCCTCGAACAACTCGAGCGGGGCAAGTAGATGTCGGCCCACAACCACAAAGACACAAAGAGCACAAAGGACACAAAGAAAGAAATGAGGACCACGCCATGACATTCATTCCGTTCTTTGTGCGTTCTTTGTGTCCTTCGTGTCTTTGTGGTTTCTAGCGGCACTGGTTATCTCATGCCCACGCGAATTGGTGCACGGTTTGAAAAGCTGAAGGCGGAGGGCCGGAAGGGCTTCGTCGGCTTCGTCACCGCCGGGGATCCGTCGCTCGAACGGACGGTGGAGATCGCTCTCGCCATGGACACGGCAGGGGTCGACATCCTGGAGCTGGGGGTGCCGTTCTCCGACCCGCTGGCGGACGGGCCCGTCATCCAGCGGTCGAGCCAGCGCGCGCTCGACCGCGGCGTCACCCTCAAGGACGTCCTCGGTGTCGTGCGACAGATCCGCCGGCGCAGCGAGATCCCGATCGTCCTCTTCAGCTACTACAATCCGCTGCTGCGTTACGGCCTCGAGAGGCTCGCCGGCGACGCGCGCGAAGCGGGCGTCGATGGTAGTCTCGTCACGGATCTGCCGCCGGAAGAAGCCGCGGAATGGCTGAAGGTGGCGCGCGAGCGGGACCTCGACACGGTCTTCCTCGCCGCTCCCACGAGCCCGCCGGAGCGTCTCCGCGGCGTGGCCGAGGCCTCCCGCGGCTTCGTCTACGCCGTGAGCCGTACCGGAGTCACCGGCGAGCGCGAAGCGATCTCCGACGATGCGTCACCCCTGGTGGCGAATCTGAAGAAGCAGGCGGCGCTGCCGGTGGCGCTCGGCTTCGGGATCTCGCGGCCGGATCAGGTGAAGGCCGCCGCGCAGGTGGCGGACGCGGTGGTGGTGGGCACGACGCTCGTCAAGTTCCTCGAGGAGCAACCCGACGGCGATGTCGCGGAGAAGGTGAGATGGCTGAAGGGCGGGATGTGAGCGCGGAGCTGGCCGATTGGCGTCGCCGCATCGACGCCATCGACGATCAGCTCATGCGGCTGATCAACAGCCGGTCCGCTTGCGCCGTCGAGATCGGGCGCATCAAGCGCGAGGCCGGCCTGCCCGTCTACGCGCCGGAGCGCGAGGCCTGGATCCTCGATCGCGTGATGCGCGAGAACCCCGGTCCGCTGGATCCGCTGGCCATCAAGCGCGTGTTCGAGCGCTTGATCGACGAGAGCCGCCGCCTGGAGCGCGTGGCCGCCGAGGCGGAGAACGGCGAAGGCGAGCGCCTGGAGCAGGCCGCCATGGAAACCCTCGAGAAGAAGCCCCAGGAGTAGGTGAATGGTCATAGTGATGGAGCACTCCGCGACCGAGGAGCAGCTGCAGAAAGTCATCGAGTCGCTGATGCACTACGGCTACGACGTGCATCGATCGACGGGCGTGACGCACACCGTGCTCGGTGCGGTAGGCACGCCGCGCGAGCGGATCGACCCGGCGGCGCTGGAGCTGTTCGCGGGCGTCAAGGAGGTCGTGAAGATCAGCGAGCCGTACAAGCTCGCCGGCCGCACCTTCAAGCCGCAGGACACGATCGTGGAGTTCCGCGGGATCAAGGTCGGCGGACCCGAGGTCATCGTCATGGCCGGGCCGTGCTCGGTGGAGACGCGCGATCAGCTGCGAGCGGTGGCCAAGGCGGTACAGGCGTCGGGCGCGCGCGTGCTGCGGGGGGGCGCCTTCAAGCCGCGCACCTCACCCTATGCGTTCCAGGGCCACGGCGAGACGGCGCTGCAGTGGATGCGCGAAGCCGGCGACGACATGAACCTCGCCGTCATCAGCGAGGTCATGGACCTGCGCACCATCGAGATGATGGTGAAGTACGTCGACGTCCTCCAGGTCGGCGCCCGCAACATGCAGAACTTCGACCTGCTGAAGGAGCTGGGCCGCCTGCGGCACCCCATCTTGCTCAAGCGCGGCCTCTCGGCCACGATCGAGGAATGGCTCCTCTCCGCCGAATACATCCTCGCCGGCGGCAACACGCAGGTCATCCTCTGCGAGCGCGGCATCCGCACCTTCGAGGTGGCCACGCGCAATACCCTCGACATTTCCGCCATCCCGGTGATCAAGAAGCTCAGCCACCTGCCGATCCTCGTGGACCCGAGCCACGGCACCGGGCGCCGCGACAAGGTCCTCCCGATGGGGCGCGCGGCGGTGGCGGCGGGGGCCGACGGCCTCCTCATCGAGGTCCACAACGATCCCGAGAAGGCGCTCTCCGACGGTGCGCAGAGCCTGTACCCCGAGCAGTTCGACCGGCTGATGGGCGAGCTGCGCGTCATCGCCCCCGTCCTCGGACGCACGCTCCCGGTGCCGCGCGCGGGCGCCGCCTAACGGCATCCCTGTGAGCGAAGAGATTCCGGTCCCGAGCGCGGAGGCGCGCACGCCCGCCATCGAGGTCCGCGGCCTCACGAAGGCGTTCCGCGGCCAGGTGGCTGTCGATCATCTGACGTTCAACGTGGCCCGCGGCACGTTCTTCGGCTTCCTGGGGCCGAACGGCGCCGGGAAGAGCACGACCATCAAGATGCTCACCGGCCTGCTGCGTCCGACCGCGGGTGACGCTCGGATCGAAGGCCTGGCCCTCGGTGAGGACCTGCTGAAGATCAAGGCCCGCATCGGCATCCTCCCCGAGGAGCTGCCGCTGTACGAGCGGCTGACCGGCGAGGAGTACCTCCTCTTTGCCGGGCGCATGTACGGCCTCGCGCGCGACGAATGCCGAAAGCGCACCGACGAGCTGCTCGACTTCCTGTCGCTCGCGGAGGAGCGCGGCAAGCTCGTGGTCGACTATTCGCAGGGCATGCGCAAGAAGCTGGCCCTGGCCGCCGCCCTCATCCACAACCCCCGCGTGCTCTTCCTCGACGAGCCGCTGAACGGCATCGATCCCATCTCCGGCCGCATCGTCACCGACCTGCTGCGCCGCCTGGCCAGCAAGGGGGTGACGATGTTCTTCACGTCCCATGTCCTGGACGTCGTCGAGCGGCTGTGCGACGAGGTCGCCATCATCGACCACGGCCGCATCGTCGCCCAGGGCACCCTGGCCTCGATCCGCGCGCAGCGCGAGATGGGACAGGACGCGACCCTGGAGGACGTGTTCTTGAAGCTGGTCGCCGCCGACGTCACCCGTGAGGATCTCTCGTGGATCGGCTGATCGCCCTGCTGTGGCTGCGCTGGAAGCTCGAAGTCCGGGCGCTGGCGCGGGCCCGGGAGGCGGCGGTGGGGATCCTGTTCATGGTCCCGGGCCTGCTGATCTTTGCCCTCTTCGGCGGCGGGGCCGCCTTCTTCGGCCTGCGCCGCCTCACCGTCGCGCACCCCGACTGGCTCTTGCCCCTCGTCTCCGCCGGCGCCACGTTCATCGGCCTCTTCTGGGCGCTCTCGCCGCTGCTGGCCGGCCTCGCCCTCAGCGAGACCCACGACGTCACGCGCCTTCTTCACTTCCCGATCCCGGCGCGGACGCTCGTCGTCTCGTCGTTCGTCTCGAATCTCGTCCAGCCGTCGATGCTCGCCCTGCTGCCGATCGCGCTGGCGTCGGCGATGGGCCTCCGTGGTCCGCTGCCGACGATCCCCTTCACGCTGGCCGGCGTGATGCTCACGGTCCTCTTCATGCTCGCCGCCGCCCAGACGGCCGGCCTCGTCCTCCAGGGGTTCGGGCGCAACCGCCGTTGGCACGACCTCGCGATGTTCTTCGGCATCGGCCTGGGCTTCATGATGAGCATCGGCCCCGCGCTGCTGCTCGCCGCCGGCGGGCGTCCGATCGGCTGGCTCCTCCGCGGGCTCACGACGTACGACATCTTCGCCCTCTCGCCGTTCGCCTGGGGGGTGCGCGCCGCCGTCCACGCCGCTCGCGGCGAGCCGGGAGGGTTCGCTCTATTCTCCGGGCTGGCCCTCATGGCCACCCTCGCCGCCGTCACCGTCTCGAGCGTGCTGGTGGATCGCATCTATCGCTCGGAGGTCGTCACGTCGACGGGCAGCTCGCGGCGGCGCGCGCGAGCGTGGCTGCCCGGTGCGCTGGGGGCCCTCGTCGAGAAGGACCTGCGTGCGGGCTGGCGTGACCCGGCCATACGCGCCGCCTTCTTCATCGGCCTCGCCGGTCCGCTCGTCTTCCTCTTCTTCCTCTCGCGCTCGCGCGGGGCCTGGTCGGGCACGCCCCTGCTGCTGCTCGCGACCTTCGCCGGCCTGTCGCCGTTCGGCGCGAACGCCTTCGGCCTGGAGCGGCGCGGCATCAGCCTGCTCATGAGCTTCCCGCTGGCGCGCTGGAAGATCCTGGTGGCGAAGAATGCCGGCGCCATGCTGCTGCGGGCGCCCGGCATCGTCATGATCCTTGCCGCCGGCGTGCTCATCGCGCCGGCGCGCTACCTGCCGGCAGCGGGCGCGGTCGCGTTCGTGACCCTGCTGCTCTCCGCGGGCATGGACAACTTCCTCTCGATCTTGTTCCCGATGCCGGTGCCGCCGCCCGGCGGGAATCCCTACGGCGCCGTCTCCGGCAGCCGCGGGTTCGGCGCCGCCCTCGTCGGCGCCGCGCTGCTCGCGCTGGTGGCCGCCTTGTGCGCCCCGTTCGCGCTCCTCGTGTGGCTGCCGGCCCTGCTGGGCTCGCCGTCGCTGTGGATGGTGACGCTGCCGGTGGCCCTCATCGGAGCCTTGGCCGTCTATACGATGCAGGTGATCCTGGCCGAGCGCCTCCTCGTCCGCCGCGAGCCGGAGCTGCTCGAGCGGATTCTCGGAGAGAGTTGACGTCCTTCAACCACAAAGGCACAAAGGACACAAAGACGCACAAAGAACGAATGAAACTGGACGGCACAGGTCAACTCGACTTTCTTTGTGATCCTTTGTGCCCTTTGTGTCTTTGTGGTTCATGGCGGCGAAGATGAAACCCAGGCCGGCGGACGTGGCCATCGTCGGGCTCGGGCTGATGGGCGGCTCGCTGGCGCGGGTGCTCACGGCGCGCGGGCTGCGCGTGATCGGCATCGATCGCGCGGACGTCGTGAAGCGCGCGCGGGCGGCGCGGGCCATCGCCTCGGGCAGCGCCGATCTCGACCGCGCGGCCGAGGCGCGACTGGTGGTCCTGGCCGCGCCGCCGCGGGCCAATCTCGCCGTGCTCCGCAAGCTCGCCGCGATCGTTCCCGAGGGTGCCGTCGTGACGGACCTCGGCAGCGTGAAGGTCTCCATCTGCCGTGCGGCGCGCGCGCTGGGTTTGCGCTCGTTCGTGGGCGGGCATCCGATGGCCGGCACCGAGCGCTCCGGCTTCGCCGCCTCCGACGCCCGGTTGTTCCGCCGCCATCCGTGGATCCTCACCCCCGAAGGCGCACCGCCGGCGGCGGTGGCCGCCGTGAGCAGGGTCGCGCGACTGGCCGGGGCGAAGCCGTGTACGATGCGAGCAGCGGAGCACGATCGCACTGTCGCGTTCGTGAGCCACGTGCCGCAGATCGTCGCCTGGGCGATCGACGCGTCGGCGCGTGGTGACGGCGTCTCCGCGCGTCACCTGGACCTGGCCGGTCCGGGTTTTCGGGACATGACACGCCTCGCGCGGAGCCCGCGAGCGCTCTGGCGCGAGATCCTGGCTGAAAACCGCGACGAGGTCGCGCGTGCACTGCGCGCGCTCTCCCGTGCGTTGCGTCGGCGAGTCTAGAACGTCGTCGTTCACACCAAGGAGCCGTTCATGAAGAAGCTTTTTGCATTCGCTACGGCGATGGCCTTTGTCGCCGTGTCCGCACACGCGCAACCGCCGGCGTCGGAGGTACCCAAGGCCCCGAAGAGCGACAAGGCGGCGCCGCCGGCCGGACAGATGCCCGCGGCGAAGCCGGGACCCGAGCACGAGATCCTGAAGAAGTCCGTGGGTACCTGGGACGCCACCGTCGAGGAGATGGCGCCGGGCGCTCCCGCCAAGACGTCGAAGGGGACGGAGACGGCCAAGCTCGTCGGCGGGTTGTGGCTCGTCAGCGATTTCAAGAGCGAGATGGCCGGGCAGCCGTTCGAAGGCCACGCCGTCGGCGGCTACGACTCGAACAAGAAGAAGTACGTGGGGACCTGGGTGGACTCGATGTCGAGCGGAGTCTGGACGTCGGAAGGCACGTTCGATCCGGCGACGAAGACGCTGACGGACGCGATGGAAGGGCCGGGTCCGGACGGAAAGCCGATGAAGTGCAAGGCCGTCACCGAGTGGAAGGACGCGGACACCAAGGTGTTCACCATGTACATGGGTGAAGCCCCGACGATGCGCATCACGTACAAGCGGCGAAAGTAGCCGCCACGAAGGGGGAGGCGCGCGCTTCCCCCTTCGCCCCTCGAGTCTTGACACCCTGGAAGGGCCTCCGTATAGTTGAAGCCTCCGATCCGTACGTCACGTTACTCCCCCAGAAGTCCCGATTTGGATCCCTAGCTCGGAAAGAACAATGTCCAACGAAGAGCCGTCTGCACCGAAGACCCCGCCCCCGGCGCGCAAGGGACGGCCGAAGAACGGCGAGGCCCGCGCGCGTCGTGAAGCCAACGGGCCCGACGGCGCTGCCGAGGACGAAGTAGCGGCCGAGGCCGCTCCTGCCGACGTCGCGCCCGAGGCGCCGTCCGCACCGGCACCGGCACCGGCACCGCCACCGCCACCGCCACCGGCTCCTTCCTCCGCTCCCGCCGCGAATCCGCCTGCCCTCACCGGCGGAGACGGGAACGAGCCGCCGCGCCTCGACCTGGCCGCCCTCAAGGAGATGAACATCACGAAGCTGGCCGGGGTCGCCAAGTCGCTCGAGATCCCGAACTCGGCTTCGATGAAGAAGCAGGAGCTGGTGTTCCAGATCCTGCGGGCGCAGGCGGAGAAGGAAGGCCTGATCTTCTCCGAGGGCGTGCTCGAGATCCTGCCCGACGGCTTCGGCTTCCTCCGCGCGCCGGAGTACTGCTACCTGCCGGGTCCGGACGACATCTACGTCTCGCCGTCGCAGATCCGCAAGTTCGACCTGCGCACGGGCGACACCATCAGCGGCCAGATCCGCCCGCCGAAAGAAGACGAGCGCTACTTCGCGCTGATCAAGGTCGACGCCGTCAACTTCGAGCCGCCGGACCACTCGAAGGACAAGATCTTCTTCGACAACCTCACGCCGCTGTATCCGCAGAGCCGGATCAAGCTCGAGACGACGGCCGATCTGCTCGCCCCCCGCGTGCTCGACCTCATGACGCCGCTCGGCAAGGGTCAACGTGCCCTCATCGTCGCCGCCCCTCGCACCGGCAAGACGATGCTGTTGCAGGCTATCGCCAACGCCATCACCACCAACCACCCGGAGTGCGTCCTCATCGTGCTGCTCATCGACGAGCGGCCCGAAGAAGTGACGGACATGCAGCGCAGCGTGCAGGGTGAGGTCATCTCGTCGACGTTCGACGAGCCCGCCGACCGGCACGTGCAGGTGGCGGAGATGGTGATGGAGAAGGCCAAGCGCCTGGTCGAGCACAAGAAGGACGTCGTCATCCTCCTCGACTCGATCACCCGTCTGGCCCGCGCCTACAACACGATCGTGCCGCCGTCCGGCAAGGTCCTCTCCGGCGGTGTCGACTCCAACGCGCTACAGCGGCCGAAGCGGTTCTTCGGCGCCGCCCGCAACGTCGAGGAGGGAGGCAGCCTCACCATCATCGCCTCCGCCCTCGTGGAGACGGGCTCGCGCATGGACGACGTCATCTTCGAAGAGTTCAAGGGCACCGGCAACGCCGAGATCGTCCTCGACCGGAAGCTGACGGAGAAGCGCATCTTCCCGTCGATCGACATCAACAAGAGCGGCACCCGCAAGGAAGAGCTGCTGATCGCCAAGGAAGAGCTGAACCGCGGCTGGGTGCTGCGCAAGGTGCTCTCGGCCTTGTCGCCCGTCGAGGCCATGGAGCTGCTGCTCGAGCGGTTGTCGAAGTCGAAGTCGAACTCCGACTTTCTCTCGAGCATGTCCGGCGGCGGCTAGGGTCGCGGCCAGTCCGTTCCTTCGGCCGCCCAGGTGGTGCGGTCCGTGAACTCGACGCTCGTCACGATCATCCGCGTGTCGCCCGGGCAGTCCACCACCTTCTCGTCCGACCATGGGCTGATCGTGCGGTCGAGCGGTTCGAACACCCAGGCGATCTCTTCGTTGGGCCGCGCCATCGTCGGGAGTCGCCTGTCGTCGATTGTGCCGTCACACTCAGTCAGCGCTCTGCGCACGACATTCGTGACGTGCACGAGACCCCGCACGGGCTGTGCACATCCCATCGTGAAGGCGTGAATGCTCTTCGGGGAGCGATTGACGAGCTGCGCCTGGGGGGCGCCGTCGTTCACGCGCCAGCTCACGGCGATGGGTCCCGCCGGCAGGTCCAGCCACCCCGCCGGTGGGTTGACCGGCGTCGGCTTCCGCCGCGGTAGCGTCTGATGGAGCTCCTCGCTCACCGCGCGGGATTCGGTGTGTACGCGGTCCGACTCGTCCTTTCGCCCCAAGACGTCCAACGTGAGCGCGATGTCGTCCAAAGCGCTCCTTTCCCACCAGAGATCGCCCGCGGCGCGGCTGGCACTGGCCAGTTGCTCGAAGGTGCGTAGCGCCTGTTCCTGACGACCCGCGCCACGCTGCAAGGCACCCAGCGTCGAGATCAACCTCAAGCCGGCGGTGATTTCCTGCCGCGCCTTGCGCTCGGCGATCTCCTTGGTGAAGAACGCCACCAGCGAGTCCTCGTCCCCCGCCAGCGCGAGCACGCTCCCGAGCTTCTCCGTGGCCAATAGGACGCGGCTGTCGTCGCCGAGGGAGCGCCAGATCTCCAGGGCCTTCTGGTAGCGGTCGGCGGCGTCGCGGCCGAGCTCCGGCAAGGAGGGATCCGCGGCGTCGTGATACTGGCGCCGCCAGGCCTTTCCCATCAGCGCATCCGCCTCCGTCGCGAGACGCGCGGCTTCGCGCCGGGCCTCGTCGCGGTCCAAGGGCGCGCCGAGCAGGGCGGCGCAGAGCAGGGTCAGCCACATCGGCTCAGTTGCCGTCCATGTCTCCGGAGACGTCACCGAAGCCGGGCCGCACCGTGACGGTCACCCGCGTGCTGGCGATCACGCGGTCCGCACGCCGCATCGTGATCTTCACGTTGTAGGTGCCCTGCTTCGAGAACACGTGCTCCTCTGTAAAGCGGCGCTCGATTGTCATGCCGGGCGCAAACGGCTCGCAATCGGGCTCATGGCCGCTCTTGCCCCCGTCGTCCCAGTCCCACTCGATCTCGGGGCAATGGTATTCCTCGACGTCGTCGCCGCCTTTGAGCTCGGCGGTGAAGAGGACCTGGGCGGGGGAGACGGCCATGCGCGGGGCGGCGCGCAGCTCGAGCCGGGGTTTCTTGCCTTTGGCGGCGTCGTCCTTCGCCAGTGACGGAGACGAAACGGCGAGGGCGAGCACGACGAGCGCGCGGACGGGTACGAGCTTCGGCACGAAGTCACCTCCCGAGACCATTCTACGCCCGCCGTCCGCGGCGTTGACTAGAATGGAACCATCCATGGAGCAGAAGGGCCTGCGCATCACCACCAGCACCGGCGTCAAGGAGAAGCGGCTCGCCGCGCTCCTCGCCGGCCGAGATCCGAAGTCACTCGGCCTCGGGGAAGCGATTGCCGAGGCGCAGATCGCCGGCAGCCTGGAGCTCAGCGGCGCCTCCGGCGACGAGGCCACCCGGGCGCTGCGGGCCGCGCGACAGGCGGTGGCGGCGGAAGCGCCGTTCACAGTCGGCATCCTCACGGCGTGGCACCGCGCGCTCGGGGTCGGGGCCGGGTTTCGCACGCGGCCGCGGCCCGAGGCCCCGCAGTCGGCGCCGGTGGAGTTCATCGAGGGCCGGCTCGCCATCCTCGAGCAATGGCTCTCCGCGGAGAGCCGGCAGCAGCTCAAGCCCGCGCAGGCCGGCGCGCTGGTCCTGGCGCGGGTGATGGAGATCCTGCCGTTCGACGACGGCAACGGACGGGTGTCGCGGCTCGCGGCGTCGCACCTCATGGTGCAGGGCGGCGCGCGCCCGCCGATCCTCGTCGGCGCCGACAAGGCGCGCCTCGACGAGGCGCTGCAGGCGGCCTTTCAGCTGCACACGGAGCCGCTGGCCGCCCTTCTCGACGAGGCGTCGGAGCGCGTCGTCGACGTGATGATCCGGGCGCTGGAGTGAGCGCGGCCGTGATCCCGCTGCCGCCGGGTCTGCGGCCATTGCTCGACGCCGTGCGCCAGGCGGGCGGCCGGCCCCTGGTGGTGGGCGGGGCCGTGCGCGACGCGCTCCTCAGCCTGCCCGTGAAGGACTACGACGTCGAGGTCTTCGGCCTCGAGGCCGCGCGCCTGCGGGAGGTGCTGGCGTCGCTGGGCTCGGTCAACGCCGTGGGTGAGGCCTTCACCGTGTACAAGCTCAGCGGCCTCGCTGGCGTCGAGGGTGCTGTCGACGTCTCGCTGCCGCGCCGCGATTCGAAGGTCGGGCCGGGCCACCGCGGCATCGCCGTCGTCGGCGACGGCTCCCTTTCCATCGAAGACGCCGCGCGCCGGCGCGACTTCACGATCAACGCTCTGCTCTACGACGACGCGGCCGGCGAGATCCTCGATCCGTTCGAGGGGCGCGCCGATCTCGAGGCGCGGCGCCTGCGTGCCGTCGACGCCGCCACCTTCGGCGAGGATCCGCTGCGCGCGCTGCGCGCGGTGCAGTTCGCCGCGCGGTTCGAGCTCACCGTCGATCCCGCCACTGCCCGGCTCTGCGCGGAAATGCCGCTGCACGAGCTGCCCGCCGAGCGCGTTTTCGGCGAGATCGAGAAGCTGCTGCTCAAGGCCCGGCGGCCCTCGATCGGCTTCGCCCTGCTGCGCGGCTGGGAGATGCTGCCGAAGGTCGCGCCCGAGCTCGTGCCGCTCATCGACACTCCCCAGGATCCGGAGTGGCATCCCGAGGGCGACGTGTGGATCCATACCCTGCTCGCCACCGACCGCGCCGCCGACGAGATCGCGGCCGCCGGTCTCGATGCGCCGCGGACGCTCACGGTGATGCTGGCGACCCTCTGCCACGATCTCGGGAAACCACCGACCACGAAGTTCGAGGACGGCCGCTGGCGCTCCCGCGGCCACGAGGAGGCGGGCACGCCGCCCACCGAGAGCCTGCTCGACCGCTGGAACGTCCACACGCTGCACGGCTACGACGTGCGTGCGCAGGTGGTGGGCCTGGTGGCGAATCATCTCAAGCCCGGCCAGCTCTACGACGATCGCGAGCGCGTGAGCGACGGCGCGATAAGACGCCTCGCCCGCAAGTGCGAGCCGCGGCTGCTGTATCACGTGGCGCGCGCGGACTGTCTCGGGCGCACCCCCGGCGAGTTCGCGACGACGGCGATGGAATGGTTCCTGGAGAAGGTGCAGCAGCTCGACGTCGCGGAGAAGCCGCCGGAGCCGCTGCTGCGCGGCCGCGACGTGCTCGCCCTCGGGCTCTCGCCGGGCCCGGAGGTCGGGCGGGTGGTGAAGGCGGTGTACGAGCGGCAGCTCGACGGTGTGATCACGACCCACGAGCAGGCGGTCGAAGAAGCGCGGCGCGTCCTGGGCGAGGCGCATGGGGCGTAAGAGTCAGAAGGCGGCCCGCGCGCGCACGGAGGCGCGCACCGCCGCCGCCCCGGGCGCGGCGCGGCCGTGGAAGATCGGGGCGCTGATCGCGATCGCGACGCTCGCCGCCTACCTGCCCGCGCTCGGCGGCGGCTTCATCTGGGACGACGACGCCTACGTCACCGGCAACTTGACGCTGCGCAACGCCTCGGGTCTCGCGCGGATGTGGACGCAGCCCGGCGCGATCCCTCAGTACTACCCGCTCGTCCACACGACGTTCTGGATCGAGTACCACCTGTGGGGACTACAGCCCTTCGGTTTCCACCTCGTGAACGTCCTCCTGCACGCGGGCACCGCCTTCCTCGTCCTGCTCGTGCTCCGCCGGCTCGAGGTGCCGGGCGCGGCCTTCATCGCCGCCGCCTTCGCGCTGCATCCCGTACATGTCGAGTCCGTCGCCTGGATCACCGAGCGCAAGAACGTCCTGTCCGCGCTGTTGTACGTGGCCTCGCTGCTGACGTATCTGCGCTTCGCCGGCATCGGCAGCGATCGCCCGGCGCGGCCCCCTCGTGTGTACGCGCTGGCCCTCGTGCTCTTCGTCGCCGCCCTTCTCAGCAAGACTGTCGTGGCCTCGCTGCCGGCGGCGATCCTGATCCTCGTGTGGTGGAAGCGCGGGCGCATCCGACCCGCGGACGTCATGCCGCTCGTGCCATTCTTCGTTCTCGGCTTCGCCTTCGGCCTCTCCACGGCCTACCTCGAGAGGCACCACGTGGGCGCGCAGGGCCTCGACTGGACGCTCACGCCGGGGCAGCGCCTCCTCGTCGCGGGCCGCGCGGTGTGGTTCTACGCGGCCAAGCTCGTGTGGCCGGCGCGGCTGACCTTCATCTATCCGCGATGGACGATCGACACCGCCTCCATCGCCGCCTGGCTGTTTCCGGCCGCGGCCCTCGGCGTCGTCGCCGCGTTGTGGGCCTTCCGGGCGCGGCTGGGCCGGGGTCCGCTGGCCGCCGTGCTGTTCTTCGGCGGCACCCTGGTTCCCGCCCTGGGCTTCTTCGACGTCTACCCCATGCGATACTCGTTCGTAGCGGACCACTTCCAGTACGTGGCGAGCCTCGGCGCGCTGACGTTGCTGGGAGCCTGCGGGACGCGGGCCCTGGTCCGCGCCGCGCCGCGCGTCCGTGAGGGCGTGGCGGTGGGTGTGCTGGCCGTTCTGGCCCTGCTCACGTTCCGCCAGGCCCGCATCTACGAGAGCCTCGAGACGCTCTGGCGCGACACGCTGGCCAAGAACCCGGGAGCCTGGATGGCCTATCACAACCTCGGCGGGCTGATGGAGCAACGGGGACGCGACGACGAGGCACTGGCCCTCTACGCGAAGGCTCTCGAGCTCAAGCCCGACTTCGCCGACGTGCTCAACAACATGGGGAACGTGTTCACGCGCCAGGGTCGCGCGGACGATGCGATCCGCTCGTACACCGAATCGCTCCGCTTCCTGCCCAATCAGGCCGAGGCCCACAGCAACCTGGGTGCGCTCGAGGCCGCCCGCGGCCGCTTCGACGAGGCGCGGCGGCACTACGACGAGGCGCTGCGCGTCCGCCCGCAGTTTCCCGGCGTCTACGTGAACCTGGGGAACCTGTACGTCCTGCAGGGCCGCACCGCCGAGGCGGTGCCGCACTACGAGCGGGCGGTGGCGATGAACCCCGACGACCCGGTGGCCTTCTACAACCTCGGCAACGCCCTGCTGGCCTTGGGGCGCAAGGACGACGCCGTACGCGCCCTGAACGAAGCGCTGCGCCTGCGGCCGGACTACGCGAAGGCGAAGGCGGCGCTCGAGCGGGCGCGACGATGAAGCGCCCCGGCAAGGGTGTCTGGATCGGCGCCGGTGTGCTGGTCGTCGCGCTGGCCGCGTTCTTCGTCCTTCGCGGCCGCAACGGCGAGGTGCGCTACGTGACCGCGGCCGTGGACCGCGGCGATGTGATGGAGACCGTGGGTGCCACCGGCACTCTGCAGGCGGTGGTGACGGTGCAGGTCGGCTCGCAGGTGTCGGGCACCATCCAGGAGCTCAAGGCCGACTTCAACTCCGTCGTCAAGGCGGGCCAGCTGATCGCGCGTCTCGACCCGTCGACGTTCGAGGCCCGCGTAGCGCAGTCGCGGGCGAACGTGGCGGCGGCCCGCGCCAACGTCGATCGAGCCCAGGCCACCGTCGAGGACACCCGCCAGAAGTACGAGCGGGCGAAGGAGCTGTCCGCCCAGCAGCTCCTGCCGGCGACGGACCTCGAGACCGCCCGCACGAATGCCGAAGGGGCCCAGGCGGCCGTGCAGGCCGCGCGGGCCGCCGTCGCGCAGGCGGAAGCCGCTCTCCAGCAGTCTGAGGTCGACTTGCGCCACACCGTGATCGACGCCCCGATCGACGGCGTCGTCATCGCCCGCAACGTCGACGTGGGCCAGACGGTGGCGGCGTCCCTGCAGGCGCCGACGCTGTTCGTCATCGCCAACGACCTCACGCGCATGCAGGTGAACGCCTCCATCGACGAGTCCGACGTGGGCCGCGTGAAGCAGGGCCAGGAGGCGACGTTCCGCGTGGACGCCTATCCCGAGCGCACGTTCCGCGGCGAGGTCGAGCAGGTCCGCTTGCAGCCGACGACCACCCAGAACGTCGTCACCTACAGCACCATCCTGGCCGTTCCGAACCCGAAGCAGCTCCTCATGCCCGGGATGACGGCCAGCGTCTCCATCATCGTCGAGCGCCGCGAGGACGTGCTGCGCGTGCCGGCGTCGGCCTTGCGCTTCCGTCCGGCCGGCGGCACGGGTGAACGGCCGGCGCGGTCCGCGGGTAACGGTGGTGGTGGAGGTGGCGGGGGCGGGGGCCGCGAGCGCGGCGAGCGTGCGGCCGCTCGCGAGGCCGGCGGGCGCAACGCCACTCTCCACGTTCTCGGCCCCAAGGGCCCGGATCCGAAGAAGGTCATCGTCGGTGTGACCGACGGCCAGTTCGTCGAGGTGAAGGACGGCCTCGCCGAAGGCGACACCGTGGTCACCGGCGTCGAGGGCGAGGCCGGGGCGGCCGCGCGCGCCGGCCAGCCGCAGCCGGGCGGCTCCAATCCGTTCAACCCTCAGTTCCAGCGCCGGCAGAGATAACGCGCCGTGCCGCCCGTCATTCGCGTCGTCGGCCTTCGCAAGATCTACCACTTGGGCGACGTGACAGTCGAGGCGCTGCGCGGCGTCTCGCTGACCATCGAGAAGGGCGCGTTCGTCGCCGTGACCGGGACCTCCGGCAGCGGCAAATCGACGCTCATGAACATCCTCGGCCTGCTCGACCGGCCGACGGAAGGCCAGTACTTCCTCGACGAGCACGACGTGTCGTCCCTGGATCGCGACGAACGCGCGGTGCTGCGCAATCGCAAGATCGGCTTCGTCTTCCAGAGCTTCAACCTGCTCTCGCGCACGTCCGCCCTCGAGAACGTCGAGCTGCCGCTCATGTACCGCGGCGGGATGGGGGTCGAGGAGCGTCATCGCCGCGCGCGCGCGCTGCTCGAGGCGGTCGGGCTCGGCGAGCGCCTCGACCACCGGCCGCATCAGCTCTCGGGCGGCCAGCAGCAGCGCGTGGCGGCGGCCCGTGCTCTCGTGAACGATCCCGAGGTCGTGCTGGCCGACGAGCCCACCGGCAACCTCGACAGCAAGACCAGTGACGAGATCATGGACCTGCTGCAGAAGCTGAACACCGAGCGCGGCGTCACCGTTCTCGTCATCACCCACGAGCACGACATCGCCGACTACGCCGAGCGTGTGATCGCCTTCCGCGACGGCCAGGTGGTGGAGGATCGGGCGGTGGTGAAGAGGCGCGGCCGCTTCGCGGCGGCGGTCCGGAGCTGACATGGAGATCGCGAACATCCTCCGCCTCGCCCTGCGCGCCATCCGGCGCAACATGGTCCGCTCGGCCCTGACGGCCCTGGGCGTGATCATCGGCGTGGCGTCCGTCATCGCCATGATCGCCCTCGGCTCGGGGGCCCGCGCGTCCATCGACGAGCAGATGCAGAGCCAGGGGACCAACGTCATCTACGTCTCCTCCGGCAGCGCCGGCGGCCGTGGCACCGCCCGCGGCGGCAGCGGCTCCACGACCACGCTGACGATGGAGGACGCCCAGGCGATCGCCGCCCAGGTGTCCACCGTCGCCCGTTGGAGCCCGGTGGTGCGCACGCGGACACAGGTCATTGCCGGCGCGCAGAACTGGCAGACGTCGGTGGAAGGCGGCGGCGAGGACTACCTCACCGTGCGCAACTGGCCGCTGACGCGCGGAGAGCCGTTCACCGGGCGCGACGTCCAGCAGGCGGAGAAGGTGTGTCTGCTGGGCTCGACGGTGGCGGAAACGCTCTACGGAGACGAGGACCCGACGGGCCAGATGCTCCGCGTCCGCAACATGCCGTTCCGCGTGGCGGGCGTGCTCGCCCCCAAGGGACAGGGGCAGTTCGGGCAGGACCAGGACGACATGATCCTCGCGCCGTACACGACCGTGCAGAAGAAGCTCCTCGGCATCACCTACATCCACCAGGTCGTGATCTCCGCCGCCAGCGAGGACGCGGTGGAAGGGGCGGCGGTGGCCATCACGCGCCTGATGCGCGAGCGGCACCGCATCGGCAACCCCGAGGAGGACGACTTCCGCGTCCGCACGATCGAGGAGCTGGCCTCCACGCGCGTGCAGATGGCGCAGACGATGACGGGCCTGCTCATGAGCGTGGCTTCCGTCAGCCTTCTCGTCGGCGGCATCGGCATCATGAACATCATGCTGGTGTCGGTGACGGAAAGGACGCGCGAGATCGGCCTGCGCATGGCGGTGGGGGCGCGCACGCGGGACATCCTGCGGCAGTTCCTGGCGGAGGCTGTCGTGTTATCCCTGGCGGGCGGGGTGATAGGTATACTCTTTGGTATAGGCGTGTCCCAGGGTCTCACGCAGGTCCTCGGCTGGCCGACCCTCATCTCGCCGATGTCGGTCCTGATCGCCTTCCTCTTCGCCGCCGCCGTCGGCGTCTTCTTCGGCTACTACCCGGCGCGGCGCGCCGCCGAGCTGGATCCGATCGAAGCGCTGCGGTACGAATGACCGCCGACACCCGCGTGCTAAGATCATCTCTGCCGGTCCCGCCGCACCGATGGTGGACCTTCGCGAGCCGCTCGATTCGTTGATCGCGCTCCCTGCGCGTTTTACCTCGCAGACACGTTTCCCGCGGGCGGCTGAGATCCGTCTGTACGACACCACGCTGCGCGACGGCGAGCAGACCCCCGGGGTCGCCTTCACCCCCGAGCAGAAGTACGAGCTGGCGGTGATGTTGTCCGAGGCCGGCCTGCACATGCTGGACGTCGGCTTCCCGAGCGCGGCGCTGTCCGAGCGGCGCTCGCTCGGCCTCATCCTGGAGGGCAAGCGCAAGGGCACGATCCGCCCCGACGTCGAGATCGTGGTGATGTGCCGCTCCAGCCATCACGACATCGATGCGACCGTCGACATCCTCCGCGACCTCGGCGCGCGGCCGAACGACTGCAGCTTCTTCCTGTTCACCTCCGGCTCCGACCTCCATCTCAAGTACAAGCTCGGCAAGACGCTGCTCCAGCGGGAGGGCCGCAAGCCCGAGGAATGGCTCGACCTGCCCGTCTCCTTCTACCGCGACGCGAACATCCGCATGTCGTGCGACGCCATCGCGCACGCGCGGAGCCGCGGCGTGGAGACGATCGAGTTCGGGGGCGAGGACGGCTCGCGTGCCGACGTGCAATACCTGATCGATCTGGCGGGGGCGTGTTATGGGGCCGGCGGCTCGCGCTACGCGTTCCCCGACACCGTCGGCTTCTTCGCACCCGAAGGGGTCGACTACTACATCCCGAAGATCGTCGCCGCCTTTCCCGACAAGCCGCTCGTCATCCACTTCCACAACGACTTCGGCCTCGGTGCCTACAACACCGTGCGCGCGCTGCATCACGGCGCCACCATCCCGACCTGCACGGTGAACGGCATCGGCGAGCGCGCCGGCAACGCGCCGCTGCACACCACGGTGATGATCCTGAAGGAGCTCTACGGCATCACCATCCCCGGCTTCCGCTATGACATGCTGTGGGCGCTGCGCCGCAAGGTCGAGGAGCTCTCGGGCCTGCCCGTCGGCGCCACGGAGCCGATCATCGGACACAACGTCTTCACCCACGAAACCGGGATCCACACCGCGGGGATCACCATCCATCCCGCCATCTACCAGGTCGTCGAGCCGGAGGCGGTCGGCGGCGAGCTGCGATTCCTGTTCGGCAAACACTCGGGGGCGGTGGCGATCGAGGCGATCCTCGCGCGGCACAAGGACGAGCTCGCCCAAGACGGCGTCCTGATCACGCCGCGCCTGGTGCAGCTCCTCGTGCGCGTGGTGAAGGAGCTGCGCGAGGACCGCGCGCTCGTTTCGCACCACGCAGACGGGATCCGCGACTACTACGCGCATCTCGACCGGCTCGGTCTCGGCGAGCACGACCTCCTCTCCTACGCACGCGTGCTGGGACGGCCGGAGCGCGGGTGAGCGCGCCCCCCGCGCTTCCCCCTCCCGCCCCGCACGGCGGCCGGCCGATCCTGGACCTGCCGAACCGCTTGCGGGCCGGCCAGATACTCCTCGGCTTCGCCGCCGTGCTGGCCGTCACCGCGCTGGCGCGGCCGTTGGCCGAGGATCGTCCAGTATGGCTACGGGCCGGCGTCCTCCTGCTGCTGGCCGCGGGGGCTGCGCTTTCGGCGATCTTCACCAGCCTGCGCGGCCGCGGCGCCGCCGACCCGCTCGCCCTGTACGCGTTCCTGGTGCTGGGCGTCGATGCGTTCGCTCAGTGGCTGGCGCCGCACGGCTGGCCGGTGTGGCCGGCGATGGTCTTGCTGGTGGCGGGGGTGTCCATCGCCGAGCCGATGACGACGGCGCTCGGCGTCGCCGCGCTGGCGGCGACGCTCGAAGCGGCGCAGGCCGCGCGCGGCGGTTTCGCGGCGTGGAAGCCGGCACTGCTCGCGGTGGCGGGCTACGGCGGGCTCGTGTTCACCGTGAACCGCGCGCTGGCCGCGGAGAAGCAGCGGCTGAGCACCACCCTCGCCGAGCTGGCGCGCCTGCGCCACGGGATCGGCCATCTCGAGGACACGCTGAGCATCGACGGCGCGCCGGGCTCGCTCGGCGTGCGCCAGGTCTCCGAGGAGGAGCGCCGCACACGCCAGATGGAGCGCGTCACCGAGCTCGACGGCTCGCTCGAGCGCCTGGTGCGCCTGGCGCGGCAGGCCCTCTCCGCCCACGCCGTCATCCTCTTCGCCGTCGATCGCGACCAGGAGCACGCCTGCCTGCGCGCCGCGGACGGCCCTTCCGCGTTGCGCAAGGGCCTGATCCCCGTGCGCCACGATCCGTTCGCGTTCGCGGTGGGCCGCGGCCAGACGTTCTACGTCACCGACTTCAAACCGCTGCTGTGGTCGCTGCCGTATTACGACGGCGAGGTCAAGATCGGGTCGCTCCTGGCCGCGCCGGTGCTGGAGATGGGGCTCGTGCGCGGCGTGCTGGTGGCCGACCACCTCGAGCTGCAGGCGCTGGGCGGCCCCCAGCACGAGATGCTCGAGTCGTTCGCGGAGATGGTGTCGGAGATCTTCGTCCGCGCCCGCGAGCTGGCCGACCGCGAGGACCGCGGGACGGAGCTCGGCATCGTGCATCACGTGTCGAAGGAGCTCGCGCAGATGACGGCTGTCAATCCGCTGTGCGAGCGCCTGCGCAACTTCGCCCAGGCCTGGATGCCGCTCGAGGGCGGCGCCGTCGTCCGCGTCGACGAGGCCAAGACGCGCTACTCGGTCGACCTCGCCTTCGGATGGGCCGAGCCGTTCAACGGGCGAGAGGTCGCCCTCGAGGAGCGCACCCTCGTGACGTGGGCGGTGAACCAGGCCACGACGGTCCGGCTCAACGAAGCCGGGCGCGAAGGCAAGGACATGCCGGTGCTCGTCCTCGACGAGGACAACCGTGCCGAGGACTCGGTCCTCGTCCTGCCTCTCAGCGAGGAGGCGCCGGCCATCGGCGCCCTCGTGCTCACCGCGCGGCGCGGCGCCCTCAAGGCCTCGGCCACGTCCGTCCTCGAGATCCTCGTGAACCAGGCCTCGGCCATCGTCGCCAAGATCCAGCTCGCCGAGCGCGAGAAGCAGCGCGCGGAGTCCGAGAAGCTGCGGGCGATGAAGGATCCACTCACGGACCTGTACAACCGCCGCGCCTTCTCCGAGAGCCTCGCGCAGTCGATCGCGCGCCGCGAGCGTCAGGGCGGCACCCTCTGCCTGCTGATGCTCGACCTCGATCACTTCAAGAAGCTCAACGACACCCACGGTCATCCCGCCGGCGACGCCGCGCTCCGCGCGACGGCCGAGGTCCTGCGCCGCGTGGTTCGCAAGGGCGATGTCCCCGCGCGGTACGGGGGCGAGGAGTTCGTGGTGATGCTGCCGGGGGCCAGCGAGGTGGTGGCGCAGCAGATCGCCGAGCGCCTGCGCGCCACCCTCGAGACGGCGGCCATCGAGTATGCCGGCGCCACCCTCCACGTCACGGCCAGCGTCGGCCTCGCGGTGTGGCCCGACAACGGCACGCACGCCGACGAGCTGATGACAGCCGCCGACCGCGCTCTCTATGCCGCCAAGGCCGCCGGTCGGAACCGCGTGGTCTGTGCCCCGAAGGCGATGGCACGGGAATTGAACATATGACAGGCGTCTGATGAGAATCGCGACCTACAACATCCACCGGTCACGGGGCCTGGACGGGCGCGTGCGCCCGGACCGCATCGCCGCCGTACTGGAAGAGATCGCACCGGACGTGATCGCCCTCCAGGAGGTCCTCAGCATCGAGGGCGAAGGGGCGGAGAAGAACCAGGCGGAGTACATCGCCGGGCGACTCGGGTTCCACTATGCGCTGGGCGAGAACCGCCGCATGCGCGGCGGTGCCTACGGAAACGTCGTGCTCAGCCGCTTCCCGCTGCACACCGTCCGCAACTACGACATCAGCGTGAGCGGCTGCGAGCGCCGCGGCTGTCTCCACACCGACGTCCGTCTGCCCGACGGCGAGCTGCTCCACGTGTTCAACGTCCATCTCGGCCTCGCCCTCCTCGAGCGCCGCCGGCAGGCGCGGCAGCTCGTGGACGAAGTGCTGGGCGACCCCGTCCTCCGGGGCCCGCGCGTCATGCTGGGCGATTTCAACGAGTGGACGCGCGGCCTCACCACGCGCCTGCTGGGGCGGCACCTGAAGTCGGTGAACCTCCGCCGCCACCTGAGATGGGCGCGAACGTATCCCGGCATCATGCCGCTGCTGAGCCTGGACCACATCTACTTCGATCCGTCGCTCGACCTCGAGAAGCTCACGCTGCACCGCAGCCGCACCGCCCTCATGGCCTCCGACCATCTCCCGCTCGTCGCCGACTTCGCGCTCAAGCTGCCGCGCCCGGTGGAGGCGCTGCAGGAAGCGGCGGAGACGCCCGCTCCCTAGCGTCCGGTGACGCGGTTACTTCTTCTTGAACAGGCTGTCGAAGGCCGCCTTGGCGCGGTCCTTCTCGGACTGGGCTCCGCCCATGCCCGGCGCGCTGAGCGCGGACGTCTCGCGATACTGGAACAGCTCGCAGAAGTTCGCGCGGTCCTTCTCGAGGACGGGGTCGACCTGCGGCTCGCGGCACTGGTTCGCGGCGGCGGGATCGAAGAAGCGGCAGTTCAGGCAGCACTTCAGATCGGAATGGCAGACGGGGCAGCCGTCGGTGCGCTGGAGGCCGTCCCCGAGGTTGACCTCCTTGCCGCAGCGATGGCAGACCTTCATGGCCGTGATGCTACCGCAGCGGCGCCGGGCCGCAAGGGCCCCGGCAAGGCCAGCACCGCGGCCAGGAAGAGGCAGATGGCGGTGTCGACGTAGTAGATGCCGGCGAGGTCCCATCGCGCCAGAACGCCGGCGACGAGAGGGGCGATCGCGCCTCCGAAGAGAGCGGCGCCCGTGAAGTAGCCGAACACCGTCCCGCGGCGTTCGCCGGGGGCCAGTCGATC
>Ga0114129_10002846_pt1 | contig 24191 bp, 19 predicted proteins | sample RhiMetdeltSRZDD1_FD_80071 | JGI IMG/M metagenome (GOLD analysis project Ga0114129, IMG submission 80071) | Populus rhizosphere microbial communities from Tennessee, USA - Rhizosphere MetaG P. deltoides SRZDD1 (version 2) (version 2) | ecosystem: Host-associated > Plants > Roots > Rhizosphere >...
ATGTCGATCTGGAAGTCCTCCATGGCCGGATAGAGATATTCCTCGATGGCCGGGGCCATGCGATGCACTTCGTCGATGAACAGCACCTCGCGCGCGTTGAGGTTGTTCAGAATCGCGGCGACATCCCCCGGCCGCTCCAACACGGGACCCGACGTCGCGCGAACCTGCACGCCGAGCTCGTTGCCAATCACGTACGCGAGCGTCGTCTTACCGAGGCCCGGCGGCCCGTACAGCAGAACGTGATCGAGCGCCTCGCCGCGCTGGCGCGCCGCCGCGATCGAGACCTCGAGATTGGCACGCACGCGTTCCTGGCCGATGTAATCCGCGAGCGTCCGCGGACGCAGCCCCGCTTCGTACTGCGCATCGTCGTCGACTCGCGCCGCGTTGACGAGGCGGGAATCAGACATTGGGACGGAGGCGCGGAGGCGCGGAGGCAGCGCCTGCGGCCCGCGCGAGGATGGCGAGTCTGCGAGCGCCGGCGCGCGCGCGAGCGGGGGTGGGGGCCCGCGAGCATTGAAAAAAGAGGCGCAAAGGCGTGGTCGAGAACATTCTGCCGGCGGATAGTGTACTGCTTCAGTGAAATGTTATCCGGACAGCGACTTCAGAACTTCTCTCAAGAGCGGTTCGAACTCGCGGCTCTCGATCTTGCGCAAGACGGTATCGACAACTTTCTCCACGGACGCGCGTTGATACCCGAGGTTCACCAGCGCGGAGAGCACATTGTCGCGGACATCGCTGGCGTCAACGGCGGTGTCGGATGCGGCAGGCTCCTCCACCTGCGGCAGTCGGTCTTTCAACTCGACGACGATCCGCTCCGACGTTTTCTTCCCGACGCCCGGAATGCGCGTGAGCCGGGCGATATCGGAGCCTTTGACGGCGCGAATCAGATCGTTGGGCTCGATGCCCGAGAGCACGGCGAGCGCGACCTTCGGCCCGATGCCGCTCACCGCGATGAGACGCTGGAAGAGGGTGAGCTCGAGCGCGGTGACGAATCCGAAGAGCTGCAGCGCATCTTCACGGACGTGCGTGTGGATGCGGAGCGTCACCCGCGCGCCCGGCTCGCCCACCGCATAGAACGTCGACAGCGGGACCTGCACGTCGTAGCCGACGCCGCCCACGTCGACGACGAGCCGCTGCACGTGTTTTTCGAGGAGCGTCCCGACCAGGTGAGCGATCACGGCGCCTGACGTCGATGGAGCGCCGCCAACGGCACGTGTCGCCAGCTCGACAGCCGCCGCGATCCGCGAGCACGCGCGTGGAGCTGCGCGATCGGACTCTGCGAGTGGGCGTGGCAAATGGCGATCGCGAGCGCGTCGGCCGCGTCGTGCGGCGTCGGGATTCTGTCGAGCCCCAGCAGCATCTTGACCATCTGTCCGAGCTGCGCCTTCTGGGCGCGTCCGTACCCGCTCACCGCGAGCTTGATCTCTGCGGGACTGTACTCGACGACCGGCAGGCCGGCCATGACCGCCGTTAGCACCGCCACGCCGCGCGCGTGGCCGAGCACGAGGGCGCTTCGCACGTTGCGCGCGTGAAAGAGATTTTCGATGGCGACGCAGTCGGGCGCGACATCGGCAAGCAGTTGAGTGAGTCCGTTATGGATGGTCTGGAGCCGGGCGGGAAACGCCGCGCCGGCGGGAACCGTCAGGACGCCGCACATCACGAGACGATGGCGGCGTCCGTTTGTCTCTACGCAGCCGTAACCGGTTCGAAGGGACCCGGGATCGATCCCGAAAATCCTCACGCCAGGGAGGCCTCGATTTCCTGTTCCTCGACGTCGAAGTTCGACCAGACGTTGCGGGTGTCGTCGTGATCCTCGAGCGCTTCCATCAGCTTCAGCATCTGCTGCGCGGCGCGCCCTTCGAGCTTGACGTAGTTCTGCGGCAGCATCGCGATCTGCGCGGTGTCGGGCTCGACGCCGAGCTTCTTCACGGCATCAACCACCGCCGGGTGCGCGCTCGGCGGTGAGACGATCTCCCAGGCGCTGCCGTCGTCTTTCATGTCGTCGGCGCCGGCGTCGAGGACGGCGCCCATCAGCGCCTCTTCGTCCGTCTTGTGCTTGTCGATCGTCACGAGCCCGCGCTTCTCAAACATCCACGCGACCGCGTTCGTTTCCGCGAGATTCCCGCCGTACTTGGTGAAGATGTGACGGATCTCGCTCACCGTACGATTGCGATTGTCGGTGAGCGTCTCGACGAGGAGCGCGGCGCCGCCCGGGCCGTAGCCCTCGTACGTCACCTCGTCGTACGTCATGCCTTCTTCTTCGCCGGTCCCGCGGCGGATCGCCCGCTTGATGTTGTCGGCGGGCATGTTCTCCTGCTTCGCTTCGGCGATGACTGTCCGCAGGCGCGGGTTCATGTCGGGATCGCCACCTCCGGCACGAGCGGCCACCGTCAGTTCCTTGATCAAACGCGTGAAGATTTTTCCGCGTTTGGCGTCGGCCGCGCCCTTCTTGTGCTTGATGGTGTGCCACTTGGAATGGCCGGACATGGCCGCGATCTTAACATTACGCGGGGCGCGCGGGCTTGCTCTCGTGCGCGCACGGGGCTATTGCCTCCGCGCGACTATCAGCCAGGTCTCGCTCGCCGAAGTCCAGCGCTGGCCGCGATATCCCCCGAGAATCCGCTCGACGCGGAAGCCGGCGCGCTCGACCCGGCGACGGATCTCGGTCATCGGCACGGTCCGAAACGTCAACGAGAACCGCGCCGCAATTCGTACGCGCCGCGGGCTGTCGGCCGACGGCGGCGGGCCGGCCTTCACGAATTCCTCCTCGAACGTCGTCAGCCCGCGCCGCCGATCCTGGCGGACCGATTCCACCAACGTCACCTGGCCAGTGCCGTGCCGCCCGTGCAGCCGGACCTGGCGCTGATACGGTTCCCATTTCGGCAGATCCGGCACGAGATCGGCGATGAACAGACCTCCAGGCTGTAGCACGCGCGCAGTTTCTGCGAGCGTCCGGCTGAGATCTGGTTTTCGGATGAGCGACTGAAGGATGCCGTAGGGCGCGATCACCCGGTCGACGGACGCGGTCCGGAGCGGAATTGCGCGGATGTCACCACGAATGAGGATTGGGCGCCGCGACGGGTGCCGTCGCGCCACCCGGCGCCGTGCCAGCCCCAGCATTGGCGCGGATCGATCGATGCCGATGAGCAAAGACCTCCGGTCTCGTTTCCTGCCGCGATTCTCCGCGGCAACGAAACCCGAGGTCCTCGACACAGGCACCAGCACGCGTCCGCTTCCGCACCCGAGCTCCAGCACCGTCCCGCGCGCAGCTGCCACGATGCGTTTCCAGAATCCAACATCTCGCGTCCCGATCGTGCGCGCGTTTTCCCAGTCGTAGTACGGGGCGTAGGCGTCCCAACCTTGACTGCCGTCTCCTGTCGCAGCTGTCGATCGTCTCGGCATCACACCAAAAGAAAGACATGAAGGCCATGAAGGACATGAAGCTCCTGAAGGGTTCTTGTGAAGATCTTTTTCCCAAAAGAGCTCTTCTTCATGTTCTTCACGTCCTTCATGATCTTCATGTCTTTCTTTTGGGGCGCTCAGTACTCGACGAGCCGCCGCGCCGCGTGCTCGATTTCCGCCTCGCTCGGCAGGAACGCCGCTTCGAGCGGTGGTGAGTACGGGACCGGCGTGTCGAGCGCGCCGAGGATGCGGACCGGCGCGTCGAGGTGCTCGAAGAGCGATTCCTGAATCACGGCGGCCAGCGATTCGCCGATCCCGCCGGTACGGGAATCTTCGTGCACGATCAGCACTTTGCCTGTTCGTTGCGCGACGGCCAGGACCGCTTCGCGATCGAGCGGTGCGAGCCACCGCAAATCGAGCACGCTGGCCTCGATGCCCGACGCGTGGAGGCGATCGGCGACGCGGAGCGCCGCGTGCACGTACGCCCCATAAGAAATGATGGCGAGGTCGCCGCCGTCGCGCCGTAGCGCCGCTGTGCCGACCGGCAACGGCGCCGGCGCCGCGGGATCCACGTGCTGCCGGATACGCGGATCGCGGTAGAGCGCAATGTGCTCGTAGTAGAGAACCGGATCCGGATCCGCGACCGCCGACGCCATCAGCGCCCGCGCGTCGAACGGCGTCGACGGAACGACAATCTTCAAGCCGGGGGTGCGATAGAACCAGGGCTCGGTGTTCTGTGAGTGGTACGGTCCGGCATGCCGAAGGCCGCCCCACGGCATTCGCACGACCATCGGGACCGCGCCGCCCCATCGATAGCGAATCTTGGCCGCGTTGTTGACGAGCTGGTTGAATCCGGTCGCCACGAAGTCGTTGAACTGGATTTCGCCGATCGGCCTCAGGCCCGCGAGCGCCGCGCCGACGCACGCGCCCAGCACCGCGCCCTCGGCGAGCGGTGAGTTCAGGATTCGATCCCCGTACTTCTCGAGCAGCGGACGAAGCAGCAGAAACGCGTTGCCGTACTTGCCTCCGACGTCCTGGCCGAACACGAAGACGCGCGGGTCGGCGGCGAGCGCGTCGCCGACACCGTGCATGACCGCTTCGAGGAACGTCATCCCCTTGCGATCGAACGGCGGCGCGGATTCAACGCCACGTTGCTCCCGCCCGAGTGCGGTCCGGTCGTCTCGATCGAGCACGTCCACGCGGCCGCGTGGCGTCGTGTCGGCGGCGACGACGTCGCTGGTCACGGTTGACGGATCCGGCCACTGCGCGCGGATGACCGCCTGTGCCTCGGATTCGACCTGCGCCTCGACCTCTCTCTTCATCGCGTCGAGATCGCCGTCACGCAGCAACCCGCGCTCTTTCAAACGTGATGCGTAGCACGGGATCGGATCCCGCGCCGCCCAGAACTTGTAGAGATCCGGATCCGCGTAGCCCTGCGCGGTGAGCGGCGGGTACTCCCACGACGGCTGCGGATCCCTGCCGAGATACAACATGTCGTCGTGATGGGCGTGGCCGCACATCCGCATGGCGACCAGCTCGATAAGTGCTGGGCCGCTGCCGCGGCGCGCGCGCTCGGCCGCCCACGTGAACGCCGCGGCGATCGCGTCCGGATCGGTTCCATCGATCGTGATTCCGGGTATGCCGTACCCGACAGCCTTGTCGGCGAAGACGCGGACCGCGGAGTTTTCTGGCACCGGCGTCGACAGTGCCGTCTGATTGTTCTGGAGGCAGAAGATCACCGGCAGCCGTCGCGCGGCGCACATGTTGATCGCTTCGTGCCATTCGCCGAGCGACGAGCCGCCCTCGCCGATGAACGACACCGCGACGCGTGCGGTTTTTGACAGCGAGAACGCGAGTCCCATGCCGGCCACCGTCAGGCTGCTGATCGAGAGCGGCGCCGTCGCGGGCAGGATGCCCCAATCGAAGTCGCCGACATGCAGGTCGCGTCCATTCATCGGCGGGCCGGCCTTGCCCATTTGCGCGTTCAGGACCATACGGAGTGTCGCCGGCTCCGGCCGCATCCCCAGCGCGGCGCCGACGTCGCGAATGATCGGGCCGATGACATCGCCTCGCCACGTGCCATCGTCATTGCGCCAGGCCTTGCCGCGGCGCAGCCGGATGACGGCGGCGTAGATCGCCTCCTGGCCCAGCGATCGAAAGCCCTTTCCCTGGAACGGCGTGCCCTCGTACTGGACTTCCGATCCCGAAAAGAACTGCTTCAGTCGGGTGTCGAGCGCCCGCGTGAGCACCATGCCGCGCAGAATCTCGAGGCGCTCGTCGTTCGTCAGGCTGGCGGAGATCGCTTCGCGGCGCAGAAAGCCGTCACAGGCATCAACGAGCGCGTCGACGCCTTGCGCCACGCGATCGGAGATGGTGACGCCGGGGGATGAAAGGAAATGACCTCGGGGTTCGTTTGTTGTGCCGCTATCGAAAAAACGAACCCCGAGGTCATTTCCTTTTTTCAGCGCCTCCGCCAGCGGCGCTCTCAACGCCTCGATCTCCTTCTCCGACGTCAGCGCGCGTTTGCCGACGACACGATCGAAGGCGTCGGCCGCGACCTCGACGGCAAACGGATTCTGCTCGATGACGAAGGCGAGGAATCGATCGCGCATCAGTCGGAAACCGCAATCTCACCGGGCAGGATTGGACGCGTGCGCGGCAGGAGGCCGCGCCGCGCGAGATTGCCGACGTACACCAGAAGGCCCCAGAACACAGCCAGCTTGATCGCATCGAAGGTCCGGCCGTGCGGCAGCGTCTTCCACAAGAACCACAGCCCCGGCTGCGCCATGCAGACCGCCCAGACTGACCCGTAGAAATAGCGCCGCTCCTCCCCCTCGCCCTTCGTCGACGGCTTTACTCGCGGCAACTTGCCGGCTGCGCCGAGCACCCACATCGTGCCGGCGATCGGCAGATAGCCGATGTCGTAGATCTGCCGCAGACGCCAGGTGCCGGTGACGATCGCGTCGATGAGGCCAATCGAGTTCAGGAGCGCATAGGTCACGACTTCGCTCCACGCCAGCGTGTAGCAAATCCGCCGGTACCACGGATTGGGACGATCTTCGCTGAATCGCAGGATGTACGGCGCCGGCTCGACTCCGGGCAACTGCCCGCGCCAACCCGCGATCCCGGTGCCGATCAGGACGACCGCGAGCCACAAACCCATTCTTACGTCCGGCCCGTGCGCGAACAGCGAGAACGTCACCGGACCCGGCGCAATGAAGAAGACCCAGATCCAGATCGGCCAGTGCGCGAGCCGGTAGCTGATCTTGTTGCGCGCGCGAAAGAGGCGATCGCGCGAGAGCTCGACGCGTTCCGCCTGACCGTGCTGATAGGAATAGGAGGGGGGCAGCATGAAATCAACGCCGGAAGGTCATTCTATAAAACCTCGAATGACGCGTCGGCTCAACTCTTTCGCCGCGTCTTTGCGGTGGGCGGGGCCGTCCACGGATCCTCGGGCCACGGATGCTTCGGGTATCTCGCGCGAAGCTCCTTGCGAACCTCCGGATAGCCGCGCGTCCAGAAGCTGCGAAGATCGCGGGTCACCTGGACCGGGCGGCCATTCGGCGCGAGCAATTCGAACGTGACGGGGACCTTCGCGGGCCCGACGCGAGGCGAATCGCCAAGGCCGAACAGCTCCTGCAACTTCACCGCGGCGACGATCTGCCCATCGTCGCGGTACTCGAGCCGGACGTCGCGTCCGCTCGGCACCTGCAGCGTGGCGGGCGCGTGCCGCGCGAGCAGACGCCGCGTCTCGTCGCTCAGGTGACGTTCGAGATCGATCTCGTCCAGCCGCGAGATCCCCAGCGCCGCAGCGTGAACGAGATCTTCCAGGCTGACGTCCACGCCCGCCACGCGAAGACGACGGATCAGCTCGGTGTCTGCGGCGGTCGGCCCACGTCGCAGGTACTCGCCGGCGATCAGCCTCGCGACTATTTCGGGATCCGGGGTCGCCGGCTGCTCGGCGAGCACGAGCTCGTCGTAACAGGTGACGCGGACGGCACGCACGGCGCCGCTCGACTCGTCGAGGACGTGCCGGATCTCGGGCTCACCCGGCCGGAGCCATTCGCGATCGATGCGCGTCGCGACGCGAATCATGGCTTCGGCGGCCGCGTCCGCGGGCCGGCGTGCAGCCGACAGCGCGGTGCTCGTGGCGACGTCGACCGCGACAATCCAGTCGCCGTCGTGGACGCCGCTTTCCTTCGCCAGTCGCGCGCCGGTGCCGGACGCCAGCAGAAAGCGATCGGTACGGGGCGCGCGCCGTTTCGCCACCCGGTCCGGATATGCGGCAAACACTGCGCGTCGAAAATCTTCCTCCGAAATGGACGCGGCGATCGATCCCCTGCCGCGGCGGAGCGTGTCGCGGAGCGCCTGGGCCGCGCGCAGGAGGTGCGCCGGCAGACGCTCGTCGCGATCGACCGCCGCGAGCAGATCGCAGCTCGTGGCGCCGTGACGAGGGGACGCGGTGTGACGATCGGCGAGCAGGGCGCAGGCGCGCGCGGCTTCCGGCGCGCCGTCAGCGGCGACGAGCAGCCGGCTCAGGCGCGGGTGCAGCGGCAGCCGCTTCAACTCGCGGCCGATGACGGTCAGCTTTCCGGCATCGTCGACGGCGTCGAGGCGCCGCAGCAGATCGACCGCCGCGCGCACGGCCGCGGGCGGCGGCGGATCGAACCACTCGAAGCCGAGCGGATCGCCTCCCCACGCAATGACGTCGAGCACCGTCGACGAGAGATCGACGCGGGCGATTTCCGGCTCACGAAACGGTTTCAGGCGATCGCGCTCGTCCCACAGCCTGACGACCCGGCCCGGCCGGAGCCGCCCGGCGCGGCCCGCGCGCTGATCCGCCGAATCCTGGGAAATCCGTTCCGTGTCCAGCGTATCGATCGCCCGATCGGCGTCGTACCGCGGCACTTTGTGGTACCCGGTGTCCACGACGGCCACGACATCAGGAACTGTGAGCGTCGTCTCCGCGATGTTCGTCGAGAGAATCACTCGCGACTCGCCCGAGGGCGTGATGGCCGCATCCTGCTCGTCGGCGTCGAGCGAGCCGTGCAGTGGCAACACGCGCAGCGCTGATGCGCCGCGAGTCCGGCCAAGATTCCCCATGACCCGGCGGATTTCGGGAGCGCCCGGCAAGAAGCACAGGACGGCGCCTGACACCGATGGCGCGAGCTCTGCGATCGCGTCCTCGATCGCGAGTCCCGGCCGGTACGAGATGTCGAGCGGGAACGTGCGTCCGGGCACCTCGACGACCGGACAGCCGTCGAGAAACGATGCGACACGATCCGTGTCGAGCGTGGCCGACATGACGACGATCCGCAGATCGTCGCGGGCGCGCCACGCCTGCCGCGCGAGCGCGAGCCCCAAATCCGCGTGAATGCTGCGCTCGTGGAACTCGTCGAGGACGATCGTGCGAAAACCGGTGAGCAGCGGGTCCTGCTGAAACCGCGCCGTCAGGATCCCTTCGGTCGCGACGAGCAGCCGCGTGTCTCCGGAGTACTGGCGCTCGAACCGGACCTGCCAGCCAACCTCACGGCCGATCGTCCAGCTCTGCTCGGCCGCGATGCGGCGCGCAATCGCCCGCGCGGCCACGCGTCTGGGTTGTAAAAGAATCACCGGCCCGTCGGCCGCCAGCGCCGGCGGCACGCGCGTCGTCTTTCCCGCTCCCGGCGCGGCCGCGACGACCGCGGCCCGATGGGCGCGCACCAGACTGGTGATGCGGTCGACATACGGGTCGATTGGCAGGGGCTCGGGCACCGACTCCCGAAGGACATTACTATGGCGCGATGTCCTTCGCGGAATCCCTGCGGGGCGCGGTCGTCATGGCGCCGATGACCAAAGGCTCGAACCTCCCGTACCGGCGGTTGTGCATCGAGCTGGGCGCCCGCGTGCTGGTCAGCGAAATGGTGGTCGCGCGCCGGTTGAAGCAGCGGCGCCGCGGCGAATTCGCGCTCATCCGGCGCGCCCCCGGCGAGCCGTGCTTCGGCGTGCAGCTCGCCGGCAACCGGCCCGACGAGATGGCCTGGGCCGCCGCGCTCGTCGAAGCCCGCGGCGCTGATTTCGTCGATCTCAACCTCGGCTGTCCGATCGATCACTTCACGCGCAAAGGGCTCGGCGCGGCGCTGGCGCGGCAACCGAATCGCGTCCGCCGGGTCGTCGAGGCGATGCGCGCCGCGGTGTCGGTACCGGTCACCGTCAAGATTCGGCTCGGCTGGAGCGACGGGAAGCGGAATTACCTCGACCTCACGCGCGCCGCGGTCGACGCGGGCGCCGCCGCCATCACCGTCCACGCGCGCACGCGCGAAGCGCGGTACCGGCATCCGGCGGAATGGGATGCGATCGGCGAAGTCGCCGCGTCAGTTCCTGTTCCGGTCGTCGGGAACGGCGACCTGCTGTTTGCGCACGAGATTCACGATCGGCTGCACGCGTCGGGCTGCGCGGCAGTGATGGTCGCCCGCGGCGCGCTGATCAAGCCATGGATTTTCAGAGAAACCGAGACCGGCTACTGGGACATTACCGCGGACGAGCGTCTGACGATCTATCGGCGATACGTGGAGCTCGCGCGTGAACACTGGGCGCAACGGGATCGATCGTCCTCGACGGAGAGTCTCGACGAGTACGGGCGCACGCGCCTTCGCGAGTTCCTGCGCTGGCACGCCGGCTTCTGGTGCCGCTACGTGCCCCGGCGCCCCGACGGCACCTGGCCCTCGATGCAGCAGCGCGAGTCGGCCTTCGCGCCGCGCTCGCCGCTCGAGGCGCTCCTCGCGCGAACCGACGACGCGGCGCTCGACTACGTCACGGATCAACTGCTCGACGACGGCGACTTCTCGTCGCCGCCTTCGGTGGCGTCGGCTGTTGTGAGTGAGGATTCGCCGCTCCACACGGTGGAAGCAGGATGATCGAACTTCGAACTTCAAACTTCGAACTTCGAAACTCCTAGCCTTCTCGGCTTCCTGGCTTCCAGACTTCCTAGCTCTCCGGCTCTCCGGCTCTCCGGCTTTCCAGCTCTCCGGCTTTCCAGCTTCAGCTCAGTCCCTTCGAAGCGCGCTGAACATCGCCGTCAAGCTCTCCTCAGCGACATGCCACGCGGCGGGCGATTCGCCGACGAAGGTCTTGAAGTCACGAATGAAGTGCGCCTGATCGTAGAAGCCATGTTCGGCTGCGCGCTGCGCCCACGTCGTCGCACCCGTTTCCTGCCGGAGACCGCGGAGCACTTCCTGAAATCGGACCACGCGGAGAAAGAGCTTCGGCGGCAGGCCGACACGCTCGTCGAACAGGCGCTCGAGTTGGCGCGGACTCACACGCAGCTCGCGCGCGAGATCACTCACCTGTACCAACCCCTTGCGGCGGGTGGCGATCGACACGGCGCCCGATGCCGGCCCGCTCACCTCCTGCGTTCCAGCGTGCGCTTCGAGGGCCGCAGCCAGTGCGGCGACCATCGCATCGCCCGACGCACGACTCGCAACATCGTCGCGAATCCGCCGCGCGAGCGGTCTATGCACATCCCGGAAATCGACGATGCGGTCGGTCATCGCGCGCTGCGACATGCCGAACATCGCGTGAGCGGCGTACGGACGGAGGTGCGCGCCGACGACGCGCGCATAGCCGCGCGGACGGAGCTGAACAGCGCGCGTGAGCTGTCCGGCAAAGAGCACGCGATCCTGGACCGTGAGCGATCCCGACCCGTCGGGCTCGGCGAACGGATCGCCGCCGTGTACGATGATTTCCGTGCGGCCGTCCGGCGGAATCGGCTCGGCCGCGATGGCGTCGGCCGGTCCCTCGAGCCACCAGAACCGCTCGACGAGCGGCTTCAGCGCCTCGGGAGCCTCGAACTCGCGATAGATCACGCGAGGTGACGCCGGATGTCCCGGTTGATCCGATGGATCTGGCGGCGGACGTTCTTCAGCAAATCATGATCGTGCGCGGCAAGCGCTTCGTCGCGCTTGGCTTTGAGGGCGCGAATCTTCGCTTTGAGCGCGGGCTTGTCGATGCCGACCGCCTCGTGATGCTCGTGTGTCGCGATGCCCAGCGCGGTGCACAACGCCGGCAGGAGATGTTCTTTGTTCATCTGCGAGAAGCCCTTGACCGCGTCCTGGTTCTCGACACCCTTTGCGATCTCGCGCAGCTCTGCGATCGTCTTCACTTTCAGCTCGTGATACGTGTGCGCCATGGCCAAAGGTTAATCCGAAACCTGCAATCCGGGAATCCCCAGCTCGCGCCCCAGTTTCCGGTACGTGAGACCCGCCGTGATGTCATACGCCGTGTGCACGATCATCGCCAGATAGAGCGAGCCGCTGACCCACACGAGCAGCTGGAATCCCAGACTGAAGACACCGATGATGCCGGCAGACTTCCACCCCTGCGTCAGGTGGGCGGCGCCGAACATTACCGCGCAGAGCACGACCCCGAGCCACGGCGAGCCGACCAGGTGAGAAACGAGTGAGGCCTGGACACCGCGCCAGGTAATCTCTTCGCTCACGCCCGCGAGCACGGAGACCACCAGCCACCAGTTCCGTTCCGTCGCCGTTTCCGGCATGAAGAGCTGGACGATGCGCTTGCCGCTGAGCACGGCCTTTCGCCAGCGCGGCCGTGCGGTGATGACAGCGATCGCATAGAACGCGATCGCGACGGGCACGCCGATCAGCAGCGGCGTCAGTTCCGCGTGAAAGAGCGAGAGATGCTGACTGCGCGCGGTCAGGAGCGACAGCGCGGCGAACAGCATCAGCATGACCGACGTCGCTTTGAAGTGCCTGAGGCGGTTGATCGGCGGCGCCTCGGCTTTCGACAATTTCTGCCGGCCGCGAATGGCGAGGAACGGCACCAGGACCGCGAACACCAGCAGGTGATAAATGCCGGCAAGGTTCAGCCAGTAGATCTCGTCGACCAAGGGGACGGAGTTCAATCGGCCTGTCCTGCCGCGCCGCGCTCGCTGGCCGGCGCGCGCCATTCGGCAACGAAGGTGCCGTCCGCGCTCGTGAACGTCAAATCCCGCCACTCGAAAAGTGAACCGAGGCGTTTGAGAATGGCGAGGCCACCGTACGTTTCACCCATCGACGGTTGACGCGTCGAGGCAGGCTCGTTCTCGACGCGAAACACGATCTCTTTTCGAATGCGATCCGCGCGAATCGTAACGGACGGGACCGTCCCCGGACGGCCGTGCCGGACGGCATTGGCCAGCACTTCGCTCATGAAGAGGCCGAAGCCGCCGCGCACCGGACAGATGATCGCGAACGACGCCGGCCAGTCGATGCAGCTGTCGAGCACGCGTCCGTCAGGCGCCGCGGCCGCGAGCGTGCCGTTGTCCCAATGCAGCCGCGCGCGCAGCTCGCGATCGTCGCGCACGAGCCTGAACACGGCCTCGAATCGCGCAATCGTCACGCGGCACTGCTCCGCGTCCACGACGCTGTCGCGGTCGAGCGGCGGCGACGCATCCCAGTGATCGAGCAGCCAGGCGGCCACCGTCAGCCGGCGCTCGAGATACTCCGCGAGCCAGGCGGTCAGCTCCCGCGTGTCCGCGCCTGCCGGAGGACGACTGAGACAGTGCTCGAGCACGCGCGCCAATGTCGCCACCCCGTGCGACAGCAACCCAGCCAGGCGGCGTCGTTCGTCACGATGCGCCTCACGTTCGAGATCTTCGGCGAGCAGCGCGAGGTCCGCGTCGGGCTCGAGCACGAACAAAACGCCGAGCCGATGCCGCTCGTCGGCCGCCAGCGCCTCGATCGGCGCCGTCACCGCAACCGATCGAACGACCGCGTATCGCTGTTGCACCTGGCCCTGATCGTCACGGACGGCGACCGGCACGCCGTAGGCGCGCCGCGGCTGCGGACCCGCCGCCTGCATCCGCTGATAGTGCGCGCGCGCGCGATCGTCGGGCCAGACGAGATCCGCGAAGCGGCCGCCCGGCTCGATCCCGATCGTCTCCGCGGCGCGGTTGGCCGAGACGATCACGTCCGTGTTGGGATCGACGACGACGAGTGGGACCTGCATGGTGTTCAGCAGATTCTGCTTTTCGGCGAGGGCCTGCTGCGACTTCTGACGCTCGCCTTCCGCGCGGCGGCGGTTGAGCTCGAATCCCGCGAGGAGTAGCGCGAGCAAACCCGCGAGCGCCACGACGGCGGCCACCGGAAATGCCGGCGCGGTCTGTGGAAACAGCATCAACAGCCACGTCGTGTCCGAGACCTGAAACGCCGCGAGCGCGCCGGCACGATCGACGAGGCCATGTCGTACCGGAGACATGTCGTCGGACGAAGGCGCGCCGCGATCGCGCGTCGCCAGCACCGTCGTCGCGGCCCGCAGCGACGGCGATGCATTGGCCGGCAGACTCGCGTCGAACGCCGGCCACGATGCGACGCTCCCGTCGGGCACGCGGATGGCCGCCCCGGCGATCGGCGGATCGACGCTGGCCGCAAATCGCTGCCAGTCGATGTCGAACGCGAGGTCCAGCGAGGCGACCGCATGCTGGCCGTCAGCCGCCACGAGCGGCTGCGTGACCGTCGACACGAGGCCGCGGCCGCCGAGATCGAGATAGAACCCCGAATAGGCCGCCGGTCCGGAAACCGGGCGACCCCGCGCCGGATCGCCGCGGAAGAAAAACTCCTGAGGCGCGAACGCCGGAAGTCCCGGCCGCGCCCCGAGCAGCGAGAGCTCGCGCCCGTTGTCCTGATCGACATCCCACGGCGCAGACACGAGCGTCCCGTCCTCGGCGACGATGTACAGCCGCACGGGATGCGGTGATCGATCGCCGGGCACCGCCGGCAGCACGGCCTCGGACAGATCGCGATCAACTCGAGTCCTTGCGTCGGCCAGAAACGCTGCGGCCCATCTCACGATATCCGGCGCGGCATCGCCCGCCGTCGGCTTGCCGGACTCGAGCGCGCGGCGCCGCGTGACGACGAACGAGTGTCCGTCCAGAACGACGAGCCGCTGCCGGCGAAGCGATGTCTCGGCGAGTGAATCGGCCGGGCCGAGCCAGCGGACGCGATTCGAGGCAGACCGATCCGCCGTGGCGGCGCGCATGGCCGCAAGCGCGCCGTCGAGCGGCCTGGGGACGCCGTCAGACGCGGTCGCGAACTGTCGATAGAGGCGGGCGCGCTCGGGATCGAGGTGCGTGGCGTATCGCTCGAGCTCGCGTTGCAGCCACGCCATCGCGCCCGGCGCTTCCGTCGGCCGCGGCGGCATGCGCTGCCCGACCAGATCGAACAGCGCGCCCGCGCGCGCCTCGCCGGACCGCTCGTTCCAGGCACTCCAGATCGCGCGCGCCGTGAACGCCGCGAGCGCGACGAAGACCGCGACGCCCGCGTAGAGCACCGCCGTGCGACGAGACAGTAAAGTAGACCGCATGGCGTGGCTCGACGAGCCGGGCTTCGAACGGCGGCCGCTCGTGTTCGTGGAGGACCACTTGTATCACACGGCCGACTTGCTCGCGGCCGTGGCGGCGGTCCGACCGGATCTCGTCGCCTGCGCAACCGCCGTCGCCATCGATCGCCCGGGACCCGATACGGATGCCACGATCGAGGACTGGCGGAAACGCTATCCGGCGCTTCAGATCGTGGCGCCTGATACCGCCACCGACGCCCTGTCGTTCGCGAAGCTCGTCGCGCGATTGCTGCGGCCGGGCGGCATCCTCATTCAAGACGTCCAGCTCAGCACGCTGCCGTTCCTGCCGGCGGATCGCTGGTGGGAATCGATCTACCTCGCCGCCACGGTGCGCGGTCTGTTTGCGGCAAGTCCGCCGGCGGTTCGCTTTCTCTCGAACAAACGCGGGTACAGCGCGACGTTCGGCCGCGACCTGCTGGAAGGCGGCTTCGATCCGCGCGACGTGATGGACAAGTCCGCCCTGCAGACGGCCGTTGTCCCGGGCGTGATTGCGTTGTTCGATCGCGCGTTCCCGCGGACGCTGCGGGCGCGTCTGCCGCCGGATGGCGCGCGGTCCTGGCCCGTCGGCGACTCCGACACCGATCGCAACGAGCTCGAGCAGACGCTCGATCTCGTCCTGTGGCAGGGATCCGTCTCCGAGCTCGGCGGCCGCCTCGTCGGCGGATCGAACGGACGCGTGAGCTTCCGTCACGGGTCGACCGAAGCCGACACCTGGCAGCGGCTCATCGACGATGCGCTCACGGACGGCAACGGGTTGGCCGTCGTCGACGTCGGCGGACGTATTGGTCCGGCTGGAGCCGAGCGCGCTGAACTGACGAACCTCGCTGCCAGGCACATGCATACGCTCCGCGGACGGCTGCGCACCGGAGATGCGATCGCCACGATCAACCATGCGTACAGACTCGGCGACACGATGCGCATTGGATCGGTGACGCCTTCCAGCCACCTTCCCGCACCTTCGAATCCACTTCGCAGCTGACGAAGGTGCCGGAATAGCCCGCACGGGAGACGAGGCGGTACGGTCACCGCCATGTCTCTGTTTCGCATCAAGCCGCTTCACGTGTTGATGGCATCGGCCGAGGCGGGCCACGGGCTGCGCCGCGTGCTCGGACCGATGAATCTGATCGCGCTCGGCATCGGCGCCATCATCGGGACCGGCATCTTCGTGCTGACCGGCCAGGCGGCGGCGAACAATGCCGGGCCCGCGATTGTGATCTCGATGATCATCGCCGGCGTCGTGAGCGCGCTGGCTGCGCTCTGCTACGCGGAATTCGCCGCAAGCGTTCCCATCGCCGGATCGGCCTACACGTACGCGTACGCGACGCTCGGCGAGCTGGTCGCCTGGATCATCGGGTGGGACCTGATTCTCGAGTACGCGCTCGGCGCGGCCACCGTCGCCGTCGGCTGGTCCGGGAACGTCGTCAGCCTCCTGGCCGATTTCGGCATCCATTTCCCTGCAGCCGTGAGTGCGGCGCCCGGTACGGTCGTCCGCCTTGCCGGCGGCGGTACCGCAACGGCGGTGTTCAATTTACCGGCCGTGCTGATCACCGTTCTCGTCACGGCGCTGCTCGTGAAAGGCGTGCAGGAATCGGCGACGGTGAACGCGGTCGTCGTCGCGATCAAGGTGTCGATCATCCTGCTCATCGTCCTTGCCGGCGCCGCGTTCGTGCGCGCCGAGAACTATGTGCCGTTCATTCCGCCGAACACCGGCTCGTTCGGCGAGTACGGCTGGTCGGGCGTGTTCCGCGGCGCCGCGGTGATCTTCTTTGCGTACATCGGCTTCGATGCGGTGTCGACCGCAGCGCAGGAAGCGCGCGATCCGCAGCGCGACATGCCGCGCGGCATTCTGGGCTCGCTCGCCATCTGCACGGTGCTCTACATCGCGGCCTCGGCGGTGATGGTCGGCCTCGTCCCGTATCAGAACCTGATGGGCCCGGCGCCGATGGCCGTCGCCGTCGATCACGCGCGGCTCGCCGCAGCCAGCACGATGTGGAGCGGGCTGATGAGCATGATGGCGACACTCGTCAAGGTCGGCATCGTCGCCGGTCTCACGTCGACGATGGTGGTGCAGATGCTGGCGCAGCCGCGAATCCTGATGTCGATGTCGCAGGATGGATTGCTGCCGGCGTGGGCCAGCCGGATCCATCCGCGGTTCCGCACGCCGCATCTCACGACGCTCGCCACCGGCCTCATCGTCGCCGTCGCGTCCGGCTTTACGCCGATCGGCGTGCTCGGCAATCTCGTCAGCATCGGCACGCTCTTCGCGTTCGTGATCGTCTCGATCGGCATCCTGGTGCTGCGCCGTACGCAGCCGACCCTGCCGCGGCCGTTCCGCACGCCGTGGGTTCCGTACGTGCCGATCGCGTCAGTCGTGGTCTCGCTGCTGCTGATGGCGAGCCTGCCGCGCGAGACCTGGGAGCGTCTCGGGATCTGGATGGCGATCGGCATCACGATCTATTTCCTGTACGGAAGGAAGCGAGCGCTCCTTGCAAATGGGGCAATGGGGAAATGAGGCAATGGGGCAATGGGGCAATGGGGCAATGGGGCAATGATTGTTTTCAATTCATTGGCGCATTGGCCCACTGCCCCATTGCCTCATTTCCGTAATGTCGGATATCGTTGGAGGGTTTGAGGACTGGCGGATTGGCCGATCCTTACGCCCTGCCCGTGCGCCACTTCGGCGAGACCACACGCCGCGATGCTTGGTGGGTGCAACCCGTCGCTGTTTTTCTCGGGCTGTCCGCGTTCCTGATCTACTCCACGTGGGCGATGTTTCAACCGATCGCGTACGCGGAGTTCGGGCCGTACCTCTCGCCGATGTTCTCTCCGCTGCTGTTCGGCACCTCGCCGCACGCGTGGTTCGGCGGGCCGGACGTGCCGACATGGTGGCCGGCAGCGATTCCGTACTCCGCGGCGGTCCTCGTCTTGTGGATGCCCGGCGGGTTCCGCGTCACCTGTTATTACTACCGCGGCGCCTATTACAAGGCGTTCTGGGCCGATCCGCCGGCGTGTACGGTCGGCGAGCCGCGAAAGAAGTATCTCGGCGAGCGTTGGTTTCCCCTCGTCATCCAGAACATCCATCGGTACTTCCTGTATCTCGCGCTCGCGTTCCTGGTGATCCTCGCGCACGACGTCTGGAAGGCGCTGTGGTTCCCGACGGCGGGCGGCGGGACGGAGTTCGGCATCGGCGTCGGCACCCTTGTGCTGGCGGCCAACACGATTCTGCTGAGCGGCTACACATTCGGGTGCCACTCGCTGCGGCATCTGGTCGGCGGATTTCTCGACACGATGTCAGGCCGGCCGGCGCGGCGCACGGCTTACGTCTGCGTCAGCGCGTTCAATCGCGCGCACATGCGCTGGGCCTGGGCGAGTCTCGTGATGGTGCTCTTCGCCGACGTGTACGTCCGCCTGTGCGCGATGGGCATCTGGACGGACGTTCGGATTATCTGAGACCGTGGACTATCCCGTTCTCGAACACGATGTGCTCGTCATCGGCGCCGGCGGCGCAGGTCTTCGCGCCGCGATCGAAGCGTCGCTGCAGGGTTCCCGAGTCGCGCTGATCACGAAATCCCTGCTCGGGAAAGCGCACACCGTCATGGCCGAGGGCGGCATGGCCGCGGCGCTCGCCAACGTCGACGATCGCGACAACTGGCGCGTGCACTACGCCGACACGATGCGCGGCGGTCAATACCTGAACAACTGGCGCATGGCGGAGATCCACGCCAAGGAAGCGCCCGATCGCGTGCGCGAGCTCGAAGCCTGGGGCGCCGTGTTCGATCGCACCGACGACGGCCGGATCCTCCAGCGGAATTTCGGCGGTCATCGCTATCCGAGGCTGGCGCACGTCGGCGATCGCACGGGCCTCGAGATGATTCGCACGCTCCAGGACTATGCCGTGCAGCGCGGCATCGACGTCTACATGGAGCACACGATCATCGCGCTGCTGACCGACGACGGCCGCGTGGCGGGCGCGATGGGATACGACCGCGAGCGCGGCCGGTTCAAGGTGTTCCGCGCGAAGGCGACGGTCATGGCGACCGGCGGCCTTGGCCGCGCCTATCGCGTGACGAGCAACAGCTGGGAATATACCGGCGACGGATACGCGCTCGCCTACGACGCCGGCGCGGCGCTGCAGGATCTGGAGTTCGTGCAGTTCCATCCGACCGGGATGGTCTGGCCGCCGAGCGTGCAAGGGATCCTGGTGACCGAAGGTGTGCGCGGCGAAGGCGGCATCCTGTTGAACAAGGACGGCCGCCGGTTCATGTTCGACGACATTCCGGAGAACTACAAGAATCAGACGGCGAGCGACGAGGAAGAAGGCTGGCGGTACACGCAGGGCGACAAGTCGGCGCGGCGGCCGCCCGAGCTGTTGACGCGCGATCACGTCGCGCGCTGCATCGTGCGCGAGATCAGGGAAGGCCGCGGCAGTCCGCACGACGGCGTCTTCCTCGACATCGCGTGGATCAAGCGCAAGCTCCCGAACGCCGCCGAGCACATCAAGCGCAAGCTGCCGAGCATGTACCATCAATTCAAGCAGCTTGCCGACATCGACATCACCGAACAGCCGATGGAAATCGGGCCGACGACCCACTACACGATGGGCGGCATCCGGGTGGACGGCGAGTCGCAGATGTCCACGCTCCCGGGTCTCTTTGCGGCGGGCGAAGCGGCGGCCGGGCTCCACGGCGCGAACCGGCTTGGCGGCAATTCGCTCTCGGATCTGCTCGTGTTCGGCAAGCGCGCGGGCGAGTACGCCGCGAAGTTCGCCAAGGAGCACGGCGCGGCTCGCATCGATCAGGCGCAGGTGGACGCGGCGGCCAAGCGCGCGCTCGCGCCGTTCGAGCAGGGCACCGCCGGCGAGAATCCGTACGCCATCCAGCACGACCTCCAGGGAACGATGCAGCAGCTCGTCGGCATCGTGCGCCAGGAGAGCGAAATGCGGGAGGCGCTCGAGCGGCTGAAGGGATTTCGCGAGCGGGCCGCGCTCGCCGGCATCGGCGGCAACCGCGAATACAACAGTGGCTGGCATACCGCGCTCGACCTGCCCAATCTCCTGACGGTCGCCGAAGCGGTGACGCGCGCCGGCCTCGAGCGCCGCGAGAGCCGCGGCGCGCATTTCCGCGAGGACTGTCCGAACAAGGCCGACGAGTTCAGCAAGGTCAATCTGGTGATCCAGCGGGAAGCTGACGGGCAGATGCGGATCTCCCGCGCGCCCGTGGCCGAGATGCCGGCGGAACTGCAGCAGGTGGTCGAGGAGAACAAGTAGCGATGGCCACTCAGACGTTTCAGATCTGGCGGGGCCAGGGCGGACAGGGCCGCTTTCAGGAGTACCGCGCCGAAGTGACCGAGGGGATGGTCGTGCTCGACGCCGTGCACGCGATCCAGGCGAAGCAGGCGCCGGACCTCGCGTGCCGCTGGAACTGCAAGGCCGGCAAGTGCGGCTCGTGCTCGGCGGAAATCAACGGCCAGCCGAAGCTGATGTGCATGACGCGGCTAAATCAGCTGCCGGCCGACAAGCCGGTGACCGTCGAGCCGCTGCGCACGTTTCCCCACATCAAGGATCTCGTCACCGACGTCTCGTGGAACTTCGAGATCAAGAAGAAGGTGAAGCCGTTCACGCCGCGGCCGCCCGACGCGCCCGACGGCACCTGGCGGATGGCGCAGGCGGACATCGATCGCGTCCAGGAATTCCGCAAGTGCATCGAGTGCTTTCTGTGTCAGGACGTGTGTCACGTCCTCCGCGACCATCACAAGCACTCGGAGTTCATCGGCCCGCGCTACTACGTGCACGTCGCGGCGCTGGAGATGCACCCGCTCGACACGGCGGATCGCACCGCGGCGCTGAAAGATCAGTTCGGCATCGGCTACTGCAACATCACCAAGTGCTGCACGAAGGTCTGCCCGGAATCGATCACGATCACCGACAACGCGATCATTCCACTCAAGGAGCGGGTGGTCGATCGCTTCTACGATCCGGTGACCAAGCTTTTCCGCATGATCACTGGAAAAAGCTGAAGCTGAGGATCTTGGGATCTGGGGAACTGGGGTTTTTTGATCTTCCCCAGATCCTCAGCTCACCAAATCTCAGTTTCTCAGAACTTGATCTCGATCCCCTGCTTCGGGCCGAGCGCGCGCTTGAGGAGCGCGATGAGGCTGGGCTCGGCGCCGGCGCCTTCGAGCATGTCGATTGTGGCGGCGTCGATGTAGTAGCGCGCCTCGTCGGGAGATGCCTCTTCGAGCGCGTCGACGAGGAATTGTGCCTGCTCCGGGGTCAGCTCGCCGAGCGATTGTCCCGTGTGCAGATCGACCACCGACGTCGGCGACACGTCGCCGCTCCCGGCCGGTGCCCCGGCGGACGAGCTGAGCGTGACGCGCCCGGCGTCGTTCGCGCTCGCCAGGTCGGCGAGCAGATCGCGGGCGCGGACCGCGTCTTCCTGCCGGACGACGATCGCGTGCGTCGCGTCCGACTTGGCGAGATCGAGCCCGTCGGGCGGCAGGCGCAGCGCGTCGAGCGAGCCGGCGCCCCGCACGGCATACTCGATCCCCTGCTGCTCGAGCGCCATGGTGGCGAGCGGAAGCACCGCCGGATCGGTCGTTTCAAAGACGGACTCAAGCGTGGCCTCGGGCTCGGGCGGCCCGCCGGGGCGTTCGGCGACGAGGTCGACGTCACAATCGGGGCAGGTCGTCTCGAACCACTTGTACTCGCGGCCGCAGGTGGGGCAATACATCTTCGCAGTCTATTCTCTCTAGGTACTCGGGGGGAGTTCGTGCGAGAATCCCGGGCACCCCCAGCGCTCGGAGGATGCGCCCGGCACGAACTCTTGGCACCGTCTACGGCTCCCCCCGTTGGCCGCAGTGGTCGCGGTCTTCGCGACGCTGTACGCCGTACTCGGTTTGTCCCGCCACTGGCGCTTTGGTACGGGGTACGACCTCGCGATCTTCGATCAGGTCGTGTGGCATCTCAGCCGATTTGAAATCCCAGCGAGCACGATTACCGGACACACGAACATCTTCGGAGATCACTTTCACCCGATCATCGCGCTCTTCGCACCGCTCTACTGGTTCGCACCGGCTCCGGAAACGCTGATCGTCGCCCAGGCAATCCTTCTGTCGGCGTCGATCGTTCCCGTTTTCTACTTCATCCGCGATCGCCTGCCCGAGCGAGCGGCGCTGGCGCTGTCGGTTGCCTACGGCCTCTTCTGGGGCATGCAGAGAATCGCCGTCACCGACGTCCACGAACTGGCGTTCGCGCCGCTGCTGATCGCGACTGGGATTCTCGCGATCGATCGTCAGCGCTGGCGGCTGCTCTGGACCGTGGCCGCGATTCTCGTGGTGGTGAAGGAGGACATGATTCCGGTTGTCGCGGCGTTCGGCGCCCTCGTGGCTCTTCGCGGCCCACGTCGCATGCAGGGTGCGCTGATGGCGGCGTCTGCCCTGATTCTATTCTGGGCGGTCGTTCAGATCGTGATTCCGTGGTTCAACAACGGCGCCCCGTGGACCACCGGTGGAGCGTTTGCAGCCTTCTGGCAGAGGCCGTGGACGGCGCCGGTGCTCCTGGTCACGCCGCCGGCGAAGCTCAGAACGATCGTGATCTGGCTCGCGCCGTTCGTGTTCCTGCCGCTCCGGTCGCCGTATGGATGGCTGCTCGTGCCGATCGCCGCCGAGCGGCTGCTGTCTGCCGTTCCATTTCATTACGGTGGAGGCGCGCATTACTCGGCGCCACTGGCTCCCATTCTGGCGATGAGCGCGGCCGACGGTCTGGCGCGGCTCGCGGCCTCTGTGTCGCCAGAAACGCGCGGCCGAGTCATCACGAGCTTCGCTGCCGCCACCGTCGTCATCGCATCCGTCGTGCCCGGCCATCAGCCGCACTGGCGACTCTTCAGAGCCCGGCAGGATCAGCCGCCTTCGGCGACGGCTGCGGCCACGCAGGCTTTGAGCCTGATTCCGCCACTCGCATCCGTGGTAGCCCAGGCAACCCTTGCGCCGCACTTGAGTCACCGCGCGGAGATTCCGATCCTGCAACCAGGATCACCAGATGCGGACTACGTGATCGCGGCCCCCGATCTCGATCCCTGGCCAGTGACCCGCGACGAGCTTGTCGGCCTCCTCCTCGAGCGCCGACAGCGAGGCTACGTTCCGATGTTCGACGAGAACGGCTGGATCGTTCTTCGAAATCTCCGGATCACGCAAGCCGCCGGCGGGCGTTGAGGGCTTGCCCAAAAGCACACCAAAAACCTTCATGACCTTCATGCTCTTCATGTCCTTCATGTGTGCTTTTGGCAGGAGCAACGCTGCGACACGGTGAACCCTTCTTCGCGGTATCCTAGCGTCGCCAGCGACCGGAGGTCCGAATGACCAGGCGCATCAGGCCACGGAAAGTCACTTGACTTGACGTGGTAGGCTGCGCCTCGGCGAATGTTCACAATGGCGCGCGGCCATACCACGTCAAGTCAAGTGCTTTCCGGGATTAGTTGCCTGCTCGGCATTGGTCTGGCGCTGACGGCGCGGCCCGGTGCGGTCGCGCAGGGTGTCTCCCCTCAGAATCAACCGACATTCCGGGCGCTGACGTCGCTCGTGCCGCTCGACGTGCGCGTCCTCGATCGCAACGGCCGGCCGATCCTGGGTCTCACGGCGGCCGACTTCACGATTCTCGAGAACAACACGCCGCAGAAGATCGGTCACTTTTCCGTGATCGCTCTCGCGACAACCGCCGCGGTAGACGGCGCGACGACGGTGCGAAGGACATTGCCGCCGGAGAACGCGCCGCTCGCGCCGCAAACGCGACGGCTGTTTCTGATCGCGCTCGGCCGCGGATTCCTGCAGCATCCGTCGCGGGGCCTCGACGGCGCGATGAATTTCGTCCGCGAGCGGCTCCTGCCGCAGGACCAGGTCGCGGTGATGGCGTACAACCGCGCGACGGATTTCACGACCAACCGCGATCAACTGGTACAGGTCCTCGATCGCTTCAAGCTCCGCCACGAAGCGATCGAAGCGAAACTGCGGCAGCACTTCGGCAGCTGGTCGGCGATCTACCGCGGAACGGGGATCCCGGCAGAGATTCAGGCGGACATCGACGCCATCTTCAACGATCCCGCGACGCCGGGCGTCCGCACATTGCCTGAGGGGCGCGTGACCGACGCCGCGCGGATCGCGAGCGACGATCGCCGCACGACCGACATGCTGCAGCGGGCCGAGATTCTCCGCGAGCGCGTCGCCGGCGCCGCCGCCCTGGGCCAGCCCGTGTCGCCCTTCGACAAGCTCGCCATCGAAGAGGCGGACCTCGCCGGCGTGACCCTCGAGGAGTACATCGCCTCGAACCGCCAGACGATGCAGGACCTCGGCCGGTTGTACGCCGGGATCGACTACCTGCGCTACATCGACGGCGAGAAGCATCTCGTCTTCGTCACCGAGCGCGG
>Ga0114129_10002847_pt1 | contig 24179 bp, 17 predicted proteins | sample RhiMetdeltSRZDD1_FD_80071 | JGI IMG/M metagenome (GOLD analysis project Ga0114129, IMG submission 80071) | Populus rhizosphere microbial communities from Tennessee, USA - Rhizosphere MetaG P. deltoides SRZDD1 (version 2) (version 2) | ecosystem: Host-associated > Plants > Roots > Rhizosphere >...
CTGGCCGCGCTCCCTGAAGTTCTTCCAGAACACCTCGTAGGCCACCAGCACCAGCCCCGCGGCGACAACGAACGTAGTGATGGGGACGAGGATGTCGGGCAGATCGAACGAGTAGTACTTGAACTGCGAGAAGTTGTTCTGGGCGCCCGCCTGGTTGCCCTGCGCGAAGTTCAGCCACCAGATGCTCAGGAGCGCGTATTTCGTGATCGTCCGCTGCCGGGGAGAGAACTTGTACTTGTCGAAGTACGAGTACACCATCATGCAGCCGAACACCTGCTTGGTGTAGTGCCAGCCCACCGTGAAGATCATCACGTTGAACGTCAGCGCGAAGAGCAGGTCGCCCAGGCGCGGCCCCGAGATCACGCGCGCGTTGTTGCCGAAGCCGCTCAGGTCGCGCGTCAGCAGCGAGACCAGCGGCAGCTGCGACACCGGGACGGCGTAATAGGCGTACGCGAACGCGAACGTGGCGACGAGCAGCGCGGGAACGGCGAGCAGCTGCCACCAGTGCGTGGCGATGAACGGGCGCCCGCGGCTGTACGCCAGCTTGTACGAGATCAGGAAGTGCGGGTAGTTGACGAGGAGCGACAGCGACGCCGTCGTGACCGTCAGGTTCTTGAAGTGCTGGTCAATCGCCCACGCGGCGCGGAACCCCTGGACCGCGAACATCACCAGCCAGACCAGCAGACTGGCGCCGCCAAGTAGCCAAAAGTCTGCGTACCGGGTGGTTAATGCCCGCCTGGGGGTTGCCAGTTCCGGCGCCGCGCCCACCCCGAGGGTCGTCGAGGGGGCGCCGGGCGGCAGCGTGGTTGCCGTAATTGACAAGCGGTTTTACTCCGATAACCTGTAAAGACAGCAGTTTACCAGCTAGTGGAACCGCTATTCGTACCCGGAGGGCGGGACCTCTCGTTCCACGCGACGGCGGGTAGGCCCGAGTTGTGAAGAGGTATCTCGCCGGCGATGCTGAAAGTCGAACTCCATACCCATACCGCGGACGATCCGGCGGACCCTATTCCCTACAGCACCTTCGAGTTGATCGATCGTGCGGCTGAGCTTGGGTACGACGCGCTCGCCATCACTCTTCACGACAAGCAGCTCGATCTCACGGGGTACGTGGAGTACGCGGCTGCGCGAAATATCGTCCTGATCCCCGGCATCGAACGGACGATCAAGGGTCGCCACGTTCTCCTCCTGAATTTCAGCAGCGCCGCCGAATCGGTGCAGTCGTACGACGACGTGGCGCGGCTGAAGGCCCGCGAACGGGGAATCGTGATTGCGCCGCATCCGTTCTTTCCGGCCGGCAGCGCGCTTCGCGGACACCTGATCAAGTACGCGCACCTGTTCGACGCGGTCGAGTGGAACGCGATGTTCACGCCGCTGATCAACTTCAACGCCATCGCGGAGCGTTGGGCGCGCCGGCACGGGAAGCCGATGGTCGGCAACGGCGACGTGCACCGGCTGGAGATGCTCGGGACCACGTACTCGCTCGTCGATGCGGCGCCGAACGCCGACGCGATCTGCAAGGCGATCGCGGCGGGACGCGTGCAGGTGGTCGCGACACCGCTCTCGATGTACACCGCCACGCGCCTGATGGCGGATCTCTACGTGGGCAACTTCGTCCCGCGCCGCCACGTGGGGTCCGACCCCGCTACGGCGCATCACCGGGGTCAGACCCCGGTGACGAGCCGACTCAACGTTGCCGGTCAGTTGTGATGCTGCGTTGAGCAGCACCTCACCACAACAAACTCGACAATAGCGAGACCGCAGCGCCACGTCGGTGACGTCGCAGCGCCACATCGTTGACACCGATGCGAACGCGCGACGCTCGTCGACCGATCATTTACGCGTCACGTCATCGCGCCGGCAGTCGTGCGCGCATCACGAAACGTGCAGAACTGAGGATGTGAGGCGCTCGATATGACAGGGAAGCCCAGTACGCCCCGCTCAAATTCGCGCAAAAATCTCAACGATTAGGCTCATTTTCACTGCACGAGCGCGCTTACGCGGCACGTCGGTTGCGCGGGCTTCGGCGCGCTATGCCAACTGCCGAACCGCTCGCCGCATCGTTTCTCGCGTTCATCACGACGATTCATATGGGGTTAGTGGTGCTGAGGATGCACCGCAGTCCCACCGCTGGAATATTCAGCTTCGTCACTCCAGTTTCAATTGCGTTAGCGGCATCGCCGTGGCTGCTCTCTTCACCAGCGGGTGTCGCTGCAGGGCTTGCGACGCAGTTCGCCTGGTTCGTCGCGTGCGAACGTCTGCTGCCGGTGCCCGCGCCGGTGGCGGCTCGATTCCAGTCCGTCGCACCACAGGCACCTGCCATGTCCCCGCCTGCTCGCGCTCCGCGCACGGCGACGGCGGCGTCTCCCGTCGTACGCCGGCCGGCTCCCGCACCGCCGGCACCTCGCGCGGGGACGGCTCCTGCAGCGGCGCCACCTCGTGCGGCATCGAGTGATTTCGTCCAGGTGCCGGTCATCGCCGTGCTCGACGAGGCGCGCGACACCAAGACGTTCCGTCTCGGACGCCCCGACGGGTTCGAGTTCAAGGCCGGCCAGTTCCTGACGATCCGCATGCGCGCGGACGGCAAGGAGCACGTGCGCTGCTACTCGATCAGCTCGCGGCCCGAGGCGAAGGGCTACATGGAGATCAGCGTCAAGCGGCTCGGCTCCGTCTCCGCGACAATGCATGCGTCCGTTCGTGCCGGAGGGATGCTCGCGGTCAGAAAGCCCTCCGGCGCATTCGTCTATCCCGCGGGCGACGACCGTCCGATCGTGTTGATCGCCGGCGGCATCGGCATCACGCCGCTGATGTCGATGCTGCGGCACGGCCTCGACGTCGAGCCGCTGCGTCCGGTGACGCTCGTCTATTCGGTACGCACGCCCGAAGACATCGCCTTCCGCGAAGAAATCCGCGCGCTCCGCAAACGCCATCCGCAGTTCGCCGCGGTGATCGTGGTGACGGACGCGGAGGTAACCGGGTCCGACATGTTCCCGGGGCGGGTCGACGCGCACTTCCTCTCGATCACGGTGCCCGACGCGGCGCACTCGACGTGCATGGTCTGCGGGCCGCCCCCGATGATCACCGACATCAAGGCGATGCTCGCGGATATCGGCGTGCGGGACTCGCAGGTCCACTACGAAATCTTCCAGCCGACCGTCGCCGCGACCGCGGGCATGCCCGTGCGCGAGCAGCCCGTTGCCGCGGCGGCGGCGGCGCCGGCGTCGTTCGACATCCGCTTCGAGCGCAGCGGCCAGTCGGTCCGCATCCAGCCCGGAGAGACGCTGCTCGAGGCCGCCGAGAAGTGCGGCGCGGACGTGCCGTCGCTGTGCCGCGCCGGCGTCTGCGGCACCTGTCGCACGCGCGTGTTGAGCGGCGACGCGGAGTGCGCCTCGCGGACGCTCGACGAGCGCGACCGGGCCGAGGGCTTCACCCTCCCGTGCGTCGCACGCCCGTTCACCGACTGCGTCCTCGAAGCCTGATCGATGTCAGCGACTGCGCTCACCGCGTCGGCCACGCCGGGGACACAGGCGTCAGCGAACCCTGTTCGCGCGCTGGGCCACGTCCTCGTCCTGAGCGGCCTCGCCGTCGCGGCCATCACGTGGTTCGTGCTCATCGAGATGGACGGCTGGTCCTACTACTCGACCCCGCAGAGCGTGCGCGGCTACAACGACCTCCACAAGATGCTGCGCCCCTCCGGCCTCATCGGGCACCTCTTCGGCGTCGGCGGGTTCGTGCTGATGACGGTCCCGGTGATCTATTCCATCCGCAAGAAGGTTCGGTCGCTGCGCAACTTCGGCTCGATCAAGACGTGGCTCGAGGTCCACATCTTCTGCGGCATCGTCGGGCCGGTGCTGGTGACCTTCCATACGTCCTTCCGGTTCAACGGCGTCGTGTCGGTCGCGTACTGGTCGATGGTCGCTGTCGTGCTCTCCGGGTTCGTCGGACGCTATCTCTACGTTCGCATCCCGCGCAGCCTGCGCGGGCTCGAGCTGAACAGCACGGAACTCGACGCCCGGGCCGACGAACTCGGTCGCCGCCTGGCGGCTGCGGATCTGCCGCCGGCGCTGCTGTCGGCCATCACCGCCTTCGAGCAGCGGGTGCAGCCGGCGGCCGGCGCGTCGCCCTCGATCGCCGGCCTCTTCTTCGGCGAGCTGCGCGTGCGTCGCGAGATGGACGCGCTGCGCGTGCAGATCGAGCACGCCGGCGTCTCGGCCTCGCTGCTGCACGAGCTGCTCGACCTCGTCTCTGAACGCGCCTCGCTGCTGCGGCACCGCGCCTACCTCTCGGTGACGAAGTCGCTCTTCGACGTCTGGCACGTGTTTCACATGCCGCTCGTCTACGTCATGTTCGGCATCGTCGTCCTGCACGTGGCCTTCACCGTGTACATGGGCTACGTGCCGTTCATCTATTGAGTGGATGTATGACGCGATGCGCGTGGGCTGGTGGTTGTTGATGGCGGCTCTGATGGTGGCGGGATCGGCGCGCGCGGCCCGGGCGGGACAGCTGGGCGAGCTGGTGTCACCAGGCCCGCTCGCCAGGTCGCACGCGGCGCTCGAGGGCGTGAAGAACTGCGCGTCGTGCCACGAGGCGGGGCGACGCGTGACGGTCGCCAGGTGCCTGACGTGTCATGCGCCGATCGCGGATCGCATCGCGCGGAAGCTCGGCGTCCACCGGTCCGCCGGCACTGACTGCGTCGCGTGCCACGTGGAGCATGCGGGACGCGACGCCGAGCTCCGTCAGTTCGACATGCGTACATTCAACCACTCGGCCGATACGTCGTTCCCGCTCGACGGGATGCATGCGTCGCTCGCGCGCAGCTGCGCCATGTGCCACAAGCAGCGCTCGTTCCTGACGCTCAAGGCGAACTGCAGCTCGTGCCACACCGACGTCCACAAGGGCGCGCTCGGCCCCAACTGCACCAGCTGTCATACGACCGCCGTCCCGTTCGCGAAGACGTCGGGCGTGTTCGACCATTCGCGGACGCGTTTTCCACTCACCGGCTCGCACAAGCAGGTGATGTGCATGCAGTGCCACACGACCGGCCAGCAGTTCCGCGGGTTGGCGTTCGAGAGCTGCTCGTCCTGTCACATGTCGCCGCACCGCTCGACGAGCTTTCCTGCGACGTGCACGAACTGTCATACGCCCGTCAGCTGGTCCACGCGGATGGTCGCGCACGACAAGACGCGGTTTCCGCTCGCCGGCGCGCACGCGCAGGTTGCCTGCGAGAAGTGCCATGTGTCCGGCGACATGGCCAAGCCAATCAAGTTCGACCAGTGCTCGACCTGCCACGCGAACGTGCACGGCGACAGCATCAAGGGAGACTGCCGCTCGTGCCACACGGAGACGAGCTTTCACGTGACCGGGCCGACGGGCGCCGCCGCGAAGTTCGATCACGCGACGCGTACCGGCTTTACGCTCGAGGGAAAGCACGCCGCGCTCGAATGCCGCAAGTGCCACACGTCGATCAGCGCGTCAGCTGTACCGCTCGCGCGCAAGAACGTCGACTTCAGCGGCGCCCGCACCGCGTGCGTCAGCTGCCACATGGACCCGCACAAGGCGGAAAACGGCCTGCGCTGCGAGGCGTGTCACCGGCCGGCGACCTTCGACGTGAAGACGTTCCGCCACCCCAATCACCCGGAGTTCTACGCGGGCGAGCATGCGGCGGTGGCGTGCGTGAAGTGCCACGTCCCCGAAGGACGCCTCCGGCCGGTGCGTACCGGCCAGGCGATCGTGTCGTTCTCGCCGGTCGGGCCCTCCACAACGTGCCGCACCTGCCACAGCGACGTGCACCTCGGTCAGCTCGGCACGTCATGCGAGACCTGCCACGACGTCAAGGGCGCGCGCTTCGCCGCGGTCCTCTTCGCGCACCAGCAGACCCCGTTTCCGCTCACCGGACGGCACGGGATGCTCGACTGCATCAAGTGCCACACGAGCGAGACATCCGATTTTCCCGCCGGGCACGGAACCGCCACGCGCTTTGCGCCGATGTCATCCACCTGCAGCATGTGCCACAGGGACCCGCATCTCGGCCAGATGGGGGCGACCTGCGAGACCTGCCACACGACGACGACGTTCAGCCTGCCGAACTACGTCCACAAGGGCATGGACGACTTCTTCGTCGGGGTGCACGCGGGTCTCGCGTGCCAGAGCTGCCACAAGCGCGAGACGGGATCGTTCCCGGCGGGCCCGGGAATAACAGTGCGGTATCGCGTCGGCCGCACGTGCGCCGCGTGCCACAAGGGGTTCTGAAGCATGCGCATGCCACGACATCACCACGCACATCGGCTGGTCGCCGCCGCGACATACGCGGCGATTGTCACGGGCGCCGCGGCAGGCATACTGTACGCGGCGCCCGGTGGCAAGGACGACAAGCCCGCCGGGAAAGCACCGCTCGTCTGGCCGCTGCCGCCCGAGAAGCCGCGCGTGAAATACGTCGCGGCCTACAGCGGCGCCCTTGACTTCAACAAGAAACCGGGACGCTGGAAGACGGCCCTGCTCGGCAACAGCACCGACCAGGCCGCGCCCGACACGTTCGTCAAGCCGTATGCGATCGCGGTCGCGCAGTCCGGCCGCATCTACGTCACCGACACGGCGGCCCGCCGCGTGTTCGTGATCGATCGCGACAAGCGGAAGGTGTCCTTCATCGGCGATCGCGGCAACGCGGCGCTGACCAAGCCGGTCGGGATTGCGATCGACGCGGTGGGGACGGTCTTCGTGGCCGACGCGACGCTCAAGCGCGTCTTTGCGTTCGCACCGGACGGGACGTTCACCACGGCGATCGGCAAGGACGGCGAGTTCGACAACCCTTCCGGCCTCGCCATCGATCGCACCCACAAAGTGCTGTACGTGGTCGACTCGAGCCGCCATCAGATCGTCGCCTACTCCCTCGTCGACGGCACGCGCCTCCGCACCATCGGGCGCCGGGGCGGCGAGCAAGGCGAGTTCAACTTCCCGACCAACATCTTCGTGGATGCAGTCGGACGGCTGTATGTCGCCGACACGCTGAACTTCCGGGTCCAGATCTTCGACGAGCACGGCACGTTCGTCCGCATGTTCGGCACGCTTGGCGACGCGCCGGGCACCTTCAACCGGCCGAAAGGCATCGCGGTCGACAGCGAAGGACACATCTACGTCGCCGACAGCGCGTTCGACAACTTCCAGATCTTCGATGCGGAGGGACAGCTCCTGCTGTTCGTGGGTCATGGCGGCGCTGAATCCGGACAGTTCCTGCTGCCGGCCGGCCTCTACATCGACGAGCGCGACGAGATCTTCGTCGCGGACCAGGGCAATTCCCGCGTGCAGGTGTTCCAGTACGTCCGTGGAGCCGTCCGATGAGGGTGACTCCACTCCTGCGCGCGTATCGAGCCTTCCCCCTCTACGGCGGAACCACATCGATCATTCGTTTTTTGGGGGAGGGACTATGACACACACACAAGGGAGGTGGCGGCGCCTGCGGCGCTCGCTCCTTGTCGGGGCGATCGTCTGGGCGCTCGCCCCGACGTTACACGCGCAGAACACGCCGGTGGTGGCCGGCGGCCCGCACGATCTGAGCAACGGTTCCGCGGTGCGGAACACGAACGCGACGATCGCCGGGCAGACCTGCATCTTCTGCCACACGCCACACGGCGGCTCCAACAGCATTCCGCTCTGGAACCGCACCGCGCCGACCGGCGGCGCGTACCAGCTCTACACGAGCTCGACGACTGACGTGACGACCACCGCCAATCTCGTCGCGGCCAGCGTGTCGGGCGCCTGCCTCAGCTGCCACGACGGCACCATTGCCGTGGACGTGCTCGCCGACGTCAACGGTCTCGCCTTCGGTCCGTCAGTGGCCTTCACCCGGCAGGGAACCGCGAAGGCCACGTATTCCAACGGTACCGGTGGCGCGTCGAACGTCATGAGCGGCGGCCTCCCGTTTCTCGGCAGCGACCTGCGCAACGACCATCCCGTGGCGATCGTGTACGAAACGGCGCGCGCCGCGACCGCGGCGGAGTTCGTGACGCAGGTCGTGAACGGACCCAGGATCACGGTCGGGGCCGTGAACCCGGTGCCGATCTTCGGCAGCAGCGCGGCGACGGCGACGGTGGAGTGCGCCAGCTGTCATAACCCGCACAACAACTCGCTGGGTAACTTCCTGAGGAAAGCGAACACCGGCAGCGCGATTTGTCTGAGCTGCCACGTCAAGTAGGCAAGACTCGGCGGCGCCGGGAGACCGGCGCCGCCGCACGGAGCACCTCGTGCGGAAATCGATTGCCATTCTCGTCGTGTTGACGGCCACCGGCGCGGCCGCGCAGGTGCCGTCCCACCAGACCGATCGCCCGGCACGCGCGGGCGCGAAGGTCGTCGCGCGCGTCAACGGCGTGGCGCTCACCGAGGCACGCCTCAATGCGGCGCTCGGCGCGCTCATCCCGTTCGAGTCGTTCCACCGCAACGTCAGCCCGGCGAAGCTCGCCGAGCTTCGCCAGCAGGCGCTCGACACCATCGTCGAAGAGGAGCTCGAGTATCAGGAGGGCGTGCGCCTCCACGTCGCCGTTCCGGATGCCACGGTGCAGAAGGAGGTCGACGCGATTCAGCGCAGGTTCGCGACGCGGGCCGCGTTCGACGCCGCGCTTGCGCGGTCCGACGCGACGATCAGCGATCTCCGGCGGGAGCTGCGGAGGAAGCTGGTCGCGGACGAAGCGCTTCGCCGTGAAGTCACGGCCAGATGCCAGGTGATGCGGCCGGAGGCGGAAGCGTTCTTCCGCTCGAATCCGGACCGCTTCGTCGTTCCCGAGCAGCTTCACCTGTACAGCGTGACCGTCGCCGTCGAGCCGAGCGCCTCGTCCGCCGATTGGGACAAGGCACGACAGCGCGCGGAGGAGATACGCCGGCGCATCGTCGCGGGCGAGTCGTTCCGGCCGATGGCCACGGATATGGGCTTTCTCCATCGCGGGGCGTTGACCGACGAATTCGAGCGCGCCACGCGCGCGCTGCCCGTCGGCGTGCCGAGCGACGTGGTCCAGTCGTTGTACGGCTTCCACATCGTCGAGGTCGTCGAGACGAAACCCCAGACGCGGAAATCGTTCGCCGACGTCGCGGCGGATCTTCGGCGCGATCTGACGTCGCAACGATGCGATTCGATGAAGACGGCGTGGCTGCGCGGGCTTCGTACGCGTGCCGTGGTCCTGGTGGCGACCGCTGACCTATGAGGAGGGGCGCCTGCGCAGCAGCGGTCGCCACGCTGTTCTGGTCGTCGAGCGCCGCCGCGCAGCAGATCAACGGGCTGGCGGCGTGGACGCTCGGCAACGGGACGAACACGTACGACAGCACGTCGTACCGGAACACCGGGCTCTCGCAGCACTACGTCCTCGGCGTCGACTCGCCGTTGCTCGATCGCCGGTTGATGAAGCTGAACACGGAGGGGTCGTTTCGGACCAACGCGCTGACGTCTGGACCGCAGAGCGAGGCGCAGCGCGGCGACCAGCGGGCCGTCGGCTACAGGCTCGGCGCGTCGGTGTTCCCGTTGCGGCCGTTTCCGCTGACGGTGCAGGCGTCGCGCGATGTGATCGACGAGTCGGCGGATTACCCGTCGTCGGCGGCCATTCGCGGAGGTGTCGCCATCCCCGCGGGGACTGTTGCGCCCGCGTTCCAGACGACGGCACGGACGCTCGCCGCGAACTGGCAGCTCAACGCGGGCACGCTTCCGCGCGTGGAGCTTGGGTACACGACCGACAGCCTGTCGACGGCAGGGAGCACCTACGGCGCCACGCAGCAGCACGAGGACCTGCATGCCAACGTCGTCAAGCAGTCGGCGCGCTTCAGCAACACGTTCCGGTACGACCGCAATGCCATCGACAACCTGCAGTCGAGCGCCTACAACCAGCGGAACCTCGACATGGACTACGAGTTCGGCGCCCTGCTGAGCGCGCGCAGCCGCATGAACGTCCATACCGGCCGGCGCCGGATGTTCTCGCTCTTCGACCTGCCGGCGACTGTCGTCGATCCCGCGGCAGGCGCCTATGCCGTCCCGTCGCGCGGCGACAGCGAGGTCCGCTACGTCATTTCGAGCATCAGCTTCGAGCCGGTGACGCGCTTTTCGATGGACGCGACCGCGAGCCTCGATCGGCAGCAGGCGGCTCCCGCGTCGACGGGCGCACGTCTCGTGTACCTCTCCACGCGCCTGGACGCCGGCAAGGGCCTGTCGCTGAACGCCACCGGCACGTATGGCGACAGGGAGGAAGTCGTCGTTGAGCGCGCGGTGACGGTGGTCACGCAGAGCGGGCTGGCGGGCGCGGCGTTCCGGACAGGTCCGCACTGGCTCGAGGGGAGCGTCGCCTACAACGCCGGGAAGGGGTTGAACCGGACGCCCGACGGGATGACCGGCACCACGGCCACGCAGTCCGGACAGGCCACCTTGAGCTCCACGCTCGGGTGGTTGGCGATCAGCGCCGGAGAGGATCGATCCAACACGCGCGACGACATCCTGGACTACGGGAACACCGACATCGTGCGCGATCGCGCGTCGATCGACGTCCACCCGTGGCGGCTGACGATCGGAGGAAGCTGGGAGGACTCGACCATCGACCGCGGCCGGAATGCCACGTTTGCCCGCCTGCGGCAGCAAGCGGGAACTGGAGCAGCCTCGCTGCGGGTCTCGCGCGGGTGGGCGATCACGGCCAATGCCGGCGCCTTCACCAACGTCGGACTGTCCGGCACCGATATCACGCAGTTCTGGGGTGGCCACGTGGATGGCGACCCATTACGAGGTCTTCACGTGTCCGGCTGGATCCGCAAGGAATTGGCGACCGCGACGCAAACGGGACTGGATCAGCAGACGCTGTCCTGGCTCGGTCTTGCCGATTACCAGCTGCGTGATTTTACGGTGGGGCTCGAATATCGCAACAACTTCCAGGACCTTCGCGCGGCGCCGCTGGTCGATCGGTACAGGTTCAAAGGACATCAAGTACAGCTGCGCATCGCGCGCAAGCTGGCGATCCCGCTATGAGCACGACACGCGCCGTGCGGTGTCTGGGCGTCATCGGGCTCGCGGCGTTCGCAATCGGCGCGGGTCAGCGAGCGCCGCAGCCGCGCCCGGTATGGCCGCCGCCGCCCGACATCGCGCGCATCCGCTTCGTTCGATCGGTCGATCCGCTGAGCGCGCGCGGCCGGCCCTCGCTCTTCTCGCGCCTGGCGCGCGTGATCGTCGGACGCAGCGAGGATCCGGCCATGCAGCAGCCGTACGGGATCGCCGTCGGGCCGGATCGCCGGGTGTACGTCGCGGACACGACCGGGCGCGCGCTGCACGTCTACAGCCTCGACGCGCCCGGTTACTCGACGATCAAGGTGGACGGCGACTCGCTCATCGGCGTGGCGGTCACGGCGGGGCGCATCTTCGTCACCGATTCGGTGTCGGGGCGAATCATCTGCCTCGACGCGCGCGGCCGCACGCTGTGGACGCGCGGAACGCGCGACGGCTTCCTGCGGCCGACCGGCATCGCGGCGGCCGGCGACAGGATCTATGTCGTCGACACGCTGCGGCATCAGGTCGCGATGCTCTCGTTCGCGGGAGATCTCCTCGGCGCGTTCGGGGCGCATGGGACGGGCGGCGGCCAGTTCAACTTTCCGACCAACATCGCGCGCGGGGCCGACGGACGGCTGTACGTGGCCGACACGATGAACTTCCGCGTGCAGATCTTCGACGCCGACGGCCGCTTCCTCAGGGCCTTCGGGCAGCTCGGCGACGGCTCCGGCGACTTCGCGCGCGCGAAGGGCATCGGCGTCGACAGCGAGAATCACGTGTACGTGGTCGACGGGCTCCACGACGTCGTCCAGGTCTTCGACGACGAAGGGCAGCTGCTCCTCGGCTTCGGTGAGTCGGGTTCGGGAGACGGACAGTTCTGGTTGCCGACCGGCCTCACCATTGCCGACGACGTCGTCTACGTGACCGATTCCGCGAACAGGCGATTCGAGGTCTTCGAGTACGTCGGCGGTCGCCGATGAAGCGGCGCGCCCTTCTCGTCCTGGTCGCGACCTGCGCCGCGGCGTTCACCGCCGTGGTCGACGCGCAGGTGGACGTGGCGGCGCCAACCAACAAGCACAACCTCTCGATCACCGGCCCGGGGCCGGTGAAGGCGCAGGCCGAAACCGAAATCTGCATCTTCTGCCACACGCCGCACAACGCGAACCCGGCGGTGCCGTTGTGGAATCACAGCATGTCGGTAGGGGTCAGCTATCAGCCGTATACCAGCACCACGCTCCGTGCCGCAGTCGGGCTCCCAACCGGATCCACGAAGCTGTGTCTCAGCTGCCACGACGGGACCGTGGCCATCGGAAGCACCATCAACAACGGCGCGAAGGCGATGATCGGCGTGGATGGGGCGGGCCGGCTGACGGGTTCGTCGGTGCTCGGCGTCGATCTTCGCGACGATCACCCCGTGTCGTTCGCGCCGCTCGCCAACAGCGAAATCGTGGCGCCGCCTGCGGGCAGCCCCGTGAAGCTCGACTCGACCGGCCAGGTGCAGTGCCGCACGTGTCACGACCCGCACCGCATGGACGTCGACACGACGACGCAGAAGTTCCTCGTGATGAACAACTCGGGTTCCGGACTCTGCCTGACGTGCCACAACAAGCAGTACTGGGCGAGCAACCCGAGCACGCACAAGACGTCGACCAAGGCGTTCACGGCGGCGCAGGGCGCGCACACCGGCTACGCGACGGTGACGGCCAACGGGTGCGAGAGCTGCCACAAGCCGCACGGCGCCGCCGCGCCGGAGCGGAACCTGAAAGGGGCGGAGGAGCTCACCTGCGCGAACTGTCACGGCGCGAATGCCATCGGGCGCAACATCGCCGCTGAGTTCCAGAAGGCGTATCGTCATCCGACCTACAGCGTCACGCCGTCGGTTCACGACGCGGCGGAGTCGCCAACCAACGCCGCGCATCCGCTGCCAGAAACCGGCGCGGCCACCGCGCGGCATGCGGAGTGCGCCGACTGCCACAACCCGCATGCCAGCTACGCCGCGACAGCGGCGGCACCGAAGGCGTCGGGCAAGCTCGCCGGCGTCTGGGGCATCGATTCCAACGGCGCGCGCGTACTCCCGAGTGGCGTACCCGCGTCGGTGAACGAGTACGAGATCTGCTACAAGTGTCACGCGGACTCGGCGAACCAGCCGCAAGCCGGCGGCGCCCCGTACCCGCCGTACCCGAATCGTGTCGCCTCGCAGTTCAACAAGCGGCTCCAGTTCGACCCCGCCAACCCCTCGTTCCACCCAATCGAGGCCGCCGGCCGCAACACGACGACCATGCCGAGCCTCCTCGCGCCGTGGACGGTCACGTCGATCGTGACGTGCACCGATTGCCACAGCAACGACACTGGCCCGAAGGCGCCGACACCCGGCGTGGGCCCCTCGGGGCCGCATGGCTCGAGCATCAAGCACATCCTCGTGGCGCGGTACGACATGGACAACAGCAACACGCCCGAGAGCGCGGCAGCCTACGCGCTCTGCTACAAGTGCCACAACCGGACCAGCATTCTCGGCAACCAGTCGTTCGGCCGTCACCAGCTCCACATCGTCACCAACCAGGTGTCGTGCGCCATCTGCCATGACTCGCACGGCATCAGCAGCACGCAGGGGAATGCCACCAACAACGCACACCTGGTCAACTTCGACAAGCGGTTCGTGACACCGAGCTCCGGCGGCATCCTGCGCTACGACTCGCTCGGCACGCGCACCGGGCGCTGTTATCTGACGTGTCACGGTCACGACCACAACCCGTCAACCTATTGAGATAGACTCCGTCGTAGGGGTCGACCTTCAGGTAGACTCCGTCGTAGGGGCCGACCTTCAGATAGACTCCGTCGTAGGGGCCGACCTTCAGGTAGACTCCGTCGTAGGGGCCGACCTTCAGGTCGGCCCGACTTTCGAGTGAACCCGTCGCTCACCACCCTCCTTCACAACATCCTCACGAGCCGCGTCTACGACGTCGCGCGCGAGACGCCGCTCGATCCGGCGCCGGGCCTGTCGCGACGCCTGGGCAACACCGTGCTCCTCAAGCGCGAGGACCTGCAGCCGGTCTTCAGCTTCAAGCTGCGCGGCGCCTACAACAAGATTTCGCACCTGACGCCTGACGAGCGCGCCCGCGGCGTCATCACCGCCAGCGCCGGCAACCATTCACAGGGCGTCGCGTTTTCGGCGCGCAAGCTCGGGCTGCGGGCGGTCATCGTCATGCCGCAGACGACGCCGCGCATCAAGGTGGATGCGGTGCGCGGGATGGGCGCGGAGGTGGTGCTCGCGGGCGACACCTACGGCGACGCCAAGGCGCATTGCGACACGCTCGTCACGCAGACCGGCATGACGTTCATCCACCCGTTCGACGACCCGCTCGTCATCGCGGGGCAGGGGACCATTGGCGCCGAGATCCTGCGTCACAGCCAGGATCACCTCTCGGCCGTGTTCGTCCCGGTCGGCGGAGGAGGGCTGATCTCGGGGATTGCCGGCTACATCAAGGCCCTCCGGCCCGACGTGCAGGTCATCGGCGTCGAGCCGTTCGAAGCGGATGCGATGTACCGGTCGCTGCAGGCGGGCAAGCGCGTCCACCTCGATCACGTCGGCCTGTTCGCGGACGGCGTCGCGGTGCGCGAGGTGGGCGAGCTGACGTTCGCCATCGCGCGCGACACGGTGGACGAGGTCGTGCGCGTGACCAACGACGAGGTGTGCGCCGCGATCAAGGACATCTTCGACGACACGCGGACCATCATGGAGCCGGCGGGCGCGCTGGCCACCGCGGGATTGAAGACGTGGGCCAACCGCGAGAACGCCCGTGGCCGGATGCTGGTTGCCGTCCTGAGCGGCGCGAACATGAACTTCGATCGCTTGCGCTTCGTCGCCGAGCGCGCCGAGGTCGGCGAAGCGCGCGAGGCGCTCATCGCCGTCACGATCCCCGAGCGGAAAGGCGCCTTCCGCGAGTTCTGCGCCGCCATCGGCCGCCGCGTCGTCACGGAATTCAACTACCGGCTCTCGGGGCGGCAGCAGGCGCACATCTTCGTCGGCTTCGCGACGCAGTCACGCCAGGACGCCGAAGAGCTGATCGCGCAGCTGCGCAGGAGCGGCTACGAGACCGTCGATCTGACCGACAACGAGATGGCGAAGCTGCACGTCCGCCACATGGTGGGCGGACACGCTCCCGACGTGCAGGACGAGCGGCTCTGCCGGTTCGAGTTTCCGGAACGTCCCGGCGCGCTCGCCGACTTCCTCGACGCGCTCGCAGGGCGATGGAACATCAGCCTGTTCCACTACCGCAATCACGGATCCGACTTCGGCCGCGTGCTCGCGGGGCTCGAAGTCGAAGAGCACGACCTTCCGGCGTTCCGATCGTTTCTCGAAGGACTCGGCTACGAGTACACGATCGAAGCCGACAACCCCGCTTACCGTTTTTTCCTTGGATAGCACGGCGTCGCTGCCCTGATTCGGACAATACGTGTTCCGATTCCGGAACGCGGCTCGAAGTCGTTGAGCCCCCTGCGGATACCTGGGACGGGCTTGCGCCAGCGCGGCTGCACATGTCGCACGAACGCACACGGGCCGGCGTCGCGGTAGAACGCCGCTGGCTGCCGTTTCGCGGCAACCCCTTCGCAATCAACGCGATCAAGCGCCAGCTGAGCTGACGGTCTGTCGGTTGCAGTCCTCACGGACGCTTCGAGTCATATAGCGACCGTTCACCAGGAAAACATATGCAGTCTCGAAAACTGATTGTTCTCGGTGTCGTGTGTGCCGCGGCGGTTGCCGCCGCAACGGCGCCCCACAGCAGCAACCTTCGTCACCGCGCTTCGGTGTCGGACGACCTCCGCGCACTCGAGGCGAGGCATTCGACGAAGGCCGTTCGCGTCATCGCACACGGGACAGAAACAGGTGTGCGCACGGCTGCCGCGCGCCATGGCGTGCCGGTCGTCCGTGTCCTGACGGGCGGGGTCGTTCTCGAAGCGACCACGGCACAACTCGACGCGCTGCGTAACGAGCCGGCCGTCGAACACCTGTCAGGTGACCTTCCGGTCGCCGATTTCATGACGGTCTCGCGGCAGGCGACGGTCGCCACCCAGGTGTATGCGGGCAAGGCCGGCGGCCTGCTCGGCCTCGGCGGCATCCCGGGCGTCAACGGTCAGGGCGTGGTCGTCGCGGTGCTCGACTCGGGTATCTCGGCGCACAAAGCGCTCACGGGAAAGATTCTCGCCAGCGTCAGCATGGTCGCCGGACAGCCGACGACCGATGAATACGGCCACGGTACGCACGTCGCGGGCATCATCACCGGATCGGGCAGCTACGCAGCCGGCGTGACGTCGCTCTACGCGGGCGGCATTGCACCCGGCGCGCAGCTCGTCAACGTCCGCGTGCTGGGCGACGACGGCGTCGGCAACACCAGCGACGTGATTGCGGGCATCGACTGGGTCATCGCGAACAAGTCGACATACAAGATCAAGGTCATCAACCTCTCGCTCGGCCATGCGGTGACCGAGCCCGTTATTTACGACCCGCTGTGCGCCGCGGTCGAGCGCGCCTATCGCGCCGGGCTCATTGTCGTCGCGGCCGCGGGCAACGCAGGAAAGCTGGCCGACGGCACGCCAGTGCTCGGCGGCATCGCCTCTCCGGGCAACTCGCCGTACGCGATTACGGTTGGCGCGACCAACACCTGGGGCACCAACTCGCGCGACGACGACACCGTGACCACCTATTCCTCGCGTGGTCCGACGAAGTGGGACAACAACGCGAAGCCGGACCTCGCGGCGCCCGGCAACAAGATCATCTCGCTCGAGGCGCCGGGCTCGTACATCCCGACGCACTACCCGAGCGAGCACATCGCTGGTTCCGGCAACAACGGCTACCTCCGGATGAGCGGCACCAGCATGTCGGCGCCGATGGTCACCGGCGCGGTGGCGCTGCTGCTCCAGGCGCAGCCGTCGATGAGCGCGTCGCAGGCGAAGTTCGTGCTGCAGTCCGGCTCCACCTACATGGTGGAGGCGGGCGTCTACGGCGCGGGCGCGGGCAACGCGAACTTCTGGACCTCGCGCCAGGAACAGGCAAACGCGGGTCTCCTGTCGGCGCTGACGAACCTGCTGCTCGATCGGTCGGGTGGCGTGTCGTTCTGGGACGACGGCCATCTGCAGACGAACCTGTACAACGGCAACGGCATCCGTCTCCTCAGCCTCCTGGAGCTGCCGAGCATCCTGCTCAACCCGAATCAGCTCGCGTGGGGCAAGCTGAATCTCGTCGGGTTGACCAACTCGATCAGCGTCCTCGCGCCCAAGCGGATTCTCTTCGGCGACGTCTCCTTCTGGACGTCCAACGAGCATCTCGTCTGGGGCGACGACGTCTACTCGCCCGAAGGACAGCACCTCGTGTGGGGCGACAACGATCTCACGGACGACTATCACCTCGTGTGGGGTGACTCGACCACGCTCTCCGACAGCGCGCACTGAATCGAACGACCACGTCATTGATGGCACCCCAGCAATCAACGCGGCGCCCGGGGATCACCGCCCTCGACATTCACGTCGGGGCGGTGATTGCTTTTGGCTTCGGAGCCGTCGCGCTGGCGTTCTATTCGATGATCGTGACGCCGCCGCCGCTGAACACGCTCGTGTTCGCGGGGCTCGGGCTGATTGCGGGCGCATGCGCGGTGAAGATTCCGGGCGTGAACGCGCTCGTCTCGGCGTCCGACACGTTCTTCATCGCATCCGCGATGCTGTTTGGTCCTGCGCCCGCGATGGTGGCGCTCGCGCTCGACAGCGCGGCGCTGACCTACCGCCGCGGCTACGGGATCAAGCGTCTGCTCTTCAACGCGGCGCAGCCGGCACTGTCGCTCGGCACGGCGACCTGGGTCTTCGAGGTCCTTGGCGGAGCACCGCTCGATCAGTCCATGCACATCGTCGCGACGATCCTGCCGCTGACCGCGCTGACCGCGGTGTACTTCGGACTGAACTCGGGGCTGCTGGCCGTCGCGATTGCGCTCGAAACGAACACCCCCATTCCGGCGGTCTGGAAACGGCTGTGGCCGCTGTCGGTCAATTACGTCGCGGCCGCGTCGGCGGCGTTCTGCTTCGTCATCGTGATGCGCTCGGGCGGCGCGATGGCCGCGCTCGCGGTCACGCCTCTCGTCGTGGTGCTCCACCTGACGCTGCGATCGATCACGGGGCGGCTGAGCGACGCCGAGCGATACGTGCAGACGGTGGACAAGCTGTATCTGTCGACCATCGAGACGCTGGCGACAGCCATCGAGGCGAAGGACGGCGTCACCTCCGACCACATCCGCCGCGTGCAGAAGTTCGCGATTGGCCTGGCCAAGGCGCTGGGGGTCACCGACGAGAAGACGATCAAGGCGATCAACGCCGCCGCGCTGCTGCACGACACGGGCAAGCTGGCGGTGCCCGAGCACATTCTCAACAAGCCGGGCAAGCTGACCCCGCTCGAGTTCGAGCAGATGAAGCTGCACGTGGATGTCGGCGCCGACATCCTCTCGGCGATTGATTTTCCCTACCCGGTCGTCCCGATTGTCCGCGCGCACCATGAGAACTGGGACGGCAACGGCTATCCGCGCGGGCTCAAGGGCGAAGACATTCCGATTGGCGCCCGGATTCTCTCCGTCGTGGACTGCTACGACGCGCTGACGTCCGACAGGCCGTACCGCCCGGCGCTGACCGACGCGGAGGCGATGAAGATCGTCATCGATCGCCGCGGGAAGATGTACGACCCGGACGTGGTGGACACCTTCATCAAGGTGTACCGCGAGATTGCCGCGGAAGTGATGGAGCCGGTGCCTCACCAGGAGGCGCTGTCGAAGATCGGGCGCGCGATCGCGGCGCCGCAGCCGCCTCCTTCGGTGCCGCTGACGGATGTCCGCGGCGACGGGCCCGACGACCTGCTGGCGATCATCAGCCTGTCACGCATCGTCGCCGGAGAGGCGACGTTCGCCGATGCCGCGGCGCTTGCAACCGCACATCTCTCGCGCATCCTCCCGGATACGACGTTCGCGTTTTACATTCACGACGTCGGCTCCGGTCACCTCGTGGCGCGCCACGCGATGGGCGAGCATGCGGCGGTGCTGCGCGGCACGTCGATCGCGATGAGCGAGCGGCTGAGCGGATGGGTGGCCGCGTGCCGCCAGACGATCTCCAACTCCGACGCGGCGCTCGACCTCTACGATCGCGGCATCAGGCTCGGAAGCGCGCTGAGCACGCCGCTCATGGACGGCGAGCGCCTGGTCGGCGTCTTCACCGCGTATGCGGCCGCGCCGCAGGCCTTCACCGAGGATCAGAGCCGGGTCGTCGAAATGATGGCGCCGCACCTCGGCCGCATCGTCGGCGCCGCGCTGCGGACGGAGCAGCGCACCCGTGACATCCAGGAGCCGCGTCCGGCCACCGCCGGGGTGCGCGACCTTCGCATCGTCCACAGCCGGTAGACGAGATGGGAATCCGATTACTCTGGTTACAGGCGGAACCGCCTCTAGCTCGCCCTGCCACCGAGCTTCAGCGAGAAGACGCGCTCGCGCCGATGCTCGGCATCAAGCGTGCGGCTGCGTCCGGCCAGCAGGTCCGACAGCCCGATCATGCCGACGAGCCGCCGTTCGGGGCCACGTTCGACGACGGGGAATCGCGTTAGCCCGGTCGACGCCATGCGGTGCACGACGGCCCGCAGCGGCTCGTCAGGATACGCGACAATCGGCAGCGACTGTGTCACGTCGCCGATCCGCATCGAGCCTGGCGCCCTGTGAATCGAGTATTCGAGATGGCTGCGCGTCACCACCCCGAGCAGCCGCTGCTCCGCATCGACGACGGGATAGAGTCTCTGGCGCTGCCGCGGACGACGCGTGTCGCCGAGGAACGCGCGCGTCTGCTCGAGCGTCATCGTCGCCGACAGCGCGACGACGTTGGTGCGCACGACCTCCCGGACGAACAGGATTTCCAGCGGATCGACTGAATACTCGTAGCCTTCCGTCGTAGGGGCCGACCTTTCCGCCTCCGCTAAAGCTACGGCGGACCCGCCGTAGCGCAAAGCGCGGAGGCGGGCAGGTCGGCCCGACGTAGCAGGGACCTCGGCAGCGATGACAGAATGCGCCGATGTCGGCCGAGCGGTTCATGGACGCGGCGCTCGAGCAGGCGCGGCTCGCGCTTGCCGCCGGCGAGGTGCCGATTGGTGCAGCGCTGGTCATCGGCGACGAGATCGTTGCGCGCGGGTTCAACCAGCCGATCTCGTCGTGCGATCCGACCGCGCACGCCGAGATCCTCGTCCTGCGCGAAGCTGCGCGCCTCGTCGGCAATTACCGGCTGACCGACGCGGATCTCTACGTGACGCTCGAGCCGTGCCTGATGTGCGTCGGCGCGCTCGTCCACGCGCGGGTTCGCAGCGTCACCTATGGCGCGGCGGAGCCGAAAACGGGTGCGCTGGTGTCGACGGTGCGTGCACTCGACACGCCGGGACTGAACCACCGGTTCACGGTCGCAGGTGGCGTGCGCGAGGAGGAGGCGCGCGAGCTCATCCAGGAATTCTTCCGGGAAAAACGCCGGTTATAATGCTGTGTTCAGCGCACGACCTTCGACCGGAGAGGTACCGAAGTGGTCGTAACGGGGGCGCCTCGAAAGCGTCTTGTCGGGTAACCGGCACGTGGGTTCGAATCCCACCCTCTCCGCCACAATAAGTCGTTCAGCATCAATTAGATGTAAGTTCGCAAATTTCTTGCGTATCTGATATGTGTCTTTCCGCATCCGTTTCCGATCGCGAGGTCGGAGCGCGACTATCATGCTCATCCCCGCGCTTGCATTGATCATTGTCGGTGTGCTGATGGCGGCCAGTGCGTTCGTTCCATGGCCGTTTGACTTTGCAGTGGCCGTTAGAAACGGATGGCATGTGACCGTCTTTCCTCCGCCCCTGTCTGTCAGTGCGCTGGTGGTTCTAAGCGGTATCATCGCGCTGGTCGCATTCTTTTTGCGTTGAGGCGGGAATCGAGCCGGATGCTGTGTGAGGGGGCCAGGGCGGGCGGTGGAAGTCCGCCCTTGGCGACTCGTTACTAATCCGACCGTGGGGAGCGCATCGGCCTCGCCGTCGGGTTCGATTCCTCTGCGGCTCACCAACCTTCGCGCCTAACGCTTCAACGCCGCCTGCCAATTGACGACGACCGTAATAGGCGAGGGCAGCGCCGCCGGGCTCGTCTGATTGATGAGAAAGCGCTGACCATCTGCGCTGACCACGTACTGGTTTCTCGTATAGGTCGGATTGAAGACGGTCGACATTCGCGTCTCGAACAGCCGCGTCGGTGACCCGGCTTCGAATGTGGAACCGCCTCTCACGACAACGGACATCAAACTCCGATCGGGCGCGAGATAGAAGAGCTCTCGTCCGTTGCCGCTCCACGCCGGCTCCAACCCGCCGTGCGTCGATATCTGACGTTTGGCTTCGCCGGACGGAAAAGCCCGAACGTACACTTCGTACGTGCCAGATTCGTCAGACACGTAGGCCAACCAGCGGCCGTCCGGGGATAGGCGCGCGTATCCCTCCTGGAATTCAGTGCGAAGCAACGGAACCGGCGTGCGATCGCCAACGGTCGGCATCATCCACACGTCCAACCCGGTTCCACGGCCGGGGACGTCATAGATGAGAGCCTTGCCGTCGTGCGACCAGGCCTGCGGGAAGCCGACGGCGCGCCACATGGATCGCAGCGGTTCGGAATGACTCCCGCCGCTCAACGTCCGCTCATACAGACCATTGGGGGATCTGAAGACGATGCGGCTCCCGTCGGGCCGCCAGAGCGGCATTTCTTCCGGCGCTCGATCGAACGTGAATCGCGACCCGGGCCCCCCGCGCACGAGGTCTATCACCCAGATGTCCGACGCCCCGGTCGCGAAGTCCAGCCTCGCGACGGCGAGCCGCTGTTCATCAGGTGATAGCGCTGGATTGCTGTAATGACCAAAAGGACCGACCGATTGAAGCTGTTTGCCGGCTCGGTCGTACCAGGCAAGCCCCGTTTCTCGACTCGTGCGATAGGCAAGCACGCCAGTCCGCGAGACCGAAAAATTTCCGCGGAGAGTGCCCGGAGTGCGTTCCACCTGCTCGGCAATTGGTGTGGGCTCTCCGGTCAGCTGCAGGGTCGTCGGATCGAACGCCTGGGCAACAAGCGTGTTCACCTGCGTGAAGAGCAGATATCCCTGCGGGGCATACACCGCGTGAGAATTGGCGCTGACCAGGCGGACGCGATCCAGCGAATCCAGCGATCCAGCGTACACGACGCCGTCGTGCTCCGGTTGCGCGCTTCTGGCGAGAAAGATGAAATGGCGGCCATCGGGCAGGAACTGAGGCCACGCATGACTGATCTCCCCGCGAGAAGTGTCCAATGAGGTGACGAGCTTCGGCGATCCGCCCTTCGCCGACACTCGGTAGAGCCCTCCCTGTTGTCGTTCCGCCGGAAACAGAATTACGTCGTCCTCGTTCCAGGCACCCGGAGCCGCTCGTGTGCCGGCGAGCGTTTGTGGAAGCCCACCGGCCACCTCGATCTTGTTCAGCGTGTCGGTGCCGCTCGTTCGACCGAAGGCCAGGAACCGGCCGTCCGGCGACCAGAACGGTTGCCCCGCGTCTTCTGTGCCTGGCAGTGGCCGGGCGTTCAGGGAATCGAGCGACCGAACCCAGAGCGTGTTCTTTCCTTCTCGAGACGATGCGACAAAGGCGAGCGATCGGCCATCGGGCGAGACGGCCATGAACGAGGACGATTGGCTGTAACCGCTGTTTTCCGGTGGAGGCACAACGAACCGGAGCGTCTGGATGTCTGTGGGCAGGCGGCGCGATGCCGTCACCGCCAGTCCGATCGCAGTCACAATAGCGAACACACTGATCGTGGCGGTGGCGATCCGGCCACGAGACATTCGGCGCGGTGACACCGGCGAGTCCCGCCCACCGATCAGCGCGCTCGCGCTGATGATCCGGGCGAGCGCGTGTTTCAGGTCGCTCGCGGTCTGCCATCGATCGTCAGGGTTTTTCGGGAGACATCGCGAGACGATCTCGTCAAGCAGGGCCGGCGTCTCTGGGTTCACGGAGGAACACCGCGCGGGATCGTCATGCCCAATGGCCTCGATGATCCTGGCGCGGTTCGGGCCACTGAAGGCGCGCTGCCCGGTTGTCATCTCGTACACGACGGCGCCAAAGGCGAAGATGTCGGTCCGCGCGTCGGCGGCGCGGGCTTCCAGTTGCTCGGGGGCCATGTACGGGAGTGTGCCGACCGCCGTTCCGTCCTCGCTGATCGTCTGCAGCGGCGAAGCCACGGCGCTCGTACTGTTGCCGACGAATGCGCGTCCCTCGAGTTTTGCCACGCCGAAATCAAGCAGCTTGACGCCTGCCGCGGTCAGCATGATGTTCGCCGGCTTCAGATCGCGATGGATGATGCCGTGGTTGTGCGCGTGCTCGAGAGCACCGGCGATCTCGACGGAGTAGCGCAAGACGTCTTCAATCGGCAGAAAGCGGCGGCCAAGGCGCTGGGCCAGCGTCTCGCCCTCGATGTACTCCATGACCAGAAACGGAATATCGTTCCATTCGCCGACATCGTACACAGAGCAGATGTGCGGATGGTTCAGGCTGGAGGCCGCCCGGGCCTCGCGTTCGAAGCGCTCGCGGTGGGCGACGTTCTCGATGACGTCGGGAGACACCAGCTTGATGGCCACAGTCCGGTCGAGGCGCGTGTCGCGCGCGCGGTAGACCTCGCCCATCCCGCCGCGGCTGATGAACGACTCGATCTCGTACGGTCCGGCGCGATCGCCGGAAGCGATGAGCACCTGAGGGGAATCGGCCGCACGGCCGGCACCGAAGACCACCAGCTCCATGAGGCACCGCGGACACAAGCCTTCGGCTTCGGATCGCGTCAGATCCGTGCCGCAGTTCCCACACCGGGAGATGTCAGGCGTCACTATCCTCCAAGCGCCGACAGCAGATACCGCAGCTCCTCGTCCACGGCTTCTTCGCTGTCGACGGTCTCAGCGACCGCCGCGCGGACCAGGTCGCGATACCGAAGGCGCATGCGGTGGACGGCCACCCTCGCGTTGGACTCTGTCATGCCGAAGTGCTCGGCAATATCGCGATATGGAGCCCCGTCTCGCTCACCTGTCAAGCTGCCGTGGACCGCGTCGAGGAAGGCTTCGCGGCCCTTCGCTCGAGACTCCGCGCGAAGTGTGGCGA
>Ga0114129_10002850_pt1 | contig 24174 bp, 30 predicted proteins | sample RhiMetdeltSRZDD1_FD_80071 | JGI IMG/M metagenome (GOLD analysis project Ga0114129, IMG submission 80071) | Populus rhizosphere microbial communities from Tennessee, USA - Rhizosphere MetaG P. deltoides SRZDD1 (version 2) (version 2) | ecosystem: Host-associated > Plants > Roots > Rhizosphere >...
CATCTCTACGGCAAGGAGGAGCTCTACCAGCTGCTGTTCACGTACGCGCTCGTGCTGGTGCTCTCGGACGCCGCGAAGGTGATCTGGGGTACGCAGCAGCTGTCGGTCTCGCGGCCGCCGGGGCTCGCCGGCGCGTTCCAGCTCTTCGGCGCGACGATCCCCTACTACAACCTCTTCATCCTGCTCCTCGGCCCCGCCATCGCGCTCGTCTTCTGGCTCGTGCTCACGCGGACGCGGGCGGGACGCCTCATTCGCGCCGCCGCCCTCGACCGCGAGATGCTGGGCGCGCTCGGCGTCGACGTGAGCCGCCTCTACACGGCCGTCTTCGTGATCGGCTCCTTCCTGGCCGGGCTCGGAGGCGCGCTCGTCACGCCCGTGAAGACGATCGTCCCCGGCATGGACGTCGAGATCATCGTGGAGGCGTTCATCGTCGTCGTGATCGGCGGCCTCGGATCGTTCTGGGGGACGTTCCTCGGGTCGCTCATCTATGGTCAGGTGCTCTCGTTCGGCATCCTCATCTTCCCGCGGTTCTCGATCTTCTCGGTCTTCGCGCTGATGGCGGTCGTGCTCATCCTGCGTCCGTGGGGCCTTCTCGGCCGCCCCCTCAAGTGATGCGCATCCGTCGTCGCGTCCCGTGGCTGCTGCTGGCGGCCGTCGCCGCGCTCTTCGTCCCTGCCCTCGGCTCCCGCTTCTACACGTTTGTCGCCGCCGACGTCGTGATCCTGGCCCTCTTCGCGGTGAGCCTGAACCTGCTCCTTGGCTACACAGGGCTCGTCTCGTTCGGCCACGCCGCCTACTTCGGTGTGGGCGCCTACACCACCGGCATCCTCATGAAGAAGGCGGCGGTGCCGTTCCTGCTCGCCTTTCCGGCGGCGGCACTGATGGCGGGCGGCCTCGCGCTCGTGTTCGGGTTCTTCTGCGTGCGTCTCACCAAGATCTACTTCGCGATGCTGACGCTCGCCTTCGCGCAGATCGTCTGGGCGATCTGCTTCAAGTGGAACGACGTGACCGGCGGCGAGCAGGGCATGCCGGAGATCCCCTATCCCGATCTCGGCTGGATGGAGCGTATCCCGTACTTCGGTCAATTCCGCACGAGCGACCACTTCTACTTGTTGACGGTGGTGACCGTCGCCGTGTGCCTGGCCATTCTCCACCGGGTCGTCGGCTCGCCGTTCGGCCGCATGCTCACGACGATCCGGGAGAATCCGGAACGGGCCGAGTTCATCGGCGTGAACGTCCGTCGCTATGAGCTGGTCGCCTTCGTCATCGCGGGCGCATTCGCGGGCCTCTCCGGCGGGCTGTTCGGGATCTTCAACCGCGGCGTCTTCCCGGACTTCGCGTACTGGCCGAAATCATCCGAAGTTCTCATCATGACCATCCTGGGTGGCATGGGGTACTTCTACGGACCGGCGGTGGGCGCTCTCGTGCTGCTGGTTCTCAACCAGCAGATCACCTCGTACACCGAGTACTGGCCGGCCGTGCTCGGCACCATTCTCGTCGTGCTGCTGTTCGTGTTCCCGGGCGGGATCGTGGGCGCCATTCACGCGGGCTGGCTGCGCGTGACGAGCACGCGCCGTCCCGAGGTCGCGCATCGTGCCTGAGGTCGTGCTCGCGTCGGAGGGCGCGGCTGGTGCTTGAGGTGCGGGACGTGCGCAAGTCCTTCGACGGATTCCAGGCGGTGGCCGGCGTCTCGCTCCGCGTGGACCGCGGGCAGATCGTGGCCATCATCGGCCCCAATGGCGCCGGCAAGACCACCTTCTTCAATCTCATCACCGGTCACCTGCGCCCCGATGCGGGGGCCGTGCTCCTCAATGACCGCAACATCACGGGATTGCCGCCCCACGACATCTGCCGTCTCGGCATGGGCCGCTCGTTCCAGCGCACGAACATCTTTCCGCGCCTGACCGTGTTCCAGAACGTGCAGGCGGCGTTCCTTTCCCATCGGCGCCGCGGTCTCGACTTCTGGACGCCGGTGGAACCGCTCTATCGAGACGAGACGGAAAGCCTGCTCGCCTCCGTCGGCCTCCTCGCCAAGGCCGGCGAGATGAGCGGCTTCCTCTCCCACGGCAACCAGAAGCAGCTCGAGCTCGGCATCGCGCTCGCGAGCGAGCCCGCGCTCCTGCTCCTCGACGAGCCCACGGCCGGGATGTCGGCCACGGAAACGCGCGAGACCATCGCCCTCGTGGAGCGCATCGCGCGCGAGCGCGGCCTCACGCTGCTCTTCACCGAGCACGACATGGAGGTCGTGTTCTCGATCGCGCAGAAGATCACCGTGCTCCACCAGGGCCGGATCATCGCAGAGGGCGTCCCCGCGGACGTCCGGCGCGACCCCGAAGTGCGGCGCGTGTACCTGGGTCAGCGATGATTCTCGAGCTTCGCGAGATCCACACCGCCTACGGTTTGTCGCGCGTGCTCTTCGGTATCTCGCTGGAGGTCGCGTCCGGCGAGTGTGTGTGCCTGCTCGGCCGCAATGGCGTGGGCAAGACGACGACGATCCGCACCATCATGGGGCTCGCGCCGCCCTCCGCCGGGCGCGTGCTGTGGAAGGGCGCCGACATCACGGGCTGGGCGCCGTACCGGGTGGCGCGAGCCGGCATCGGCTTCGTGCCGGAAGATCGGCGGATCTTCGCCGACCTCACCGTCTGGGAGAATCTCGACGTCGCCGCCCGGCGGCTTCCCGACGGTGGGGGGCGACACGCGTTCACGGTCAATCGCGTGCTCGAGCTCTTTCCGAAGCTGCGCGAGCTCGCGAACCGGCAGGGCGGCTTCCTTTCCGGCGGGGAGCAGCAGATGCTGACGATCGCGCGTACGCTCATGGGCAATCCGGAGCTGCTGCTCCTCGACGAGCCCTCGGAAGGGCTGGCGCCGATCGTGGTCGATCACCTGCGCGATCAGATCGCGCGGCTCAAGCGCGACGGCCTCACCATCCTCCTCGCCGAGCAGGGCGTGGAGTTCTCGCTCGCGCTCGCCGACCGCGTCTACGTGCTCGAGAAAGGCTCGATTCGCTTCAGCGGTCCCGCCGCCCGCCTCCGCGACGACGAGGCGCTGCGCCACGAGCTGCTCGCTCTCTAACGGCGGCCGGTGCAGGAGGGCATGACCGCGCATCGCGCTGTGACCCGCGCGTAGCGCTCGCGCATGGTCGCGCTTGCGAAGATCGTTCTCACGCCGCTTCTGGTCGCCGCCGTCACCCTGCTCGCGCGTCACTGGGGACCCGGCATCGGCGGCACGGTCGCCGGCCTCCCTCTCACGTCCACCCCCGTCTCGATCTTCCTGGCGCTCGAGCAGGGTCCGGTGTTCGCGGCGACGGCGGCGGTGGGCACGCTCCTCGGGCTCCTCTCCCAGGCCGCGCTGTGTCTCGCCTACAGCTGGACGGCCCGCCGCGCGCCGTGGTGGACCAGCGCCGGGGCCGGCGTCGCGTCCTTCGCGATCGTCACGCTCATCCTCGAACACGTCTCGGTTTCGATCGGAACCGCCTTCACGCTCGTGTGCGCGCTCCTGCTCCTGGTCGCCGGTGTGATTCCGGGTTCCGACGGCGGGCTCGCACCGACCAGGCCGCCGGCATGGGACATTCCCGTCCGGATGCTCGCGGCTTCCGTCATGGTGGTGGCCCTCACCACCCTCGCCGCGAACCTGGGTCCCAGATGGACGGGCCTGCTCTCACCGTTCCCGGTCTTCGCGCTCGTTCTCGGTGGCTTCACCCATCGGACGCACGGCGCGGCCGCCGCGGGGGCACTGTTGCGTGGCATCGTGCTCGGCTCGCTCTCGCATGCGACGATGTTCGCGGTGGTCGCGAGTCTGCTCGTGCGCGGGAGCCTCGTCGGGACGTACACGCTCGCCGCCCTCGCCGCGCTCGTGGTCAACGGCGTCGCGCTGTGGGTCACGCGGGCAAGACCGCGCCTCCATAGGAAGTGGTGGAGCGCCACCGGGAGGCATTGATGCCGAAGCAACTCGCATTCGCCGTCCTCATCGTCGCTGCGCTCGGCTGCGTCGGATGCGATCTCGCCGCGAAGTCGTTGGCGGAGACGGCGCTCCGCGGCGAGTCGCCGCGGCTGCTCCTCGGCGGCGCGCTCGAGCTCCGCTACGCGGAGAACACCGGCGGATTCCTGAGCCTGGGCGCGCGTCTGCCCGTGCCGCTTCGCTCCGTCGCGTTCGTCGTCGTCGCCGCCGGGGCGCTGCTCGGGATCGCCATCGTTGCCGTTCGCGATGCCTCGCCGGCGTTGCCGCGCGTCCTCGCGGTCGCGTGCATCCTCGGTGGAGGCGCGGGCAATCTCGTCGATCGGCTCGCCTTCGGCCACGTGCGGGATTTCGCCGTGCTGCACGTGGGCCCGCTCGGGACCGGAATCTTCAACGTGGCCGACGTGGCGGTCACGCTCGGATGCGGCGCGCTCGTGGTCCTCAGTTGGCGAAGCGGCCGGTCACGGGGGCGACGCTGACGAGGACGGTGAAGCGGCCGGAGCGGTGGCGGAAGGGTTCGCGGTGATGACGAACCCTTCCGCCGATCAGGCTACTTCAGATCGCCGCAGAAGACGTACGTGGAGACTTCCTGGGCAGATTTGTGGCCGTTGATGGCGTAGCCGCCTTTGCTCAACTCGTCGAGGGAGGCGTTCACGACGGTCTCCGATTTGCCGTTGACGACCGGCGACAGCGGAAACGCCGGTTTCGGATCGAGCTTGGCGCACGTGCCCTTGTGGATGTGGACGGGTTGAGCAGAAGCCGGCGCGCCGCTCACGTTCAACACGACCTTGGTTTGCGTGTCGCTCTGCTTCGTCAAGGTGGCGGTTCCGGACTCTCCGGAGTTGCTCTGCGGCGACAGCCGCGCTTCCATGGTACCGCCCGACCCGCCCATCGATTTACACCCCGCGAACAACACAACCGCGCACAGGACCAGAGTGATGGCTCGTCCGAACCGCATAGCGCACCCTCCAAAGCTGGTGGAGCGAGTGAACTGCGTTGTGCTCACCGTAAGCGACGCGGAGGAGGACCCCCCTTCTGTCGACGGGTTTGAGCTGATTCTACCGGCGCGTCAAGAGATACGCGACAAGGTCGTCCAGATCCGACGCGCTCAGCAACGCCGCGAACGTCTTCGGCATCACGCTCTGCCCGTCCGCCGTCCGGTAGTTGGGGCCCGGCACGATGAAGGCATTCGGATCGACGATGGACTCGCGAATGTAGCCGGCGGCGTCCTTCGCCTTGCCGCGATACGCGGCGGACGCCACCCGGCGCCCCGCCTCGACGCCGATGCTGCCGAGATTCGGGCAGATCTCGCCGCCCGGCGAGGGGCGGGTGATGTCGTGGCACGAGGCGCACGGCAGGCGCGCGAAAAGCCCGGCGCCGCGCTCTGCGTCACCGCCGGCGGCCGCGGCCGAGCCACGCACGGCGGCATCGCCATGAGACCAGAACATCAGCGCCGCGATGAAACAGAGACCACGGCTTCGCCACATCACCCGAATTCGCATCGATCGTTCTCGCCTTGATCGTCGCCCCGCCTGCACGCCGCAGTGCGTGAGCACGCCCGCGGCTTCGAGGAAACGCATGGCTCACGGGCGCGGTTCCGCGGCACCGGGCGCGTCACTGCCAGGGCTCGACGACCAGGTCGAACGACGAACCGGGGAACGTGGTATTGCTACGGGCTCAATGATCCGGGTGACGCTCCTCGGGACCGGTACCCCGGTGCCGGCCATGAACCGTTTCGGGCCGAGCATCCTGGTCGAGGCCGGCGAGCAGAAATACCTCTTCGATGCCGGTCGCGGCGCGGTGCAACGGCTGGCCCAGCTGAAGATCCTCTGGCAGGCCATCGACGGGGTGTTCTTCACGCACCTGCACTCCGACCACGTCGTGGGCTTCCCGGACCTGTGGCTGACGGGCTGGCTCGTGGGGCGTGGCCGTGACCGGCCGCTTCCGGTGTGGGGTCCGCGGGGAACGACGAAGATGCTCGCGCACCTGGAGCAGGCGTACGAGTTCGATATCCGGATCCGGCTCTACGATGATCGCTGCGCGCCGGATGGCGTCGTGCTCCTTGGCCACGATCTCGAAGAGGGCGTGGTGCTGGAGCGACGCGGGCTCACGATCACGGCGTTCGAGGTCGATCACACGCCCGTGCGGCCGGCCTTTGGCTACCGCGTCGATCACGACGGCCGCTCCGTGGTGCTCTCGGGCGACACGCGGATCTCGGAAAACTTGATCGAGCACGCGCAGGGTGTCGATCTCCTCGTGCACGAGGTGGCCTCACCGGAATCGTTCCAACGAGCGGGGACGCGGCCGGAGCGCGCGCAGTCGGTGATCGCTCACCACGTCACGCCGGAACAAGCGGGAGAGGTGTTCGCGCGAACCAATCCGAAGCTCGCGGTGTATTCGCACATCGTCCAGCCCGACGCCGGCGAGCGCGACCTCGTCCCGCCCACGCGCAAGGCCTACTCGGGACCGCTCGAGGTGGGCGAGGACCTCATGGTGATCGTGGTCGACGAGAAGATCGAGATCCGCCGCCCATGACGCGGGGCTGCCCTTGACGCTGACCGTGGCGCGCTGCTAGCGTTGAGCGCGTGGCCAAAGCGAAAGCGTTCACCGTCGAGTGTCCGGGCTGTCATGGCAAGCTCACGATCGATCCCGAGCTGCAGGCAGTGATCGCGCACGAGGCGCCACCCCCCAAGCGCACCACCGCGGATCTCGGCTCGGCCTTCGACGCGCTCCGCTCGAAGTCGGCCGAGCGGGAGGAGCGCTTCAGGAAGCAGATGGAGGCCGAGGGGCAGAAGGGCAAGCTGCTCGACCGCAAGTTCCAGGAGAGCCTGAAGAAGGCCAAGGATTCCCCGGACCCGCCTGTCCGCCCCTTCGACCTCGAGTAACGCCGGCCCGCTGCTCGGCGATCTCCTTCGCGGGGTCAGCCGCAGCTTCTACCTTTCGCTCGCGATCCTGCCTCGCGGCGTGCGGGAACCGATCGGTCTCGCGTACCTGCTCGCCCGCGCCGCCGACACCGTCGCCGACAGCCGGATCCTCCCGCGCGCGGAACGGCTCCAGCATCTGGAGACGCTCCGACAGGCCTATGCCGGCACGCGGGGCGCCGCCGACATGGTGGCGCGGTCGGCGGCGCCGCGGGCCGCCGTTGAGTCCGAGCGACGGCTCCTCGAGGCCTTGCCGGACGCGGTGCGCCGGCTCGAGCGCCTGCCGCCCCTCGACCGGAGCCGCGTCCGCAGCGTCCTCGACACGCTCACGTCCGGGATGGTCTTCGACCTCACGCGGTTTCCCGGCGAGGATGCCGACGCGCTCGGATCACTGGAGACGCTCGAGGAGCTCGACCACTACATCTATCTCGTGGCCGGTTGTGTCGGCGACTTCTGGACGGCGCTCCACGTCGCGCATCGGCCGCGCCTGCGCGGCTTCGATCCCGGCGATCGCGCCACCCGCTTCGGCAAAGCGCTCCAGCTCACCAACGTGTTGCGCGACGTTCCCCGCGACCTCCGCCACGGTCGCTGCTACCTTCCTGCGCGCGAGCTCGCGACGCTCGGGCTGACCCCGAAGGAACTGCTCGACCGCGAGAGCGCGCGGCGGGCGCGCCCGCTGCTCGATCGCCTCCTCCGGGTCGCGCTTGGTCACTACGACGCGGCCTGGACCTACACGCTCGCCATTCCGCGCCTGGAGTGGCGGATGCGGCTCGCGTGCGCGTGGCCGCTGCTGATCGGGCTCGACACGCTGGCGGCGGTGGCCGCCCACCCGGACCCGCTGGCTGTCACGCAGCCGATCAAGGTGTCGCGGCGCGCGGTGCGGGCGATCCTGGCGCGCTCGGCGGCGACGGTGTGGTCGAATCAGGCGCTGCGCGCCGACGCCGCCCGCATCCGGCGCCGTATCCCGCTCGCGTGAGCATGCAAATCGAAAATCACTTGCGCGAATCGCATGGCAGCATGCAGGGTATGGCAGGCAGCCACATTTCGTCCGGGAGGAACCGATGGAACGCATGAACGGCGGCGGCGACATGGACACGGTGATCCCGTCCCCTTACGAGGAAAGCGTCAAGACCCCCACGTCGCCGGGCACCGGGGGCGAGGGCCGGACCGGTTCCAGAAAATCTGGCGGCTCGAAGTCCAAGAGCGGGGGCTCCCGGTCCGGCAAGGCGAAACCGCGGCGGGGCAAGGCGAAGACGAAGGCGTCCGGGAAGCGCACGAAGGCCGCCTCGCGGTCGCGCTCGAAGAAGGGCAAGGCGAAGAAGGCGTCGCGCGGCCGGCGCCGCTAGTCGCTGACGGCGAGCCCGAGCAGGCTCGCGGGGTCCACGCGGGCGCCGCCGACGTGGGCTCCGAAGTGGAGGTGCGGCCCCGTGGCACGACCGGTGGCGCCCACGGTGCCGATTGGCTGCCCACGCTCCACCACATCTCCGTCCACGACGCCGACGGTGTCGAGGTGGAAGTACAGGGTGTAGATCCCGAGGCCGTGGTCGAGGACGACGAGGCGGCCCGGGAAGAAGTAGTCGGCGACGAGCGCCACGCGCCCCGAGTTGGCGGCGACCACCGGTGTTCCGCGCTCCACCGCATAGTCGACGCCCGTGTGCGGCGCCCGGGGCTGCCCATTGATGACCCGGCGCGCGCCGTATCCCGTCCCCGGCTCCGTGCCCGCGACGGGACGCACGAAACGGCCGTGCCAGAGCCGGACGGGCGTGGTCGTGCGGTAGAGCGTGCGCAGTCGTTCCCCCTCTTCGACGGCCCGGCGCTCGGTGTCTGGATCCAGATCGACCATCCCGGACGGCAGCGTGAGCTGCTGCACCTTGAAGCGGCGCGCGGCGATGCGCAGGTCGCCACGGGCGGTGCGCGCCGCCCGGCCCGTCTCCACCACCGCCACCCGCCACGGTGCGCTGCCGGGCTTCGTGTCGACGTCGAGACCGATCACGGCGGCATGACCACCCGGGTAGGGAAAGAACGTCAAGCTGCGGTCGCCGAGCGATCCTTCGACGGTCGCGCCCGCGCTGCCCCCCGAGACCTGAATCCACACCACGTCGCCGGGGCGCGGCGTGGCCGGCCGCCACACCACGCGCAGCGTGTCGGCGCGCACGGACACGGGGAGGCTCAGAGCGAGGAGGAGAACGGCGGCGAGGGCGGGAAGGATGCGGCGGGACGCCGCGCTCACTCGGGCCTTTGCTGACGGAGGAACTGCTCGATCTCCTCCACGAGTTCGGAGGCGGGAGGCAGATCACTGGTGCCGGCTTCGGCGATCGCGGGCTCGTCCTCGTGGTCGCGCGTCTCCAGCTTCTTGATGTACCCGGCGATCTTCGCGTTCTGGGCGACGATCTCGGCGAGATTCTGATCGAACTGGCGTGACGCCTCGTCGAGATCGCTGAGGTCCGTCGTGCCTCCCAGCAGCGGGAGCACGCGGCGCACCAGTGCCAGCGACGCCTTGGGATTCTCGATCCCGGAGATGTAATGCGGCACGTTGGCCCACACGCTCGCGGTCGCCACCCCGTGCTCGCGGCAGTAGGTGTTGAGCACCCCCACGATGCCCGTCGGCCCCTCGTAGCGCGTGGGCCGGACGCCGAGCTGGGCGGCGAGCTCGGGATCGGAAGCGCCGCCGGAGAGACGCACCGGCCTCGTATGCGGCACCTCGGCGAGGAGCGCGCCCAACGTCAGGACGAGACGTGTGTCACAGCGGCGGGCGAGATCGAGCACGGCCGCGCAGTACGCCTTCCAGCGCAGGTGCGGCTCGATGGCCACGCCGACGATGAGGTCGCGCGCGAGCTCGGGCGACTGCGCGATGGAGAACTCGGTCGTCGGCCACAGCACCTCGCGCTCGGTCTCGGAGCCGGGGCGGAATCTCACCTGCGGCCGCGTGAGGCCGAAGTGATAGAACTCCTCGGGGTCGATCTCCGCGAACTTCTCGGCATGAAACGAGGCGGCGAGATACCGGGCGGCGGTGGTGGCGGATTCGGCGGCGTCGTTCCAGCCGCTGAAGGCCAATATCAGGATTGGCCGCCGAAGGCCTGTCGGCATCTCGGAGATCGTGAGGGGATCCATGCGGCTCCTCGGCAAGACGTCAACTGCGAGTCTAACATCGGCCCGTCACGGCAGCCCAAACGTTGTCTCCGTGCCGGTGCTGACGTCACCTTACCCCCGCCGACGGCAGCGCGCCAGTACGACCGACGACCGGCAGTTTTTGCCGGAAGAGGAAGGGATTTTCTGCGCGCTGAGAATCGATTTCCTCCCCGGCGTCGGCGACGATGTGGCGCCGGCGCCACGCAGCGCCGCCGCTTCCCGCGCCTCTCGCACGCGGCTGTTTGGACGTGTCCGACGCGAGTTGCGCGGCACCGCGCCCGACGCGACGACGACGGACGCGCGCCGTCCGCGCGGGGCGGCGGCGCTGAGATTTCGCTGGCGCGCGATTTGCCAGTACAATCCCGCGGCGGCTCACGCTCGCGGATCGAGCGCGGCTCAGCCGGACATAGCGCGCTGCAGAGGACTGCACCGGGAGGGTCAGGTCATGCGCAACGAGCGTCTCGCACTGAGTCTCGTCTCCGCCTTCATGCTCGTGGCGGGCTGCGCCACCAGCGATGAGTGGGCGACCTGGAAGCAGCACCCGACGCACTTCGCGTCCGGCGACCATCTGAACTTCTCGGCCCGGAACCAGAACGACGATCCGGGACGCGCGAAAGTCACGCGCAAGGACATCACGCTGGCGCGCGACGAGGGGTGGTGGGGCAAACCCGTCACCGTCTCGCAGGAGCAGATCCAGGAGCGGTAGTCGCAGCGACTTTCTGTCACGCCCCACGTCCGTGTTCGGTCCTGGGCCGACACGGCGGGGGCGTGCGATCATCGGAAATGGCGGTAAACCGTGTATGGCACTCGCTATGCACCGTGGCCGCGCATGACAAAACAGGTAGCCCGAGTGTTCGCTGGCGTGACGCTTCGTAGCCTGACCGTGGGCGCCGTACTCGTCACCGTCCTCGGCGGCGCGGTGGTGGCGGCGGCGGCTCCCGTGTCGTCGGCGCCCGAGGACCGGATTCTGCCCACCGAGCAGTACACCTCGGAGAAGGCGCGCAGCCTCGCCGCGCGCTATGCGTCGCAGCTCCGGGCCCTGAACGCGAAGATCTATCACTGCATGCCGTGGGTCGAGGTCCAGAAGGCCAGCATCGGATTCTTCAAGCCGAAGCACGCCACCCAGGACGACCGCTACCTCTCGCTGCGGATCTACATCGACCAGGACCCCTCCCCCGCCTTCGCCCAGCTCGCGATGGAGGAAAGGGCGTCCGCGATGTTCTCGCGCTACGTGGGGCCGATGCTCCGGCGCATGGCGCAGCCGCCCCTCCTCGCCGACGCCTCGGTGGATGGGTACACGGTGATCGTGGAGTGGCTCAAGCAATCGCCGAACGCCGCCAAGGATCGGCCCATTCATGAGACGATCGCCGTCTTCATCGACCGAAACACCGCCGAGCAGTACCTGAGCGGCGCCGCGCCCATCACCCAGCTCGCCGCCCAGGCGCGCGTGCTCGGCTGGGACGGTGAAGCGTCGGTGGGGGCCCTCCGGCTCGCGGCGTGGGACGACGACTTCGTCTTCGTTCACAAGGTCAAGAACTACCAGCTCGCCCCCGGCGTCACCTGCCCCTAGTCGAACCCGCCTCCAGGCGCTGGCGGAGGCGGCTCGCGATCGCATGAAGCGCCTTCACCGCGTCCCGCCCGGCGTCCTTGACCACGAACGCTTCTCCCTGGTCTCCCGCGATCGCAAGGGCGTGGTCGAAAGGCACTCGTCCCAGTAGCTCGACCCCGGTTTCGTTCGCGAGCTCGGCGACGTCGCGACCGGGAAACACGCCCGCCATGTTTTCGACGAGGCCGAGAACGGGCGCGCGGGCGCGGGAAGCCACCGTGATGGACTTCCGGACCACGAGCTGGGACACGTCGGACGGGATCGTCACGATCACGGTGCCGGCGAGGCCGGGGACGAGCGAGGTGACGGTCGCCAGGCGGTCCGTGCCGGGCGGTAGATCGAGGAGGAGCAGGTCCAGATCGCCCCAGTTGGTGTCGCCGAGGAACTCGCGGAGGGCGTTCGCCTCCATGGTCGCGCGCCACGTATGAGCCTCGTCCTGGGTCGGCGCATCCCAGGTGAGCGGGGTCGCGTCCGACGCGAGCAGCAGGTCCATCGACATGACCTTCACGCCGAGCGACGTGCGGGGCGGCTCCACGCCGCCTTCCGCCATCTGGAGCCGGGCCCCGCGCACACCGAGCATCTTCGCCATCGTCGGCCCGTTGAGGTCGGCGTCGAGGACGCCCACGCGCCAGCCCGACACCGCGAAAGACCCGGCGAGACCGGCCGTGATCGTCGACTTCCCGACCCCGCCCTTCCCGGAAACGATGGCGACCACGAACCGCACCGGGGAGAGTCGGGCGCGCAGGCGCTCGCGCTGAGCGTCGACCTGGGCGGCGATGTCGGAGCCGCCGTCGCCCGCGATGTCCTTGTATCGCTTCACGGGAGCTGCTCGTCCGCCCATGCCGCGCGCGCGAGCATGACCGCCGCCAGCGCCGCCACCACGAGGAACACGGCGCCGCCGACCCGATAGCTGATCTCGCCGCCCCACGGCGCCGAAACGGTGGCGGCATCGCCGCGCACCACCACCCGCAGCACGACCGCGATGCGGAAGACGACGAGAAGGGTCATCAGCCGCGCGAAGTCGCGACGGCTCAGGATGAAGCGCTCGAACCACGGGTAGCGGCGACGCAGCAGGACGGGGATGAGCACAACGAGGACGCCGCCGAGGACGATCCACACGATGCTCGCGGTGGAGCCGCGACCGACACCATGCCGCCACAGGTAGAAACCGCCGATCCAGTACACGACGCCGTAGACGAGGTACATGGAGGCGGCCGCGCGATAGCGATCGCTCACGCGCGCGCCTCCTCGCTCACGGGCGTGGCCGGAAGCGGCCGCCCCACTGGGCGCGAACGTCGGCGAGCAGCGCCGGCGTCACCACGCGCTCGCCCCGCCCGCGCGCGTACGCTTCCACCGCCTTCACGACCATGCCGCGCGCGAACGACGGGATGGCCTGCAATCGCGCGCGGGCGTCTTCGTCCCAGCGGAGCTCGTAGACGACGGGCGCCCCGAACGTGAGCGACGCCGGCAACTCGATCACGTCGCCGCCGTGGGCGCCGGGCTGATACGCGCACGCGGGGTCCTCGGCCAGATAGTCGCCGTAGGTGGCGTAGGCGCGGCAGCGACAACCGCCACAGATCTTCGAGAACTCGCAGGCGCCGCAGCGTCCGCCGAGCTTCGGGTCCCGCAGGTCCGCGAAGACACCGGCATCGCGCCACAGATCACCGAACGAGCTCGCGCGAAGATTTCCGGCGGCGACCGGCATGTACGGACACGGCGTGACGTCCGCCTCGGGCGTGATCCGACAGTAATACTTCCCGGCCGGACAGGAGCCGTGCGCGTAGTTCTTCAGCAGCGGCGAGGCCGGGTTCAGCTGATAGAGGATCCGCCGGAAGTGGGGCGCGCACTTGGCACGGATGAGGAGCCCGTCCGCGCGCCCCACCGGCGTCGACCACGGATCCTCGAACGCCCTCCCCGCGCCGGCGCCTCCGCCCGCGTCTCGCACGACGCCGTCGGCCGCGCTACCGACATCGCTGCCGCGCACGGCGCCGAGCAGCCGCTGCACGAACGACGGCGGCCCGCTTCCCACGTCCTGCGCCCGGGCAAGGTACGTGAGGATGCGCTCGTAGGCAGCGGCGTCGATGTCCGTGAGGTCACGCCCCCGTCCCGTGCGCACGAGAAAGAAGAAGTTCAGGACCTTGGCGCCGAGTTCGCGGGAGAGATCGATCATGGCCGGGACCTCGCTCACGTTCCAGTCCGTGACCGACATGTGGAGCGAGAAGTCGAGGCCCTCGTCGGCGAGCACACGCGTCGCGCGCACGGCGCCGTCCCAGGCGCCCGGTTGATGCCGAAAGGCGTCGTGACGTCCACGGTCGGTGGAGTCGAGGCTGATGGAGGCGCCGAGGACGCCGTGGGCGCGCATGAGCTTCGCCTCGCGCTCGCGCAGGAGCACGCCATTGGTGCCGAGCACGACCGTGAAGCGCCGCTCCGCCGCGTAGTCGGCGATCGGGAACAGATCCTTGCGCAGGAGCGGCTCGCCGCCGGTGAGGATCAGGAAGACGTTCGGATTGACGGCGGCGATCTCGTCGATGACGCGCCGGCATTCCTCGGTGCTCAGCTCACCGCGCGTGTCGGCGCCGGCGAACGCCGACATGTAACAGTGCGCGCACTCGAGGTTGCACCGCCGCGTCAGGTTCCACGACACGGAGTACGCGGTGTACGTCGCGGGCGCGCTCGATGCCGCCGTCGTCACGCGCGCGGCCCGCCGCTAGCGCGGCTTCTTCTGGGAGATGTAGCCGGCGATGACCTCGTTCATGGTCTCGCGGGCGTGGCCGATGCCCTCCTCGCACACGGCGAGGTCGATGACGGTGACGCCTTTTTCGGTCGCCACCCGCTCCACCTCTTCCCGCGTCATGTCCCGCATGAACCCGGCGGGCACGCGGTCCAGGCGCGCGGTGGCGTCCGCGGTCCACGTGAAGCCGCCGGTCGCCTCCGCCGGCGCCGGCGCCGCCGCCGCCGGCTCGAAGCGCGTTCGGGCGAGCAGCGTGTCCCAGCCCGCGCCGAGCTTCTCGCGCCCGACCGTCTCCTCGATCATGGGCAGCGCGAGCTGACAGGTGATGACGGCAATACGCCGGGAGCGCGCGTACTTCTCGATCCGCGCCTTGGCGCGCCGGCGCAGGTATCCATCCGTCACCTCGCGCAGGGCGTCGCGCGCGTCCGCGGACCACTTCACGGTCACGCCGGGCATCGACTCCTCTTCGGCAATCCCGCCTTCCTGGGCGGCGATCGTCTCCACGACCTCCCGCGTGATCACCTGGAAGCGTTCGGGCCCGGCGTGGCACACCGGGCACGTCACCACCGCGTTCGGCCCCTTCACCGTATAGCCGCAGATGGAACAAATGGCGGTCGCGGCCTGCTCTTCGCGGCGCAGGCTGGCGACGGCCAGATCCTCGGCGAGAATCTGCATCTTCTCCGCCATGCGCGTGGGCATGAAAATCGCCATCGCCTCGTCGATGACCTTGTTCGTGATGACCGTGTGCCCTTGCTCGATGGCGTAGCGCAGGAGCGCGGTGCGCGCCACCCCCTTCACCGCGGGCGGCACGCGCTCCATGCGCGCCTCCGCTTCCTCCGTCCACGAGATGATCTCTTCCGCCTTCACGTCGAGGGGCGGATAGAACTTTCCGCCCGTCAGCAGCACGTTGCAGGGCGCGAGGCGCATGAGGTTCTCGGTGTTGGAGCCGAGATCCACCTCGTGCTCGTCGGAGTGGACGCCCACCCGGCCCAGGATGAGGAGCCACGGCTGTTCCTTGCGCGCGAAGGTCAGGATCTTCTCGAAGCACTTGCCGTCCAGGAGCGTGATCGCGAGATCGACGCCCGCGTCCGCCGCCAGCTTGCGGCCGATCTCGAGGTGCGACTGGTAGATCTTGGCGAGCCCGGTGTCGATGATCTCCTCGTGGAGCTGCTCCTGTTCCTTGAAGCGGAAGATCTTCGACGCCTTCTCGTTGAGAACGCCCACGATGCCGTTGAACATCGCGTAGTGCAGGTACGGATCGTAGACGGCGATGGCGTGCACGGGGCGCCCGAGCGCCTTCGCGAGCCCGATGCCGAGCTTGAGTCCGTGGAACGACTGCGGCGAGCCGTCGAGCCCGACCACGATCGCCCCCTGCGCGTCCCGGAGCGAGTCCGTCGAGCGGACGATGAGCGTGTCGCGCTTCACCTTGCGCACGAACCGCTCGGTGACGGAGCCGAGCTGGCTGTCCTTCACGGCCCCCATGCCGAGGGCACCCATCACCACGAGGTCGTAGTCCGACGCCTCGCAGTCGTCGATGAGCGCCTTGTAGTGCTTGCCGTCCATCATCTTGCGCTGGAACGGGAGCCCCGCCTCCGCCGCCTTGGTCGCCATCACGTCCAGATAGGAGTCGGAGATGAGCTGTAGCCCCATGGCGATGAGGGAAACATGGATCTTCCGCTGCCGCTCCAGCTCGTTCTCGTCCTTGTACTCCTCGGGGAGCGTGTACTCCATCTGCTTGAAGCGGTAATCGTGCAGCCGCGCGGCGTACACGTGACAGCCCGTGAGTCGCGCCCCGCTCGGCCGGGCCAGCTCGACTGCGAGCTCGATGGCCCGGTTCGAGTACTCGGAGTTGTCGACGGGAACGTAGATGTGCTTGAACATCCGCCCCTCCGTGGTTTCGCGTGTCGTCATTTCAATTCGAACTCGACGGTGGCGGTGCCCTTGGCCGGGATCGTGACCTCCCTGGTCACCGTCCGCGGATCGTCGAAGAGGGGTCGTCCGTCCTTGTCCACGCCCTTGGCTCGGAAGCCCTCGTGCCACATCGTGACCTTGTAGGTGCCGGCGGGAACGTTGTCGATGTGGAAGGCGCCGCGCTCGTCGGTGACGGCCACGTATGGACTGTCGTGCACGACCATCCACCCGAACATGTGCGGATGAGCGTCGCAGAGCACCTTCACCACCCCCGGCTTGGTGAGCCGCTTCGTGATGTCCACCATCTGGTCCTTGTTGGGCAGGGCCAGGTTGAACACGGTTGGCTTGCCCTGGAACCCGTGCGTGTTGTGGAGGATGGGATCGGAGTTCTTCACGCGCGCTCGCGTGCCCGCCATGGCGCCCGTGACGTGGCTCACGAAGAGGCACTTGTGGTTGTCGACGAGTACCTCGGCGGTGTTCTTCTTGCCTTTCGCCACGCCCTCGATCAGCACCACGCTCCCGCGCACGCCGTGATCGCTCCCCACCACGAGCGCTTCCGATGGCTTCCGGTCGCCGCACACGTCACGGTTCTTGTTCACGGGCAGGGGCTCCAGGACGGGCGGCGTCCCCGCGAACTTGACGACTCCGGTGAGGCGACCGCCGTCCCGCACCTCGATCTCCTCGTAGGCGCCCCACGCCGTCGCCGCCGCCAGCATCACCGCTGACAGCGCCGCCGCCCCGATCGTCCGCGTCGTTGCGTTCACACTCACTCCCCTAGGGTTCCGGATTGACGAGGTACTCCAGCGCCAGCCACAGGCTGCGGCTGTAGCGGAAGAACCACAGCGGGAACAGCACGCAGAACGGCACCCAGATCGCGAGCTGCGCGGCGGTGGACAGCCCCGTCCGCGTCCACAGCACGAGATAGCCGACGATCGCGATCACGGTGGTGGCCGCATAGTTGACGTAGATCGCGCCCACGAAGTAGCCGGGCGCGCGCTCGAAGCGGAGCCCGCACCGCGTGCACGCCGGCGCCATCGTGAACCACGTGAGGCGGGCGCGCGGCCGGCGGCCGTTGCCGGCGCTGGCCGTCAGCGCCCGGCCCGGAAAGAGCGGCGTGCCGCCGCAGCGCGGACAGCGCAACGTCACCGCCCGGCGCAGCACACGCAGGACGCGCCCTACCCGCGGCTCGGACGCCAACGCGCGCCGCCACTCAGTGTCGGGCGGGCGCGGGAGCGGCGGCCCGGCTCCCCTCCGTCTTCTTCATCACCGCGAAGCCATCCGGCAGAATGACGAAGATGAGCAGCGTCGCGATGACGAGCGGGGTGATCGCGATCATCCCGAGCGTGCGCGTCTCGAAGCGCAGGTGCATGAAGTACATGGCGACCAGCGTGGCCTTGCCGAGCGCGAGCCCGCACAGAAGGACACCGATCGTGAACTTCGCCAGCGGCATGTAGATGACCGCGATCTCGATGACCGTGAGCACGGCCAGGTACCAGAAGATCGCCATGTAGTTGGGGTGCTTGTGGGCGTCGCTCGCCATCGCCGGCGTCTCCTACAGGAGGTACATGAACGTGAACACCATGATCCAGACGAGGTCGACGAAGTGCCAGTACAGTCCCGCGATCTCCACCGCGTTGTAGCTGGCGGCGGGGTCGGGGCGTCGGTTCACGACGCCGAGGATCGAGAGCAGATAGATCACGCCCGCCGTGACGTGGAGGCCGTGAAAGCCGGTGATGATGAAGAACGACGTCCCGAAGAGGGTGGCGCCCCACGGATTGCCGTTGATGTGGAGCCCCCGGTGAATCAGGTGCGTCCACTCGTACGCCTGCAGGCTCACGAAGATGGCGCCGCCGAGGGCGGTGAAGAACAGGAACATCTTCGCCTTGCCGCGGTCACCGCGACTGAGCCACTCGAGCGCCTTCACCATGGTCACGCTCGAGCAGATCAGCAAGAAGGTCATGACCGCCGTGAGGTTGATGCCGAGAACGTCGTAGGGGCTCGGCCAATCGGCGCTGGTCGCCCGCATCACGCCGTAGGCGGCGAGCAGCGTGCCGAAGCCCACCGCGTCCCCGGCGAGGAAGATCCACATGCCGAGCTTGCCCCAGCTCTCGGGAGTGAGCGGGGACTCGGCCGGCTCCACCGCGGTGTGCAGTGACGCCACCTGACTCATGTCGTCTCCTTGTTGAGCAGCGAGGGGACCTCGGTCTCCAGTCGCGCACGACGGGAGCACCAGGCGAGCACGCCGCCGATGACGGCGGCGACGACAAAGGGCGCGAGGATCAGTCCCAGGTACGGCCAGTTGAACGTGCGGTCGCCGAAGGCGGACGACACGCACCACGTGCATGCCCATGCCGGCAGCGGCGCCAGCACGGCCGCCACCGCGCCGAGCACACCGAGCGTGGCCAGCACACGGCGCCGGGCGACCGGACCTCGCGTCATAGCAGGTACACCGCGACGTAGAGGATCGGCCACAGCGCGACCACGAAGTGCCAGTACATCGCGCACGCGCGGACCGGGGTCGGACGCCGCGCGGAGAAGCGCCCCGCCGCGGCCGCGACCGCCGTCAACACCAGCCACACGAGCGCCGCCGCCACGTGGAGGGCGTGGCTTCCGATCAGCGTGTAGAACGTCGTGCCGTAGGTGCCCGAGGAGAGATGGAGGCCGAAGCTGATGAGCCGCATCCACTCGTAGCCCTGGATGACGAGGAACGCGGCGCCGAGTCCGGCGGCGAGGAAGAGGCCGCGCACGAGGCCCCGCCGATCGTCGCGCGACAGCGCACGCTCCGCGCGCACCATGGCCACGCTGGAGGCGAGCAGCACGAGCGTGTTCACGCCCGTCACCGCCACCGGCAGCCGCGGCTCGAGCGGTGGCGGCCAGGCCGCGATGCCGAGGCGCAGGACGAACAGCGCCGAGATGAGCGCGGCGAAGAACATCGTCTCCGCGCCGATGAAGAACAGCACCGCGAGGCGAAGATTGTCGAGGAGCGGCGGGCGCGGCGTCGGCTCGCCGCCGCCATCACCGTTCCCGCCCGTCCGCGGCAGTGAGGGCGGCACCTTCCCGTTGCGCCGGCGCGAGACCGGCGGCCGTGGCGGCGCCTCCACCGCCAGCGCAGCGGCGCCCACGAGGGCGGCGCCAACGCCGGCCGCGAGCACGCTCGGGAGCGGGAACGTCACCATCGGATGCCCACCGCGAAGGAGGCGAGCACGAGCCCGCTCACGATGGCGAGGATGATGGTGAGCACCCGGCGGTTGCGTGCGCGGAGCGTCGTCATATCTTGTCGAACGCCAGCAGCGCGAGCAGCGCGGGGAGGTAGAGGAGCGATGCGAAGAGCAGCCGCCGCGCGGCCGCGCTCGACGGCGCCAGCGCCTGCATGGCGCCCACGGCGGCGAACGCGATGCCGAGGACGAGCGCGCCCGCGAAGTACACCGGTCCCGCGAGCCCGATGAGCGCGGGCAGCAGGCTGGTCGCGAGCAAGGCGAGACATCCGGTGACGATCTGCCGTTCGGTACTCGCCCCGTCCCTATCGACGACCGGGAGCACGCGCACGCCCGCGCGCGCGTAGTCGCGCGCGTACAGCCGTCCGATCGCGAGCGTGTGCGGGAGCTGCCAGAGGAACAGGATCCCGAACAGCAGCCATGCGCCCAGGCTGACGTCGTCGCGTGCCGCCACCCAACCCGTCACCGGCGGCAGCGCGCCGGGCACCGCCCCCACGATCGTGCACAGCGCGCTCCGCAGCTTCAGCGGCGTGTAGGCAAAGATGTAGAGAACGACGGTGGCGGCGGTGACGAGCGCGGAGAGAAGGTTGACGAAGGCGGCCAGATAGACGAGCCCGAGAATCGTGACACCGCTCCCGAAGAGCAAAGCCTCCAGCGGCTGCAGCCGCCCGTCCGGCAACGGTCGCAGGCGCGTCCGGTCCATCATCGCGTCCACGTCCCGCTCGAGATACTGGTTCAACGCCATCGTGCCGCCCGCCGCGAGGAGCGTGCCGATGACGAGGTTCAGCATCCGCACGTAGTCGGGGGTGCCGTTCAAGCCGACGTAGTACCCCACGAGCGTGGTGACCAGCACCATGACGACCACGCGCGGCTTCGTGAGCGCGACGAGATCGGCGGCGACCCGGCGGCGCTCGCGCGCGATGCTGACGACGATCGCGTCGGTGGGTGGTGTCATGGCAGCGGATGGCGCGCGGGCGTTGCGAGCCGGGCGTCGCCGGTCGGAGCAGGGTCACCGGCGGATGGGAGCTCGCCGGCGGACGACACGCCGGGCGCCGCATGATGGACCGACGCGGCGGCGGCCTCGTGCACGCGAAGCGCGAGCACCGTGGCGGCGGCGAGGAGCAGGCTACCGACGAGGCGATGGGTGACCGGCAAGACGAGCACGGTCAGCTGTTCGCCGGGGAGCGCAATCGAGGTGAACCGCGCGAGGTAGCTCCCGATCCCCAGCAGCAGCTGGAGGCCGAGGAGGGCGAGGAGCAGGCGCGCGGTGGGGCCGGCGATCGCGTCGCCGGTCCGGCGCGCGCGCGCGGTCACGATGGGGACGAGCGCGAAGACGAGGACCGCGCCCGCGAGGTGGAGATCGATGCGGCCGGCGTGGGTCAACAGCGCGCCGAACACGATCTGCAGATAGAGGAGCGCGACCGCCGCCACGCTCAGCCCGCGCAATGCGGGATCGATCCCGGCCGCGAGCGGCACGCGGGGCGCGCGCGAAACGAGGAATGCGATCGTCACGAGAAGGACGAAGAACGCCTGGGCAAGGCAGCCGTGGACGATCGCGAGCGTCTCCTGGAGCAGAACCACGCGCAGACCACCGAGCACGCCCTGCACGATCACCGCCGCCACCGCGAGCAGGCCGAGGACTCGCAGCGGACGACCGGCGCGCCACAGCACCGCCGCCAGCGCGAGGGTCAGGAGCCCGACGAGCGCGCCGAGCAGGCGGTGGCTATGCTCGTAGAAGATACCGCCCACCATCGCCGACCACGGATAGAGAAACATGTTGCGCCCGAAGGTCGTGGGCCAGTCGGGCACCGCCAGCGCCGCTCCCGTGTTCGTGACCAGCCCCCCGAAGAGGATCAGCACGAACGTGGCGGCCGCCGTCGTGACGGCGAGACGGTATGCCACGTCGCGCGCGTCAGTGCCGCGACACTCCCGCCCGGGTTCGGGGCGGCTGCGTCTGCGGCAGGAAGTCGGTGGTGGTCGATTCCGGCGAGCTGTACTCGTACGGCCCGCGATACACCGTGGGAACGGTGGCGCCCCAGTTCAGGTGCGGCGGCGGCGACGGTGCCGTCCATTCGAGGGTCGTCGCGTTCCACGGGTTCATGGGCGCCTTCGGCCCCGCGAACAGCGACCAGAAGAAGTTGATCACGAACGGGATCTGGGACAGGCCGAGGAGCAGCGCCGAGTACGTGATGAACACGTTCCAGTGCTGCTGGTGCTGCAGGAACTCGTACTGCATCGGGTTGTAGATCCGGCGCATCTGGCCGCCCACGCCGATGATGTGCATGGGGAAGAACGTCAGGTTGAAGAACACGAACGTCGGCCAGAAGTGCAGGTGGCCCAGGAGCGTATTGGTCATGCGGCCGAAGATCTTGGGGTACCAGTAGTAGAGGGCGGCGAAGGCGCCGAAGATCGAGCCGCCGAACACCACGTAGTGGATGTGGGCCACGATGAAGTACGTGTCCTGGATGTAGATGTCGACGGGCGTGGAGGCCATGAAGATGCCGGACAGCCCGCCGATGACGAACATCGAGACGAAGGCGAGCGCGTTCAACATCGGCACCGTGAACTGGATGCGGCCGCCCCAGAGTGTGCCCAGCCAGTTGAACGTTTTGATCGCCGACGGCACCGCGATGATCATGGTCGTGATCATGAACGACATGCCGAGCGCGGGGTTCATACCACTGACGAACATGTGGTGGCCGTACACGATCCAGGAGAGGAACGCGATCCCGATCATCGAGAACGCCATCGCGTGGTAGCCGAACACCGGCTTGCGCGAGAACACGGGCAGGATCTCGGACGCGATGCCCATCGCGGGCAGGATGAGGATGTAGACCTCGGGGTGCCCGAAGTACCAGAACAGGTGCTGCCAGAGCAACGGCTCGCCACCGCCGGACGGATTGAACCAGCTCGTGCCGAGCGTACGGTCGAAGAGCAGCATCGCCACCGCCGACGTGAGCACGGGGAGCGCGAGCAGGAGAAGAATGGCGGTGATGAAGAGCGACCAGATCACGAGCGGCATCCGGAACAGCGTCATGCCGGGCGCCCGCATGTTGATGATGGTCGTGATGTAGTTGATCGACCCCATCATCGAGCCCACGCCGAGGACGAAGAGGCTGATGCACCAGAGGTTCTGCCCCCAGTTCACGCCCGTGTATTGCGGGACCGCGGACAGCGGTGCGTACGAGGTCCACCCCGCGGCCGCGTGACCGCCCTCCACGAAAAATCCCGCCAGAATGAGCACGCCCGCGAGCGCCCCCACCCAGAACGACAGCATGTTGAGGAACGGGAAGGCCATGTCGCGGGCGCCGATCATGAGCGGGATCAGGTAGTTCCCGAAGCCGCCGGCGAGGATCGGCATGATGACGAAGAAGATCATGATGGTGGCGTGCATGGTGAACGCCATGTTGTACGTGGACGGCTCCAGGATCCCGCCCGTGTCCTTGAGGATCATCCCTAGGCCCGGCACCGGCGTCTCCGGCCACGCGAGCTGCCATCGCACGACGAGGGCGAGCAGACCGCCCAGGATCATCATGAACAAACCCATGAACATGAACTGGCGGCCGATCATCTTGTGATCGGTGGAGAAGATGTAGGTGCGCACGAAGCCGAGCTCGTGATGCTCGACGTGCGCGTGCGCGGAAGCGGTCGCGGTGGGTGCACTCATGACTTGGGCTTCCCCTCCGTCTTTCCGTCGGTCGTCTCCGCCGCGGCGGGGCCGGCGGGCGGTGTTCCCGCCGCCGTCTTCAGATTCTCGGCCGCCCACTTCGCATAGTCCTCGGGGGTGTGGGCGTAGATCCACGCCCGCATCCCGGAATGGCCGAATCCGCACAGCTCCGCGCACGGCGCCTCGTATTTCCCGGCCTTGGTGACCTCGAACCACTGCATGATGTCGCGCCCCGGCACCGCGTCCTGCTTGAAGCGGAACTGGGGCACGAAGAAGCTATGGATGACCTCACGTCCCCGGAGCTGGATGCGCACGACCTTGTTGATGGGCACGTGCATCTCGTCGAGGAACGTCTTGTCGTCGGCGGTGCCGAAGCGGCCGTCGGGCCCGGGGTACGTGATCTCCCAGTTGAACTGCTTGCCGGTGACGTGGATGAGGAGATCGCTCTCCGGCAACGTCATCTTGATGCGCGACCACGCGGGCACGCTCAGGAACGTGAGCACGACGAGGATGAGGGCGGGCGCGACCGTCCACGCGATCTCGAGCGGGGTGCTGCCGTGCGTATACGTGGCGCGCCGCCCTGGCCGGTCCCGGTAGATGATGATGAAGGCGAGAAGGGCGCCGGTGACGAGGATGAAGGTCACCCCCGTGATCCAGTAGATCAAGTGGAAGATGCTGTCGATCTCCTGCCCGTAGGTGGAGACGTTCTCAGGCAGCCACCAGTTCAGCATGCAGTTCGGCCCCCCGGTCTTGGGTTCCGCCTCTACTTCTTCGCCATCTCGAAGCTGACCTTGGCCGTCTGACCCGCCTTCACCTCGACGTCCTTGGTCTGCTTGCCGAGCGTCTCGTGCCAGACCTCCACCGTGTGCTTCCCGGGCGGCACGTTCTCGATCTTGGTCACGCCGTTCTGGTCGGTGACGCCGAAGTACGGATGCGGCATCACCGCCACCCACCCGAGCATCCAGCTGTGCACGTCGCACGTGAGCTTGATGATCTCCGGCTTCTCGAACTTCTCGACCATCGTCTTCTTGAACTTCGGC
>Ga0114129_10002852_pt1 | contig 24170 bp, 36 predicted proteins | sample RhiMetdeltSRZDD1_FD_80071 | JGI IMG/M metagenome (GOLD analysis project Ga0114129, IMG submission 80071) | Populus rhizosphere microbial communities from Tennessee, USA - Rhizosphere MetaG P. deltoides SRZDD1 (version 2) (version 2) | ecosystem: Host-associated > Plants > Roots > Rhizosphere >...
GGACAACGTGAAGATCACGGTGGAGCTGATCACCCCGATCGCCATGGATGAAGGGCTTCGGTTCGCGATCCGCGAAGGCGGCCGCACCGTCGGTGCCGGCGTCGTCACCAAAATCGCGAAGTAGAGGAGACCAATGGTGGCCAGTCAACGCATACGGATCCGCCTACGGTCTTATGACCATGCGGTCCTCGATCAATCGGCGGGCGAGATCGTGCGCACGGCGCGGCGTACGGGAGCGCTCACCTCGGGGCCGGTGCCGTTGCCGACCCGCCGACACATCGTCACCGTGCTGCGCTCGCCGCACGTGGACAAGAAGTCGCGCGAGCAGTTCGAGACCCGCGTGCACAAGCGGCTCATCGACATTACCCAGTCCAATCCGCAGACGATCGACGCGCTGATGAAGCTCGATCTGCCGGCGGGTGTGGACATCGACATCAAGCTTTAGCGGATCTCTGAGGAAGCGGCCGATGAAAGCGATTCTGGGGAAGAAAATCGGGATGACGCAGACCTTCGACGAGCAGGGGCGCGTCGTGCCGGTGACGGTGATCTTGGCCGGTGGCTGGGTCGTGCAGAAGAAGACCAAGGACACCGACGGTTACGAGGCCATCCAGGTCGGCTTCGATCCCAAGAGGGACAAGCACGTCAAGAAGCCGGAAAAAGGCCACTTCGCCAAGGCGGGCGTGAAGCCGACGCGGACGCTCATGGAGTTCCGCGGGCCCTCGGAGCTCGAAGTCGGCGCGGAGATCCACTCCGACATTTTTGCCCCGGGAACCGTGGTCGACGTCGTAGGCACGTCGAAGGGGAAGGGATTTCAAGGGGTGGTGAAACGCGAAGGATTCTCGGGTGGACCGGCCACCCACGGCTCTAAGACCGGCCGCATTCCGGGCTCGGTCGGAGCGAGCGCGTGGCCTTCCCGCGTGATCAAGGGAAAGCGTTTGCCCGGACAGATGGGCAATTATCGGATCACGACCCGGAACCTCATCGTCGTGGGATCGGATCCCGAGCAGAAACTCCTCTGGATCCGCGGCGCGGTACCGGGCGCTCGTAACAGCACCGTACTCATTCGCGAAGCGAAGGCGGGTCAACGCAAGGCGCAGAAGCCCAAGGCCGCCGAACCGGCCAAGCCCAAGAAGAAGTAGGAGTCGGGGATGAAGGCAAAACACTACGACTGGCAAGGCAGCCTGCTCGGCGAGGTCGATCTCCCCGCGGCGGTGTTCGACGTGGAGCCCAACGAACATGTGCTCTGGCAATCGGTGAAGGTGTACCAAGCCAACCAGCGTCAGGGCACGGCGGCGACCAAGACCCGATCTTTGGTGTCGGGCGGAAACACCAAACCTTGGAAGCAAAAAGGGACGGGTCGCGCGCGTCACGGCACGAGCCGTTCGCCGATCTGGGTGGGTGGAGCAACCACGTTCGGGCCGCGGCCTCGCGACTACTCGCAGACCTTGCCCCGCAAAGTACGCCGGCTCGCTTTGGCGTCGGCGATGAGCCTTCGCGCGCGCGAGGGAAACGTGACCGTGGTCGACGATTTTGCGATCGAGACGCCGCGCACCCGCACCGTGTCCGGTTTCATGAAATCGGCCGGGCTCTCCGGAAAGAAGGTGTGCTTCATCACCGATCAGGCGAACGAAACGGTGGTGAAAAGCTGCCGCAACCTGGCCGGCGTGGAAGTGCTCTCGGGACGCGCGCTCAATGTGTACGACCTCATGAACGCTCAGGTCCTGGTCGTTACTCGCGGGGCCCTCAAGGGATTAGAGGAGGCGTTCGGCGCATGAAGAACCCTCATGACGTGATCATCCGGGCCCTGGTGACGGAAAAAGGAACGCGGATGCGGGAAGCCGGCAACCGCTTTCTGTTCCAGGTGCATGCGGATGCTAACAAGCTCGAGATCAAGCAGGCCATCGAAACCGTTTTCAGCGTGCATGTGGAGTCGGTGCAAACCCAGAACGTCATCGGGAAGCGCAAGCGCTTGGGACGTTACGTGGGGAATCGCTCATCCTGGAAGAAGGCCATCGTGACTCTCCGGACCGGCGACAACATCGATCTCTTCGAGGAGGTTTAAGGGACCATGGGTCTCAAGACATTCCGGCCGAACACTCCCGGCCTTCGTTACAAGACGGTCTCCGATTTCAAGGAGATCACGAAAAAGGAACCGGAAAAATCCCTGTTGCGTCCCCTCAAGGAGACGGGCGGCCGCGACAACTACGGCCACGTGTCCATGTGGCTGCGCGGCGGTGGGCACAAGCGCCGCTATCGCATCATCGATTTCCGGCGGGACAAGCGGGGGATTCCGGCGCGCGTGTCGGCGATCGAATACGACCCCAATCGCAGCGCGCGCATTGCTCTCCTCGTCTACAAGGACGGCGAGAAGCGTTACATCCTCGCTCCCAACGGTCTGGAAGTGAACATGACCGTGGAGGCGGGACCCAACGTGGAAATCCAGGTCGGAAACTCCCTGCCCCTCAAGAACGTTCCGCTGGGCACGGAGGTGCACAACCTGGAAATGATTCCGGGAAAGGGCGGCCAGGTGGCGCGGGGTGCGGGATCGGTGGCGGTGCTGGTGGCCAAGGAAGGCCCCAAAGCCCAGGTCAAGATGCCGTCCGGCGAGGTGCGCATCTTCAACTCGGAGTGCTACTGCACGATCGGGCAGATGGGGAACATCGAGCACGAAAACATTGTGATCGGCAAAGCGGGGCGCAATCGCTGGCTCGGCCACCGGCCCTCGAGCCGTGGCGTGGCCATGAACCCGGTCGATCACCCGATGGGCGGCGGTGAAGGCAAGTCCTCGGGCGGACGGCATCCCACCACGCCCTGGGGCAAGAAGACGAAGGGACTGAAGACGCGGAAGCGGAAGAACTCGGACAAGTTGATCGTCCGCCGACGCAAAGGGAAGTAGAGGCGAGGATGGCACGTTCGATCAAAAAGGGACCGTTCGTCGATCAAAAGCTCATGGGCAAGATCGAGGTCATGACCAAGAAGAACGAGAAGCGGGTCGTGCGCACGTGGGCGCGCCGCTCGACCATCATCCCCGAATTCGTGGGACACACGGTCGCCGTGCACAACGGCAACAAGTTCATTCCGGTCTACATCACCGAGAACATGGTGGGACACAAGCTGGGTGAGTTCGCCCCGACGCGGCTCTTCCGGGCCCACGCGGGCACGGACAAGGCGACCAAGATCTCGCCCTCCGGACCGCCGCCGCAGGCCAAGTCCTAGGAGTAACGGTATGCAAGCTCTGGCCAAAGCACGATACGTGCGGGTGACGCCACGCAAGGTCAACCAGATTCTGGATCTGGTGCGAGGCGCCAACGTGGAGAGCGCGCTCGTCACGTTGGGATTCTCGAAAAAGCACGTGGCCAAACAAATCGAGAAGACGGTGCGATCCGCGGTGGCCAACGCCATCCAGGAGGATTCGAAGCTCGACGTCGAGGATCTCTACATCAAGGAAGCGCTGGTCGGCCCCGGTCCGATCATGAAACGCTGGCTCCCTCGCGCACAGGGGCGGGCCACTCCGATCCTCAAGCGTTCGTGCCACATCACCATCATCCTGGGCGCCAAGGAACACAAGAAGAAGGCGGGGCGGGCGCGTCCGGCCGCGCACGCGAAAGCGGCGACAGGAGCGGGCGCGCATGGCAAGACGAGCAAGGCCAGCGTGTCGGCCAAGCCGGCCAAGTCCGATGCCGCGCCCCGGCCAAGAACGAAGGCACCGGCCAAGCGCATGAGAAAAGCGACCAAGCGGGGCGGCTGACGCCCGGAGGCAATAGTGGGTCAGAAAACACATCCGATCGGTTTCCGGCTGGGAATCATCAAGACCTGGGACTCCCGGTGGTTCGCGGGAAAGAACTACGCGAACCTGCTCGAGGAGGACATCAAGATCCGGCGCTATCTGGAGAATCGTCTCTCCGGAGCGTCGCTCTCCAAGGTCGTCATTCAGCGGGCGGTCAACAAGGTGACCATCAACATTGCCACCGCCAAGCCGGGACTCGTGATCGGACGCCGGGGGACGCAGGTCGATCAGCTCCGCGACGAGCTCAAGCACCTGACCGGCAAAGACGTGTACATCAACATCGACGAAATCAAGAAGCCGGACACCGACGCATCCTTGGTGGCACAACACATCGCTCGGCAGCTCGAGGGACGCGTGTCCTTCCGGCGCGCGATGAAAAAAGCCATTCAAGCGGCCATGCGTAACGGCGCGGGTGGGGTGCGTGTGGAGTGCTCGGGCCGTTTAGGCGGCTCGGAAATGGCCCGACACGAGTCGTATCGCGAGGGGCGCGTGCCGCTCCATACGCTCCGGGCCGACATCGATTTTGCGCGAGCCACCGCCCGGACGACCTACGGTGCGTGCGGGGTGAAGGTGTGGATCTTCCACGGGGAGGTCCTGGGACCGGACGGCGGCGAGCGCATGGACGCCGCGCCCACGCTGGGCTAAGGGACTTTCAAACCGCGCGCCGGCGGGGCCGGGGCGGCGGGAGAACGTGATGCTGTTACCGAAACGAGTCAAACACCGGAAGCAGATGCGGGGACGCATGAACGGTCTGGCCTACCGGGGCGGCAAAATCGCCTTCGGCGAGTACGGGCTGCAAGCCCTCGAGCCGGCCTGGATCACCAACCGGCAGATCGAGGCGGCCCGCGTGGCGATCACGCGTCATATCAAGCGCGGCGGCAAGATGTGGATCCGCATCTTTCCCGACAAGCCCGTCACCAAGAAACCGGCGGAAACGCGCATGGGCAAGGGCAAAGGGAACCCGGAGGGATGGGTGGCGGTGGTGCAGCCGGGCCGGATCCTGTTCGAGCTGGAAGGGGTGACGCGGCAACTCGCGGATGAAGCGATGCGTTTGGGTGCGGCCAAGCTTCCCATCAAGACCCGCTTCGTGGCCCGCGAAGAGCAATTTGGAGAGTAAGACGTGGCCAAGGAAAAAACGAACATTCAAGAGCTGACCATCCCGGAAGTGGAAGACAAAATCCGGGAGATGAAGAAGGAGATCTTCACCCTGCGGTTTCGGAACGCGATGCGGCAGCTCGACAACCCATTGCGCATCCGTTTTCTGAAACGCGACGTGGCGCGATACACGACCGCGCTCGCCGAGCACCAGAAGGGTATTCGTTTCCTGGCCACGGGCGAGGATGTGCCCCTCGGTGGCGAAACGACCGAGGCCAAACCGAAAACGGCCAGGAAAACGGCCAAGAAAGCGCCAAGCAAGGCGGCGGCTAAGCCGGCAGCAAAAATAGCAACCAAGACAGCAGCCAAGCCGGCCACCAAGGCGGCTCCTAAGAAGAAGGAAGAAGCGGAAGTGAAGACCGCGAGCGCGGCCGGAGCCAAGAGCTCCGAGAAGCCCAAGCGGCGGGTGCCGTGGTCGAGGGGCAAGAAGAAGGACAAGGAGTAGATGGTGGAACGCAACCGGCGAAAGACCCGCGTGGGCCGGGTCGTGAGCGACAAGATGGACAAGACGGCGGTCGTGGTGATCGACCGTCTGGTCAAGCATCCCCAGTACAAGCGGTACATACGTCGGCGGAAAAAGGTGGCCATTCACGACGAGCAGAACGAATGCCACATCGGCGATCTGGTCCGCTTCATGGAGACGCGCCCCTTGAGCAAGTCGAAGCGGTGGCGCCTGGTCGAGATCGTGGAGAAAGCGAAGTAGGAAAGCCTACACGGAGCAATAGCGATGATCCAGATGCAGACCATGCTCGTGATTGCGGACAACTCGGGAGCGCGTACCGCTCGCTGCATCCACGTGCTGGGGGGAACCCGCAGACGGTATGCCCACCTGGGCGACGTGGTGGTGGTGGCGGTGCAGGACGCGATCCCGGGCGGTGCGGTGAAGAAGGGCGACGTCGCGCGGGCCGTGATCGTGCGCACGCGCAAGGAATTCCGCCGCAAGGACGGATCGTACATCCGGTTCGACGACAACGCCGCGGTGCTGGTCGAACCGACCGGGGAACCACGGGGCACGCGCATTTTCGGGCCGGTGGCTCGGGAGCTGCGGGAAAAGAACTTCATGCGCATCGTGTCCCTCGCCCCTGAGGTGCTTTGAAGTCATGAACAAGAAGCAGAACAACGTACGGAAGGTGAAGAAGCCGGTCATCCACGTGCGGAAGAATGACCAGGTCACGGTGATCTCCGGCGATCACCGCGGGAAAACCGGTCGGGTGCTCCGGGTGTTCCCGGGGACCAATCGGGTGGTGGTGGAGGGCGTGAATCTGGTCAAGCGTCACACGAAGCCGCGCGGGAACAAGCAGGGAGGGATCGTGGAAAAGGAAGCATCCATCCACGCCTCCAACGTGAAGAAGGTCGATTGAGATGAGCGCTGAGGACAAGGCGGAGAAAGCAGAAAAGAAAGCCAAGCCCCAAGGCAAGAAGGGCGGCGGCGGTGAGAAGGGGGAGGGCAAGAAGGGCGCCGAGGCCAAAAAGGCCACCCCCGAAGCCAAGCCCCGCGAGCCGCGCGGTCCCTTGCCCGAGCCGAGGCTCAAGCTGGATTTCGAGAGCCGGGTGCTGCCCGATCTCATCAAGCATTTTGGGTATCGCAACGGGATGCAGGCCCCGCGACTCACCAAGATCGTGGTCAACATGCGGGTCGGCGAGGCGACGCAGAACGTGAAGATCGTGGACGGCGCGGTGGCGGAACTGTCCCGCATCACCGGCCAGCACGCCTCGGTCCGGCGGGCCAAGAAGGCCATCGCCAATTTCAAGCTGCGGGAAGGGATGCCGATCGGGGCGGCGGTGACGTTGCGCGGGCGACGGATGTACGAGTTTTACGATCGCTTCGTAAGCGTGGCCGTGCCGCGGATCCGCGACTTCCGCGGGTTCTCGATGAAGTCGTTCGACGGGCGCGGCAATTACAGCGTCGGTATCCAGGAGCAGATCATCTTTCCCGAGATCGACTACGACAAGATCGAGAAGGTGCGGGGGCTCGACATCACGTTCGTGACCACGGCCGACACCGATGAAGAGGGTCTGGAGCTTTTGAAGCGAATGAAGTTCCCGTTCCGCCAGCCGGGACGGTAGGAGACGCACGCGTGGCCAAGAAGTCGAAGATCGAAAAGTGGAAGCGAGTGCCGAAGTTCGGGGTTCGCGCCTACAACCGCTGCCGCCGTTGCGGGAGGGCCCGGGCCTTCCTGCGCAAGTTCGGCCTCTGCCGCATTTGCTTCCGTGAGCTCGCCCTGGAGGGGAAAATCCCCGGCGTGACCAAGGCGAGCTGGTAGGCGTCACCAACAAGGAGCGATTTGGAATGCCGGCGACCGATCCCATTGCGGACATGCTGACTTCGATCAGGAATGCGCTCATGGCGCATCATCGGCGGGTGGATGTTCCATCTTCGCGCGTGAAGCTCGCCATTGCCGCGGTGCTGAAGGGCGAGAAGTTCATCGAGAACTTCAAGGTTCTGCCCGACGCCAAGCACGACACGCTGCGCATCTACTTGCGTTACAACGCGTCCGAGCAGCCGATGATCCGCAGCTTGCGTCGGATCTCGAAGCCCGGCCGGCGCGTCTATGTGAAACAGGACGAAATACCACGGGTGCTGGGTGGATTGGGAACGGCAATCCTCTCCACTCCGGACGGCATCTTGACCGGGCAGGAAGCATCCCGACGTGGCCTGGGCGGCGAGCTAATGGCCGAGATCTGGTGAGGTAACGATGTCTCGAGTCGGCAGAAAACCCATCTCCATTCCGAAGGGCGTGGAGCTCAAGGTGTCCGGACGCACGGTGGCGGTGAAGGGACCCAAAGGCGAGCTCTCCCGCGAGATTCGCGAGGGTCTGGTGGTGAAGCTCGAAGACGGTGTGGCGCACATCGAGCAAACACAGTCCGGGAAAATGGCGAGTGCCCTTCACGGACTCACCCGCGCCCTCATCCAGAACATGGTGGAGGGCGTTTCCCAGGGATTCACCAAGTCCTTGGAGATTCATGGCACGGGATACAGGGCGGCGGTGCAAGGGCAGAAGATCGTTTTGAATCTCGGGCATTCGCATCCGATCGAGTATCCGATTCCCCAGGGCATTCATGCCGCGGTGGATCAAAACCGCATCGTGCTGACGGGGGCGGATAAGGAACTCTTGGGCCAGGTGTCGGCGGAGATCCGCCGGTTCCGGCCGCCGGAGCCCTACAAGGGCAAGGGCGTGCGATATCTGAACGAACACGTTAGGCGCAAGGCCGGGAAGAGCGCGGGCGCTTAAGTCACGAGGACAATGCGATGAGTTCGAAGGCAAAAACCAGTTTGGAAGCGCGACTTCGCCGCCACCGCCGGGTGCGGCGCAAGGTGGTGGGGACGCCCGAGCGGCCCCGGCTCTGCGTGTTCCGGAGCCTCAAGCACATTTACGTTCAGCTCTTTGACGACAGCAACAACCGTTGCATCTTGACGGTGTCGAGCCTCCACGAGGATGTGCGGCAGCGACTGGGTGACACCAAGGGCAAGACGGCGGTCGGAGCGCTCGTCGGCCAAATCGCGGCCGAGAAGGCCATGGCCGCCGGCATCGAGGCGGTTGCCTTCGATCGCGGCGGTTATCTATATCACGGTCGGGTCAAGGCCCTGGCCGACGGCGCGCGCAAGGCCGGTCTCAAGTTCTAGGAGGACATCGGTGCGACGCTTGCAGAACCAGGAAAGCGAGTTCGTCGAGAACGTAGTCGCGGTGAACCGCTGTGCGAAGGTGGTGAAGGGTGGGCGCCGATTCAGTTTCAACGCCATCGTCACCATGGGCGACAAGAACGGCCGGGTCGGCATCGGGTTGGGCAAAGCCAACGAAGTTGCCGACGCGATCCGGAAGGCCACCGAGAGCGCGCGTCGATCGATGGTAACCATCAAGCTCGTGAATGGCACGTTGCCGCACGAAGTGGTGGGACGCTTTGGCGCGGGGCGCGTGCTGCTCAAACCGGCATCGCCCGGAACCGGTGTGATCGCGGGTGGCGCGGTGCGGGCCGTGCTCGAGGCGGCGGGCGTGCAGGACGTGCTCTCGAAGTGCCTGGGGTCCTCGAATCCCCACAACGCGGTCAAGGCCACGTTTCAGGCGCTCTTGAGCCTTCGCCGGGCGGAAGAGGTGGCGGCGGAGCGCGGGGTTCCAGTGACGAATTTCTTCCGTCCGAAGGCCAAGGCGATGCCGGAAGCGACCGAGCCCCTGCCCCCGGTGGGAGTGAACGGAAATGGCTAAGAAACTCAAGGTGACCCAGCGCCGGAGCGCCATCGATCGGGACTTCCGGCAAAAGCGAACCATTCGCGCCCTGGGTATCCGGCGCCTCAACGTGCCGGTGTTACACGATGACACCCCCCAAGTGCGGGGGATGATCTACAAGGTGCGCCATCTCCTCGAAGTCGACGAGATCGAGTAGGGATACACATGCATATCGGAAATTTGAAGCCGGCCAAGGGAGCGACCAAGAACCGCAAGCGCCGTGGGCGCGGGCCGGGGAGCGGCCATGGCGGTACCAGCACTCGAGGCAACAAAGGGGCCAAGGCGCGGGAAGGCTACAGCGCGCATCACTGGTTCGAAGGCGGGCAGATGCCGCTCAAGCGGCGCTTGCCCAAGCGCGGTTTCACCAACATCCATGCCGAACCGGTGGAAGCGGTGAACCTGCGCGAAATCGAAAAGCTCGGTCTAACCAGCGTGACCAAGGAAATTCTGGCCGAGCACGGACTCATTCGCCGTGGGATGCGACTCAAGATCCTGGGTATGGGCGATCTCACGCGGGCGGTGGCGGTGCGGACGGATGCGGTGACGGCGGGCGCGCGCCAGAAGATCGAAGCGGCCGGAGGCAGCGTGGAGCTCATTCCACGGCCCAAGCGTCCCAAACGCTACAAGAAAAAGGAAACTCGCAAGACCGGCGCTTAAGGCGCCGTCGAGGCAAGGATGCTCGAGAAGATCCAGAACGTATTCAGCATTCCGGAGCTCAAGAAGCGGATTCTGTTCACCGCGGGGCTCCTCATTGTCTACCGGTTGGGCGGACACATCCCCACCCCGGGAGTGGATGCGCGGGCGTTGCGTGTTTACTTCTCCCAGAACCAAGGGACGCTGTTCGGTCTTTACGACATGTTCGTGGGCGGCGCCTTCGAGCGGGCGACCATCTTCGCGCTGGGGATCATGCCGTACATCAGCGCGTCGATCATCATTCAGCTCTTCGGCGCGGTGATCCCCTATTTCGAAAAGTTGCAGAAAGAGGGCGAAGAGGGCCGCAAGAAAATCACCCAGCTCACTCGCTACGGCACGGTGGCGCTGGCCTTCGTGCAGGCGACGGGGATCGGGATCTTCCTGCAGAACCTGAACGGACAGGGGCTGACCGTGGTGCCCAATCCGGGGCCATCGTTCTTGTTTTTGGCCGTGGTGACGTTGACCTCGGGAACCATCTTCGTGATGTGGCTGGGGGAACAGATCACCGAGCGTGGAATAGGGAATGGTATTTCACTCATCATCACGGTGGGGATCGTGGCCGACTATCCCACCTACATCCTGAATACGCTCAGGGCGTGGCAATCCGGCCAGTTCAACATCTTCAAACTCGTTATCCTGACTGTGGTTATGATCGGCGTGATCGTGCTCGTGGTGCTCATGACCCTGGGCGTGCGGAAGATCCCGGTTCAATACGCTAAGCGGGTGGTGGGTCGGAAGATGTACGGGGGGCAGACGACGCACATCCCCCTTCGCGTGAACAGCGCGGGGGTCATGCCGATCATCTTTGCCCAGTCCATCATCGCTTTTCCGGGCACTCTGGCGGCTCTGTTTCCCGGGAACGAGCTCATGCAGAGCGTGCATACGGCGTTCTCGCCGGGGAACCCGGTGTACCTTGCCCTATATGCCGGGATGATCATCTTTTTCACGTATTTCTATACGGCGATCGTGCTCAACCCCATCGATCTCGCGGACAACATGCGCAAGTACGGTGGGTTCATTCCCGGCATCCGCCCGGGTAAGAAGACGGCGGAGTACATCGATCGGATCCTGACTCGGATCACGCTGCCGGGGGCGATCTTTCTGGCCTTCATCGCGGTGTTGCCGGACACGCTCATCCGGCGGTTTCACGTGCCCTTCTACTTTGGAGGCACGGGACTTTTGATCGTGGTCGGGGTCATGCTCGACACGCTGACCCAGATCGAGTCGCATCTCTTGATGCGGCATTACGAAGGGTTCATGAAGAAAGGGCGGATGAAGGGGAGGACGACGGCGCGTTGAGGGTGATCCTTCTCGGAGCGCCGGGAGTCGGCAAGGGAACGCAGGCCGAACTCTTGTGCCGGCGGCACGGGTGGCGGCACCTGGCCACCGGGGACCTCCTCCGGGCGGCGGTGAAGGCGGGGACGTCTATGGGGCGCCGGGCGGAATCGATCATGACTCGCGGGGATCTGGTGGATGATGCGGTCATTTTGGGTTTGATCGAAGAGGAAATGGAGCGCGCGGGCGGGACGGGGGTGGTGCTGGATGGGTTTCCCCGCACGCAGGCCCAGGCCGAGGCGCTGGACTTGCTTTTGAAAAAGCGCGGAGAGGCGCTGGACCGGGTGGTGCTTTTGAGCGCCCCGGAAGAAGAGGTGGCGCGGCGGATGGCGGGACGCGGGCGTCCCGACGATACGCCGGAAACGGTTCGGCATCGGTTACAGGTGTACGAACAGAGCACGGAGCCTTTGGTGCGGTACTACGAGCCCAGGGGCGTGCTTCGCCGCGTAGACGGGTTGGGAACAGTCGAGGACATTCACGCGCGGATCGAGTCCGCGGTCCTGGGAGCCTGATGGTCAAGTTGCGGTCGGTCGACGAAGTACAAAAGATCCGCGCCTCGGCGGCGTTGGTGGCGGAAACGATCGTCCAGCTTCGTAACTGGACGAAGCCCGGCATCACGACCGCGGAGCTGGATCGCAAGGCCGACGAATTCATTCGCGCGCGGGGCGGACGCCCGTGCTTTCTGGGTTACATGGGTTACCCGGCTTCGATTTGCATTTCGGTCAACGAGGAGGTCGTGCACGGGATTCCCGGTTCGCGGGTGATTCGTGACGGCGACATCGTGGGCGTCGACGTGGGTGTGGTGATGAACGGGTATAACGGCGATGCGGCAATCACGTTCGCAGTCGGCAATGTGCCGGAGCCGATCCGCCGCCTCCTGCAGGTGACCGAGGAGTGCTTGATGGCCGGAATCGAGGCATTTCAGCCCGGGAATCGGTTGGGCGACGTGGGATACGCCATTCAAGCCTTGGCCGAGAGCCATGGGTACGGCGTCGTGAGGTCCTTGGTGGGGCACGGGATTGGGGAGAAACTGCATGAGGACCCGCAGGTGCCCAACTTTGGAAAACCAGGCACGGGACAAAAACTTCGCGCGGGCATGGTGTGCGCGATCGAGCCCATGATCACGGTGGGTGGATGGGAAGTGGAAACGCTGCCGGATCAATGGACCATCGTGACCAAGGATCGTTCGCTGGCCGCGCATTTCGAGCATACGGTGGCATTGTTGGAAGACGGGCCGGAGATTCTGAGCGTTGCCGGCGCCGCTTTGGGGGCCGGCGCGCCCCGTACGAGGACACAATCATGAAGGTAAAAGCAAGCGTGAAACCCATCTGCGAGCACTGCAAGCTCGTGAAGCGTCAAGGCGTGGTGCGGGTGATTTGCAAGAATCCCCGCCACAAGCAACGGCAGGGTTGATCCCCTAGAAGGAGTCGAGCGTGGCACGTATCGCGGGCGTCGATCTACCCAACGAGAAGCGGGTCGAAGTGGCGCTGACCTATATCTACGGCATTGGGCGGAGCCGGGCGCGCAAGATCCTCGAATCCACGGGCGTGAACCCCGACGTGCGGGTGAAGGCGCTCACGGAAGAGGACACCGCCAAGCTGCGCCAGGAAATCGAGACCAAGTATCGGGTCGAAGGCGCCTTGCACGCCGAAGTGCAGATGAACATCAAGCGGCTGATGGATATCGGCTGCTATCGAGGGCTGCGGCATCGGCGCGGTCTGCCCGTTCGCGGACAGCGTACCCGGACCAATGCGCGGACACGCAAAGGACCCAAGAAGACGGCCGGGTCCGGACGCAAGAAGCTGACCAAGACTTAAACCGCCGGGAGGACACGTGGCTCAGGTCAAGAAGAAGAAAGATCGCAAGATCCCGGTGAACGGGGTGGCGCACATCAAGGCGACGTTCAACAACACGATCGTCAGCATCACCGATCCCGATGGGATGGTGGTGGGATGGGCGAGCGCCGGAAAGGTGGGCTTCAAGGGAAGCCGTAAGAGCACGCCCTTCGCCGCCCAGCTGGCCGCGGAGAACGCGGCCAAGCAAGTTCTTGTCTTGGGGATGCGCAAAGTGGAAGTTGTGGTAAAAGGGCCGGGGGCGGGCCGAGAGGCCGCCATTCGCTCCCTGGCCGCGGCCGGACTCCAGATCCAGGCCATCCGCGATGTCACTCCCATTCCCCACAACGGTTGTCGCGCGCCCAAGCGCCGGCGGGTCTAGATGAGGTTTATACCGGTTAGGAGCCCGGCGCCCACGTTGGTTCGGCCTCGGCTGAGCCCCCAGTGGACCATCGCTATTGGGCTCATTTCTAAGGAGCGGGGGCTCGCCTTGGCGAGCCTCGCTCCGGTTGTATTGTCAGGAGGTCGTTAAAGCATGGCGAGGTATCGCGGGCCCGTTTGTCGGCTCTGCCGGCGTGAGGGCGAGAAGCTCTTTCTGAAAGGGGAGCGCTGCCAGACCGAAAAGTGCGCCATCGAACGGCGGGCGTACCCGCCTGGCCAGCACGGACGGGACCGGCGGCTTAGAATCACGCCCTACGGGCTCCAGCTCCGGGAGAAGCAAAAGGCACGGCGCATCTACGGAATCATGGAGCGCCAATTCAGGAATTACTTTCAGGCTGCGGCCCAGATGCCGGGGGTGACCGGCGAGAATTTGTTGCAGATCCTGGAGGCGCGCCTGGATAACCTCGTGTATCGCATGGGGTTTGCTCCGTCCCGCAAATCGGCCCGCCAGCTCGTGCTGCATGGCCACCTTGCGGTCAACGGAAGGAAAGTCAGTGTACCGTCGTATCAAGTCCGGCCCGGCGATGTGGTGTCCGTGCGAGAGGACAGCCGGAATCTCCCCCTCATCCAGGGGACGATCGAAAGCCGGGGCGGTCGGGACCTGCCCGACTGGCTGGAGTCCAACATCCGGACTCTCAAGGGACGGTTCTTGCGTCTTCCGTCCCGAGACGCCATTCCGACCACGATCCAGGAAAACATGATCGTGGAGCTCTATTCGAAGTAGCCGGGAAAGTCATTTCCCAGGAGGCGATTGCGTCATGAAGTGGAAGAACCTCCACACCCCGAACACGATCGAGCTGGACGAAACGACCGCGTCCGACCGTTACGGGAAGTTCACCATCGAGCCCTTGGAACGAGGGTTCGGGATCACTTTGGGGAACTCCCTGCGTCGCGTGCTCCTGTCCAGTTTGCAGGGCGCGGCGGTCACGGCGGTGAAAATCGAAGGCGTGCTGCATGAGTTCAGCACGATCCCCGGCGTGCTCGAAGACGTGAGCGAGATCATTTTGAATCTGAAGCAGCTGCGCTTCAAACTCCACGCGGATTACAAGCTGAACGCTCGGTTCCAGAAGAAGGGACCGGCCGAAGTGAAGGCAGCCGATTTGCAGGCCGATCCGGGCGTGGAAGTGCTCAACACCGACCTGCACATTGCCACCTTGAACAAAGATGCCGAGATCGACATGGAAGTGGAGATCTCGGGCGGGCGCGGCTACGTGCCGGCCGATCAGCAGGAGGGTGACGAGCGTCCGATCGGCGTCATCACCGTGGATGCGCATTTCTCGCCGGTCAAGAAGGTGAACTTCGAGGTGGAGAACACGCGCGTCGGGCAGCGGGTCGATTTCGACAAGCTGACCGTGGAGATCTGGACCGACGGCAGCATTCTGCCGCGCGACTCGATGTCCTATGCGGCCATGATCTTGAAGGATCACTTCAGCCTGCTGGTGGACTTCCAGGAGCCGATCGAGCGCGAGGAAGTGCACGAGGAGGATCGGGAGATCCAGCGGATTCGGGACTTGCTGGAAAAGAGCGTGGAAGAGCTCGAGCTCTCGGTACGCTCCGCGAACTGCTTACGCGCGGCGGGGATCCGTTCCATTGGGGAACTGGTCACGAAGACCGAGTCGGCGATGCTCAAGTACCGCAACTTCGGCCGGAAGTCGCTCAAGGAAATCAGCGACATTCTGGGCGAGATGGGGCTGCATTTCGGCATGGACGTCACCCCGTACGTGCGGAAGACGCTGCGCCGGGCCGAGCCTCTGCCCGCGGTGGAAGAGATGACGCCGATGGCGGCCGAGTCCGGAACGTATTCGGCCGGACCGGAGGATATGGATCTGGACGAGGATGAAGATGAGGACCTCGAAGAGCCTCTCGATGACGAGGATGACGACGAGGACGTTAAAGAAGATGAGGAGTTGATAGGCGAGGAGGGTGAAGCCGAAGACCTCGCTCGCGGGACTACTGAGGAAGAAACGCCTGCGGGGACGTCGGGCTCCGAGGAGCTCTAAGGCTTTTCGGCCAAGAGGAATCGACGATGAGGCACAATCGTAAGGGTCGTGAGCTCAGCCGGACGGCCGAGCACCGGCGGGCGTTGTTGCGGAATCTAGTGACCGAGCTGTTCCGCCACGAGCGCATTGAGACGACGCAAGCCAAGGCGAAAGAGGCTCGGGTGCTGGCCGAACGCTTGATCACGTTCGCCAAGCGCGGCGATCTTCATGCGCGCCGGCAGGTGGATCGTTACGTGATGAGCCGTGAAGTGACGCGGAAGTTATTTTCCACGATCGCGCCGTGGTATGTGGATCGCCAGGGCGGGTACACGCGCATCATCAAGGTGCGGCACCGTCTGGGCGATGGGGCGGAGATGGCGTTTCTGGAACTGGTGAAGTCGGCCGAGCAGATGGCGGCCGATCGCAAGGCCCGTGAAGCGGCGTCCGAAGCCAAGGCTAAAGCCAAAGAAGAGCGGCGGAAGGCCAAAGCGGAAAAAGAAGAAACGGAAGAGGCGGAAGCCGAAGCCAAGAGCTGACCTTCCCTTTCCCGGGGAAAATGGAGGCGGAGTTTATCCGCCTCCATTTCATTTTTGGGCGGTCTTGAGTTCGGCCGAGCTTTTCTTCCGACCCCTCATTCAGATTTGAATGCTCGGCACCCAAGCGGTCGTTCGCCCGCCCACCACGCCAAACGCCAGCGCTCCCGATCGCACCCGGGCCTCCGGATCCTTTCCCCATCGCACGTGGAAGAGCCAGCTCCTCGGGAACAGATCGCTTCGCGCATCGACCGCAACCGCTCGCTCGATCACGAACCGAATCTTCGCCCGCAAGCGCGCGATCTCCGCATCGCGCAACGAAGGCGCCAACCGAAACGGGGAGATGCGCGCCTGATAAAGCACCTCGTCGGCGATCCAGTTACCGATGCCGGCCAGGAACTTTTGATCGAGCAGTACGGCTTTGATCGGACCTCGGCGCTCGGCGAGCATGCGGGTAAACATCGCGAGTGACGGCAGCTCATCCAGGGGATCGGGGCCCAAGAGCGAAAGCGGCGGCTCCGACAGCGGATCGTGAAGCAGTCGTATGCGTCCCAGTCGTCGCGGGTTGGTCATGGCGAGCCGGACGCCGTCTTCGCACTCCAACTCCAGCTTCCAGAACCGCGGCTGTGCTGCATCCCGGTACACCTCGAAATGGCCGCCCATCCCGAAATGAAACGTTGGCCACGGCCGGCGATCGAGCTCGAGCCAAAGATGCTTGCCCTTGCGCCCGACCGCCTGGACCTTGCGGCCCTGAAGGCGAATGGCGAACTGACGCGAAGAGACGCCCGAATAGACGATCGTGTCCCGAAGCGCGGCGACCCGGACCAGGGTTCGTCCGAGCAGGTGCTTCTGGACAAGTTTGCGCTGGGCTTCGACTTCGGGGAGTTCGGGCATCCCGTGATCCTACCCTGAGTCCCCCGGCAAGAACATGCTGAAAAACTGGGGCTCCCGGACGATAACTCAGCATATATGAAGAAGATGCGAAACCGGACGGCCGCGCTGGTCCTCATCGGCCTCCTCATCGCCGGAAGCACCCCGCTGGCTCAAACCCAGGAGGCCCCCCCTGATTCCGCCCGCGCCATTCCCATCCTGGGGCCCGTGCGGGCGCTCTGGGTCGTACGCGATGCGCTCACGTCCAAAGGCAGTATCCAGAAAGTGGTGGAGGACGCAGCGGCGGGCGGCATCACCGACCTCTTGGTGCAGGTCCGCGGCCGGGGAGATGCCTACTTTCCATCCGAGCAGGCCCCCGTCGCTCCCAATCTTCAAGCGGCCTGGCGGAATCAAGGCGATTTCGATCCCCTCGCTCTCATTACCCGCGAAGCGCATGCGCGAGGCCTTCGTGTGCATGCGTGGCTCAACGTCTATCTGGTTTGGAGCAAGGGATCGCCGCCTCGCGGGCACGTGCTGGAGCAACACCCGGAATGGGCGGCGATCAACGCCAACGGCGTGGGCATGGATACGCTTCCTTTTCGCAAGATGGAAGCGGCGGGAACGGAAGGGGTGTATCTCGAACCCGGGAATTGCGACGTCGTGCGGCATTTCCTGGGGATCGTGGATGAGATCCTAGTCCGTTATCCGGTCGACGGTATTCATCTCGATTACGTGCGGTATCCCCGCATGAACGTCGGATACAGCGAAGCGATGCGCGCCGGGTTCATCCGGAAGACGGGGTTGGATCCGTTGGAGCTCGACTCGCGGCGCGACCGCTACGAACGCGAGTACGGTCCCGAGCGCGTCGCCGACCTCGATCGAGAGTGGCATCAATTCAAGGCGGATCAAGTCACCGCGCTCGTGCGAAACGTGCGGGCGCTCATGAATTCGCGAAAGCCCAGCCTCGTTCTTTCGGCGGCGGTGCGCCCCGATCCCGATGAAGCGCTTTATGTGTTCGGACAGGACTGGGTGCAGTGGGTGAATCAGGGATGGGTGGATGCGGTGGCGCCGATGATGTATTCGCCGTCCCCGAGCACGGTGGCGAGACAAACCAACGAAGCGTTGCGGCGGGTGCCGGCGAATCGGATCTGGGCCGGCATGGCGATCTACAACCAGAGCGTGAACGATGCGGCGGCCAAGATCCGGGATGCGCGGCTCAAGGGGATCGACGGGTTTGCGATCTTCTCCTACAACGCGCTTTCCGGAGGCGCGCGAGATTTGCGGAAATTGACGTCCAGCGCCGCCATGGTGACGGGGGACTCGCGCTGAGAAGGCTTGACCGGATCGGGGCTTCCTTGTAGCCTATCTGTCCTTTTGCCAAAGCTGCGTTCGCCTCAACTGCGGGCGCCACGTCCCCACTGATCCTCGGTAGCTCAATGGTAGAGCATGCGGCTGTTAACCGCAGGGTTGTAGGTTCGAGTCCTACCCGAGGAGCCACTTTGAGGTCTCAGAGCGCGAAGCGGGCTCTGAACCATTTCCACCCCGCTTCAGCACTTCGACAGTGGGTGGACGACCTTTGATCGCGAGCCGAAGCTCTGTTTCGGAGACTTCGGCGTGTTCGAGGACGAGCCGGATCAGATCCTTCCTGCGGTAGGGAGGCAGGCACTCATAGACCTCACTGATGTGGGCGAGTGCTTGCCTTATGATGGTCTCGTCTACGGCTTGTCGTTGGATTTGACCGATCGAGACCTGCAGCTCATCGATCGCTGCCTGCATGCCCTGACGGCGGTCAGCTAGGTCGTCCAGCTTCTCCGCGATGAAGACGCTGCCTCCGGAGTCGCGAGAGGCGATCTGCTTCATGAGTGAGTCGGCTTCGGAATTAAGATCGGTCAGCTGCCGCTTCAACCCCGTAGTCTGCTCTTCCAGCTTTGGTAACTCCGTCCTAAGTTGGCGATTCGTTTCCGCGACCAAGGCTTTGAGGATCTCGGGATCGGAGGCCAGAATCCGGATTCGCTCCAGAACAACCTTCTCGATCTCCGGAGCCGGGATTCGGATGCCGCACTGCCGGTTTCGGCAGACGTAGTAGTAGTGCCGGGTCCTCTTCCGGCCCGTCCCTGACCGGCCTTCCATCAGGCCGCCGCACATGCCGCAGGACAGGAGCCCGTGGTTGAACACATACACGTGGCGGGTCTGGCGGACCTGATTGGTCCGGGTCTTCTCGTTCTCCGTAAGCAGGCGCTGGACCGCGTGAAAGGTTTCCTCAGAGACGATTGGGGGCCAGGCAGCATCGATGATCTGGCAGTCACTGCCGTTCTTCTTCTTGAGGATTTCCTTCTTCGCGATGTAAGCCTTGTTCCTAAGAAGCCAGCCTGTACTCGCCCAGACAAATTTCCCGCCCGAATGATGCTTTCCGCGACGCGAGGTGAACTCCTTGGTCCGGTACCCTCGGTCGTTAAGGGCATGGGCCGTGTCGAGGATCGAGCCGGTCTCAAGGTAGAGATCAAAGGCCGCCCTCACGATCACGGCTTCACCCTCGTTCGGGATCAAGGTGCCTTTCTTACCCTCCTCGGGCAGGTCATAGCCTAGGAGTTGTCCCCCATTCCAAAGGCCGCGTTGGGCCCGGGCGAGAGAAGCATCACGGTTCCGTTCACCCGTCTGCTCTCGCTCGAACTGGGCCATCGCCATCACCATGGTGACAAAGAACTTCCCATGCGCGCTGGTCGTATCGTAGTTCTCTTTGAGACACACGAATTCAACCTGGTGCTCGTTGAGGAATTCGAATAGGCCGAGGAAGTCCTTTACGGAGCGGGTAAGCCGGTCGAGAGCCGTGCAGAGAACGGTGTTGACGGTGCCGGACCGGATGTCGGCGTAGAGCTGCGCGAACTCCTTGCTCCGGACGCTGTCTTTCCCGGAAATGGCCTTCAAAGTGTAAAGGCCCGCCTCGATCCAGGGTTCGGCGACTGTGTTCCGGGAGGCCATGTGGGCGCGCAAACGCTCGAGCTGGTTCTTGAGGGAGCCCTCGGGGTTTTGGGCCTGCCCGTCGGTCGAGACCCGAACCACGATGCCACAGCGTTTTGTTTTGGCTTCCGTGCTCAAGATTTGGACTCGTCGGCTCGCGGGCACACAGGCATCCTCCCCTGGACAACATGGGGGATTGGCCGGGGAGAGAGAGTCAAGCTTGCACGCTCGGGGGGACTTGTTCCGGGCGTGGCGGGCTGCCCTTTATGGATCCACTGGCAGATCCCCCCGCTTAGGATGTTCGCAAGCTCGGACCGCCAGTCCTGCTCAACGATTTCAGTACGCTGCATCCCCTCCCCTCCTTGGGTATCCTCGTACCGGAGCGCCGTTGCTCCACAGACTTCTTGCCAGGAAAGGGCCATCGGGACCACGCTGAGGGGACAAAAAACCTTGGGGGGCTTGATGAAAAAACGTGGACCGAGAACGATCCCATCGAGCGCGGTGAGGCGTGACCTCAGAAAGAAAGCCTCCGAAATCGCCAAACGCTTGAGAGTGCCAAAGGAGCGCGCGTATCACGTTCTAGTGCGCACGGCATGCGATATCCGCGGGAGGCACATCTTCGATTCAAACGCAACGAACTATCCACTTCGGCGAGACGTCGACGTACCGTGCCTCACGCGGTGGGGGTGGTACAACGATCCCAGCCCGTGGGAAGCCTTAATGGGGTGTGGTCCTGAGGTGGGCATCAAACTCCTTGAATCAGCTGATCCCGAAGATCTCGCAATTCGTGTCGCTGTCGCGCGTGATCTTCTGAATAGCTCTACACCGCTCTACAGCCTTGAAGGTTTGAGAATCTTATTGCGTCAATTTCAATCACTACACCGGCTGAACAAGGACCACCTCATCGATACAGGCTTTCCAAGGGTTCCGTTTTTCCACTCCGAATGGCTCTACGAGCTCCTGGGCTACTTGTATCCAACTCGTGGACCCATCCTGACCGAGGCGTGTTGGAGAGACAACAAAAGACGGCAGGCGAAGGGGGAGGTCGTTCTCGAATATGTCTGGTCGGCCAAACAGGCAGCCGAGGAGGATGATGGCAACGAAAGCGAGGGCGTTGGCTACACCCCTCGATTCCGAGATAAAGATGGAGTGCCGTATTACAAGGGCGCCCCACTGTTGCAAGGCCTGACCGCTGCTGACGACGAAAGAATTGAAAAACTGAGACCTCTTCTCCTAGACTTGAGACTAAGAGTGCTCGATGAACTTACAGTTGCTCTCGAAAACAAGTGTTCCTACGGTCTATGGGATGCCTGCAGCAAACATATCAACGAGTTCAGTAGACATGAAGATATTCAGTACGTCGCAGACCTCGATTGCTCATTCCTAGGGGTAGACTTTAGAACTGGAGCTAACATTCCGGGGTCATGGGACAAGCCCGCAGGGGGTTTGACGGATCTAATTTACCTAATAGGGCACGTTATTGAAGAACTCTCGGTTGGCAAGTTCTCCAGAATACACGCCGCACTCGGCGACCTTGTGTCTCCTAGCCCATTAAAGAGAATCCCCCAAGATGGGACGAGCCTTCTTGAATGGGAAGCATTCGGCGATGTCTTGTCGCGCCCAACCCGCTTTGAGAACTACTACGAATTTATGGACAAACCGGAACGCAAGATCATGGACCAAGCGATTGAGTTATCCACCAGGCTCGAATCGGAATATCAGAACTATTGGAGCGGGTACCGGATGAACGTACGCCAAGTCTTGGGCGAAGAAAGCCTGGCGGAAATGGTGCGGGGCCTTGGTGTATCCCGCGGTAATTTGAAGACCGTTCGCGAATTTGCAAAGCGCCTCCTAGCTCTGGGCGCGAGTGGCGCCGGTTTAGGAGTGGACATTGAGAAGATTCGCGTCGATACCGATGAAACGTTTAAATTTAATGGGCGCTTCACTTCTGTGATCTTGAGGGGTAAACCGTACGATCTCACACTGACCCAGGGCCAGGTGATCGAAATCCTCTGGAAGGCGCATCTAAAGGGTTTGCCCAAGTTGAGGCACGCGGAAATTCTTGGAGAATTAGACACAACAGCATCAAGATTGAGAGATGTGTTCAAGAGCAACCAGAATGCTTGGAAGGCGCTAATTAAGCCCGAAGGTAAGGGTATTGTCCGTCTGAACATCTAAGATTCCCGCGAAATTCCCACTTCGACACCCCCGTATTTCCCCCCTCCACCCTGCAAGATTCGTGAGCGTCGAGGCCCTACCCAAGGCGCCACCGCGAAGGAGGAGCAATTGAAGAACACTTGGCGTTGTGAGAACTGCAATGCGCGTTTAGCTGACCGTCAGCAGGATCACCTTGAGATCCAGTTTGCTCGAGGGCATCGCTACGTGGCGAGTCTTCCGGCGACTGCAGCGTGCCGACGATGTGGCCATCTGAATCATTTGATGAACGAACAAACAGAGGTAAATGGCACGCGATAGACCCAACTTGAGTTCTTGAGGCGCACGACGCCCTAAGCGGCCCGTAGTGAGGCGCGCGACGCCCGGCCAGAAAGGCCGGCGTCGTGCACCCCTGGCAGCAACTCGCTCAGGTCGAGCGGGAGATCAGCGGGCGTGAGTACCAGCAGCTTCTCGAACAACTGAAAGTCGAGCGCCCCGTATATCGGGGCTACAAGTCATGGTTGGAGGTGGTGGCATCGCTCCGGGCAACACGACTGCGAGACCTGGCGACGGAAGAGCTGCTACGCGCAGTCCTCGGCAGTCATCACGAAAACCATGATCAGCTGTTCAGAACGATTCTGTTCGCCGCGTTCGGTCCGGCTCTGCTCTGGATTTGGCGGGGGAAGGCTTCCTGGGATTCCGATGACCTGAACCGGTGGGGGAATGTCTACGAAGCATTCTTCGACGCGGTCCGCACGCTTGATCCCGACGAGATCCCCATCGGGCTCGCTCAATACATCTTCAGACGCACTCTGTATGGGGTTCGCAACCACTATCGACGGTCCTGGCGGAGGGACCGACGGTTTGTCTCCCTGGATGAGCTGGTCGGAGCTGGCGATGGTTGGCGAATGGAGCAAGCCTGCCCAGTCGATCAACTCGATGAGGGGAGGCGGTTACTGGAATGGTTGATCAGGGACGTCCTCTCCTCGACAGACGCTCTGATCGTTATTGCCACAAGAATCTACAGGCACTCGTTGCCGGAGATCGCCGGAGAGCTTGGGCTCACAGCCGAGTCCGCCAAGAAGCGTCGCCAGCGGGCTGAGGCGGTCCTTCGAAAGAAACGTTGGGCTGTCAAACTTTCTTGTCCCCGATCCGCCCTCCCGATGGCCCTTTCCAGGAAGAACCCCATGGAAGGAGGCTGTTCCGATGACGAATGAGAAGGTGCATGAGCTGATCGACGGACTGTTCGAGGAGCAGGCTTTGGCTCTCGGCGGCGTTGTCGCGGTCCATGAGCTACGCGATGAGGTTGTCTGGCAGTTGGTTGAGAGCATGGACGTGATTCGGGGACGCGTGCTTCGGCGACTTGATGACCAAATCCAACCCTTCGAACGCCCTCGCGATTCAAAGAATCGTCCCCATCCGGCCATCGAAGAGTTCCTGCTCAAGCTCAAGTGAAGCTCAACGTCACGATACCTGTTTCTCATACAAACCCGCTCTCGGGGAGGGAGGCTCAATGAGGGGAAGATTGGATGTGCGGGAGTTCTTGGGAAAGCTGGAAGGCGTTCGCCGCAGTGGAGACGGTTGGGTGGCGAAGTGTCCAGTGCGCGGCCACGGAAATGGGAACGGTGACCAACGGCCCAGCCTATCGGTCTCGCAAGCCGCCGACGGAAGGATCTTGGCCAAGTGCCATGCTGGGTGCTCAACGGAGCGGGTTATAGAGGTCATGGGGTTCTCCATGGTTGATCTGTTTCCCGAGTCACCTAACGGCAACGGCCACGCCGAGATCGTCGCGACCTACGACTACGAGGATGAAACGGGGAACCTGCTCTTCCAGGTGGTCCGTCAGTCTCCAAAAAATTTCTTCCAGCGTCGACCGGATGGTAAGGGAGGCTGGATTAACAAAGTCGGCAACACTCGCAAAGTGCTGTTCAGACTCCGCGAGATCTTGGCTGCCGATCCCACCCTCCCGGTCTTCGTGGTTGAAGGTGAAAAGGACGTTCTTGAGTTGGAGCGTTTGGGACTCATCGCGACGACGAATCCCATGGGTGCGGGGAAGTGGCGGCCTGAATACTCGAAGAGCCTGCGCGCTCGCCACATTGTTCTGATCCCCGACAACGATCGTCCGGGCAGGGATCACGTCGAGACTGCCGCCCGGTCGCTTCGGGACGCGGCCGCGAGCATGAAGATTCTTGAGCTTCCCGGTTTGCCCA
>Ga0114129_10002853_pt1 | contig 24169 bp, 23 predicted proteins | sample RhiMetdeltSRZDD1_FD_80071 | JGI IMG/M metagenome (GOLD analysis project Ga0114129, IMG submission 80071) | Populus rhizosphere microbial communities from Tennessee, USA - Rhizosphere MetaG P. deltoides SRZDD1 (version 2) (version 2) | ecosystem: Host-associated > Plants > Roots > Rhizosphere >...
ACCGGGACCTCGCCCATCTCGTTCACTTCGGTCCGGTATTTCGGTGTTCGCGTTTCGCCGCCGGCGAAGAAATCGACCCATACCGGCTCCCAGTCGGCGCCGATGAGATTGAGCATCAGCGCGACCCGGTAGGCGTTACCGGACTGGGCAAAGCAGTAGAGCTGGTACTCGGCCATCGATCATGCCTCCCGTGTGATCTTTCGCATGCCACACATGCGTCAAGTTAATCGCGTATGTCACATCGGTGCAGCGCCGGACTAGCGCACAATTGCTCAGTCGAATTGCGCAATTTTGACCTATCGTCGGACCTGCGGGCGCACGATAGTCGAGCCGCCGCCTCCTCGGTTAAAGTGCCCAGCTGGGACCATCGGCCCGCCAACCATCTGAAAGCACTGCAATAAAAAATTCAGGCGGCGGTGTCGGATCGGGCCCGCATCATCCGTCCTTGAGGCACCAGGGAGCCACGCCGCTACGAATCCGCCCAGCGCGCAAGGGAGAAAAGAATGGCAGATCGGCTTCATGTCGGCACCCGCAAGGGTCTGTTCGAGCTCACGCGCCGCAACGGCGGCTGGCAGATCGCGGACCTGCACTTCCCAGGCGAGCCGGTCACCGCCGTGTTGGCCGGCCGCGACGACGTGCTTGCGGCGGTCGAGCTCGGCCATTTCGGCGCCAAGCTGCGGCGCCGCGAAGGCACCGGCGCGTGGCGCGAGGTCGTGCCGCCGGCGTTTCCGCCGAAGCCGGACGATGCCGGCGACGATCCGCATCCCTGGACGGTCGGCAAGATCTGGGGGCTCGAGCCCGGCGGGGTGCCTGGACGGATCTGGGCGGGCACCATGCCCGGCGGACTCTTCCGCTCCGACGACGGCGGCGAGACCTGGTCGCTCAACGACGCACTGTGGCGCATGCCCGAGCGCCGCAAGTGGCTCGGCGTCGCCGGCGGCGAGCAGCCCGGGCTGAGCACGGTGCTCATCGATCCGCGCAACCCGGCCGACATCCGGGTCGGCGTCTCCTGCGCGGGCGTGTGGGCGAGCACCGACACCGGCGCCTCCTGGACGCTGATCAATCACGGCATGTATGCCGAGTACATGCCGCCGGAGCTGAGCGGGGACCCGATCGCGCAGGACGTGCATCAACTCGCGCGCTGCGCCGCGCGGCCCGAGGTGATGTGGTGCCAGCACCATAACGGCGTATTCCGGTCGGAGGACGCCGGCGCCAACTGGTACGAGCTCGCCGCCATCCGCCCGTCGAAATTCGGCTTTGCGGTGGCGGCGCATCCGCACCACGCCGGCACCGCCTGGTTCGTGCCCGCGATCAAGGACGAGAAGCGCATGCCGGTCGACGGCAAGGTGGTGGTCGCGCGCACCCGCGACGGCGGCAAGAGCTTCGATGTGCTCAGCAAGGGCCTGCCGCAGCGCAACGCCTACGATCTGGTGTACCGCCATGCGCTCGCGGTCGACGAGACCGGCGATCGCCTTGCCTTTGGCTCGACCACCGGCGGGCTCTGGACCTCGGACGACGGCGGCGACTCGTGGGCGATGCTCGACGCGCGCCTGCCACCGGTTTCGGTCGTGCGCTTCGCGCAAGCATGAGGATGTAGCTCACGCGAGCCCGCACGGAAATCAAATCTCAACCACGGAGCATTCCGATGCCCTACGTCGATGGATTTATCGTTCCGGTTACGAAGAAGAAATTGCCGGCCTACCGCAGCATGGCGCGAAAGGCGGGCAAGATCTGGCGCGACCACGGCGCGCTTGAATTCCGCGAATGGGTCGCCGATGACGTCAAGGTCGGGAAGTGGACGTCGTTCCCGCGCAGCGTCAAGCTCAAGGGCGGCGAGATCGTCGTGTTCTCGTGGATCCGCTATCGATCGCGTGCGCATCGCGACCGCGTCAACGCCAAGGTCATGAAGGACAAGCGTTTCGCCAAGATGATGACTCCCGGCACGCCGATGCCGTTCGACGGCAAGCGCATCATCTTTGGCGGCTTCAAGCTGCTGATCGCCGGGTAGACCCCGACAACAATCACCGCAAGTCCTGAAAGGAGACAAGAAATGCAAGTCCAACCTTATCTGTTCTTCGACGGCCGCTGCGAGGAGGCGATCGATTTCTACCGGCGCACGCTCGGCGCCGAAGTGAAAATGCTCATGCGCTTCAAGGAGAGCCCCGACCCGAGCCAGTGTGCGCCCGGCTCGGGCGAGAAGGTGATGCATGCCTGCTTCCGCATCGGCGACACCGAGTTGATGGCCTCCGACGGCCGCTGCACGGGGAAGCCAAGCTTCCAGGGTTTTTCGCTGTCGCTCAGCCCGGCGAACGTGGCCGAGGCCGAGCGTCTGTTCGCCTTGCTGGGCGAGGGCGGGCAGGTGCAGATGCCGCTGACCGAGACGTTCTTTTCCCCGCGCTTCGGCATGGTCGCCGACCGCTTCGGCATATCCTGGATGGTCGTCGTGCCCGCGGAGCAGAAAGAGGCCGCAACGCGAAGCGCGGCATAGATCGGTCAGCCGGCGCAAAAACGAGCAGGGCGCCCGGAGGCGCCCTGCCGTAGCGTGGCTTGCGAATGTCAGGCCGGCGCCTTCGTGGTCGCGGGCGTGGCCTGCACCTCTTTCCAGATGCTTATGTGCCGCGTCTCCGGCATCAGGAAGAGCGCCAGCACGAAGCAGACCGCCGGCACCGCGATCGGATAGATCAGGGCGTAGCCCAGGCTGCCGGTGGCGGCAAAGGCCGCCGTGGTGACGAACGGCACCAGCCCGCCGCCCCAGCCGTTGCCGATGTGATAGGGCACCGACACCGAGGTGTAGCGGATGCGGGCGGGGAAGTATTCCGCCAGGAACGCCCCGATCGGCCCGTAGACCATGCCGACATAGGACACGAGGATCGCGATGATGAAGACCGCGATGGCGTAGTTGATGTTGCCCGGTTGCGTCACCGTGCCCAGCCACGAATAGAGCGGGTAATAGGTGAGCGCCGCGAGCAGGAAGCCGCCCAGGATCACCGGCTTGCGGCCGATCAGGTCGGACAGCCAGCCATAGAAGATCAAGGTCGGGGTCGCGATCAGGAGCGCGGCTCCCACGATGTAGGCCGAGGTCAGCGGATCGACCTTGGACACCTGCTGCAGGTAGTACAGCGCCCAGAACTGGCCGCTGTACCAGACCACGCCCTCGCCGATCACCACGATGCTGGCGATCGCGACGTATTTGATGTTGGAGCTGAGGAAGGCCTCCTTCCAGGGATTCTTGGTCATCTGCCCCTTTGCCCTGATCTCCTGAAAGATCGGCGTCTCCTGCAGCTGGAGCCGGATGTAGATCGCGATCGCCACCAGCAGGAAGGAGACCAGGAACGGAACGCGCCAGGCCCACTCGTCGAAGACCGCATTGCCGAAATACCAGCGCGTGGCGATGATCACGGCCAGCGACACCACGATCCCGAGCGTCGGCGAGGTCTGCAGCCAGCCGGTATAGTAGCCGCGGCGTTCGTCCGACACGTGCTCGGCGACGTAGGTGATGGCGCCGCCATATTCGCCGCCCAGGCAAAGGCCCTGGATCATGCGCAGGCCGAACAGCAGGAAGGCGGCGGTCACGCCGATCTGATCGAAGGTCGGGATCAACCCGATGCACCCGGTGCCGATGCCCATTCCGCTGAGCGTGACGAGGAAGGTGTATTTGCGGCCGATCCGGTCGCCCATCCATCCGAACAGGAATGCCCCGAGCGGACGGATCAGGAATCCGGCGGTGAACAGCGCAACCGTGCTTAGCAGCGCCGCGACCGGATGGGATTTTTCAAAGAACTTGACCGACAAGACCGCGGCCAAGCTCCCGAAGATATAGAAGTCGTACCATTCGATGACGTTTCCGACCGACGCGGCGACGATCACGCGCCGGAAGTCGTGGGGAATCTGACCAGCCATATCGCCCTCCTCCCTTTCAGCCTCAGGCGCTCGTTGGCGCCTGCGGAGCCGGGCGATTGCGGGAACCTGCTGCGTGCCCGGGCGCGAAAAGCCTAGGGTCGGGCAAAACGCTTTGTCTTTTCGCCACTCGTCTTAGACCAAAGGTGTAATCAAAAATCGCAAGGTATTGAGCTTAGACGTATTTTCATCGAAATTCGGATGGAGGCCGATCCCCGCGGCGAAAGCGCCGGAGACCTATAATCAGCGAGTGCCGGGACACCGCGACGGCCGCGATAATGACAATGGATCACCTGGCGGCAGACACCGTGCGACGAGAAAGGCCCATGGCTCGCCAACCGACTTTGTGGGTGCGCGCGCGCGACCTGGCGGTGCCAATCCTGGCGTCACTGGCGCTGGTGGCGGCGACCACTGTCGGACTGCTCATCCTCGATTATTTCTTCGCTCTGCGGCACGTGACGCTCGTCTATCTCGTCCCCGTGATCGTCGCGGCGACGAGATTGGGAATTGTCCCCGCCGTGGCGGCCGCGATCGCAGGCGTCGGCGCGACGGCGTTCTTCTTCTATCCGCCCATCTACAGCTTCCTCGTCGACGACCCGCAGCATCTGATCGAGCTGCCGCTGTTCGTGTTCGTCGCCATCGTCACCGGGCATCTGGCAACCAATCTCAGGAGGCAGGCCGAGATCGCCCGTCGTCGCGAAAACGAGGTGCAGGAACTGTACGCGTTCTCGCGGCGGCTTGCGGCCGCCCACACCGCGGGTGACATCTGCAACGCGATCCGGGAGCATCTTGCCTCCATTATCGGGCGGCGCATGTTTCTTTTCGAAACCGCGCCGGGCGGCGAAACCAGGGGCAGTCTCCCCGACCGGGAGCCGGTGCCGGACACCGTCAGGCGCGAAATCGAGGCTCTGGCGGCCGGCCGCAGGCGCTCGCCGGAGCAAAGCTTCATCGCCGAAGGCCATGACTGGCTCATTCGTCCGCTGTCCGGAAAGCGCGGGACTTTCGCCATTCTGGCGGTCGACGTCGGGCAGCATGCCGGCGGCGCGGCCGATGTCATCAAGCAGCGGGTGGACGCCGTGTTGCGGGACGCGACCGCCACGCTGGAGCAGCTCGACCTTGATCAGGCAATCGGCGAAGCGCGCGTCCGGTCCGAGACCGAGGCGTTGCGGGACGCGCTGATAGGCTCGGTGTCGCATCAGCTCCGCACGCCGCTTGCCTCGATTCTCGGCACTGCGACGGTCATCAGCCAGGCGCCGGCCAACAGCAGCGATCCGCGGCTGACGTCGCTCGCCAATATCTTGCGCACCGAGGTCGATCGCCTGAACGGCGACGTCCAGGACCTGCTCGACGCCGCGCTGATCTCGAGCGAAGGCATCCGCCTCGATGCCGAGTGGGTGGAACCGGCCGACATCATCAATGCCGCGGTCGAACGCCGGCAAAGATTGCTGGCCCGGCACCGAGTGGTGCTGCAGGTGGCCGACGACCTGCCCTTCGTCTATGCCGATCCGATCCTGCTCGAACAGGCGCTGGGGCAGGTCATCGACAATGCGGCGAAGTATTCGCAGCCGGACTCCACCGTCACGCTGGCGGCCAGGGCCGATGGCGACACGGTCGTATTGTCGGTCGCCGACGAGGGCATCGGCCTCGTGGGGGACGAGCGCACCCGATTGTGGGAGCGTTTTTTTCGCGGCGACCGGCACGCCTCGAACGTGACCGGTTCGGGGCTGGGGCTGTGGATCGCCAAGTCCTTCGTCACGGCCAACGCCGGCGACATCGACGCCGCGAGCGAAGGCGCCGACCGCGGTACTGTCGTTTCCATCCGGCTGCGGGTCACGGAACCCGCCACGCCCGATCTTGAGGTCGCACACGATGGGTGACGGCACCATCCTGGTCATCGATGACGAGCCGCACGTGCGGCAGTTCCTCCGCGCGGCGTTCGAATTCGAGGGCTTCACGGTGCAGGAGGCGGCGGATGCCAACGAGGGCATGCGATCGGCGACGTTGAAGCCGCCCGATCTTGTGATTCTCGATCTCGGGCTGCCGGACCGGGATGGCGCGTCGATCGTGGAGCGGCTGCGCACTTGGTCGAACGTTCCCATCATCGTGCTGACGGTGCGCACGCGCGAGCGCGAGAAGGTCCGGCTGCTGGAGCTCGGCGCCGACGATTACGTCGTCAAGCCGTTCGGCATCGCCGAGCTGGTCGCGCGTGCGCGCGTCGCCCTGCGGCCGCGTTCGCCCAAGTCGCCCGGCGATCCGGTCATCAAGGCTGGGCCGCTTGAGATCAATCTGGTCAATCGGTCGGCAACGCTCGGCGGCAGGCGAATTGCTCTCGGCCCGAAGGAATATCTGGTTCTGCATGTCCTTGCGCAGCAGGCCGGCAGGGTGGTCACGCGCCAGCACCTCATGAAGCAGGTCTGGGGCGGCTCGCACGCCGACGACACGCATTATCTGCGCATCGTCGTGCGCAATCTGCGCAAGAAGATCGAGGCCGACCCGACCAGACCGCGGATTTTGCTGACCGAGCTCGGCGTGGGCTATCGCCTGGCGCAATAAGTTCCAAGGGAACTTTCCGCCTGCCCTTACGGAAAATTTACGCGGCCTCTACGCAAAGCTACTCGCGGACTTACGGCTTCCCGCCGTTCTCTGGCCATCACCCAACGACCTGTAACCAAACGGGTTTGCCCCTCGGCCGCCCGCGGGTGGAGACCACATCGATGTCCGCAAACAGCCTGCAGCCGGCCCCGCGCAACAAAGCCGGCCGGAAGGCGAGCCCGGTGCGGGTCGAGCGAAGCGTGGAACGCATCGGCCGGCAGCGGATGATCGATCGCCGCGCGCGCTGCATGGATGAGATCGTACGATTGCAGGCGGATGCAAATTCCTCGGGCGCGCTGTTGGACAACGCGCGCTGCTTATTGACGAAACATTGGTCCACAGCCGCCTGGCGTCGCCGCGCCGACATCCTGCGCACGGCGGAATGGCTGGTCGGCGTCGCAGCCAGAAACGTCGACTCCGACGGGTCGAACGATAACGAGCCGCTTGTCTCTGTGCGCGCGCAGGCGCGATCCAAAAGAACAAGCTACTCATGAAGTCCGTTTGGACGATTGTCGTCGATGCCATGCCGGTTCTCGCCATGGCTGCGGCAATTGCGCTCGTCCCGCTGCTGAGCGCCGGACTGCCGACCTGCTCAAATCAAGACGGAGCTGAAGAGCCGTCCAATTGATTGCGGCAAAGGGGGGCGATGCCATGCTTACTACCATCTCGGGCGCAGTTGTTTTGGTCATAACCAGCGTGATCTTTTGGTATTGCCTCCCGCGAGGTGGCCAAATGCACCGATTTGTCGGCACCGAGTGGGAGCCCTATATCGGCGTGGCCTTTTGCTCGGCGGTTGCTTTGGGATTCACGATGCTGTTGGCGGGGATTCTGAACACTTTGGGATGACGCCGTCGCAGGAGGCGGCAGGCGAAGATCGTAGCCTGCAGGATCCTGGAAATCCGCGCCGCGGTCTGACGTCCACCTTATCGCCGAAATTGCAGGGTTTGATGGCGGTAGCCGATGGACAAACGGCGGCGCCCGCTTCAGCGCGTCGTCCAGGCCGGAGAAACCGATGAGAACCATCCTCGCGACCGGCGCCGTGATGCTGCTCGGGCTTGCCGCCGCGTCCGCCGATTCATGGAAACGCGACGGCTGGAAGCGGCAGTGGCGCGACGGATATGGATATTACGACCAGCGCGGCCGCTTCATCGCGGCGCCTGCCGAATACAAGGACGAATCCCGCTACGGCGGCTGCAAGGTCGAGCGCAAGTGGGAGCGCGGCCGCTACCGCGAAGAGGTCAAGTGTCCCGACCGGTGGTGATAAGTCGGGCCGGCCGGCGGGCGCTCCGCGTCGCGGATGAGGCGGGGCGAAGGAAAGCCGTCGTCCCGACGCGCTCGCGCAACATCTTCAGGAACCGGTGCGCCTGCGGTGTGAGCGTTGCATCGCGGATGCGCACGATCGAGAACGTCCGGCGCACCTTCCATGGCAGGAAGGGGATGAGGACCAGAATCCCGGTCTCGAGCTCTTCCGTTACCGCGAGACGGCTGCAGGCTGCGATACCCTGACCGCGGCGCACCGCCAGCTTGATCGCTTCCCAGGCCGGCAATGCCAGACGGCGGCTCGGTACGATGCCGAGTTCTGCGAGCGCAGTATCGGCCAAAAGGCCGGTTGCCGATCCCTCTTCCCGGGAGATCCAGGTCAGCGCCTCCAGGTCGTCGCGCGACAATCGCTTCTCCTTGAAGCTGGGCGGACCGACAATGACGATCTCGTCCTCGATCAACGGCTCCGCCTCGATCTCGGGCGCCGCCAAAAAGCCGCCGACGATTCCGATCTCGGCGCGGTGGGCGCGAACCGCATTCACCACTTCCGCCGACGTGCCGAGCCCGAAGGCGATGCGCACGCCCGGGTGCGCTTGGTGGAATTCGGTGATGACGTCCGGCAGTACGTAGGTGCCGGGAGTGCCCGATGCCAAAACCGACAGCACGCCCGAGTTGGGCTCTTGCAGCGCCGCGATGCCATGAGCCGCCCGCGCAAGGATCGCCTCTGCGCGCAACACATGGCTTGCGAGGAATTCTCCGGCGGCGGTCAGCGCGCGGGAACGGCGCTCGATCAGCTTCACGCCGAGATCGCGCTCGATGTCGGCGATATGTTTCGACACCGCCGGCTGGCTGATCCGCAGTTCTTCGGCGGCGCCCGAGAACGATCCCCGGCGCACAAATCCGGCGAAGGCACGAAGGCGCGCTCCAAGCTCCATAACTTCAGATTATACTATTTGTGAGCTTTATGTATTTTTATTCTAGGCTGCCCCGGTGCATAGAGTGGCCCGACACTGGCGGCGGCAATCGGACAGGTCCGCGCCCACGATTTTCGCCTTCGAGGGACGGAGATGATGCGAAGCATCGGTGGAATGATCTCGATCGCCGTGATCGCTGTCGCGCTGTCGGCGCAAGCGGCGTGGCCGCAGACAACGCGAACGATCCGGATCGTGGTCCCGCTTCCTCCCGGCGGCGCCGGCGACATCCTCGCCCGTCAGCTCGGTGATCAGCTCGGGCGGGTGCAAGGCCCGGCCGTCGTCATCGAGAACCGGCCGGGCGCGGGATCGGTCATCGGGACCGAAGCGGTCGCGCGCGCAATGCCCGACGGCAACACCGTGCTGATGAACGCGCCCTATCTGCTCATCGGGCCGCAGGTGCGGAAGGTGAATTACGATCCGCTGACGAGCTTCGAGCCGATCTGCTACCTGGTCAGCTCCCCCGGCGTTATCGTCGTCAACAGTGCGTCGCCCTACCGCACGCTCAAGGACCTGCTCGCCGCCGCCCGCACGAGGCCCGGCGAGCTGACGTTGGCGAGCGTCGGACCGGCCACCGCCCAGCACATCGGGTTCGAGAAGCTCAAGCGCGCTGCCGGCGTCAACGTGACCTACGTTCCCTATGCGGGCGGCGCTCCGGCGATCAACGCGCTGCTCGGCGGTCATGTGACGGCGGTGTTCGCGGAATACGCGCCTTTGGCGGAGCATCTGAAAGCGGGCACGCTGCGCGCGCTGGCGACAAGCTCTCGCACGCGGATCGAGCCGCTGCCGGGCCTACCCACCGTCGCCGAGTCAGGCTACCGCGACTACGAAGTGGACCTGTGGTGGGGGCTGTTCGCGCCGGCGAAGACGCCGAAGGAAACGGTGGCGCAGCTCGCGGGCTGGTTCAAGGCAGCGATGCAGATCCCCGAGGTCAAGGCGAAACTCGTCGCACAGGGCTTTGCGCCGGTGGGACTTTGCGGCGCGGAATTCGGCGCTCTTTTGCGCAGGCAGTACGACGATTACGCGCAAGTCATTCGCGACGCGAACATCAAAGGGGAGTGAACGCGCGAGAGGCGCTCATTTCTGCCGCGGCTCGCGCAGATTTTCACCCGCGCTGACGAATTTGCCGTCAAGATTGGCTTTTACGCCTTCGAGCAGCGTGCGGGCGGCGTTGCGCACTTCCTCCTGGATAGCGGTATCGGCATCGAGATCGTTGTGGCTGGTGGCATAGGGCCGCCAGTACCCGATGTAGCGATCGAGCTCTGCCGCGGGCCCGGCCGGGCAAAGGTGCATGAAGCAGAGCCAGTCGGAGATGCTGCGGCGGACGTTCTCGGCGCCTTCTACGTCGCCGTGCACCACAACCGAGAACAGCCGGCCGGCGAGGTGGCGCGGATAATCCCAGCCGTCCAGCTCGATCTGTTTGGCCTCCTCGGCGTTCTTGCCGTGGGTGCGCGTCGGATCGGGATTGCCGCCATCGGCGCAGACCAGCCGGTCCATCATCAGCTTGAGCGGCGACGAGGTCTGATACCAGTTCACCGGCGTGACGATCATGATGCCGTGCGCGGCCACCCACATCGGATAGATCTCGTTCATCCAGTCCTGCGTCTGGCCGAGCGAGTAGTTCGGATAGCAGGAGCACGGCCAGTGACAGAGCGCAGGCGCCGTCGAGAAGCAGGCCTTGCACGGATGGATCTTGCGCCCGTACTCCGATGCGAGCCGGCTCAGATCGAGCAATTCGATGTCGACGCCCGGCGACGCGGCAAAGATCTCGCGGGCGATCTCGACCAGGCGATACGACTTCGACATTTCGCCCGGGCAGGTGTGCTCGCTGCGCGACGAGCAGTTGATCAGAAGGATTGCCGGCCTGCTGCGATCGTCGTGGCGGCGCTGGGCCTCATGGATCGCAGCGCGCGCCGCCAGCCAGTCGACCGACAGGTCATAGTCGGGATCGAAAAATTCCGAGCCGGCCTTGCGCGTGCGCGGGGCCTTGCGGGAGTTGGCATAGGCTTCCCAGGCGGCATTGGCGATCTTGTCGAGCTCCGCCGCCAGCGGCTCGAATTCGGGGTCCTGAAACTGGCTCAGGAAACGCTTGCCGAACTCGCTCTCGCTCAAGCGCGGGCTCGGCATTCCCTTGCGAGGTGACACCTTCGGCACCGTCTGCTCCTGCCGCACGACCGCACGCCTGGGCGTGCCAGCACGGTAACGAAACCGTGCGTGGTTTGGTTCGACCGGGGCTGCCCAATACGCATGGGGCGCGATCGGGCGACAGATTGTCGTTGCGTTACACCCGGGACGGCGCGGAGCTACCAGCGCGTAAGTGCCTCACTTCATGGTCGGGATGACGAACTCGGCGCCTTCCTTGACGCCGGAGGGCCAGCGCGCGGTCACGGTCTTGGTCTTGGTGTAGAAGCGCACGGAGTCGGGGCCGTGCTGGTTGAGGTCGCCGAAGCCCGAGCGCTTCCAGCCGCCGAACGTGTAGTAGGCGAGCGGCACCGGGATCGCGAAATTGACCCCGACCATGCCGACCTCGACGCGGCTCGTGAAATCGCGCGCGGTGTCGCCGTCGCGGGTGAAGATGGCGACGCCGTTGCCGTAGTCGTGCTCGGAGGGAAGCCGCAGCGCCTCCTCGTAGTCGTGCGCGCGCACGACCGAGAGCACCGGGCCGAAGATCTCCTCCTTGTAGATGCGCATCGCCGGCGTGACCTCGTCGAACAGGCAGCCGCCCATGAAGAAGCCGTTCTCGTAGCCCTGCATCTTGAAGCCGCGGCCGTCGACCCTGAGCTTGGCGCCTTCCTTGATGCCGAGATCGACGTAGCTGCGCACCTTGTCGAGATGGGTGCGGGTGACCAGCGGCCCGTAATCGGCCTGCGGATCGCTCGACGGCCCGATCTTGAGGCTCTCTACGCGCGGCATGAGCTTCTCGACCAGGATGTCGGCGGTCTTCTTGCCGACCGGCACCGCCACCGACACCGCCATGCAGCGCTCGCCGGCCGAGCCGTAGCCGGCGCCGATCAGCGCATCGACCGCCTGGTCCATGTCGGCGTCCGGCATCACGATCATGTGGTTCTTGGCGCCGCCGAAGCACTGCACGCGCTTTCCGTTGGCGCAGGCGGTGGTGTAGATGTACTCGGCGATCGCCGACGAGCCGACGAAGCCGATCGCGCGCACGCGCGGATCGGTGAGCAGCGTGTCCACCGCCTCCTTGTCGCCGTTGACGACATTGAGCACGCCGGCCGGCAGCCCGGCTTCGACCAGAAGCTCGGCGAGCCGCATCGGCACCGACGGGTCGCGCTCCGACGGCTTGAGGATGAAGGCGTTGCCGCAGGCCAGCGCCGGCGCGAACTTCCACATCGGGATCATCGCCGGGAAGTTGAACGGCGTGATACCGGCGACCACGCCGAGCGGCTGGCGCAGCGAATAGAGATCGATGCCGGGGCCGGCGCTCTCGCTGAACTCGCCCTTGAGCAGATGCGGAATGCCACAGGCGAACTCGACCACTTCGAGGCCGCGCTGGATGTCGCCGCGGGAGTCGGCAATGGTCTTGCCGTGCTCGGAGGAGAGCAGCTTGGCGAGGCTGTCGAACTCCTTGTGGGCCAGCTCGAGGAACCTGAACAATACGCGCGCGCGCCGCTGCGGATTGACCGCCGCCCAGGCCGGCTGCGCCGCCTCCGCCACCGCGATCGCGTGCTCGACCTCGGAATGCTTGGCGAAGGCGACCTTGGCCTGCACCTCCCCGGTGTTCGGATTGAACACGTCGCCGAACCGCCCCGAGGTCCCCTTCACCTCCTTGCCGCCGATGAAGTGGCCGATCTCACGCATGCGTCGTCTCCGTACCGTCCGTGCGGTGGCTTGAAATTAGGGCCCGGGATGGCAAACCGCCAGCGCCTCCAGTACCATTTCTCGCCACGGCACGGGACCGGGAGATGACGGTGGCACGAACACGATGGCCGGGGATGTCGCGTCGCACGCTCCGCGCCGCCTTGCTGCTTGCCGGCCTTTGCGCGTCGCCGGTTGCGGCACAACCGTCAAGCGTCGAAGCGATCGCCAATTACGACGGCGCCGACCGGCAGAAAACCCTCGAAGCCGGGGCGCGGCGGGAAGGCGCGCTGCTCGTCTACACCACCGGCACGCAGATCAAGCCGCTGCTCGACCGCTTCGAGCAGAAATATCCCTACCTGCGGATCGAGCTGGTGCGCGCCGGCTCCTCCGACGTGGCCCGCAAGGTGGTCGAGGAATATCGCGCCGGCTACGAGAAGGTCGATGCCTTCGAGCTGGCGGCGCATGGGCTGGTGGTGCCGCGCGACGAAGAGATTTTGCAGCCGTTCCAGTCGCCCGAACTTGCGGCTTACGTTCCCGACGCGATCGAGGCAAAGCGCCATTGGGTGGTGGTGCGCGAGTCCTATACCGGCATCGGCCATAACACCAAGCTCATTCCGGCCGACAAGGTGCCGAAGACCTATGAGGCGCTGCTCGACCCGCAATGGAAGAACCGCATGGCGATGTCGGGGACGAGCACCACCGCGGTCAACTGGGTCGGCACGCTGGTGCTGGTGCACGGCGCCGACTTCGTGCGCAAGCTCGGCCAGCAGAACATCCGCGTCTACAATCTCACCGGCCGCGCGCTCGCCAACCTGATGTCGGCCGGCGAGGTGGCGCTGTCGCCGACGATCTACAATTCCCACGTGGCCGCCAGCAGCGAAAAGGGCGCGCCGCTCGGCTGGGTCGCGCCCGGCCCGGTGCCGGTGACCGATACCGGCGTGGCGATCGCGCGCAAGGCGCCGCACCCGCACGCGGCCATGCTATTCGTCGATTTCCTGCTGTCGAAGGAAGGGCAAGTGCTCTATCGCGAGCTCGGCTACGACTCCGCGCGCCGCGACATGGCCGGGTCCGGCGCGCCGGCCCAGAAGCTCTACCTCGCCAACCGCCCGAACTACATCCACGAATACGAGGACTGGGTGAAGCTCTACCAGGGCGTCTTCCTGCGCCGGCGATGATGACGCACACGGTCGCGGCAGAGCCCGGGGCGTGGGGTCGGCTCGACCATCTGCGCAGCCGCCTGCGGACGGGCGAGACCGCCGTCCTGGTGCTGCTGGCGGTGGTGCTGGTGATCGTGCTGCCGCCGTTTCTCTTTCTCGTTCGCGCCAGCCTCACCTTGGGCTCGGCGGCGGCGCCGCAATACGGGCTCGACAATTTCGTCTCGGTGCTGACGCGCAGCGGGTCGGAGCTGTGGGTGACGACGCTCCTCTATTCGCTCGGCGCGTCGGCGCTGGCGATCACGCTCGGTGTCTCCTCGGCCTGGCTGGTGGCACGCACCGATGTGCCGTTGCGGCAAACGGCCCTGGTGGCCGCGTTTCTGTCGCTGGCGGTGCCGGTGATCATCAAGAGCATCGGCTGGATCATGCTGCTCGGGCCCAACAGCGGGCTGATCAATGTGGTGCTGCGGTCGTTCGTGGGCGGCGACGAAGGGCCGATCCAGCTGTACTCGCTCGGCGGCATGATCTTCGTCGAGGGCCTGTTGTGGACGCCGGTCGTGTTCCTGCTGACGCTTCCGGTCCTCGGCGCGATGGACCCGGCGCTGGAGGAGGCCGCCGCCACGTCGGGAGCCGACCTGCGCCAGACCTTTGCGCGCGTCACGCTGCCGCTGATGCGCCCGAGCATCCTCGCCGTGTTCCTGCTCGCGCTCATCCGCTCGCTGGAATCGTTCGAGGTGCCGCTCCTCATCGGCGCGCCCGGCAATCTCCACACGCTCACGACCGCGATCTACCAGAGCATCCACACCGGCTTCGTACCGAAATACGGCGAGGCGAGCGCATTTGCGGTGCTGCTGCTGCTGCTGGTCGCTGCTCCGCTCGCCTATTATTACCGGGTCACCGCGCACGCGGATCGTTACGCCACCATCAGCGGCAAGGGCTTTCGTCCGCGGCGGCTCAAGCTCGGCGCTTGGCGCGCGCCGCTTGCGCTCTGGCTCATGATCATCCCGCTTTCGCTCGCGGCCCCGGTCCTGATCATGCTGTGGGCCTCGTTCCTGCCGGTCTACAAGCCGCCGGCGCTTGCCGATTTCGCAAGCCTCAGCCTCGCGAACTATTGGACGGTCTGGGGACGTGCGGACACCGTCGCCGGACTCGCCAACAGCGCGCTGATCGGGTTCTGGAGCGCCACGCTGGTCGTTGCGCTCACCTTCATCGCGGCCTGGCTGATCGTTCGTTACCGCGGCGCCGGCCGCTGGGCGCTCGATTTCATGATCTCGGTGCCGCTCGTGTTTCCGGGCATCGTGCTCGGCATCACCATCCTGATCCAGTTCCTCCGCCTGCCGATGATCCCGATCTACGGCACGATCTGGATCCTGGTGTTCGCATTCCTGATCAGGTTCATGCCCTACGGCATGCGGTTCTGCCACGCCGGGATTCTCGCGATCCAGCGCGAGCTCGAGGAATGCGGCCGCACCTGCGGTGCCGGCGTCGGCACCGTGCTGCGGCGGATCGTGCTGCCGCTCGCGCTGCCGTCGGTCGCCGCGGCGTGGCTTTATGTCTTCCTGCACACGATCCGCGATCTCTCGCTCGCGGTCCTGCTTGCCGGCCCGCACAACCAGGTGGTCGCGGTCGTGATCCTGGACTTGTGGAACAACGGCGAGGTGCCGGAACTGGCGGCGCTGGCCGTGGTCATGGCCGCGGGCGTAACCTTGCTCGGGCTTGCTTTGATGTGGCTCAGCCGCCGCGCCAGTGGCATCGCGACCTGAGCCGTTGCGTCATGGAGACGGACAGATGTTTGAAGAGTTCCTGCCCAAGCTGAAGATCGGCGCGCTCAAGCCGCTCTCGATCGTCGACAACGCGGCCTACGAGTTCTATCGCATCGCTCCGCCCGGCGTGATGCTGGTGATGATCCCGGTCGGCCTCGAGAAGTTTAGCAAGGACGACGTCGAGCGCGTGTTCGCACCGCTCGACACTTATGTCGACCAGCTGATGGAGCGCGGCGTCCACATCATCATGCAGTCGGGCGTGCCGCTGCCGCTGTTGATCGGCGTCGAGGGGCACGATCGGCTGCTCGACCGCATCGCCAAGCGCAGCGGGCTTCCTGTCACATCGTCGGTGCTCGGCGTGGTCGCGAGCGCCAAGCAGCTCGGCTTGCGCCGCATCGCGCTCGCCAACAAATGGTCGGAGGCGATGAACCGCACGCTCGGCGAATTTTTCGCGCGCGAGGGTATCGAGGTCGCCGGTATCGCCTCCGAAGTGCTGTCGCCGGCAGAATTCCAGAAGATCTCCACCGCCGACAACATGGAGCTCGCTTACCAGCTCGGCCGCGCTGCGCTGACGCGTTTCCCGGACGCCGATGGGCTCTATATCGGCGGCGGTGCTTGGCTCTCCGAGCCGGTCTGCCAGGCGCTCGAGCGCGAATTCGGAAAACCCGCCATTTCCAACCAAAGCGCGATGATCCGGGACGTTCTTTATCGGCTCGGCCACTGGCGCCCGATTCCCGGGCAGGGCCGCGTGCTGGCTGCCGCCTAGCCGCTAAACACCCCGCAGATAGCGCGAATTTCCGGGGGTAACCGTCCCTTAAGCGCATCAGGGCTAGGTTACCGTCAGCGGGCGCTGGGCACGGCGCCGCGCGCGTTCGCTGCTGCGTGAGGGTCGTCGTCCATGGATATCGCAACCGGCCTCGGCCTTGTTGCCGGAGCGATCGTGCTCGCCAGCCTCATCCTGATGGGCGGCGATCTGCGGATGTTCGCGGACTCCCATGCCGCCATCGTGATCTTCGGCGGCTCCTTTGCCGCCACCCTCATTCGGTTTCCGCTATCCTCGATCTTCCACGGGCTGCCGCTCGGCGCGCGCTATGCTTTCACGCTCCGTCGGATCACCCAGCGCGAGCTCGTCGACGAAATCGCGGCTCTCGCCGAGATCGCGCGCAAGCAGGGGCCGATCGGACTCGAGAAGGTCGAGATCGAAGACCCGTTCCTGGCCAAGGGAATCCGCTTCGTCGCCGACGGCTACGACAACGTCTTCATTCGCGACAATCTCGAGCGCGACCGTGACAACTTCCTGACCCATCTCGACGAAGGCCAGAAGATCTATCGCGCGGTCGGCGACTGCGCGCCCGCCTTCGGGATGATCGGCACGCTGATCGGCATGGTGCAGATGTTCGCCAACATGACCGACCCGTCGAAGCTCGGGCCGTTCATGGCGGTCGCGCTGCTCGCGACCTTTTACGGCGCGGCGGTCGCCAACCTTCTGTGTCTGCCGATTGCCGACAAGCTGCACCTGAAGCTCGTCGACGAGGAGATCAACCGCACGCTGATCATCGATGGCGTGCTGATGATCCGCGAGGCCAAGAGCCCGACGCTCGTGCGCGAGATGTTGCTCGCCTATCTGCCCGAGAAGCATCGGTTGCAAGAGGAAACGGATACCGTGCCGGCCTGAAGCGGCCGGCGGACTGACAGCGGAAGCCCAGGATGGCGCGGCGCAAGGATGCGGCTCACGGCGGTCACGGCTGGTTCGTGACCTTTGCCGATTTGATGGGCCTGCTGGTGAGCTTTTTCGTCATGCTGGTCGCGTTCTCGACCCAGGATCAGGTGAAGCTCCAAGTCGTTGCCGGCTCGATGCGCGATGCCTTCGGCGTGCAGGACCGGGTACGCTATTCGGGCGTCATCGAGGTGCCCGGCCTGCCGACGCGCCCCAGGCTCAAGAACGCCGCTCCGATCTCGCCCGAGGATGCTTCCCCCACGCCGACGCCGGATGAGCTTGGGCGTCAGCAAAGTCATGGCTCCAATTTTTCGAACGACCGCAATTTCGCGCTCGCGTCCGCGTCATTGCGTCAGGCGCTTCAGGACATGCCGGAAGTGACCGAGATGTCGAAGCACATCATGATCGAGGAGACCAAGGACGGCCTCAACATCGAGATCGTCGATCAGAACGGCCGCTCGATGTTTGCCGAAGGCTCCAAGGAGCCCTACGAGCGCACGCGGCGGCTGATCCAGCGGCTGGCCGGACCGCTCAAGCAGATGCCGTTCCGGATCTCGATCACCGGCCATACCTCCGCGACGCGCTTGCCGGCGCAGCCGGCCTATGGACCGTGGGATCTGTCCGCCGATCGCGCCAATGCGGTCCGCAAGGTGCTGGAGGCCGACGGCGTGCCCAGCGCCCACTTCTTCATGGTTGGCGGAAGGGCCGACACGCAGCCGCTGTTTCCTGACGATCCTTATATCGCGGCCAATCGCCGCGTGACCATCACGCTGATGCGGGAGCAGCCGCCGATGCCGGCGGACTTCAAGCCGTAGCGCTCGACAATCCTCGGCGCGGGCGCGCTGACAGGAACGAGACCACAAGTCAAGCCTTGTCAATCTCGGCACGACCGAGAGATGTTGCTCGTGCGGCAGCGGTGATATAAGGCGCCCTCTCTCTGCGGCGCGAAACGGCCCTGCACCCATGAACAATACCGCGAACGGAACGTCCGCGCCCGCTGCGGGCCATCCGGCTTCGGACGCACTTCCCCGCGAGAGCACGAGCTTTGTGGCGTTGACGCTCGGCAGCGTTGGCGTCGTTTACGGCGACATCGGAACCAGCCCGCTCTATGCCTTTCGCGAGGCGGTCGTGGCCGCGGGCGAGTCCGGCCCGATCACGCGAGAGATCGTGCTCGGCGTACTCTCGCTCATACTCTGGGCGCTGATCGTCGTCGTCACGATCAAATATGTCCTCATCCTGCTGCGGGCCGACAACAAGGGGGAAGGGGGGACGCTCTCGCTCACGGCATTGGTGACGCGCGCGCTGGGACGACGCACGATGCCGGTCTTCCTGCTCGGCGTCATCGGCGCCTCGATGTTTCTCGGCGATTCGGTGATCACGCCGGCGATCTCCGTCCTCTCCGCGGTCGAGGGCCTCAAGCTCGCGACACCGGCGTTCGACCATTTCGTGGTTCCGCTGACGATCGCCATCCTGCTCGCGCTGTTCGCGGCGCAACGGCGCGGGACCGCCGCGGTGGCCAGCCTGTTCGGGCCGATCATGGTGGTGTGGTTCGTCGCCATCGCGCTGGCCGGGCTTTTTCACATCCGCGACGACCCCGGCGTGCTGCTTGCGATCGACCCCTCTTACGGAGTGCGATTCCTTCTCGAGCACGGAAACGTCGGGCTGGCCACGCTGGGCCTCGTGTTCCTCGTCGTCACCGGCGGCGAGGCGCTCTATGCCGATCTCGGACATTTCGGACGCAAGCCGATCCAGACCGCCTGGCTGGCGCTCGTGCTGCCGGCACTGCTGATCAACTATTTCGCCCAGGGCGCGCTCGTTCTCGCCAATCCCGCTGCGATCGAAAACCCGTTCTATCGTCTGGTGCCTGAAAGCCTTTTGTTGCCGATGGTGGTGCTGGCGACCGCGGCGACCGTGATTGCGAGCCAGGCGGTGATCACGGGCGCCTATTCGCTGGTGCACCAGGCGATCCAGCTCGGTCTGTTGCCGCGGCTCGCGATCCTGCACACCTCGGCCGCACAGGTTGGACAAATCTACATCCCGCGCGTGACGGCGGCCCTGCTGGTCGGCGTGCTGCTGCTGGTTGGACTTTTCCGCACCTCGAGTGCGCTTGCCTCGGCCTATGGCATTGCGGTCGCGACCACGATGGTCGTCGACGGGCTGCTTGCCTTCCTCGTGGTTTGGAAGCTTTGGCAGTGGCGGCTGTGGCAGGCCGCGCTCCTGATGATCCCGCTGGTCGTGGTCGACATCACGTTTTTCTCCGCCAACCTGCTCAAGCTGCTGGAGGGAGCGTGGGTGCCGATCCTGTTCGGCACCTCCATGGTGCTTCTGATCCTGACCTGGCGGCGCGGCACCAGCCTCCTGGCGCAGAAGACGCGGCGCAGTGAAGTCCCGCTCGAGACCCTGATCCGCAGCCTGGAGAAGAAACCCCCGCACATCGTGCCGGGCACCGCCGTGTTCCTCACCAGCGATCCCGAGTTTGCGCCGACCGCGCTCCTGCACAATCTGAAGCACAACAAGGTGCTGCACGAACATAATGTGGTGCTCACCATCATCACCGCCGATACTCCGCGCGTGAGCCAGGACGAGCGGGTGACGATGGTGGCGGTGTCGCCGCACTTCAGCCGCGTTGCGCTCAAGTTCGGTTACATGGAGCAGCCCAACGTGCCGAAGGCGCTCGCCATCGCGCGCCGGCACGGCTGGACCTTCGACATCATGGCGACGTCGTTCTTCCTATCGCGGCGCCTGCTGAAACCGGCCGCCCATTCCGGCATGCCGCGCTGGCAGGACCGGCTGTTCATTGGTCTCGCCAGGTCGGCGAGCGACGCCACCGACTTCTTCCAGATTCCGACCGGGCGGGTGGTGGAAGTCGGGACCCAGGTGACGGTGTGACTGTTGCCCTTGCCACTCAAGTTTTTGTTTCGACACGAAAACCAGCATGGCCGAGAGGCGTTAACCTGTCAGCGGCGCATGGCTGTGGCGCGGATGGAGCATGGTAGGCCACAGGCGACGCTGGACTGCCCGATGATATAAGCCACGCCTCGCACCATATATTGCGGTGCAGCAAGCGGAGCAGGCCTACGGCCTGACCCCTCCAAATCATGTCTCAGATCATTGCCGCTCCCCCCGCGAGCGAAACGGCCGACCGCAACGGCGGCACCCACGCCAAGGCCGGCTATTGGGCGCTCACTCTTGGCAGCATCGGCGTCGTCTACGGCGACATCGGCACCAGCCCGCTCTACGCGATGCGCGAGTCGGTGGTCGCCGCCGTCGGCGCCGGCAATCCGGCGAGCGAACCGGTCGTCCTCGGCATTCTGTCGCTGATCGTCTGGGCGCTCATCCTCATCGTCACCGTCAAGTACGTGCTGATCCTGCTGCAGGCAGACAACAACGGCGAGGGCGGCACGCTTGCCCTGATGGCGCTCGCGCGCCGCGCGGTCCAACACGGCGGCATTGTGGTTCTGCTCGGGATTATCAGCGGTGCGCTGTTCTACGGCGACGCGATCATCACGCCGGCGCTTTCGGTGCTCTCGGCGATCGAAGGATTGAAAGTCGTGACGCCGGCCTTCGAGCCCTACATCGTGCCGCTGACGGTCGTAATTCTCGTCGGCCTGTTCGCCGTCCAATCGCGCGGGACCGCCAAGGTCGCGGCTTTTTTCGGGCCGCTCATGATGCTGTGGTTCCTGGTCATTGCCGCGGCCGGGCTGTGGCACGTTGCGCAAAACCCTGCAGTCCTGTTCGCGTTCAACCCGATCTACGGCATCCGCTTTCTGGCCGGCCACGGCGTGGTCGGTCTCGTCACGCTCGGCGCGGTCTTCCTCGTGGTCACCGGGTCGGAAGCGCTGTATGCCGATCTCGGACATTTCGGCAGAGGGCCGATCCGCACGGCGTGGCTCTCGGTTGTGCTGCCCGCTTTGACGATCAACTATTTGGGCCAGGGTGCGCTGGTGCTGGCCGATCCGAAAGCGATCGAGAATCCGTTCTTCCTGCTTTATCCCGACTGGGCGCTCCTGCCGATGGTCGTGCTGGCGACCGTCGCCACGGTGATCGCAAGCCAGGCCGTGATCACCGGCGCCTATTCCCTCACCCGGCAGGCGATCCAGCTCGGGCTGTTGCCGCGGCTGGAGATCCGCCACACCTCGGAAGCGCTGTTCGGACAGATCTACATGCCGCGGGTCAACACGCTGTTGCTGATCGGCGTGCTCTTGCTGGTCATGTTGTTCCGCTCGTCGAGCGCGCTCGCCTCGGCCTATGGCATCGCCGTCACCGGCACCATGGTCGTGACCGCAATGATGGCTTTCGTGGTGATCTGGAAAGTATGGAACTGGCATCCGCTCGCTGCCGCCGCGCTGATGCTGCCGTTTCTGTTCATCGACCTGACCTTTCTCGCCGCCAATCTGCTCAAGGTCTTCGAAGGCGGCTGGATGCCGCTGGCGCTCGGCGGCGCCATCATGGTGGTGATGTACACATGGCGGCGCGGCGTCCGCCTGCTGTTGGAGAAGACGCGGCGGACGGAAGTGCCGCTCGAGTCGCTCGTCGCCATGCTGGAGAAGAAGCCGCCGCAACGCGTGCCCGGCACCGCCGTATTCCTCACCAGCGATCCGGAATTCGCGCCAACCGCGCTCCTCCACAGCCTCAAGCACTACAAGGTCCTGCACGACCAGAACGTCATCCTGACCGTGGAGTCCGCCCCTACGCCGCGAGTCGACCCGGCCGAGCGCGTGCGCATCGAGCCGGTGGGGAAAACCTTCCAGCGCGTGATCCTGCGCTTCGGGTTCATGGAAACCCCGAACGTGCCGAAGGCGCTCGCCATCGCACGCAAGCTCGGCTGGACGTTCGATATCATGTCGACATCGTTCTTCCTGTCGCGGCGGACGCTGCGGCCGACCGCCCGCGCCGGGATGCCTCGATGGCAGGACCATCTCTTCATCAGCCTGGCGCGCTCCGCCAACGACGCCACCGACTATTTCCAGATTCCCACCGGACGCGTTGTGGAAGTAGGCACGCAAGTCACAATTTGACGTAAGATATGACCGCGGCATGCGAGTCGCGGCCCTGCCGGACGATCGGCGGCCGACGTCGAGCGGAGATATCGTCGAATGTCCGAACGCGCCTACCGGCAAAGGCTGGAGGCCGATATCGAACGTTGGCACGCCGATGGCGTGATCTCGACGACCGTCGCCGATGCCATCCGCGGCTCGCTGCGGCCATTGCCGGAAGCGGCCACGGTTGCGGTCGTGGTCGGAATCGTCGGCGGGCTTTTGATCGCCGCCGCCTTTCTCGCTTTCATCGCCGCGAACTGGATGGTGATCGCGCGTCCCGCGCGATTCCTGATCTTGCTCGCCGGTATCATCGGCGCGTACAGCATCGGCGCCTGGTTCGACCGCACCGAACGCACGGTGCTCGCCGATCTGTCGGTTGCCGTTGGCTCGATCGTGTTCGGCGCGGCGATCGCGCTCACCGGCCAGATGTATCACCTGGCCGCCGATTTTGCCGCCGGTCTGCTGCTCTGGGCGGGCGGCGCGCTCATCGCTGCCGTGCTCACCGGCTCGCGCGGCGCGCTCGCGGTGGCGCTCGCCGCGGCCTGCGTCTGGAACGGCATGCGCGTGTTCGAGACGGACGACATCCATCTTCCCTTCGTTTTCTTCTGGCTGGTCGCAGCCGGCTTGGCGCTGGCATGGAACGCGCCGGTCGCGCGTCACCTGGTCGCGCTCGCAGCAGTCGTGTGGTGGGTCCACACCGGCCTCGGCGCCACCCAGCGATTCTTTTTGTTTGACCCGTCTTTCACGGTCGCCGCCGGCGCGTCGCTGATGTTGGGGGGCGGTCTCGCGCTGGCGATCCGGGCGCCGGAGTCCCGCCGGGCCTTTGGTATGACGTTGTCGCATTATGGCGCCTTTGCGCTCGCCTTTGCTCTGGCCTGGATCGTCGCCGGCATCTTTGGCGCGGTGCCGCGCCGGGTACCGGTCTGGATCACCTGGTGTGGCGTCGCCGGGGCGGTGCTGGCATTCGTCGCGGCCGCGATCGAGCGACGCGTGGCGCTGGCGCTTGCCGGGATTTCGATTGCGCTTGCACTCATTGTCGTTTCCGGCGTCATCCGGCCGTCCGGAGCGAATGAGCCTTGGGCGGTGTACGCGCTCGCGCTGGCGTCGATGCTCTGTCTCGTGATCTCCGGCATGCTCGACGATGTGCGCCCGCGCATCGTTGCCGGCTGGGTGGGCCTCGGCCTCTCGATCGCGGCAATCACCTGGGCGGTGAAGGGATCACTGTTGCACCGGGCGGCATTCCTGGCCGCCGCCGGCATCATCGCGGTCGCGCTGGCAATCCTGCTTGGCCGCCTGTTGCGCCGGGAGGCCGCGCGATGACGTTCTTTGAGAAAATCTCCAATGCGATTCCGCGTTTCCTGCTCTACGCGATCGTAGCCCTGGTGCAGGTCGCGCTGGTCGTGGTGATGGTGGTCGATCGCGCCCGCATCCTGCGCGAGGGGGCGGAGGTGACTTTGCAGACCCGGCCCATCGATCCGCGCGATTTCCTGCGCGGCGACTACGTCGTGCTCAACTACGACATCTCGAGCGTCGCCGCCGGCGAGCTCAAGGACAGGCCGGCGTCCGGCCGCGGCACCGTCGTGTACGTCAAGCTCGCGCCCAAGGGCGACGGCTTCCACCAGGCGGTCTCGGTGCATGGGGAGCCGGTGGCGATCGCGCCCGGCGAGGCCCTCATCCAGGGCCGGGTTGCGCGCGGCACGGAGTGCGGCGCCACGCGCCGCGCGTTTTGCGACCGCTTGCAAATCAACTACGGCCTCGAGCGCTACTTCGTGCCCGAAGGCGAGGGCAGGGAGATCGAGAGCGCCCGCAACCAGGGCAAGGTGTCGATCGTGGCGGCCGTGACATCGGGCGGCCGCGCCGCGATCAAGCGCCTGCTGCTTGACGGCAAGCCGGTCTATTACGAGCCGACGTTCTAGCCCATCGCCCGCCGGCCGCAGAATATTCCGGCGGACCGGCC